>Ga0315275_10003779_pt1 | contig 14021 bp, 10 predicted proteins | sample YL17G03_0_MG_FD_205557 | JGI IMG/M metagenome (GOLD analysis project Ga0315275, IMG submission 205557) | Sediment microbial communities from Yellowstone Lake, YNP, Wyoming, USA - YL17G03_0 | ecosystem: Environmental > Aquatic > Freshwater > Lake > Sediment | place: USA: Wyoming | collected... | reverse complement strand
AGGGGCTTCGGCGGTGGCCTGGGTGTCCTGGCTTCTGTACTGGGCAAGCCCGGCCGCAGCCAAGCTGAGCGATCCAATCGGACACGCCATCAGCCGACTGAAGGAAGCGCCGGACGTGCCGATGGGAGGGGCGTTCGAACGATTGGCAGGGCTCGGGCCCAACGGGCTGGAAGAGTTGATCGTGCCCGGGATTGTGGATCCGTGGGGGTGGGGCCACCCATCCAATGGCGACTGGGATGACGTCATGCGAGATGCCCCCAAGGAAAGAGTGCGGCGCCTGGTGGACTTGCTGGGACTCGATCTGAGTGCGTGGGGCGGCGCCGTAGAGGAAGACGATGATGAGCAACAGAGATAGTGACGGGGAGTAATGGATACATCCCGCCCTGTGTGCTGGTGGGCGGCATTCGCGCAGGGGAGTATACGGCGCGTGCCCGTGGCCCGCTGGACTCTAATCGCCTTGTGATATCCCGCCATCTCAAAGGCGATCACCCCGACGATCCTCAGGCCGCCGGCCGGGGGCCCCTTTTCGGAAGCGGCATTCTCACAAGGTACAGCCGACTGCGTCGGGCTTAGGCTCGCCAGCTTGACGGGGGGTGCAGGCTCGTAGTGAAGGGGGACCTAAGTCTCCCTATCAGGCCCCTAGCCGCCCCCCTCGGCTGGGGGCCGATCGCGCCTGAGCGTGCAGATCAGCACACCGGAGCTCTGGATGTGGCACTTCGAAGGAAGCCTGGCATGTTGGAAGTTGACGGGAAGCCGAAACGGCTCTAGATTGGTGTTAGGGCGCATCAATGACAAGCCAGACCTCGACCTAGTTAAAGTTGGATGGCGCTAGCAGGAGGTTCGTCCTGGCTGAGCCGCTCCCGATTGCCATGTTGAGACAACCGCGCCACAATAGCTCTTGCTCCATGGCCACTCGCCATTGAGGAGGGCCCACTCATGATCGAAATCCCGCTAGGCCTCCGGACCGCCCTAGAATCGGACAGCTGTGTTCTCTTCCTCGGCTCGGGGATCGGCTCCCACGCGCTCGCCCCCGACGGCTCGCCCGCTCCGACCGCATCCGCCCTAGCCCGAGAACTCGCGGAACACTTCAACGTAGCAGCAGGCGACACACCAGACCTCCGATCTATTGCCGGGATCGTCGATCTGCGACACGGCCGCGCGGAGCTGCTGGGTTTCCTCCAGCGAAGACTGGCGGACCTCTCCCCGGACGACACTCTGCAATGGCTGTTCACGAGGAGATGGGCGGCCGTTTTCACCACCAACTACGACTCCGCCATCGAACGAGCATATGAACTTCTCAAGTCGCCGCCCCAACAGCCCATACCTTGCACAACTCCATCCGATCTCGTCCGCCATGATCCTCGGTTTGAGGTCCCCATTATTCACATCCACGGCGCCCTCTTCGGGCAGACCTCTCCCCAAGTGGTGATCACCGAGGACGACTATTCTAGGTTCAATGAAAAGAGACGCATGTTGTTCGATTTCATGAAGGTGCAGTTTGCCACTTGCCCGGTTCTGTACGTCGGCTATTCCAGCACGGACGCGGATTGGCGAGCCCTGATCAGTGAGCTCTCCGCGGTGTTCTATCCGACCCCCCTCCCACAATCCTTCAGAATCGCCCCAAAGACGGACCCATTGGAGACCGAACTTCTCGCCGCCAAGAACATCCACACCGTTGATGGGGCGTTGCGCGACCTAGTCGACACACTTGCGCCTATCCTCACAGCCCCTGGCGAGGACTCTCAAAGATACGTCGCGGCCGCAGCAAAGGTCCCATCGGACCTAGCTGCCGCTTTCCAGGCGAACCCAGCGCCCACTGTCAGGTTCTTGACGTCTTGGACATATGCCAATCAAGCCCCTTTCCATGAAACCGCGAACATCAGATCTTTCCTGCGCGGTAATCGCCCCAATTGGGGCCTTGTCGGCCGTGGAGAGGTCTTTGAGAGGGACATCTACGAGCCCATCTTCGAGGACCTTCTAGACTTCGCCACTGCCGATCCCTCAAAGCCACGCGCCATCACGATCCTCGGCCCAGCCGGATATGGTGTCACAACACTGCTCATGTCCCTCGCCGCCGGACTCGTCAAGGAGGAGGCAGGGCCCGTCTTCATGCTCAACCCAGGATATCGTGCCCAGGAAGGGGATATTGAATACGCTGCCTCCCTCTCCCTTTCTCAGCAGAAGCCCTTCTTCTTTCTCGGGAACGCCTCCGATCATGCTCTCGCTGTACACACCATGCTTCGCCGGCTTGAGGATCTCAAGAAGCCGGCGCTCTTTGTCCTTGGCGAGAGGCTCAACGAGTGGCGACAAGGGCACGGCAGACTGACCACAAAGGAGTATCAGATCGAGCCCCTGAGCGATCCGGAGATCAATCGCCTCCTTGACCTCTTGGCGCGCCACTCCGAACTAGGGGTGCTTGCCCCGCTGCCAAGAGACCACCAAGTCGCCGTAATTCGTCAAAAGCACGGCAAGGAACTTCTCGTCGCTCTCAGGGAGGCAACTGAGGGCCGCAGTTTCGATGCCATCCTTGAGGACGAATTCAGAGGCATCACCTCGCCTTCCTCGCGCCGCCTCTATCTCGCTGTCTCATGCTTTCATCAGCACGACGCCTATATTCGCGACTCCCTTCTGGCCAAGGTCATCGGCCTCGATCTCGCTACCCTCTATGAAAAGACATCCGCCGCGACAGAGGGAGTCGTGATCTACGATTGCGTCAACGAGGCGACTCAGACCTACGCTGCCCGAACTCGCCACCGCACTATCGCCACCATAGTGTGGGAGAGATGTGCGTCTCAAGACGAGAAGGACCAGATAGTACTTGATGCCGTTCAGAACCTCAACCTCAACTACGGAGTAGACAAGGACGCGTTCGAGCATCTGACCCGAGCGGACCGCACGGTCGATCAGCTTAGGTCGCTCGAATCCAAGATACAGTTCTTCGAAACCGCCTGCAGGAAAGATCCTCAAAGCCCTTACGTGCGGCAACACTACGCGCGGATGCTCCTTCGCCAAGAGAAGACTGAGCTCGCCCTTTCGCAGATCGACAGCGCGATCAAGATGGACCGGCAGGTCCGCGTCCTCCACCACACCCGCGGGATGGTCCTCATGCACCTTGCCCTCACCACACAAAGCCAAGAAATCGCGCGCCGTCGTCTCTCTCAGGCCGAGGAAAGTTTCCGGGCGGGCGTTGCCCTATTCCCTCGTGATGAGTATTGCTTTCAGGGCCTCGCCCAGCTCTTCCTTGGATGGGCAAAGCGTGTCCCAGACGCAGACGAGTCTGCCCAGTACGTCGCTAAGGCAGAAGAGGTCATTAGTGAGGGCCTAAGGGTAGTTCGCGTTCGATACGGTTTATGGATCGAGTCCGCGAACGTATCCCGATATTTGGGAGACCAACCCTCGAGGATCGAAGCACTGGAGAGGGCGGTCCGTGACGCTCCCGGGGCCATTGTCCCTAGGTACCTCTTGGGGAGGGTATACCGACAGGAGGGGCGCATTGACGACGCCCTTCGGGTTCTCGAGCCGACCGTGAAGGACCACCCCGAGGGATTCAGGGCCGCAATTGAGTATTCGCTGAGCTTGCTTTCCCATGCGAGATCCTATGACCAACCCATTGCGGTGCTTACGCTTTCATCCCTGTACGGCCTATCCGACCCCCGCTTCATAGCTACGCTCGGGGGGATGCTCTTCATGGCTCGCAGGTTCACCGAAGCCAAATCCGCATTCGATGAAGCACTTAAGCGCGACTTCTCGATCAAGGAGTCTGACGAGATCAATTTCACTCCCATCAACCTCGACGACCCAGATACCCCACTCACCCTCGAGGGAACAGTTATTGCACTTCGACCCGGCTATGCATTTGTCGAGTCCAAGGGTTACCCGAAGTTTCTATGCCCTGGGTCGAAATTCAACGGCCTCGTTATCTCCAAAGGAATGCACATCGCCTTCCGTCCCGCGTTCTCGGCAAGAGGAGCCCAAGCCACGGATCCGCGCGCGGCGTAGCTCCCGCCTCCTCGTGGGTGCCCGGACCTAAGGGTCAAATCCGTCTTGCGCCATCCAACAACTCGCTGCAGCTGACCCGGCTGGCGTGCGGGAAATTGGAGCGTGACTTGCCTGCCGGGATGCGCGAGAATGGGTCAGCCGTTGCCCGAGCCGCCGAGCAGCTGAGCTCGAGGCCGTTAGGCAGAGCCGTCACTGCACCTTGCACAGGGGTTGTTCAACGTGAACTTCGAGTTGGTCGTTGACATAGAGTTTGAAATCCTGGATGCAGCTGTCAATGAATGCCTCCCAGGCTACGCGCCCGCTGGATGGGTCGAATTCACTCGTAGGGAAATCACACCCGCAAGCACGCTCTATGAGATGTACCTCCAGCGTGAAGGCGATCTCGGCGATCTTGGTCAGCTTATCGTGCGCAAAGTGGCAGCCGCCAAGGCCCTTATGTACTTCAAGGAGCCGAAGAGGCCCTCAGCTAGGCGTCCTTCCCAACAAGACTGGGATGACCAGCACTTCTCCCAGTATCCCCTCGAGGAACGCATTCGCAGGAAATTTGACTTTCTCTCTAAGTACCAGGAAGAGGCCGACGATCTTCACCGGCGGCGCCGAGAGCATCAGAGGAGAGTCGTCCAAGCACTCTTCAGCCGGCTATCGAACGATACCGCGACAGCCGTAGCTTTCTCGGGACGCTCACCTCCCAGCCCGACCCCCCTCAGCCCTCTCGAAGAGGCAAGGCGCGAAGTCGAGGAGTTCCGCTCGCTCGTCGAGCGCCAACTCCATGGTGACCTCACAGAAGACGGCCCCTCTCAGGAGAAGCAGATTCGGGGCCTCCTCCAGGCATGTCTCACACGTCGCTCCTACAGAGAGGTCCCGGTGCGCGCAGGGAGATCCGACATCCTTGTCCACCTTACCGAAGGGCGACTTCTCTTCGAAACCAAGATATGGCGGGGGGAATCTACATATGACGGAGGCCTTGCAGAACTGTCAGAGTACATTAAGGGAGAGAACTCCGATGGCGGGCTGCTGGGCGCATTTTACGTTGTGTGCGACCCAACGGAGTCCCACAGTGCCCTCGCCCACATAGGTGCCGACCACACAAGTGTCGAAGTATCAGGCATCCCGGTGGACGTGTATGTTGTGGACCTCTCTCCCGATACGCCAAGCACAAAGGGCTCTGCCTAACGACTCGCCAGACTGTGTGAAAACTCGGGCCGGTGGGGACCTGTCCCTTAGGGCTTGCGCGGATTGACACGGAAGTGGGGCCAGAGTGCTTTGCATGCGCGCGATCCTGGCCTCCAGTGGGAACGCGATTGGCGATTTTGGGGTTTTCACACAGCCTCTCGCTGCAGCTGACCCGGCTGGCGTGCGGGAAGTTGGAGCGTGTCTTGCCCGCCAGAATGCGCGAGAATGGGTGGAGCGTTGCCCGAGCCGCCGGGCAGCTGCCGCTCGCAAGCTCGGGGTGCTGCGCGAAGCTCGAGGCCGTTAGGCGGTGGGCAACGCGGATCCCACAGGCGAGGGAGACCATGTTTCGCGAGATCCACACCAGGGGTGAATGGTGGCTACCCTCCGCACCAGAAGTCCGCATACCGGGCCTGCTCGACTTCACGACGCGCGACGGAGCGAAGCTTTCCTTGTCAGGGAACCTCGCTCCGACGGGAGGGCACCACATCCCTGACTTCATCCTCGGATCCACTCTGGACGGCGATCAGATCACCCTTTGCCGTTGCGAACGCATCGCAAGCCAGGAGCTACCCTTCGCAGGAGTCTCCGCATCTGACTACCATGCGTCCTTCGTCTTTGCCGGCATCCACTTCGACCGAAGAGACTCGCTTCTTCTCGACGCTGTTCACATCCATTACACTCACCTTAATGAATGGCTCCACTTGGTCGGGTTCGACTTTGGGCATGAGGAGAAGTACGACTTCAGCATCAACTACAAGCGTCCAGAAGGCGTGACAGCTTCCGTCACTCAAGACCTCTCGGTCTCAATCGGGTTCATCTGCTCCCAGGGGGGCTCCCTCTATGCCGTCCACGCGGAGCAGGACTCCTATCTTTCTCTCCGCGGCCCGGCCTCCGGCTACCAGTACTACGAGAAGTATGTCGAGCTCCTCCAGAACCTGCTCTGCCTCGCCTGCTCCTCACCCATCTACCCGTGCATCATCCAACTGTCTCCCGCAGCATCCTCAAACCCTGACGAGACCAGAGACCACCAGGCCAGGCTCATCAACCTCTCCTATCAGATAAGTACCGCTCCTGCCGATATCCCGGACATCTCGTTCCACCACATGCTCTTCACATACGATCATCTAAAGGGCCGTTTCGAGGAATTCATCCGCAACTGGATCACTAAGTATGAGCTCCTTGGGCCCGTCTTTGACCTGTACTTTGGCTCAATCAACAATCCCTACTCATACACAACCCACAGGTTCCTCAACATCGTCCAAGGCCTCGAGTCGTATCACAGAAGGTCATTTGACAGCCGGGCGATGCCCGAAAAGGAATTCGAGAACCGCAAGCAACTTCTCGCAGAGGCCTTCCCGCAATACCGCAAGTGGCTAGATTGGAAACTGAGGTTCGCCAACGAACCACCCCTAGAACAGAGGCTCATTGAGCTGGGTGACAAGTACAAGCCGTCCATAGTCCCGATGGTCGGCGCCTACGACAAGTTCTTCAACAGAGTCGCAACTACCCGGAACTACCTCACCCACTTCGACGAGGAGTCACGCAGCAAGGCAGCCACCGGCGGAGAGCTAAGAGGAATGGTGCAGACGCTCACTCTGTTCCTGGAAACCTTCCTGCTAACGGAATTGGGTTTCAAGTACGATGAGGTCGTCCAAATGCAGCGCAACAGGAGGAGACTGCCATACTGGTAGCCAGTATCGACCCTGGTCGCAAAGTGAGAGCACCCGCCGCCTAACACCTCGCCAGACTGTGTGAAAAGTCGGGCCGGTGGGGACCTGTCCCTTAAGGCCTGCGCGGATTGACCCGGAAGTGGGGCCAGAGTACATTGCAGGCGCGCGATCCTGGCCTGCAGTGGGAACGCGATTGGCGATTTTGGGGTTTTCACACAGCCTCTCGCTGGAGCGGACGTCGACCGTGCGTGATTTGCATTGCCCGGCACGGGGCGTGGGAATCGAGTCTTTGATTGGTTCGAGCGGGGAGCACCGCTCAGCTCGAGGCCATTAGGCTGCCTTGAGAGTCCGAGGCCCAATCGTGCTATACTCCTGTGAGGGTCGCGGTGTCCACCTACGCTCCCGCTGGTCCACAGGCGCCAAATGGCCAAGCCACGCCACCTACATCATGCGCCGATAACAGAGGCCCTAGTTGACATAAGGGTCAAGACGCGCCCCGGCTTCGACGTCGGCCGATTCTCCGACCTGAAGGCTAGTCTTTCTCAGAGGTTCCCTAAGGTCGAGGAGCGTCGCGGGGGCCAGTTCACTCTGCGCTTTCCTCCAGCCCCAGACGCACCCCCGGCCTTTGAGGAGCTTGGCCTCCAAGGCTACTTCTTCAAGAACTCCACCGAAGACCTGATTGCGCAATTCAGAGCTGACGGCTTCACCCTGAACAAGCTCAAGCCGTACTCGAGCTGGGACGACCTGCTCCCGTCAGCTCTTGAATTGTGGCAACTCTACCAAGCCACATCGTCCCCGGAGGCTGTCACAAGAGTCGCTCTCCGGTACATCAACCATATCACCGTTCCGCATCAGCGCGTCGACTTTGATCAGTTCTTCACTGCTGCGCCGCAAGTGCCACCAGCATTACCCCAACTCCTCCGCGGATTCCTCTATCGCGTGACGATTGTCAATCCGGAAGCTCAGCTCTCCGCCCACGTAGTCCAGGCACTTGACCCCAGTCTCCCCCAGCCCGGCGTCACCGTGATTCTAGACATAGACGCATTCCGTGATGTGGATTTCTCTCCGTCCGACCCGCAGCTTGAGGCTCACTTTAGAGACTTGCACGACTTCAAGAACATGATATTCTTCAACTACCTCACCGAGGAAACTGTAAGGCTCTTCGAATGACCGTAGCGTTGTCTGTAGCTCAACCACTCTCGTCTGCCCCGGCCCTCGACAGAGCCTTGGGGGAGTCGGCTCGGATTGTCCGCCGTATCCGCGCGGATGCATTCGGTTCGGAGACAGCCATGACCACCGGTGTTCGAAGACAAGAGATTGTCCGTGCCCTCGAAACTGCATCCGCGGTTGCCCAAGAGCCCTCTTGGGATGGATATGGCGCCCAACCACTACAACCTGCTACCATTGCCCACGCCTTCCAGTTCCTGTCACAGCTCCCCGCCTCATTTCCCACACCGCAGGTCGCAATTGACTCCGATGGAGACGTCGCAATCGAGTGGGATATCGCACCTCGGAGAGTGATTTCGGTCAGGGTCGCACCCGATGGCACTCTCAACTACGCAGGCATTGCCGGCCACTCAGTCTTCCATGGCGTGGAACCGTCCCGTGAGGGAATTCCTAGTGCGGTTGTCTCGGCCATTTCGCGGGTTGTCGCCATCGCGGCTGCATAACCCGGCTCCAGCCGAGATAGTCGCGAGATTCATCCTCAGCAGGTCACACTTCACTCCGGACTCCTCCCGGGTCAACCCTCGCGCACTCGAGCCCTCACGTCAGGACAACGCAACCTCCGTGTTCCGCACCCACGCCCTTGATGAAGACCGCATCTGGCTCCTCGGCCGGGATGCTGTCGCGGTTCCGCGAGGGAGGCCACTGTACGGCAGGGCAGACATGAACTCCCAATCTATTCGGGATGTTGGCCTCCTCCTTGTGTCCAATGAACCGCCCCCCCGCCACGCGCTCATAACCGGATGGCCTCCCGACAAGCATGCCGCGATGTCAAAGGCTCAAGAACTCGCCGCGAGGGCAACGCTCGTTCTGAACCCAAGTCCGGCGGCAGCCTAGCAACTCGCTGGAGCGGACGTTGCCGAGGTTTCTCCGGCTAGGATTTCGTTTCCCCTTTCAAGAAGCCCCATTCTCACAAGCTGGCTAGGCCGTATGGCAACGCGCTGGAGCTGGCCAGGCGTTGGGAGCCCCAGTTGCCAAGCTGACCCGGCTGGCGTCCGGAAAGTCGGGCGTTCTTTGCCCGCCAGAATGCGCGAGAATGAGTGGACGGCTGCCTGAGCCGCCGGGCAATTGGGCTCGAGGCCGTTCGGCGGCACGAAGGGGGGACTATGTCCATGGACCAAGCTATCCAGATCGCTGTCGCAGTGGGCACCATCGCAGTGGCAATCCTCGCGATATGGGGGGATCAGGTCCGTCATTGCCTCGGCCTCGGGCCGCGGCTCACGCTTGCACTGGATGATCCTCAGGGCGAGCCCATCAATATCCTGGAGGGTGAGGGACGATCCAGTCCGGCACGCTATTACCACCTCAGGGTCCGCAACTCGCATCGGTGGGCTCAGGCTACTAACGTGCGAGTCGTTATCGTTGGCCTGGCGCGACCTGCCGCCGACGGAGCCCTCGCGCCGCAGTCCCTCAGTGGACCTCTGCAACTCATGTGGCGATTCTCTGCATTCCATCCGACCTTCTCAACCGTCGGGCCCGACGACATCGCTGACCTCGGTTTCCTCAAGCGCGGTTCCAGCTTCGTGCTGACCCCATTCGTGTATCCCGCCAACTTCAAGGGCTCGCTCGCTCGAAACGAGCGTCTCCAAGTGGTGGTGCAAGCGCTCGCTGACAACGCCGAGTCCAAGCCGATCGCGATTGACGTCCTCTGGGACGGCAATTGGCACGACGACACACTCGAGATGGCCAAGTGCTTGGTCGTCAGGCAGGTAGGCCCTCCCGCTCTGGCATGAGAAGAATGCTCGTGCCGTCGAACAACTCGCCGCAGTTGACCCGGCTGGTGTTGACAACGGGTGTAGACTCAAACTGAAGGGGGAGACTGTGCCCCCACTCGGCCCCCCTGGCCGGTCCCCCTCCGGTCGGGGGGTCTGTTTCCGAAATCCCTGGCGGCTGAGTTCCAGAATAGCCATTCTCACAAGGCATAGCCGACTACGCTGCTGCTTTGGCTGGCAGGCTTGACGGCGGGTGTAGACTCGGAGTGAAGGGGGACCATAAGTCTCCCTAACAGGCCCCCGGCCGCCCCCCTCGGCTGGGGGCCGATCGCGCCTGGGCGTGCGGTCCTCTACAACGGGAACCTGGAGCTTTCCCGTCGATGGCAGCCTGACATGCTGGAGGTTGACGGGAAGCCGAAACGGCTCTAGATTGGTGCTAGGGCGCATCGAGGACCTGCAAGACCTCGACCCCGACCTGGTTCCAGGTCGGCGCCGTTGGTCTGACGCATGTGCGCGTAGGGGACGCCTGCGGATGTGGTGCATAGGGACTCGTGGAGCCTGCCGAGAAAACTGGAATTGCTGCTGCCGAATCACCGTATGGAGCCATGTTATGGGGCTCTGCCGTCCCGCGACTCATCACTCCCTTGGGGGAGTCCGCAGAATCACTAGTTGAACTAAGCGCCCAGGCATTGTTGTCAGGTGCGGAGGTAGTATGGCCGAAATCGATTCCCTGCGAAGCGCTATGACCGATCAACAGTGCCAACTTGTCAACGCGACGTGGAGCTACTTTCGCGCCCACTCACAGTGGCCTCCCGCCCGTCTGATACACCAGCAGTTTGGCGGGAAGCCCAAGGTTCGGGCCAGTCTCGAGAAGCTTGGCGGCACGGTGGTCTTTGAATATGAAGAAGGGGGCGTTAAGCAATACCGTCTCAGCCTCCTCGGCGTCCTCCTATCCAAGGATGGCATCGCCTACGAGCAGCTTCTTGTCAGATTCCTTACATATGTGTCTCAGCTATGCGCCTCGGACCCCCTACGCACCCACGTCAGCAGTGCAGAGACCGCGAGCGCCCTTGCGCTCGACGGCACCAACACTGACATTCTCGGCTATCTGATCCGTGAAAGTCACTTTTCCGGCAGCGGTCGATTCTCGGCTCAGGAGTGGAACGTTGAGATCTGCGAAGAGATCGAGGACTTCCCCGACGACCTCCGCGCGTTCGTTCGCGAGGATGTCGTCAAGGACTACGACGCCGCGGCTCCAGTAGCTGCCGCCGAAAGGTCCTCCTATTGGTCGCGTAAACGAAGCGCTGCATCCACCTGGCCTCCTACGGTAATCCTGCCTGCCGAAGAGCCCGCACTGAGCTATATCGACCAAACCCGGCTCAGCCAGCTCCAAGCTCTCAAGTCAGACCGTTTTGACCTAACCAGGCTCGTCGGGCTCTGCAGTGAGCTTAACATCTGCTATTCGAACGGGTGCTACCTCGCCGTGGCGATGCTCACCCGCGCGCTCATCGACCACATTCCACCCTTATTTGGCGCCAAGACCTTTTCGGAGGTAGCCACCAGCGACGCAGGCTCCCGCTCTTTCCGGGACTCAATGAGCCATCTCGACTTATCTTGCAGGAAGATCGCGGACTCCCACTTGCATGTGCAGATCCGGAACAAGGAGGTCTTGCCAAACAAGACGCAGGTCAATTTTGCCAATGACTTGGATGTTCTCTTGGCCGAAGTCGTGAGGCTTCTGAGTTAGAACGTCCACCCCGGTGGGCGCGCAACAACTCATTCGAGCCGACTCGGCGGGCTGCCTTCAGTCTCGACGTGCCTTGCCCGCAGTCTGGTTCTAGAATGAAGGTGCATTCCCAAGACCCGCCGAGCGGCTCAATTCGAGGCCGTTGGGCGGAGGACCTGCGTGATGGGAGGTCTAACATGCAGATAATGGACATCCCCATCGAAGACATCGACATCTCCGAGTTCAACACCCGGAAGGACTTGGCAGACGGGCAGTACGATAGCTCAATCGACGATCTTGCCAGCAGCGTAGCTAAGCAGGGGCTGCTATCGCCCATCACCGTCTTCAGACGCCCAGACGGCCTCTATTCCCTTGTGGCTGGCCAGCGCCGGCTGCTCGCCTGCAAGCGGCTCGGGTGGTCCGCGATCCCGGCGATCATTCGCGAAGCGATGTCTCCAGCGGACGCAACAGCGGTCTCTCTTGTTGAGAATGTCCACCGCGCAGATATGAACCCTCGCGACAAGGCAATCGCTTTCAAGAGCCTCCTTGATCATCTCGGGAGCGTCCAGGCTGTCACGCGGGAGACCGGGGTAGGGGCCTCCACCGTGAAGAAGTACATCCGCTTGCTCGATCTTGCCCCGCAGCTACAGGACCGCCTCGCGGCAGGGGAGGTCAAGAACACCGAGGCGCTCGCGAGGCTTGCTCAGCAAGTCCGTGATCCCCAGAAGCAGATTGAAACCTGGGACAAGATCTCTTCCTTCACACAGGAGGTCCAGCAGCAGATAATCAGCAGGCTGGAACCGGGCCTCTCCAACCTCCCCACGCTTGTGGGCGAGGCTATCGAGGGGCAGTTCGACGTCCACATGGTCAGGAACTGCCCCTTCGATTGCCCCACCATCCCTGGACCCCTCAAGCAACAGGTCGCGGACATGATCCGAAAGCATGACGAGGAATAGTCAACTGCATGCTTGCCTCCGCCCAACAACTCGCTGCAGCTGACGCGGCTGGCGTGCGGAAAGTTGGAGCTGTGTCGCCCGCCAAGTTGCCGTAGAGTGTGTGGAGAAGAGCCCGGGCCGCCGGGCAGCTGAGCTCGAGGCCGTTAGGCGGACTTGTCGCTCTACTTACCGGGAGGTATGCGTGGCTGAGCAGCAATGGACGCTCGAGGCCTCGATCATGGGCAATTTCCTTCTGACTGCCTCGGAGCAGTCCTCTTCGCAGACGCCACCGCACCCCGCGGTCCGAAGCCTTCAGCTCCTCCCTCAGTTCGACGAGAAGGGCAGGCAAACAGGGACGTTCCACCTTTCTATCGTTCTTGCAGTCGAACCCATCGCCGACGTCCCCGAATCCTCGGAAGTGGCCGACCTTGCGAGAGATGTCCTGAACTTCCAGCTTGACCTCCTTACCCTGCTATCTCGAAACCCCGTCAGGTTGGAGAAGCCCCCTACGGTCTTCCACAGATACCCAGGCACCAACAGGTTCCGCAGACTGTGCTTTCCCATCCAACAAGCCACGCTCTCAGAGCCAGTTCCCCTTACGGCGACGACCCTGTTCACCCGCCTAATCCAGCCCGATCTCCGAAGAGCATTGTCTTGGTTCCGCAAAGGCCTCGACGAAAAGGACGTCGTGGACAGCTTCATGGCTCTAACCGTCGCGCTGGAGGTGCTTTCCTGCCAATTCGAGCCTCCCGATAAGACAACGAGGCGATGCTCCGCCTGCGGCTACGAGACCGAGCTAGCTCCCGGAACGGGCCAACGGATACACCACTTCCTCACATGTGTGATAGGTCTCTCCGATGACAAGTCGCGCTCGATCTGGGATGCCAGGAACCGGATCTTCCATGGTGGCTTTGATCGCTCCTCTGAGCGCGTGCGCCGCCTCTGCGAGACGAGAGATGACCTGTCGCTAGGGCTCGTCAAAGGCTTCAAGAAGCTTCTTGACTTGCGAAGCTCGGATCCCCCGGCCGAGGAGCCTCCGCAATGGGCCTTGGTTGATCCGATCCTGGATGTCGAATACACTACACCCGAGGAGGGTGCCTCCGTCTAGCACTGTCCTTATACTCACTCTGTCGCCCCCACCAGTGCGCCTCCATGACACAGCTTGTTCTCATCTGGGCGCTGGGCAAGTCCGCCTAACATCTATGAAAGCGCTGGTGTGCCCAGCAAAGCTTGGACCAGCTAGCCGGTGGAAGTCCGGTCAAGGAAAGGGCCAGACCGCCTTGTAGCGACCACCCGGCGTCAGGAGCAATCCGAGCGTCGAAGCGGTGTCATCGCAACCTGGCAGTCCGCAACATCAAGTGAATCCTGCTGCGTCGTCATCATAGACCCGAGAGGGCCAAGAGGGAGCCGAGCCCGACAGCGCTGGGCGAAGGCCATGGAAGGCACGCAGATTCTGGAATGCAGTGCCGAAGAACCCTCCGGCGTAGAGGGAGCGGAATGTCAGGAAAGCTGGTTCAGGAACTGGGGAGACCCCACCCGGTCTTTGGCTGGAAGCGGAAGTAACCGTTGCTATAAACAGAAC
>Ga0315275_10003777_pt1 | contig 14022 bp, 10 predicted proteins | sample YL17G03_0_MG_FD_205557 | JGI IMG/M metagenome (GOLD analysis project Ga0315275, IMG submission 205557) | Sediment microbial communities from Yellowstone Lake, YNP, Wyoming, USA - YL17G03_0 | ecosystem: Environmental > Aquatic > Freshwater > Lake > Sediment | place: USA: Wyoming | collected... | reverse complement strand
CCAGCCTGGTCAGGGCCCTCACGGGCGCCGACGTCGAGGTCGCCGACTATCCCTTCACCACCCGCCTCCCCGCGCCCTACATGATGCCCTTCGAGACGATCCAGATCCAGCTCATCGACACGCCCCCAGTGACCGGGGAGATCATGGAGACGTGGTTCCCGGAGATGGTCAAGATGGCCGACGCCGTCCTCCTCGTCGCCGATTTGACCGACCCGGACACGGCGGGCCAACTCGACGGCTTCCTCCGCCGGCTCAAGGAACGCAGGGTGGACCTCGTTCCCGCGGCGAAGGACGTCCCCCCCGAGCGGTTCCCGTTCATGAAGCGGACCGTCCTCGCCGCGAACAAGGTCGATACGAAGGGCGCCATGAAGGCCTTCGAGGATCTCGGCGTCCTCCTCGAAGGGCCTTTCGAACGCATCCCGGTGTCGGCCACGACCGGCCGGGGACTAGAAACGCTCCGCCGGGCGATCTTCGGCCTTCTCCACGTCGTCCGCGTCTACAGCAAGATCCCCGGGAAAAAGGCGGAGAAGGCCTCCCCGTTCGCCCTCAAGCGGGGAAGCACGGTGATGGACATGGCCAAGGCGGTCCACAAGGACTTTTCGGAAAAGCTCCAGTACGCCCGCGTCTGGAACGCGGCCGGCCTAGAAGGCCTCCGGGTCAACCGCGACTACGTCCTCGCCGACGAGGACATCGTCGAACTGCACATCTGAGGAGGAAAGAGGGACAGTCCCCTGCGGGGACAGTCCCTCTTTTAATTATCGGAAGTTTAGTGCCGCCTCATCACTCATGTCCATGATAGCCATGAACAGGAGCTGGGCCATGTCTTCCATGATCTCCGGCGTGACGAGGTCGATCGCGTCCCGTGTGTTGTGGTAGGTCGGGTAGGGCGGCTGAGGCCCGCCGTCAGCGCCGAAGGTTAGGGACGGCACGCCCTTCCAGAAGAACCAGGCCGAGTCCTGCCGGGGCCGGGCGGGATAGGACGCCGGTCCCGTGGTTAGCGTCCGGTGGATGAAGCCCAAATTGGCCTTCTCGACGAATTCCCAGAACTTGGGGTAGGTCGTCCCGCCGGAGGCGGAGATCTTGTCGCCGCTGCCCGGGCCTTCCATGTTGATGAAGACGACGGTCTTATCGAACGGGAACAGGGGATGCTCGGTATAGAACCGCGACCCTTGGACGCCCTCCTGCTCGCTCTGCTCCTCGCTGCCGAAAAATATGAAGACGACGGTCCGCTTCGGCTTGACAGCGCATTTGGCCATGGCCTCGGCCACGCCCAATCCGACGGCGACCGCCGTGGCGTTGTCGTTGGCCCCGGGCAGCAGCTCCCACAACCGGCCGAGGTGGTCGAGGTGACCGCCGACGATGATGACTTCGTCCCTGAGCGCCGGATCGCTGCCCGGGATGGCGCCGACGATGTTGAAGCCGACGCCGTCGGGATGGTGTTCCGTCTTGTTGCTGATGGTCATCGTCTTGCCCGTGGCGAAGGACTGGGGCTTAAGCTCGGCGCGGATCGTAGCCACCGTGTCCCTGTAGGTCCGACCGGTCCCGGCGAAGACGTCGGCGACCACGGCCTCGCCGACGTGGTGGTAGACGAACCCTTCCACGTAGGCGTTGTTGGGGTTGCCGATGGGCCCGTAGTTGTAGATCAGGCCCTTGGCCCCGTGGGCGGCCGCGTTCTTGAGCTTATATTGGTGGAAGGAATAGGGTCGCCATTTCATGAACTGGTCCAACGTTTTCTCGCCCGGCCCGACCGGTACCTCGGAATCCATGAGCACGATCTTGCCCTTGACGTCGACGCCCTTGTAGTCGTCGTAGCCGAGCTCGGGAGCGGTGACGCCGTAGCCGACATAAACGACCTCCGCCGTGACCTCACCCGACCCCGACGTCCCGCCGGGGATGAACTCATCCTCGTACTTATAGTATTTCTTGACGGTGCCGTTCTTCCCGTAGGGCATATGAAGGACGCACACGCCGCCCGGGTAGACGGTCGTATAAGGATTGGGAAAATTCTGCCTGTAGGTCCCGTTGTCGCCCGCCGGCTGGACGCCCCAGCCCTTGAGCAGGGACTCGACCCAAGCGCCGCAGGCCTCGTATTCCTTCGTCCCGGTCAGCCGGCCGCCGTATTTCTCGGAGACGAGCTCCTTGACGTAGTCGTAAAGGGGTTGGCTCTGGATGAGATGCATGGCCTCCAGGATTTTGGATTCGTCGTCCGACGGCTTTTTGGCCTCTTGGGCCGAAAGACCCGGGGCCCAGGAAAGTGCCAGCAACACGGCCGTCAGCCGCAAGAACCGCTGATGCTTTTTCATTCCATCCTCCTTCCGGATTAAAACGTAGGGACTATTTTAATGATGAGGAAGTAGAAAATGCAAGGGGAAGACGCCGGCGGGATCGATGCCGCATTCCAGCGGTCGTCGCGTTGAACTTTTCTCCTGACGGTTTCGTATTTTATATTTGATGAATTTTTTCTTGCCCCCTGCCACTACTTTCATCTATATTTCCATCCCAAGTCTGCCTGCGAAGGAGGTTCCATGACGAAAGCCGCCCGTTCTCTGGGTTCTCTCATGGTCTTAGGTTTGGCGCTCGGAATCTTTAGCGGAAGCCTCAAGGCCGGACAGGACCTTCACAAGGTCTGGGCCATCCGAAACGCCAAGGTCCTGGTCTCGCCGCTCCGGCCGCCCCTCGAGAAGGCCACGGTGATCATCAGGGACGGCCTCATCGAGGCTGTGGGTGCCAACATCGCCGTTCCGCCCGAGGCCGAGGTCCTCGACGGGACGAAGCTCCTGGTCTTTCCGGGCCTCGTGGATGCCCTCGGCGCAGGCCTCCTGAAAATTCCGGAGGAAAAGTACGACGCTTCGAAGATCTACTCGGGCGAGTACACGGACAAGGACCGGGGAATCACCCCGGAGTTTCGGGCTTTCGATTATGTGAACCTCGGTAAATCGACGGTCGAAAAGTACCACAAGCTGGGGATCACAGCCGCCCAGGTTCTCCCGGACAGGGGGATCTTCAGCGGACAGTCTTCGGTGTTCACCCTGGGCAATGGCGACAAGAACAGGGCCCTCCTCCTCAAGGATGCATGTCTCGGCATCGGATTTTCGCCCGCGGGACTGCCGATATATCCCGGCTCATTAATGGGAGTTGTCGCCTACCTCAGGCAATCCTTCTCCGACGCCCGGTACTTTGACATGAATGCGGACCGATGGCAGAAAGAGATGAAAGGATTCCCGCGGCCGAAATACAACCCCCAACTCGATACGCTTTCGGGCTTTGCCAAAGGAACGAAACCGGTCGTCTTCTTCTGCAAGAATCAGCACGACATCAAAAGGGCCATCGGCCTGGCCGAGGAATTCAAGCTGGCCTACTTCATCGCCGACGTGGGCGGCGAAGCCTGGCGCGTGATCCCGGAGCTCCAGAAGGCCAAAGCCCGGGTGTTGTGCACGGTCTCGTTCAAGGCACCGATGACCAGCTTCCTCACGAAGCTCGGCAAAGAGGAAAGAGAGAGGGCGGAGAAGGAGGTCTATCCCAAGAACCCGGCCAAACTGGCCGAGGCGGGCATCCCCTTCGCCTTCTCGTCCCTGGGAACAGACGACCCGAAAAGCTTCCTGGAAGGCATCCAGAAGGCCATCGAGGCGGGGCTTCCCGGCGAAAAGGCACTCGAAGCGCTGACGACGACGCCCGCCGCTTTCCTGGGGCTGGACAGGGCGCTGGGGACCGTGGAGGCCGGGAAAATCGCCAACCTGGTCCTGACCGAAGCCGACCTCCTCGCCAAGGAGCCCAAGGTCCGGTACGTGTTCGCTGACGGCGAGCGAATCGAGCTCAAGGAGGCCAAGGCCACGGAGGGCGAGAAGCCAACAGTCAACGTCTCGGGTCGCTGGGAGATCACCGCCGAAGACACTCCAAAATTGACAGTGGATATCCTCCAGGAAGAGGGCGTTCTTTCCGGCAAGATGACGACGCCTTTCGGCGTCTTCGATTTCACGGGAGGCTCCGTATCCGGAAACCAGATAGACTTTGAAATGAACATCTCGGTCGGCGGACAGCAGATCGACCTCTACTTCTCCGCGTCCGTCGAGGGCGACACGATGCGGGGCACCGTCGTCCAGGGGTCCCAGGGATCCTCGGAATTCACCGGAAAACGGATCCCCGGGTAGGAGGCAGAGATGAATAAGAGATCCATCACAGGAATCCTGGCCGGGCTTTTCGTCATCGCTGGAGCGGTCTCCGCCGGCGCCGCCGACAAGCCCCTTCTCCTCAAGAACGGCAACATCCTCACCATCAGCGGCGGGACGATCCAAGGCGGCGACATCCTGATCCGTGACGGCAAGATCGCCGCGGTCGGGCAGAGCCTGGCGCTTCCGGCCGGCGCCGAAACGATCGACCTCCAGGGACAATGGGTCATGCCCGGGATCATCGACTCCCACTCCCATATCGCCGCCGAAGGCGACCTGAACGAGATGGGCGATCTGATGACGCCCGAGGTGGACATCAAGGACGTCCTCAACCCCGAGGACATCAACATCTGGTACGCCCTGACGGGCGGGGTCACGTCCGTCCACACGATGCACGGCTCGGCCAACCCCATCGGCGGCCGGGGTATCGTCCTCAAGCTGCGTTGGGGCGTCAAGTCCGAAGAGCTGATTTTCGCCGGCGCCCCCCTGACCGTGAAGTGGGCCCTCGGCGAAAACCCGAAACGGTCGAACATGCAGGGCCCAGGCCCGGCCCACTATCCCCAGTCGAGGATGGGTGTCGAAGCCTCCATCCGGAACGAGTTCGAACTGGCCAGGGACTACATGCGGCGGTGGGATGAATACAACAATAAAACCAAAGAGCTCGGTCCTGCCAAAAAGCCCGGCGCCGTCCTCCCGTTCCCTCCGAGGAAGGACTTCCGGCTCGAAGTCGTAGCCGACATCCTGCGCGGGAAATACCTCATCCGCTGCCACGCCTATCAGGCCGAGGAGATGCTCTCGATCATGCGCCTCTGCCGTGAGTACGGGGTCAAGCTCGTCTGCTTCGAGCACGGCCTCGAGGGCTACAGGATCACGAACGAGCTCGTAGCGAACGGCGTCGCCAATTCGACGTTCGTTGACTTCTGGGCCTATAAATGGGAGGCCCTCCAGACCATGCCGCACTCGGCCGCCCTCATGGCCAAGCGCGGCGTCCTGGTGGCCCTCAGCTCGGACAACGCGGAACGCATGCGGCGCCTATTCAACGATGCGGCCAAGACGGTCCGCTTCGGCGGACTGTCCGAGCTCGAAGCGCTGAAGACGATCACCATCAATCCGGCCAAAATCCTGGGTATCGACAAATGGGTCGGGACGATCGAGGCCGGCAAGGACGCCGACCTGGCCGTCTTCAACCGCCACCCTCTGGACCCCTTCACGGTATGCGAGAAGACGCTCGTGGACGGCAAGGTCTATTTCGACCGGGCCAAGGTCCTGGACGACCGGAAGAAGGCCGAGGACGAGAAGAAGAAAAAGGAAACGGAGGCCAAAAAGCCCAAGGAAAAGTCAAACGGCGGTGAGGTGTGACCATGAAAAGAGCAACGATTCTCGGCATTTTGTTGATAGCGGCGGCCGGACTGGCCGCTGCGGAACCGGCCGCCGTCCTGATCAAGAACGCGACGCTTTATCCCGTCACCGGGCCGGCGGTCCCGGGCGGGGACATCCTCATCGAGAACGGCAAAATCACGGCTATCGGAAAGGGTCTCCAGGCCCCGGCCGGCGCCGAGGTCATGGACGCCACGGGATTATCGGTCTATCCCGGCTTCATAGACGGCTTCACCCATTTCGGCTTGGCTGAAATCGGCGCCATCCCGAGCACTGTGGATTACCTGGAAACGGGCAAGGAAAACCCCGAGCTCAAGGTCGCCTGGGCCATCAACCCGGCCTCCATCCACTTCGGGACCGGGCGCGTGACGGGGACGACGGCGGCCCTGGTGACGCCTGCGGGAGGGACATTCCCCGGAATGTCCGCCCTGGTCAAAATGGACGGCTGGACGTTCCCCGAGATGCAGGTCAAGGAAATCGCTACGGGCCTGATCAACTTCCCGATGACGCCGCGGCCGCCCAAGGAAGGGGCCGCCGTCCAGCAGGAGTCGAAAGCCGATGTCACGTCGAAGCTCGTCGATAAGATCAAGGATTATCTGAAGGAAGCCCGGCGTTACCTCGAGGTTAAAAATCTTTCCGCAAAGGACCCTAAGGTGGCCGCCCCGGCCCCTAATCCCAAATACGAGGCCTTGGCGCCCGTCCTCAACGGAACCCTGCCGGTCATCATTTCCGTGGAAAAGGCCAAGGACATCGAATTGGCCATCAAGTTCGTCAAGGACGAGAAGCTCAAGGCCATCTTCCGTGGGTGCGCCCAGGGGTTCCAGGTTGCGGGCAAGATCAAGCAAGCCGGTATCCCGGTTATCATCGACAGCCTGTACACGGGCCCCTCGGAGCCCGAGGATGGCTATGACGCCCCCTTCAGGAACGTCGTCGAGCTGGCCAGGGCCGGCGTCATGCTCTGCTTCTCCACGGGCGATGACCCGGCCCAAGGGAAGGACCTTCCCCATCACGCCGCCAAGGCCGTGGCCTTCGGCCTCGACCGTGAGGAAGCCATCAAAGCCTTGACGATCAACGCCGCCAGGATCTTCGGCGTGGACGGCCGTCTGGGAAGCCTGGAACCGGGCAAGGACGCCGATCTTTTTCTCGCGACCGGCGATCCTCTGGACTTCAAGACCGAGGTCAAGGTCATGTTCATCAACGGCCGGAAGATCGACATGGCCAACTGGTGGGAGGACCTTTATAAGAAGTGGAAGGCCCGGCCCATTAAATAAAACGGACGGGCGGCCCGGGCCCCCATCCGTTTGATTCGGACCGCCGATTCTGCTATTTTGTCGTTCTCAGATAGTCCATTAGGAGGCTTCCATGACCCGAAACATTCTCCCCATTCTCATCACCGCGAGTATCTTCCTCGCCGGAGTGGCCCTCGCCCAGACCCCGGCCGCCAATCCCAAGGTCCTGTTCAAGACGACCAAGGGCGACATCACCATCGAGCTCTACCCGGCCAAGGCGCCCATCACCGTCGACAACATCCTGGGCTACGTCAGCGACAAATTCTGCGACGGCTTGATCTTCCATCGGGTCATGCCCGGATTCATGATCCAGACCGGGGGCCTGACGGCCGAGATGAGCCAGAAGTCCGGCAAGCCCTCGATCAAGAACGAGGCCGCCAATGGCCTCAAGAACACCCGCGGCACCCTGGCCATGGCCCGGACCGAGGTCGTCGACAGCGCCTCCAGCCAGTTCTTCATTAACCTGAAGGACAACTCCTTCCTCAACCATAAGGACGACACGGTCAAAGGCTTCGGCTACTGTGTATTCGGCAAGGTCGTCGCCGGAATGGATGTCGTCGACGCCATCGCCAAGGTCCCGACGGGCGACAAGTCCGGCCATCAGAACGTCCCCCTCGAGCCGATCACCATCCTCTCGGCCAAGGTCGTCGACGGGAAGTAAGGTTTGCCGCGCCGGGCGGCGCTCGACGCCTCCCGCCGTCGTGAAAACCGGAGACGGGCGTTGTTCGACACGATCTTCGCCTTCCTGCACTTGGGCGGCCTTTTTGTCGCCGTCGCCTACGCGGTCGTGTCCCTCGTCCGGGGCAACACCTCACGCTTCGCCCTCATTCTGGCCCTCCTCGTCCTCTACTACCTCTTCATCCTCCACCCGGCCGTCAAAAAGGAAATCTCTCGCCGGCGGTCTCTCAAGAAATAAAGAGGGACAGTCCCAAGCCTGCGGCAGGCTTGGGGCAGTCCCTCTTCTCTGTCCCCGCGCCTCGGCATTTACTTTTGGGGGGGAAGGGTCTATCATCTTCGGTGGCTGACACTTGGCCGGAAGGGAGATTTATAGGTCCATGCTGAAAAACCGCCCGCTCGCCGCTCTTTTGCTCGTCCTTCTCCTGTCGTCGGTTTCGCCCGCCCAAACGCTCGATAAGAACCTGGAAAACGGGCTCAAGTCCATCAGCGCATCAGAAGCGTATGACATTGTCAAGACGCTCGCTTTGCCCGAGTTCGCCGGGCGCCTGACGGGGCACCCCGGCTATACGGCTGCCGCCAAATGGGCCGCCCGCAAGCTCGAATCCTGGGGACTCAAGCCCGTCTCCGGCAAGGACACCTACCTCCAGCCCTACCCCTCTCCGTACACCGTGATCGACAAGGCCGAGATGACCATCCTCCTCCCCGAAGGGAAGCTGGACGCCGGCAAGACCCCGTCATTCAAGGAGATGAAGCTCGTCTCCGAGAAGGACTTCCTCCCGCTCCTCTACTCGGATAGCGGCGACAGGACGGCCGAAACCGTCTTTGCCGGCTGGGGCATTTCCGCCCCGGACATCGGTTATGACGACTACGCCGGCCTCGACGTCAAGGGCAAGTTCGTCATCTGTTTCCGAGGCACGCCGGACGAAGATAGGAAATACCAGCACTACGACGAGCACCGGACCCGGATGACGACGGCCCGCGACAAGGGCGCGCTGGGCATCATCTATATCTATTCCGAGATCGCCTCCAACCCCAACGGCGACTGGCTCGAGGGGTTCACCCCGGCCATGATCAGCGAGAAGGTCATGGACACCGTCCTCAAGGAGGTCAACTCGACTTCGGTGGACCTGAAAAAATCCCTGACGACCTTCAAGCGTCCCATCTCCTTCCCTCTCCTGGCCAAGGTCAGGCTGGCCGTCGAATCAAGGCATTTTCCCCAGGGCATCGGGTATAACGTCGTGGGCTATATCGAAGGGTCCGACCCGAAGCTCCGCAGGGAGTGCGTCGTCATCGGCGGCCATTTCGACCACACGGGCGAGCACATGGGCCTCCTCTTCCCGGGCGCCGACGACAATGGGAGCGGCAGCGCCACGGTCATGGAGGTCGGCAAGGCGTTCGCCGGCCTGACCCGCAGGCCCAAGCGCTCCATCCTCATCGCTCTGTTCGGCGGCGAGGAACTGGGGCTCCAAGGCTCGACCTGGTTCGTCGACCATGTGCCCGGGCCCTTCGACAAGGTCGTCGGCATGTTCAACTTCGACATGACGGGCGAGGGCGACGGTCTCTGGGGCGCCACGTCGGCCGAGCCGGCCGAATTCAAAAAGGCCATCGAAGAGGCCGACAAGTCCGTCAAGGTCGTCCGCGGCCTCGGCGTCATTCAAGGCGTCGGCGTCCGCGGCTCGGATTTCGCGCCGTTCTTTCAGAAGGGGATCCCCTCGGCCAGCCTCGGATCGAACGGGCCACACCTCGCCTATCACCAGACCGGGGACACGATCTACAGGATCAATCCCGATATCATGGCCGACGCCGCCAAGGTGGCCTTCCTGGCCGCGTATTCTTGGGCCGACCGGTAAGGAGCCGGATGAGAATCGCCAAAGAGGGTCTTCCCTTTATACTCTCGTCTCTCGCTCTGACCCTCGCTTTTCTGGCGCAGGGCTGGTGGCCGCTCGCCGTCTTATTCTTTCTCCTCTCCGCCGCCTTCACCTTTTTCTTCCGCGACCCCGACCGGGTCCCGCCGCCGGGGGAGCATCTCCTCGTGTCGCCCGCGGACGGCGAGGTCCTCGGCATCGACGCCCTCCCCTCCCACCCCGACCTGGCCGGCCCCGTCAATAAGATCACCATTTTTCTTTCCCTCTACGACGTCCATCTCGTCCGCTCGCCCCTCACGGCGACCGTCGCCCGCGCCGACTACCACCCCGGCAAGTTCCTGCCCGCCTACAAGCCCGAGGCCGGCACGCACAACGAATCGAACACCCTCGTCCTCAAGGCGGGAGCGGCCGACATCGTCATGAAGATGATCGTCGGCGTCGCCGCCCGCCGCATCAAGTGCTTCGTCCAAGCCGGCGCGGCCGTCACCCGCGGGCAGAAGGTCGGACTGATGTACTTCGGGTCGCGGGTCGAGCTCACGCTCCCCCGTGACGCCGTCCTAAAAGTCGGCCTTCACCAGAAGGTGAAGGCCGGCGAAACCGTCATCGCCGAGATCCAGCCATGAAATCAAAGAAACCACCCAAAGGCGTCATGGTCCTGCCCAGCTTGTTTTCCCTGACCAACCTGTTCTTCGGCTTCATGAGCGTCCTCCTGACCTTCCAAGGGCGCTACCGGATGGCCGCGTTCCTGATCATCATCGCCGCGCTGATGGACGGGCTGGACGGGCTGGTCGCCCGGGCGACGCACACGCCGTCCGACTTCGGGGTCGAACTCGATTCTCTGGCCGACGCCGTTTCCTTCGGGCTGGCGACGTCGGTGCTCCTTTATTTCTGGGGCATGGAGATGGCCGGACCGCCGGCCGTTTTCTTCAGCTTCATCTTCCTGACGGCCGGCGTCCTCCGACTGGCCCGCTACAACGTCCGCAGCCGGGTCCCCTCGGACCGGAAGCATTACCAGGGATTGACAGTGCCCTCGGCGGCCATGTTCATGGCCGCGGTCGTCAATTTCCACCCCATCCCGCTGGCCACGAGGCAATCCGGTTTCCTCGTGGCTGTCCTGACTCTCGTCGTCTCCCTGTGCATGGTCAGCACGTTCCCCTACCGGAATTTCGTCAAGACTTTCATCGGCCACCGGATCGACATCCGAACCGCCCTCTTCCTCGCCGTCTCGCTCTTCGGCGTGCTTTTTTACACGCGCATCTTCCTCCTCCTTTACTTCGGGCTGAACGTCCTCTCCGGACCGACGGTCGCCCTCGTCCGGGCATTCCGGAAACAGCCCCGCAAAAAACCGGAGCCGAAAGTCATCCCTTCATGACGACGCTTGCAGGATGGGACGACTTCAGCTGACCATCGACCCGGGGGCCGGCCGCGGAAAACCGCGGAGAAGGGTCAACGGGGCGCGCGTCGCCGCGGCCGTCGCTCTTTTCGCCTGCGCCGCCGCGGCCCTCGTCTTCGTCATCCGCGTCGTCTTCCCGCCGGAAGCGGCCGTGCCGGTCGGGCCTGCGCCATCGGGACCCGCCGAGGCCGCGATCGTCCCGGCCCCCGCGCTCGAGGAGGAGAGGATCGTCATCCCCCGGAGGTCCAGCCTGGCCGACCTTCTCAAGAGGCGCGATTTCGACAACCTTGAGATCCACAGGATCAAGGAAGCCGTCAAGCCCGTCTACGACCTGGGCAAGATCCGGGCGGGACAGCAGCTACGGCTGGCCTCCCTGCCGGGCGGGCCGTGGAAGACGCTCGAATACGATATCGACGAAACGCGCTTCCTCGTCGTCCGCAACGACGCGGACGGGATCAAGGCGGAGTTGAAGTACGTTCCCTTCGAGGTCAGGCCGGCCTTCGCCTGGGGCGTCATCGAGGACAGCCTGATCGGGGCCCTGAACAAGGCCGGCGAAGAGGACAGCCTGGCCCTCGACCTCGTCGAACGCTGTTTCGGCTGGGACATCGATTTCAACACCGACCTGCGTAAGGGGGACTCCTTCCGCATCTACGTCGAGAAAAAATACCTCGACGGCCGCTTCGCCGGGTACCGCGACATCCTGGCCGCCGAGTTCACGAACGAAGGCAACGTCTTCCAGGCCTTCCGCTTCACCTATCCCGACACCAAGGCCTCCGACTATTACGACGAGAACGGCGGTTCACGGCGGAAGGATTTTCTGCGCTCGCCCATCAAGTTCATGACGCCGCGGATCACCTCGCGCTTCTCCTCGAACCGCTTCCATCCGATCTACAAGATCTACCGGCCGCACTACGGCGTCGACTACGCGGCCCCCATCGGGACGCAGGTCCAGGCGACGGCCGACGGGGAAGTGACCTTCGCCGGCCGTGACGGCGCGGCCGGCAACACGGTCAAGATCCGGCACAAGAATTCTTATGAGACGGCCTATCTCCACCTGAGCGGTTTCGGGAGGGGTGTCCGAAAGGGCGCTCAGCTCAAGGGGGGGGACACCGTCGGGTACGTGGGTTCGTCGGGGGACTCGACGGGGCCCCACCTCGACTACCGGATCTACTTCCACGGCGGTCCCGTCAACCCGCTCGGGCACAAGTTCAAGCCGGCCGACCCGCTGCGCAAGGAGTTCCTTGATGTTTACAAGAAGGAGGTCGGGCGGCTCCGTCTCGGCCTCGAGGTGCCCCGGCTTTCCCGGGCTTTATTCCCCTTGATCAGTTTTTGATCTTCCCGCCTTCGCTCCCCTTGGACTCCTTGCCTTCGGACCGGCCGGACGATCTCGCTGACGACGAGGACGCGCCGGGAGTTTCCGAGGAACCGGATGAACCGGAATCGCCGCCGCCGACCGAGGAAGCCGGCCCGTAGCTGACCCCTTGCGAGGTCAGGTGCGGAACGATGCCTGAACCGCGCTCCCTGTCCAGGGAAGAGATCCTCAGCTCGGGGCAGCGGACTTCGTTCCTCTGGCTGGAATATTCAATGTGGACGCCCAGCTCGCGGGCGATCCGGACGTCGGGGTTCCAGTCGCGGAATCGCGCGCCCGGACCGGCAACCGCTCCGCCGATATTCTTTCCCGCCCGGGGAGCATCGTCCCTCCGGACCGGCGTTTCAGAGCGCCCGGGAGCCAGGGGGACGGCGACGAAACTCCCCCCGTCGACGGTCTTCCCGGCAGGGTCCTCCTGCTTTTGCAGGCGCACGGCCGGCGTTTCGCCGCCGTGGAAGGCCCGAGCGGCTTCGCGTTGAAAGTCGGCGAGGCGGCGCACGACTCCCGGCTCCTTGGCCGAGGGGGCGGCAGGCTTCGGGACCTGGTCCCAGGTCAGGGCTTTTTCGTTGACCGCGCGGGTCTTTAGATCCCCCTTGGCGACGAAAACGAGGTGCCGCGGGACTTCATTCGCAGAATCCCTGATCCGGGCATCGCCCTTTTCGTAGGCCGCAGTCGCTTTCTTGAGGACGCCCGTGAGCTCCGAGGGAACGGGATAGGCCGTTGCCGCCGGCGGCTTGAGCTGGTCTTTACGGACAACGGCCAAGCCGGGCAGAGAGGGCGAGCCCGGGCCGGTATTCCAATATGGCGAATAGATCCAGCCGCCGTCGAGGCAGGAGAAACCGGACATCCCGTAGCCATAGGCGCCGTACCCGCCCATCCAATCATAAAGGCCCCACGGCCGCCAGCAGGCGAAACCGAAATAGAAATCCCAGGTCGCCCAGGCCGGCGCGAACATCGAGCCGGGGAGCCAGACCCAACCGTGTTTCTTGTCCCACTGCCAGATGCCGAGGTGATACGGGATCCAGCCCCAGGGCTCCTGGGGCACCCAGAACATCTGCCCGCCGGTCATGGCCCATTGACCGTAGTAATAGGGTTGCCAGCCCCAGGGATACATTCCGTTGTCGATGAAGGGGCGCCAGACATAGCCGTACATGTCGTCCCATAACCACTCCCCGTACATGTTGCCGTAGTTCTGGGCAAAATAGAAGATGGCCGAGGGAAGCCGTTGGATGGGCTTGGGGAGCGGGCTCAGGCCCTCGTGGAGGTCATCGAAATGGGCGTTGACCTCTTTGTTCCAGAGATCGAAGGCGGTGCCCTCGATGGAGGGAGCGAGCTGGAACTGACTGTCCTTCTGGACGATCAGCCGCTCGCCCTTCCTGACCGCCTGGTCATCGAGGAGTCTCTCGCTCGCGCCGAAGCGCATCTGGCTCTTGCCGTATTTCACCTGGGTTTCGGTCGAGCCATCCTCAGCCGCGGTGATGAGGACGACCGAGTTGTGTTTCATTTTGACGGCCGCGTTGGGGGTTAGCACCTGGAATATCTCGCGGCGGTCGTACTCCCTGTACATGACATAGATCCGGCCCTTGTCAAGGGCCAGGTTGGAGATCTGCTCGAGACTGCTCAAACTGCGGGCCAGGATCGTCTCGATCCGGACTGCTGTGTTGAAGTCCAGGCGGACGACCGTCCCCGTGTCGAACTGGATCTCGCAGCGCCGGTCGGCCGAGGTCCGGACCGTGTCGCCGGGGCCGACGGGCAAATTGAGGACGGCCTGTTCGGGAACCGACCGCCCCTCGCGCAGCACGACCGGGTCTGTCCCTTCCTGGGTGGCCTCGACATAACTGATATGACCGTAATAGAAATTCTTCGGGCCGTTGACGACCTTGTA
>Ga0315275_10003776_pt1 | contig 14025 bp, 13 predicted proteins | sample YL17G03_0_MG_FD_205557 | JGI IMG/M metagenome (GOLD analysis project Ga0315275, IMG submission 205557) | Sediment microbial communities from Yellowstone Lake, YNP, Wyoming, USA - YL17G03_0 | ecosystem: Environmental > Aquatic > Freshwater > Lake > Sediment | place: USA: Wyoming | collected... | reverse complement strand
TCCCGAACCAGCCCAGTTGGAGGGTCCACGGAAGTCCCTTGAAACTCTTGCCGTAGGCCCTCATGATATGGTGTATCCTTTGGACGACTGCTTGCAGCATGAGGAGTTCCGCCAAAACGCCGCGGATCATTGCTTCCTACATGAGGATTTCCACGAGCTTGCTGCGAATCACTTGAGGAATCACGGTTACATCGTCCAAAAGCTCCCATAACATAGCGCAACAACATGGCATATAGTAAGCAGGAGGAAAACATGTCGTCGCAGGTGAATCGTCGCAGTTTCATGAAGCACTCGCTGGCCGCCTCCGCTGGCGGCGTGCTGGCCATGAACACGGGCCAAGCCTCCCAAAAGAGCGGACCCACCATCAAGGTCGAGCCGGGCTCGAAGACAAAACTGCCGATGGGCAAGATCGGCAAGCTGGAGGTCAGCCGGATGCTGCTGGGCGGCAACCTGTTGACCCACTACACGCACAGCCGGGACCTCAAGTACGTCTACAACCTCACCGCACATTACAACACGGAAGACAAAATCCACGAGACGATGGCCCTGGCCGAGGCCCACGGCATCAATACCCTGTCCATCCACAATCCGCCGGGGATCGTGTCGATGCTCAAGCGGTATCGCCAGCGTTACCACGGCAAGATCCAGTGGATCATCTGCCCCATCGCGGAAATCACCGACGATATGAAGGGCTATGCCGACATGGCCAAAGAACTGGTCGATGAAGGCACCGAGGCGCTCTACCTCTGGGGCGTCCGCTCCGATCCGCTCTGCGCCCAGGGGAAGATGGACCTGGTCCGCAAGGCCGTCGAGATCGGCAAAGACCTGGGCGTCCCCTCCGGCGTCGGCGCCCACGACCTGAACGTGATCGTCCAGTGCGAGAAGCACAACATCCCGGCCGACTTCTACATCAAGACTTTCCATCACCACAAATACCCCAGCGCCCCGAAGCCGAACGAGCTGAAAAATGCCTACAACGAGGTTCCCGGCTACTGGTGCCGCGACCCGCAAGAGACGATCGAGGTGATGAAGAACGTGACGAAGCCCTGGATTTCGTTCAAAGTGATGGCCGCCGGGGCGATCCCGCCGAAGGACGCGTTCCGCTACGTCTTCGAGAACGGCGCCGACCACACCCTGGCCGGCATGTTCGATTTCGAGATCGCCGAGGACACCATGATCCTCAACGACATCCTGGCCAATCTCAAAGGAAGAGACCGCCCCTGGCGGAGCTAATGCCTTGGTGCGCCTGCGAAGACGGGGATTCAGCAAAGTCAAGGTATGCTGGATTCCCGCCTTCGCGGGAATGACAGAGCGCAGCGGGTAGGGTGTGCCGTGCACACCGGCTCGCGGCAGAGGAGAACGATGGGTAACCGTGTCCTCTACGTCAAGGGGCAAGTCAAGGGGCCGAAGGGTAAGCAGACGGACGTGAAATTCCTCGTGGACAGTGGCGCCACGTACTCGGTTCTCCCCAAAGACGTCTGGGAGAAAATCGGTCTGAAGGCGAAACGCAAAATGGGTTTTACGCTCGCGGACGGCACAACCATCGAGAGGTCGATTTCCGAAGCCTACATAGTCCTGCCGCAAGGCGAAGCTCACACGCCGGTCGTGCTGGGCGAAGACGGGGACCAAGCATTGCTCGGCGTCGTAACATTGGAAATCCTCGGCCTCGTCTTCAACCCCTTCGATCGGACCCTCCAGCCGATGCGCATGCTGATGTGCTGAACCTGTGTTAGCTTCAACCACCGACAAAACGGTTGAGTCTTGCCAAACGGTGCCACACTCCGCGTGTAGATCCCACAGTCATGACGCTGAAGAGGATTCCATTGTCTCTCTCCACACCTTCTTCTTGATGTAAGAAGAATCTGGAGGAAACATCTTCGTTACCTTTCGGAACGCCAGAACATCTCTCAGAGACCTGGCGAAGCCATCCAGTCCCGGAAATAGGGATGCTTCACCTATGTTCATTCTGTAGAGCACTTCCATCAGATCGTTTCGGGCTCCGTTCTCGATTCTGAACACCTTCATGTGGTCATCCAATTCGTCTTGCGAAGTGAAATGATTTTTAAGGTTCTCGCCGAAGGGCCTGGTTATGTCACCCGGGCACAGAAATATTCCTTGCTGGATGATCAGTCTCGTGTTGAATCTATAAGGATTCATCGAACAGACGAATTGCTTGGGTTCTCTGCGCATGAACATGCGTTCAAAATTGCGGTGGACTTGGGCGTTCGGATCATCTTCTGCGCATCTCCTGTCTGAACGCCTGGGAAACAATTTCCTCATGCGGCTATTGAGGTACTGCATGTCCACAGCCCACAGTTCGGCACTTTCTTTGGGTCCAAGCTCGGCCACGGCAAAATAGAGAGCCACAAAGAAAGAGAAAGTCCAATCCAGTAGCCTTGTTGGAGCACCATGGTGCTGCATCAGCGCAAGCCACTCCATGTAGTCCCCCTGCCCCGGAATGTGCGCAAGGAACTGCTCGCTCTGCCGTTTGAACTTCCTGAACAGACCCATTTCGATTCTGGGTGCTTGGTCTAATGAATGACCAGATTCAGACAGAGCCTTCTCGAGACTCGTTCTCAACTTGCGGAACCCTTTCAGCTTGGCGTCAGAGCACTTCTGTCCTCGGTAGACCCAGACTTTCCTGAAATTCAGACTGTCTGTATGGAGTGGCAGGAACAGGCTGAACATCTCCCTGGGTGTTTGGATTTTCTCATATTTGATTCTCATTCAACTGCCTCCGTTTGTTCCTTCCAAGGACAGCATGGCAACACAAACAACGATGTCCCATTGTAACCAATGGGGCTCATTCTCGCACGGCTGTTCTTGGGCTCTCTTCCGACAGTTGAATCACCTTTTTGGCATTGCCCAGGTCGTTGGCTTTGAGGGAGATGTTCGCGGTTTCTTTGCCCGCGAGGCCAAGGAAGACACCGGTGTTCGGCAGTGCGAAGCAGTTGGTCAAGAGAGCGTCGCGGCAGTCTTCCATCATCACGACCGGCACCTCTGAATCGGCTCCGGCCGGCTCGCGGCGGATGTCCCTGATGGTCGCCTTGCTCACGCTGTACAGGGACAGGGCCGAACGGTTGTATTTGGTGAAGACTTCGTCGGGGATCAGGACTCGCACATTGTCCACCGTCAGGCCATCGATGTTGGCGAGCGTGACGTAGGAGGGCTTGCGGGCGTAGATCGTTTCGCGCCGGTCCTCCGTCTGCTCGACTTTGCCGCCGACGTGCTTCTTGCGTTTGGCATAGTCAGCCGCCCTGTCGACCCGCATCGTCACGTTGCGCATCGAGACGTTTTCGATCCTGCCACCGGTCATTCCCTGGATCAGGATGCCGTTGTCACTGAGAATCGAAATATCGGAGAAACTCAGGTCGCGGACCTTGCCGATGCGCGAGTCCGCCCGGCGTTTTTCGATGTCCACGAAAATCGGGTAGATCGAGTTCAGCAATGACTCGTTGGCCAATTCCGGCCGGCGAGTCGTCTCAATCGTGCAATGGGAGAAGCTGATTCGCTCGGCCGTGCCGCCATCTTTGATGAACAGGCCGATGCCGACCGTCGAATTACGGATCACGCAGTTGCTCACCAGGATGTTGCGGAAGTCGCTGGGCGATTCCGTCCCGATCTTGACCGCCGTGGCAATGGATTCCAGGACGCAATTCGTCACGACGATGTCCTCGCACGGCTGCCCCTCGCGGGTCTTGCAGACGATGCAGTCATCGCCCGCCACGATGTGGCAATTCGAGATTCGCACGTTCCTGCACGAGACGGGATCGATGCCGTCGGCGTTCACGCGATAGTAGTTGTTCAGAATGCTCACGCCGTCGATCACGACGCCGTCGCACCGCTCCAGATCGAACGTCCAACTGTCGCTGTACCGCACCGTGACATCCCGGATCGCGACGTTCGTGCAACCGGTGAATTTCAGGATGCCGACCCGCCAGTCCGGCCGGGGCCTCTTGTCACCGCGTTTGCGCTGCAGGTCCTCCTGGCCCGTCCCGTGGATCGTCCCCCGACCCTCGATCGCGATGTTGTTCTGGTCCTGGGCCAGCAAGAAGGTATTGCCGCGTTTATAGTCCTCTTTGCTGGAGCCGATCCACAGGGTGGCACCTGCCTCGATATGCAGAGTCACGTTGCTGCGGAGGTGCAATTGCCCGCAACGATAATTCCCTGCGGGCACGTAGACCGTCCCGCCGCCGGCCTGCGCAGCGCCATCAATGGCCTTCTGGATGGCGGCGGTGTCGTTCGCCTCCTTGTCCCCTCGCGCTCCAAGCTCGGTCACGTCCCAAACGCGCGCCCAGCATGAGACGGCCGTCAGCAACACACTCAACGACACCACAGTGCCTGTGCGACTGGAATCACACACATTTCCTCCTTTGCCATTCTATCAGACACGACCTGGTGGCATGGACAAACTTGTGGGTCCATGGATTCGACCACGAGTGGCATTATACGGCGTGAACACCCCGGTGCCTACAGACGTTCCGACTGGCGCAGCAACGCCGGCTGGATGTCGCTTGGACTGTGACAGATCTCGTCAGGGAAGGCGGTGGTGATTTCCTCCAAGCTGCCGAAGCCATAGGTCACGCCGACGGTGCGGGTGCCGTTGGCCCGGCCCGATTCGACATCGCGGGCCCGGTCGCCGATCATGATGGTGCGTCTCGGATCGAGGGAAAGCTCGCGCAGGATGAACTCGACAAGCTCCCGCTTCTCGTCGAAGCGGCCGTCGAGCTCGGGGCCGTAGACCTCGCCGAAGAACCGATCCAGGCCGAAATGCCGGATGATCCGGTCCGCGTAGACCTTGGGCTTGGAGGTGACCACGTAGAGCCTATAGCCGTCGCGATACAACTGTTGCAGCAACTCCGGGATTCCGCCGTACACCTCGTTCTCGAAAAGCCCGACCGTTTCGTATCGCTCGCGGTAGTAGCCAATGGTGGTCTCGACGAGGTTGCTGTCTTCGGTTCCAAGCAGACGGGGAAACGTCCACCGCAACGGCGGGCCGATATACTTCACTAACTCGGACTTGCTCGGATAGGGCCGGCCGAGGCACTGGAGAGCATGCTGGACGGACCGGGTGATGCCCTCGCTGGGGTCGCTGAGCGTACCATCCAAGTCAAAGAACAGGGTCAAGGACTCACGTGCCAAATCACTCATCCGGTGTTTCTCCTGTGGCCCAGCTACGTGCAGCTCGTGCGTCGCCGCACAACGGCGGGGACGCTCGCCCTACACGGTCGGATGCCACATCGAAAGGCGGCTATTGTCGAGGTTTCGCACACAAAGTCAAGGCTCGACTGTGAGATGTGAGGCCGTGCGATTGCCGAGCCTCAGATGGTCCAAGATCCAAGGCAATTCGGGGAAAAAGTTGCGGATGGGGGCCTTTTCTTGTGTAATCTGGGTACCTGCCGTGTGTCTCTACTGTGGAATGGGCCCCAAGCGCGATCTTTCCGCGTTCGGGAAGGGCTCCCACACGCGAGATTTCGCATGTGGCGACCCGAACCCAATTCGGTTGCGGAGTTTTGATTGGACGAAGGCAGCGACAGAGAACTGGCCTTGGCCTCCTATCAGGGGGACCGGACGGCGTACGCCCTGCTGGTCCGGCGGCACTACAAGCCGGTGTTTCTGGTCTGCCTCGGCGTTCTCGGCAATGTCCACGACGCCGAAGATGTCGCCCAGGATGCAATGCTCAGGGCATTCCAGCAGATCGGCCAGCTTCGGGACAGTTCGCAGTTCGGCGGCTGGATCGCCGCCATTGCCCGGAACCTGAGCATCAATCAGCTTCGCAAGCGAAAGGCGGCGGCAAAAGCGCCTGAAACCGAAAGACCGGCGGGGCACGAGCGGCCGGAATCGCCCTACGAGGACCTGGAGCAGGCGATGGCCCGGCTCCCATCGGACCTCCGGCTTCCGCTGGTGATGTACTACTTCGATGGCCAGAACGTCAAAACCGTCGCCCGGAAGCTCGAAATCTCGACTTCCGGCGTCTATCAGAAGCTGCGAACCGCGATAAGACAATTGCACGAAATCCTTACTGCACAAGGAGATACACCATGAACGGGCCTTGTCCACAGATGCAGGACAGAATCGCTGATTACGTGCTGGGCGCGTTGGACGCCCAGCAGGCAGAAGCCTTACGAGAACACCTTAACGGCTGTGATGCCTGCCGGCGGTATGCACGAAACCTCAAGGAGCAGTCGAAGTCGCTTGTCGCGTTCGGGCGACAGATCGAGGCCGGCATGGGCGCCCGCCAGAATCGGGTGATCGAAGCTTTGCAAAACGTGTCGCCTGCCGAGACGGGGACAAAGCGCGGATTCCCCTTCATCGGCGGATTTATGAGAATGGCCATCGCCGCGGCTCTGGTCCTCGGGACCGGTGTGGCCATCGGCCGCTGGACGGCCCCGCGCCCGGTGGACGTCGAGCAGCTTCGGGCAGACATGGAAACGTCCCTCGCCGCTTCGCTCAGGCCGGCCGTTCAAGAGGCTGTGTTGGCCCAGGTGGACCAGCGGTTGCAGGCTGGCCTGTCGAAGAATGAGGCGAAACTGCGAACGGAGCTGACCGGCCAGATTCGGGACGATGTGCAGCGTTTCGCCGCCCAAGCGGCATCCAACTCCGAGACACTGGTGGAAAGGCGGTTTTTCGAGTTTGTCCAGCTTGTCGAGGAGGCCCGTTTGAGAGACCGTCAGCATGTGGTCAGGGCATTGGAGCAAATGGAGCGGAACCGTTATCGTGACAGAACCGAGGTCCGGACGGGTCTGGCCACTCTGATAGAGAAGAAACCGGCCACCGTACAGCAATGACAGCATCGTGCGAAGCCTTGCAACATCGCCGAAGCGCTTTAGCATCTGCAGAAGGGTAAAGCCATGACATGCATCCATCGAGCTACTGGTATCCTGATTCTCCTGGGCCTGTCGATGCCGGGGCTCAGTCAGACCGGACAGCCTCAAGATCGTACGACTGCGGAGGCTTCCAAAAAGACTGTCACCATCTCCGGCAATGCGGGCCTGCCCGATATTGTGATGAAGGGCCTGCCCGGGGATCCCGTGGCAGACTACGCCGGCCTATACCGTGCACAGGTGCCGTATGGCTGGAGCGGCAAGATCACCCCGGCGGGGGAGGGCTGTCGATTCGTACCGCCGAGCCGGGAGTACAGGAATCTCACGACCGATGCGGTGGCGGAGGATTACGTCGTCACGGGCCTTTCTGTGCCGCGTCCGCCGGGCCTTGGAGCGGGCGGGCCGGATGTTTTGGTGATCCCCACCTCGGAAGTCGAGGCCGGGAAGCTGGCCGAAACGAGCGAGGATCTGCGGGTCATGTTGCAAATCCTGCGGGAGAAGCTCAGCGAGCCGCGGATGATCCGGGGTGCATTGATCGACTACGGCGATTTCTTTGGCGATTCTGATCGGGCGGCCGAGGTGTTCTACCTTCAGGGCCACGCCGTCGTGTTCGTGATGAGAGTCGACTTCCCGTTTTCATCGCCCGGGCCGCCGCAGGTGGGCGAGAGCGAGGTCGACAAAGGGGCCGCCGATCCGGTCTGGCAAAAGGCGAGGCAGAAGCTCTATTCGCCTGTGAACTCCGCAGCGCGTGGCGGGCGAGAACCGCCGGGGGCAACCTTCGAGCGAGTGAAGGGGGACCTGCTGCAATCGCTCAAGCACGCCGTGAACATTCGCAATGTGGGATCGAACGAATTAGTCATTCTGACCGTGATCTCGCAGAACGAATCGAGCGGCTGGCCCACCCCGGCGGGTGCCGGCGGATCGTACTCCGGCGGCGGAGGCATGCGGTTCGAAGGCAGCAGCTTCAGCGGCGCCGGCAGCTCCTTCGGGCCTCAGGGCGGAAGCACCTACGCGGATTCCCGCACCCGCTCCAGCGGTTCGACCGCCGGTCGAGGCCGCCTGCCAAGTCAGAGCCAACCCGCTCCCTCGCCTGCCGCTTCGTCCACGGTCCTGACGATCCAGGCGAAGAAAGCCGATATCGACGCCTTCGCCAAGGGCGATATGAACTTCGAGCAGTTCCAGCAGCGAGTCAAGACGTTCACGTACTGAGAAGGGGAGCTTGCCATGAGAAGAACAACGGTGTTGCTTGGCCTGATTCTGGGTGTCCTGCTCTCCACGCTGCCCGGCCGCTCGCTTGCGCAGACGCGCGGACTCCAGTCACACGCGGAGTTTAAGCGTCGCTTGGAAGAGCAGCAGCGCCAACTCAAGCAGAAAGAGGAGGAATTTCAGCGGCGGGTGCAAGAGCAGCAGTCGACGATACCAAAGCTCAGAGATCAGTACTCCGACGAAGCGTATCAGGAAGCTCTGGGGGCCACGGCCGAACAATGGAAGGCGATCCAGTCGAAATTGGGGAGAATCAAGAGCCTCAAAGATGTGCCGTGCATTGACATCTCGACCTATGCCGTGGGCGCGTCCGGCGGCTATCAGGTCGGAGGCTTCACGAAAACATCCGATGGCGGCCGCAGCACGGCGAACGCCTCCGGCAGTCTCTCGGCCACGCGCGGGGTCAATTCTACCTCCGACAGCTCCACCCGATCCGGTACGGCGGGCGGTTACGGCCGGTCTTTTGCCGGCGGCGGTTCGACGGTCAAGGTACAGACACCCGGACCGGTCAGGAAACAGGTGGGTGACGTGAACCTCGGATGGCAATGGCAGCGGCCCTCTCTTCGCAAAAGCCCCGACAAGTTGGACGAGGGCGAGCAGGCGTGCGAGCGACTGCTCGATGCCCTCGAGACAGACAAGCCAAATCCCGAACAGATTCGTCAACAGGTGGAGGCCCTGCGCAAGGCTCGGCAGCAGAGGCAGGCCGAGCTGGGCCAGGCCCGCCGGCAGCTTCGCGAGATCGTCACGCCCGAGCAGGAAGCGAAGCTGATCCTGATGGGATACCTGGAATAAAGGCGAAGGACGGAGAACAGAAGGCGATCAGAGTGGACTGTGCCCACCCCAGAAGGAACCGGAGCAATGGCCCGAAGGCGAACAAAGGCGTTTCGGCAAAGACACGTGGCATTCCGAGGCGGGTCGCCAGGAGTTGATCCTCCGGGTTTCACCTTGATTGAGTTGCTGGTGGTCATCGCCATCATCGCACTGCTGATGGCCGTTCTGCTGCCGACGCTGTCGCGGGTCCGAAAGCAGGCCAGGGCGGTTACCTGCCGCGCGAATCTCAAGCAGTGGGGACAAGTTTTGGCCCTATACGCCGAGGACCACGAGGGTCGGCTCCCGCGTGGGGGCAGCCAGCCCATCTTGTGGATTCTGAGCGGGCGCTACATCAGTCCCATCAATCCAAAGGATCCCGTGCAATACCACCCTCTGCGGACCGCGGGCATCGCCTGCTGCCCGATGGCCGTCAAGCCAAGCAAGCGCACGACAACCTCGACGAGCACCGTGCGGAGCGGCGGCGTGATTCTTTACGTGGTGGAGTGGAAGGTCGGCTCAACGTTCACGGCCTGGGAACTCGTGAGTCCAGCGCCGCCGTTTCGCGCCAGCTATGGCGCGAATTCAAACGTATTCGATGTCCAGTTTGATGGTCCCAGCCATCCGGGATACATTCGTCGGGCTTACACAGATATCTTCTCCCTTAGGGCTCAGGGCAATATCCCTTTGCTTTTCGACTCGTGTCACCCCTCGATTTCGCTCTTTGATCCGAATTTGCCCCCCCCGAAAAGGGAGCCCGACGGTCTTGGGACGACTGGCGACTTATGGATGAACCGTCACGATGGAACGATCAACGGGCTCTTTCTGGATTGGTCGGTATCGCGCATCGGGCTTAAGCAGTTGCACACATTGAAGTGGTTGCCCGGTTTCAATACGAGCGGCCGCTGGACCAAGGCCGGTGGCGTAAAACCAGAGAACTGGCCCGAATGGATGCGGAAGTTCAAAGACTATTGATCGTGCCCTACAGATGATCGCAGCAGAGGGGATTGCATCTCGCGCGGGGACACAGAGACGAGAACGTAAGAAGACCGGAAGAAGAGTTGTGAATGCGCGAAGGTCGGTGGGCATAGTCCACCTTGCGATTCTTCCCTGAAAGCCAGCGGATTTTTGTAATTCCGCCCTGGCGGCGTGTCCTATATCGAGGAAAGGCCGAGCCGAGCGCTCGTTGAAGGGGCACGGACGCGGCGGGAAATCAAGGACACATTTGTGAAGGGAAACGCGATGTCACTGAGTGCAAGAAGCATCTGGATGCAGGTCGGCGTCATTGTTCTGATGTTGGGCTGCGGCTCAGTCGCACCTGCCTACGGCTTCGCCGGAGGCACCGGCGAGCCCAACAGCCCCTACCAAATCACCACAGCGGCGGACTTGCTTTCCATCGGCTCCAATTCCAAGCTGCTAAGCAAGTGCTTCGTGCTGATCAACGATATCGACTTGGATCCGAACCTCCCTGGAGGCCGCGTATTCAATGATGCCCTGATCGGCCGCGACAGCAATGCGAGCATCACCGGCAGTTCCGGAGGTTTTCGAGGCGTCTTTGACGGCCAAGGCCATACGATTCGCCATCTGTGCTTAGCCGGGAAGTATGGCTACGATGCGGGACTGTTCGGCATTTCCCATGGCTTGATCGAGAACCTGCACCTCAAGGATGTCCAAGTCAGCGGCGCGCCCTGCGGTGCTCTCATAGGGCACACCGTTTCGGGCGCGATGATTCTGCGCTGTTCCGTCACCGGCAAGGTGACGGGATCGAACTACGTCGGGGGGCTGGTCGGGACGGTCTTGGACGCGACCATCATGGCCTGCGAATCGCGGGCCGATGTGGCCGGCGATGCGAATTCGGTCGTGGGTGGTTTGGCAGGGTCGCTCTCCATTTACACCTGCCGAGTCATCGAATGTCGTGCCGACGGTATGGTGACGGGGGGCCAGGCGGCTGGCGGCCTGATCGGCTCGAGCAGTTGGCACGCGATGATCGTTCGGTGCGCCGCCGTTGGCCCCGTCGCGGCGGCCGGGGCCGCCGGTGGCCTCATAGGCCGTGTCTTTTCTTCTTCGTCCGTCATTGATTGCTACGCGCGTGGCTCAGTAGCCGGTTCCGTGGCTGGGGGATTGATCGGAGACGGCGGTGCCGGCTTCCGAACGTATATCCTGAACAGTTATGCGGCCGGCGAGACGTTCGGCGTGGCCGACGGCAAAACGCCGCCGATCGTGGGTGGCCTTTTGGGAAAACGGAACTGGATGTATCCCGTGTACCTGATCGACGGGTGCTTCTGGGATGCGCAGCGGTCACAGGTTCCTGTAGCTACCGGTTCGACGCTGGCAGACTTCGGCATGGGTCTGACCACGAAGCAGATGCAGCAGCGGACGACTTTCGAGCAAGCTGGTTGGGACTTCGGCTACACCTGGGCCATGCCGGAGGGCGACTACCCCGTGTTGCAGTGGGAAATGACGCAGGGCAAGAACGATTAGGGGGGAAACACCATGTCAGCGAACAGAAAAAGTACTCGGACACGAGTTGGCGTCGTCATTCTGATTCTGGGGTGCGGTATAGGGGTTCCCGCGTTCGGCTTCTCCGGCGGCACGGGCGAGCCCAACAATCCGTACCAGATCGCCACGCCGGCGGACCTCGTCGCCATAGGCTCGGACAGCAACCTGCTGGACAAGCATCTTGTCCTGGTCAACGACATCGATCTGGATCCGAACCTCCCTGGCGGTCGTGTCTTCACGGATGCCCTGATCGCCGGCGGCAACAGCACAAAACCCGGCGCCTTCGCCGTCGCGATCTTCATCGGTGTCCTGGATGGTCGGGGTCATACGATTCACCACCTTTGCATCTCCGGAAAGCACGACAGCGCTACAGGACTGTTTGGCATCTTTGAGGGTCTCGTGAAGGACTTGCACCTTGAGGATGTCCGAATCAGCGGCTCGAGCTGTGGGGCCTTCGCGGGTGACGGTAGCGGGGGCACGCTTTTGCGCTGTTCGGTCACCGGCAAAGTGGCCGGATCGAACTTCGTTGGGGGTCTGATGGGCGCCGCGTCCAACCTAACGCTATTCCATTGTGAATCACGGGCGGACGTGGTTGGAGACACGAATTCTGTCGCAGGCGGTCTGGTGGGATCAACCGGCTCGTCCGGCCAAGTCATGGAATGCCGCGCCGCCGGCACAGTGACGGGAGGCGACTCGGCCGGAGGCTTGATCGGCCGCAGCGATGGCGCGATCATTCTTCGCTGTGCCGCCGTCTGCCAGGTCACGGCAGACCAGATTGCCGGCGGACTGATCGGCCACGGCCCTGGTGATGGGTCGGTGGCCGACTGTTATGCCCGCGGCTCTGTAGCCAGTGCGGTAGTCGGTGGGCTGATCGGAAATCTCGATAATAGCGGCGCCAATGACTCTCGTATCCTTAGCAGCTACGCCGCTTGCGACATGCTTGCGCCACCTGGCAGTGCAGAATCCCCTGTTGGGAGCGGTCTCTTCGGAAAAGAGCAATGGCCTTGGCAGCCTTCCATCATCATCGGGTGCTTCTGGGATAAGGAACTGCCGAAGGTCCCTCTCATGGCCGGCCCGTACCCCGCGAACTACGGTACGGGGCTAACGACGCAGCAGATGCAGCAGCAGGAGACCTTCAAGCGAGCGGGTTGGGACCTGGGCTACGCCTGGGCCATGCCGGAAGGCGGCTACCCGGTATTGCGGTGGGAATTGGCGGAGGATGGGAGGCAGCGATGAATGGGCATGGCCCACATGGACTTGGCGAAGACGCAGAAAGTCCGCAGATTGTGTGTAAATTTGCTTTCCTGATGCGTCTTCTATATAATGGGTAGGGCGATCAAACGCGGAAATGATCTGGAACAGCGAGTGCAGGGTGTCTGCACCATTTTGAGGCACTTTTGTAGGAGATACAGCAATGCGGAGTGGAATTCTCATCAATCTGATTGTGGTTGCTCTCTGTGTGGGCGCCGTGACGGCGGGGCAACCGGCACAAGTCAATGATGGCGCCATCATGGTGATGGGGGCCGCGGCGCCGGACGACCCCAATAACGTGTGGGACCCGGCCCAGCACTTCACACAACGCTGGGACTCGGTGACGCTGCTATTCCGGGCCGACCGCAATGCCGTGGTCCCCAATCGATCCGTGTCGGTGGCATGCGTCGTCACCCTCACCGACGGCAGTGGGCTGCTCGGCTTGTACTCGACACCGGCGAAGATCCTGGTGCTCGATCAGCATGGCACGGCGATTCGCGACACGACGGCCATCAGCCAGCGGGACCGCTTTTACTTTCCGCCCTTTGTCATTAAGAAGTTTTCGCCAAGCGGACAATTGGTGTCCGAGTTCCAGCCCTACTCGTTCTCTGTCGATGTGCCGCTGGACGCCAATTCTCCCTGCCCTCTCCTGCTCAACAAGGTCCAGTGGTCCATGTTTGCGCTGGTGACGAACGAGCTCAAGACGGTCGATGTCCCCTTCGCGCCGAGCACGACGTGGGTCGAGCTGGCGCCCGGCCTGCAAATCCTCGTGGAGCAGGCCACGGTCAGCAACGGCAAGTACCAATACAGCATCAAGGTCAAATACAATCGTACCAAGGCGTCAATGACGAGCGGCACCATCCATGTGTCGCCCGCCGAGCCTCTTCCGGAGACGATTGTCATGAAGATGGACGTCCTCAATGCTCAGGGCAAGTCGATCCAAGATCAAGGCGGCGGAGCCTTCGGCAGTGGCGGGAGTTACAGCGGCTCCGGCAATGAAATGACCGGCACTACATCCGGCAGCGGCAGTTGCAGCACCTGCGGCAACGCGGCGACCATCCGCTACACTCTGGCCATCAAGCCGTATGAGAAGGAGATCCGATTCCTCCTGGAGAATGTACCGGTGCCGATCCTGTGGTACTGATAGAAGTGCAGGTTCTTTCGTTCTTCACCACCGAGGCACGGAGAGCACAGAGCAGAACAAGAAAGAAGCTCGGTGTTCTCCGTGCCTCTTCCAGTCCCGGAAGATTTTTTGCATAATTCCCATTTTTCCTCTTGGCGCCTTCTACAGATGTAGTAAAATCTACTACGATTGTAGAAGGGATCGTGAAATGAAGCTGACAGAAGCAGAATGGCAGATCATGAACGCGTTGTGGCAGAA
>Ga0315275_10003774_pt1 | contig 14028 bp, 15 predicted proteins | sample YL17G03_0_MG_FD_205557 | JGI IMG/M metagenome (GOLD analysis project Ga0315275, IMG submission 205557) | Sediment microbial communities from Yellowstone Lake, YNP, Wyoming, USA - YL17G03_0 | ecosystem: Environmental > Aquatic > Freshwater > Lake > Sediment | place: USA: Wyoming | collected... | reverse complement strand
GCCGGAGGCAAAAATGATATGGCGCTGATGACAAAGGCCCAAAATGTAAGCACGAGTGGGTTATATTTTTGGAATATCGTTCGACCTGTCAGCATGCCGACAACACCGCTGATTGTTGCAATAACGATGAGGAAGTTTCCAAATACGTTGCCGTCAAGTCCATTGAAATAGATGGGTTCTAGGACAATAGCAAGAATGCCAACTGTTCCGATGACCATACCAAGCGCCTTATTGAATTTGAACTTCTCTTTGAGAAAAAAGTATGCAAACAGAAATACCATGATTGGTTGAGAGGATGCTATGACGGGAACATTCATGGCAAGAGTGAGTTGGAGTCCAAGAAAAAAGAATGTGATATTTCCGGTAATACCGGTGAGAGCGTAGGTAATAAGAAGTTTGAGGTCTTTTTTATCTGTAATAGGAAATGCGAGATGTTTACGAAGTAAAATTCCAAAAATAATCGTTGCGATAAAAAAACGCAAAAATGCTAATGTAAATGGAGTGATGTTGGTGAGGCTCCATTTAAAAATAGGGGAGGCAAATCCCCAAATGATATTGGCGATAATTAGCGCTAGTACCCCGCGTTGGACAGGCGTCATGGTTTGTCATCCTGAACTTGTTTCAGGATCTCTATTACTTCTTCAATCGTCAGTGTTTCACTTGTTCTATTTTTCATATTTTTTAATTGGACGACACCTTTTGATAGTTCATCAGGGCCTTGGATAACCGTGTACGTAAATCCGTTTCTATCTGCATATTTTAGTTGTTTTTCCAGTTTTACGGTTGTATCCGGATAGAGTTCCACTACAAGTCCGCTTTCCCGTAATTTTCTACTTGTATTTACCTGCTGGTCAAAGAGATCTGATGAAAAGACAGTGACCAGGATATTTGTTTTTGTTATCGTTAAAGGGATGAGTTGACACGCCTCCAATGCTTCCAGCGTTCGGTCAAATCCAAATGCAATACCCGTTGCTGGGATATCTTTTCCGGTAATTCGTTTCATCATCCCGTCATAGCGTTCACCACCGCCCACCGAACCAATTGAATATTCAGGAATGACAATTTCCCAAATTGGTCCCTGAGAATAGGAAAATGAACGGGCGAGGGTCGGAGCAAATTGATAACTGCCCTCTGAAAACCCGTAACTTTTGAGATAGGAAAATATGGTGTTGATTGTTGCATCGGGTTTGAGATTTTTTACAAACGTCAGGTATTCAACTGCTTTTTTATTATCAATTCCTTTTTTTACCATGTCAGCAATTACGCCCTCTTCACCAATCTTCTTTAGCTTATCAATAGCAACCAGCGCCTCATACGGCAGTCCTTTCATGAGATCCCGGTTATTTACGAGAATCACGACATTTTTAAATCCTAGTTTTTGATAGATGTCGATATTTGATGCAATGATTTCTGCATCAGCAAGAGGGGATGCGATGCCGAATATATCAATGTCAAATTGGGTAAATTCGCGGTACCGTCCCTTTTGGGGTTTTTCTGCCCTAAATGCGGACTGGATTTGGTACCTTCTGAATGGAAATACGAGTTTATCCGCATATTGCCCAATAACCCGACAGGTTGGAACTGTTTGATCGTAGCGGAGCGCTACTTTTCTTCCGCCTTGATCAGTAAATGAGAAAAAGAGTTTTTCATCTTCGCCGATTTCCCCAGCAAAAAGCTCGAGCGGTTCAAGAGTAGGGGTTTCCAACGGTTGATATCCCCAGGACTCGATATACTCGATGAGTTTATTTTTTAACCAATTTCGCTTTCTTGCCTCTTGGGGCAAAAAATCCCGAAAGCCTTTTAAATTTTGTATTTGGTTATTCATATATTCCTTTCTTATCGTATCAGGTTTATACCTATTTGTTCAATTGCTCTATCGAATTAGTTGTTTTTGAAACATTTATTTTGTAAAAAATGCACAGTTTTATCGGTTGCGTATGAGAGAGCTTTTTGAGGAGACCAATTTTTACTCATGCCAGCAATAAAGAGAGCAAATAATGTATCACCGGCTCCTATTGTGTCAATTGGTTTAAGTATCGTTGAGGTCGTTATTCTATAAATCCTACTATTTACATATATGACAGAACCTTTTGAGCCATTCGTGATTAGAAGAATTTTCTTTTTTTGCATCTGAAGAATATTTTTTGGAATATAAGAAAATTCTTCCTTTGTGCCCTTCATGCAATATATATTCTGTAACGCTTTAAGTGAATATCCTAGGATTTTTTTTGCTCCATATGTATTTCCATCGCGCACATACCCTTGGATATCAAGAAACACTTTTCCTTTATAAAGATTTATTGAATTGAGAAGAAATTCATTTAATATTGTAGATATGTATACCATTGGACTGGTGATAGACGACCATGGTATATCAATAGATTTGGGAGCAAAACGGATTTTTCCGAACTCTCCGTTCTTAGTCACCATGATATCTACAGTAAACCATAGAGATTGTGGAACTATTGTTCGTATATTTTCTTCCCGTAATGCTTTTACGATATAGTAGGCAGGTCCACCCAATTGTTCACCAAGAAACGTATTGTTTTGATCATAAAGTCTGTCCTTCGCAAAAGATGAGAATAATGTTATGTCATTTGTTTTCATATAGTTTTATTGTATTGATAGCCTGTATTACTGCCTCTTTAGCAGTTTGTGCAGATTCAATTTTTACCCTTTTCCTTGCGTCTAAATATTTACCTGCGAGTTTTTTACTCCAGCCACCGGTATTTGATAGAACAATAATCGGAATATTCGCCTGATAGGCGATAGCGATTTCCGTTAATGTTCCTGAGCCACCATTAATAGTAATAATTGCGTCACAGCTTAATACAAGTGCTAATTCTCTTCCTCCGCCCCGTTCCATACCGCACGCAATGACGACATCTGCATTCTTTTCGAAAATTTTTCGTCCTTTTCCATATGTTACTCCGACGGTCAAACCGCCCGCTTTTTTTGCTCCTCTACATGCTGCGGTTGATAAAGAGTCAAAATCTTTTTCAGCGCCAAACATGACAATTGCATTGTTTTTTGCAATCCAATATCCCACTTCTTCAGCCACGCGCTCGATTTGTTTTGAATACGTAAGGTCCGAACAAGATCCCATAACTCCAATTTGGTATATTTTTTTCATACTGAACCTCCATTTTTTAATTGTTCTCTCGCTTGCTCGAGTGCCTTCGTAATCGAAGTTTCTTCAGATAATCCATATACAGGTTTAGCTAACGCTATTGTCGAAACATTAGCAGATGATTCTCGTTCTATCCGTTTCCACAGATTTATTGACTGCGTGAGACTAAAGAGTGAAAAATCTTTTGCCTTGTCTTCCGGAATCGATGCCCATTCAATAGGTTTACCAAAAGGTAATATATATGGAGCTCCGTAGCGCTTTCCATTTATGACAATTGTTCTTCCTGAATCGGGTGTTCCTGCGACAAAATCCCGTTCACATATTTCGTCAATCACCTGACCGTAGGTAAATAGGGGAATAACCTGAACTTGTTCTTTGTTTAGCAGATCTATTCCTTCCTGGATAGCAATTCCTGCTATCACCCGAGAAATCCTTATGTTCTGTTCTCTAAACTTATTAACTATCTCCAACATTGTGTTTCCTCCAAATATCACGTCATCAAGCAGAGTAATCTCCCTACCTTTATTTTGTTTTGATAACTGTTTGATCTGATTGTCTATATCAATCTCATTTCGACTGACCAAACCGGTATTTTCCAGTTTTTCATTTACCGAACGTGTTGTATCAAGAAAACCGACAATGTTTTTGTCGTTTTTATCAACATACACGCGATCAAGCGATATTGTGGGTTGATTATTTTCGCTTGCTAATTGCCGAAGCCCCGCGCGCAGATATTCTTCAGGAACGATATTAACATCAGAAAAATACTCCTGCAACGTGCTTTCGAGATCCTTTAGCATCCCCTGAAAATAATCGGCTTCAGGCAACGTATATCCGGTTTTCCTTGACCACTGTGTGAGTAGTCCTTGTGCGTCGGCTGAAACTACATACGGTTTACACATTTCATTATTCATAACTTACTCCTTTAAAAAATGAATGAATACGTTTGTGTGATAACGCTTTGTTGACCACACAAAAAATCACCCCTGCGGGTGGAAGTAATGAGAAGAAAAGTTAGGAATTAGAAAGAAATATTCTCAGCACATCTGCCCGCATGAGTTAGCGGGTATGATGAAGGGAACGAGAGGAAGAAACCGATGTCTTGGTTTGAAGAAAGTTACCTGTTTGAGAAGTTATATATCTCATAGTACGTATTAGCATACTAACATGATTATTTTTGTCTGTCAAGGGCAATTTTATATCCGCCCATACCATTATGTAACCATTTTGCGCATCGATTTACGGTTGTTGTTGATACCCCGAGTGTCTTAGCTATATCAAGGTAGGAAATACCTTGTGCAATCATCCGGACCATTTGCCAGCGGTTGGCAAATTCTTTAATCTCAGCTTCTGTTAATAAATCACGGAAAAATCGAGCTGCTTCATCAGGAGTTTTGAGAGTAAGAATTGCTTTGTAGAGGCTTTTCATTTCCTCTGTTGGATAATCGGGTGATGTATCCATAGAGTAGTAATTATGGTTTGGTTGTTGGACTGACGGTTGGAGTTGTTTTTGCCGTTGGTTTGATTGTGGCGGATGGTGAAGCAACTTTTTCCGTAGGAGTAACAGTTTGTGTATCAGAACCGATGATGTTAGTAATCCGTGCTGCGCTCACTCTATTTTCCTGTTTGGCAACAGCAGAACCAGTGACATGGATGATATTGCCAACGATAAGTTTTGAAAACCCGCCTTTTTGCAGTTCTTTACCATTCCAAACCGAAGTTTTTGTAATTGTTTCAAAATCAATAGTATAGGTTTTTGTGTCAGCAGTCAGAATGGTAATGGTGTAGTCCGTTTTATTTACTTCTGTTATAATTCCTGCTATTCGTATTGGACCCGCGGATTGAATAAAAACAACTTTTGCCTTGAGCAGTTCCAATGTTGCATCATATTCACCAAACACTGTGACGATATCTCCTTTTTCTAGATTTTCTATTTTCAGTTCCGTTCGAATGCCTTTAATTTTTTGAAATATCTTTATGTCGTCAGTTAATTCGATTTTGAGATCTTTCGTTGCGGTTTCAACAGTAAATGTTGAAACACTCACGGATTTAATCGTGCCATAAATAGCCTGTCGTTGTGACTGTTTTAGTTCAGCTACTTTTGTAGCGAGTCGTTCTTTTAGGTCATCGATTTGTTTGGTTTTGTCAGATACGGTTGGGGTAGGCGTTTCAATCGTAGCAGCTCTTATTTGCATGCCAATACTTAAAAGAAACATGATAAGAGCGATGTGGCTTAGTATTCGTTGTTTCATAGGGCTACCAAACTTCCGGCGTATAGTACACCGTCACTTTTTGTATCGCACTCACACTTGCATGATAACTGGTTACGAGAATGTCATTTTTTCCTTCGGTTAGTGTTACTTTTCCGGCAAATTTTCCATCTCCATTAGTCATGATGACAACATCATCAATAATTCCTTGAATGATGACTTTTGATTCTTTTAACGTTCCTCCTGATACAAGAACAGAATCAGTTGATTCAATTGCATCAGGAAGCGGACTATCGATTGTTACTTCATATTTTGCTTCAGGTGAAGGAGCAGGTGTTGGAGTAGGTTGTTTTTTTAAAAATGAAAGGTTAATACTTGGGAGTGTTACTTTGGGCATGGATTTGACGATATTAGGTCCGACAAGAATAATACCGGTTAACAGGAGTCCGATGCCAAGTCCAATGAGGGTAGCGAAAAATGCATCTTTATTCATAGTATTTTGGTGTTGCTAAGCATACACTGAACGTGATATAAATTGCAAGCATATGGATATTACCTCACTTGGCCATTCATCACTGCGAATTCGTGGAAAAACAACGACAGTTGTGACTGATCCGTTCGATTCTAAATTTCTCGGACTCAAATTTCCAAAACATATTGCTGCTGATATTGTCACGGTATCGCACGAGCATAAAGATCATAATGCGGTTTCTCAAATAGAGGGAAATCCATATGTCGTTTCAGGTCCCGGTGAGTATGAAATAAAAGGAGTTGGCATTGTTGGCATATTATCCCATCATGACGCCGAAAATAAAGAACTCAATACAATCTATCGGATTGAAATGGAAGATTTAAGTATTGTGCATCTTGGAGATTTGGGCCGAATGCTGACAACAGATGAAGTTGATGCGCTTGACGGGGTAGATATTCTTATGATTCCTGTTGGTGGTACCTACACTATTGACGCGACTCAAGCCGCCAAGCTTGTATCAGAGATCGATCCAATCATTATTATCCCCATGCATTACCAAAAACCGGGACTTAAATTTGATTTAGCACCCGTTTCAGCGTTTTTGAAGGAAACGGGACAAGAAACAGTTACTGCCCAATCGAAACTAACAATTTCGAAGGGCAAGCTTCCGGAACAAAAACAAATTATCGTTTTAGCGTAAACTATGCAAAATCCAAAAGTGCCTCCGCATGATGATAGTGCGGAAGAGTCAGTGCTCGGTGCCATTTTAATTGATCGTGATGCCATGATTGACGTCGTTGAATTTCTTCGGGCTGAACATTTCTATAAAGAAGCCAATGGTCATGTCTATAGTGCCATGATGAATTTATATGAACGCCATGATCCGATTGATGTGGTAACAGTGGTCAATGAACTAAAAAAAATAGGAACGCTGACAGTTGCAGGAGGAGCTTCGTATATCAACGAACTGGTTAATGTTGTTCCAACAGCCGCCAATGCCGAGCAGTACGGGCATATCATCAAAGAATACCATACAAAAAGACTACTCATATCAGCGGCAGCCGAAATTAATGCCCTTGCATTTAAAGAAGAAGGAGAAGTGCAGTCAATATTAGATAGTGCGGAGCAGCAAATATTTGCAATTTCCCAGCATGCGATGAAACGGGATTTTATTCCCATCAAAGACGCGCTTGCCGCGTCGTTTGACCGGCTTGATGAACTCCATAAACGGGCTGGGGGACTGCGTGGAGTCGCCACTGGATTTCATGATTTGGATATGAAGCTTGCCGGCATGCAGGATTCAAACCTCATTATCCTTGCAGCCCGTCCGGGAACAGGGAAAACCGCAATGATTCTCAATATTGCCCAATATGTGTCGGTACACGATAAAGTGCCTGTTGGTATATTTTCCCTTGAAATGAGTAAAGAAGAACTTGTGGATAGACTGCTTGTTGCTCAAGCAGATATTGATGCATGGAAGCTGAAAACCGGAAAATTGTCTGATGAAGATTTTACCCGACTATCCGACGCGATGGGTCAACTCGCTGAAGCACCTCTTTTTATAGACGATACTCCGGGACTATCAATTCTCGAAATGCGTACAAAAGCGAGACGGCTCCAGATTGAATATGGAGTGAAACTGATTATTGTTGACTATTTGCAACTTGCTGATCCGGGAAGACGGTATGATAACCGGGTACAGGAAGTATCTATTGTTTCCCAAAGCCTCAAAAATCTTGCGCGTGAACTCAATGTTCCGGTTCTTGCGTGTTCACAACTTTCCCGGGCTGTGGAATCACGAGGAACGAGAGTGCCGGAACTATCAGATCTCAGGGAGTCTGGATCTATTGAGCAGGATGCAGACGTCGTTATGTTTTTGTATCGGGAAGAACAGGATATGACGCAGTGGGGAGACCAGATTCCTACAAAACTGCGGGTAGCAAAACATAGAAACGGACCACTGGGGGAGATAGACATGGTGTTTAGAGGTGACCGCATCCGATTTTATGGTGTAGAACACAAGCGTGACGAAACCCCGGCAGGATGATAAAATCAAAATATTGCCGAGGTGGCGGAATTGGTAGACGCGCAGGTCTCAAAAACCTGTGGAGCTAACACTTCATGAGGGTTCGAGTCCCTCCCTCGGCACAATAATACTCCAATTTTCTTCTAGTGGTATAATACGCTCCAAATGAAGTTCTATACTGCTACCAAAGATATCACCCATCTTTCCGCTGATGCTGTGGTTTGTTTCGCGTATCAGGGCGAAAAAGACACAATATATTCCAAGGAATTACTCGCTATGGATGCGTTAACCAAAGGGATGTGTTTAGCTCTTTTAAAAGAAGAAGGATTTACAGCAAAACTGGGAACTGTATTTGTCATTCAGGCGCAGGCAATGGTGTCGTACAAAAAGATATTGGTTGTGGGGCTTGGGAAGGAAAAGGACCTTACCATGCATGATTGGCAATACGCGTGTGCTGCTGTTGCCAGACAGGCAAAAAAAGCAAAGATCAAAACCATTGTACTTCCTCTTATAACCCGTGTTGGAATGAATGTGGCGTATGGCGCGGTAATCGGGTTGGGGCTTGGTTCGTACAGTTTTTTGATACACAAAAGTAAAGAAACACAAAAAGAAGAACATGAAATTCAAAAAGTAACGATAATATCTACGAAGCGGTTTGTGAAAGAAACTACACAAGGGATTATCACCGGGGTCATTGTGACGGATGCTACCTGTTTTGCGCGTGATTTGGTCAATGAACCGCCATCGATTACGACACCAGGATATCTAGCACACGTTGCTAAGTCGCTTGCAAGAAAAACAAAAAACATTCGATGTACAGTATTTGGGAAAAAAGAAATGAAGAAACTTGGCATGAATGGACTACTCGGTGTTGCTCAAGGATCACATGAAGAACCGAAATTTATCAAACTTACGTACAACGGCGGTGGGAAAAAGATAGTAACGCTTGTTGGAAAAGGGATTACCTATGATTCCGGTGGGTTATCATTAAAACCTCAATCAGGGCTTGAGACGATGAAATGTGATATGGCAGGTGCCGCGACCATCCTCGGAATTTTCCATGCGTTATCTCAAGTAAAACCAGCTATCAATGTTGTTGGACTTCTTGCTGCAACAGAAAATATGCCGGGAGGAGGAGCGATAAAACCCGGCGATGTTGTTCGTGCTCTGAACGGCAAAACAATTGAAATAGTCAATACTGATGCAGAGGGACGAATAGTTTTGGCTGATGCCTTATCCTATGCAGAAAAGTTTGTGAAGTCAGATTATATTATTGATTTTGCAACCTTAACGGGTGCGTGTGTGGTAGCGCTTGGGGAGGATATCGCTGGGCTATTTACTGACAATGAAACGCTCGCTGAGCGTTTATTAGGAGAGGCAACACGTGTCGGAGAAAAGTTGTGGAGAATGCCTATTGCTAAAGAATACGAGGAACAGTTAAAAAGCGAGATAGCTGATGTACGGAATGTTTCTAAAACCCGGTATGGCGGCGCAATTAACGGTGCGCTATTTTTGAAAGAATTTGCTCCGAAAGGAACTCCATGGGTACATCTAGATATTGCCGGACCGGCATTTGCTGAAAAAGACACAACGCTAACGCCCTATGGCGGTACCGGATTTGGGGTGCAGACGCTTCTTTCGTTTATTTCAAAAGTAGGAGAAAAAAACTAACCGTTAGTATTTGTGAAATGAATCCCCATGGGAACGGAATTTTGGAGTGCGCTACATTGGTGGTCTTATAGCATCTGAAAGCTAATCGCTCCAATAGAGATGCATGCTCTTTGGGTCCCACGTGATTTGGATTTGCAAAAAATATATACCACGGAGCTTCTAACCAATCCGGAAGAACGGAAAAAATAAGAGAGGGGATAAGAACAAGTGATGGGACACGGCCGTGGAATAGGAGGTATGCTATGATAAATCCAATAATCATATCAATACTTGCAAATATCCCGGTTGCTGCTTTTGTCCGTTTTCTCCAGTTTGTTCCAAAGTCCCAATGCGGGATACTGTCAAGCATAAAATGAGATGCCAAAGCCATGGATGAAGCAAGTACGGGATCAGTCATTCGTGTAGCGATTGCTCCTGCTACCAACATGTGGGTGGTTGCCATCATAAGTTCTCTTATTGTACTGAAAACTTACTACTAGAAGCAAATGTCAAACCTTGCTATAGTAAATGATATGTTACCAGTGTTGTTTTCTTTTGGATCATTTCATCTGTATAGCTTTAGTATATTTCTCATTTTTTCATGGGTCGTATGGTCATTTTTCTTTTGGAGATACCTTCGAAATCTTGCTGTCAAAGAAGATGTCATATTTGACATCATGTTTTATACCACCATTGTATCTTTTTTTAGCTCAAGAGCTTTTTTTGTAGCTACCCATGTATATCTTTTTTCTGATGGATGGTTAAAAGTGATTGCGTTATGGGTGCAACCAGGACTCTCTTTTGTTGGATGTCTTATCGGCGGAGTTATTGTTTCAATACTTCTGGGGATGAAATACAAGGTTCGGATTGCGTATATTCTCGATGGATTTACCCATGCACTCTGTTGGAGCTTCATGATTGCCACTATTGGAGCTCTTCTTGACGGGTCAGTTGTAGGAAAAATTACAACATTGCCATGGGGAGTTATTTACATTGGCCATATCGGTGCCCGTCATCCAATACAGGTATATGAAATTATCTACATGATGTTTTTGACGATCCTCCTTTGGCGCTTGACTGTTGTTGCGGCAAAACGATCATGGCCATACGGACAAATTTCCATGTGGTTTTTTATGCTTTTTGCTCTGGCCATGTTTCTATTTGAATTCCTTGTTGAATCTGATGTATACTGGGGAAGTCTTAGCGCCAATCAATGGATATACGTCGGAATTGTAGGACAGGCAATTGGCGCTTTTTATGTTCGAGGAGGTGGAAAAGAGAAGCTAATCCGATTAGGAGGAATCATATATGCAAAGCTTTCCAAGCGAAATAGTTAATGACATTCGAGTTCATCTCGAAGAAGAAAAACGAACGCTTGTTCATCGTATTGATGAACTTTCAAAACAAGATCCCTTTACCGACCCAGATAGGGGAATTGATAATGCTGCTTCAGATACAGAGGCAAATGAAGAATCTTCTCATGACCGATTTTCTGCAATGGTTGATGAGGTAAAAGCAAAAGTATCAGCAATTGACGATGCGCTTCTTCGTATTGGAGACGGAACGTATGGATACTGCACATCATGCCATGAAATGATTGATACGGATCGGTTGGGCATTCTTCCTATGGCAACACTTTGTAAATCCTGTGAAGATACTAAAAAGAAAAAATGAATCTTCCCATTCTCTTTGAAAACGATGCGTTTTTGGTGATTAATAAACCCCCTGGAATTGTTGTCAATCGTGTGGAGTCAGTCAAAGGAGAGACGGTACAGGATTGGGTTGAAGAGAAGTATCAGGTATCAGAAGATAACAAAGATTTTATTAATCGGGCGGGGATAGTACATCGAATTGATAAAGAGACATCGGGAATACTTCTTATAGCTAAAACCCCGGATGCATTTGTTGAACTCCAACGGCAATTTAAAGAGCGCATAATCAAAAAAACGTACTTGGCAATTGTTCATGGAGAGCTTAAACCGAAGGAGGGAGAAGTACGGGCACCTGTTGGAAGACTTCCTTGGAACAGAGAACGATTTGGTATTGTTCCGGGAGGAAAAGATTCCGTGACCAACTATTCTGTTGTTAGAATGGGGATAGCCAAACCAAATGGGGAAAAGATAACGCTCGTTGAACTTCATCCGGAAACAGGGCGAACGCATCAAATACGGGTGCATATGAAGTACATCAATCATCCAATCATCGGAGATTACTTATATGCAGGACGGAAAACAAGTCGGGATGATAGGCAGTGGGCGCCACGGGTGATGCTCCATGCATGGAAGCTCGTCTGTCTTGATCCAACGACAGCCACCCCTATTGAAATAATTGCCCCGATACCGGATGATATGAATAGTATCATATGACACTATTTACAACCCTGCTTCTGGTGTTTCTTTCTGCTATCGTTGGAGGACTCCTTGCGAAAAAATTTCGTCAGCCAGCTATTATTGGGTATATTGCAGTTGGTGTAATTGTTGGAAATATTTTTTCGAAGTCTATTGATAAGACGCTTATTGAACAGATAGCTGAGGGGGGAGTGACGCTTCTGTTGTTTACCCTTGGAGTTGAATTTTCATTTGAACGGTTAAAGAAAGTGCTTTCTACGGTATCCTGGGCGGCAATTCTTCAGATCCTTATTTCCTTTTTTGCATTTATGCCATTATTTTTGTGGTTTGGATATTCGTTTTTGCCCGCACTTTTTATCGCTCTTGCTGCCACATTATCCTCAACAGCTGTCGTAGTTAGAATGCTCACTGAACGGGGAGAAAAAGAAACCATGCCGGGAGAAGTGATGACGGGATGGTGCATTGTCCAAGATCTGGGAGTAATTCCCATTATGATGCTTCTTCCGGCGCTCACGTCAGTTTATTTATCCGGTTCGTCATCAATAGTTACCACTGTTAGCATTACGTTAATAAATATTTTGAAGGCAAGTATAGCTATTGGTGGCGTGATATTTCTTGGACGAATCGGTGTTCCATGGATTGTGCAAACAATCGCACGCGTTGGAAGTAGAGAACTGTTTCTTCTTACGGTTGTTGCGCTCGTATTTTTATCCGGTTCTATTGCCTATGGGGTTGGACTGTCAGCCGCACTTGGTGCGTTTATTGCCGGCCTTATTGTTTCAGAAACATCCCAAAACCATACGATATTTTCTGAAATCCGGCCTTTGCGGGATTTGTTTGCGGTGGTGTTTTTTGTATCACTTGGTATGGCACTTCCCGTTGGACTTCTTCTTCCAATATTGCCAACGCTTACCATTGCAACGCTCGCAATTCTTATCGGAAAAATGGTTATTGTCTATCTCATTTCCCGATTTGTTGGGTACCATAGAAAAACAGCATTCCTTGTTGCGATAGGTCTAGCTCAAATGAGTGAATTTGGGTTTATCATTGCCAAAGAGGGATATGTAATTGGGGCTCTCAGCGAACAGCAATATGCATTATTAGTTGCGCTCGTATTTACCACAATTATGTTTAGTGCACCGTTGTCTAGCCAAGGACATGGACTTTACTATTTACTTCGGGAAAAAACCAGCCGTTGGTTTCCTAAGGTGTTTCCGGACAAGAAAGAAGAGCTTTTGTATGGCACCAATGCAACACTTCGTGATCATGTGGTCATTTGCGGGTATGGACGGGTAGGAAAATATATTGGTCGGGCGTTACAGATGGCTAATATCCCATTCATTGTTGTTGATTATAATGTGACAACAACAAGGGAATTGCGAAGAAAAGGAATCCCTGTGTTGTACGGGGATCCGGCTGATATAGATGTATTGGATCATGCAGAGGTGGATTTTGCAAAACTGTTTGTTGTAGCAATTCCGGATCGGCATACCCAAGAGATGGTGATAGCCAACGCGCAAACCTTAAACAAACATATTACCATTCTTTGCAGGACCCATCATGAAGAAGATCAAATCCGTTTAAAAACATTGAATGTTGCCTATATTATTCAGCCGGAGTTCGAAGCAGCAATTGCTATAACCACAAAATTGTATCGGGAATATGGAGTTTCTGAAGAGGAGATACCGGGAAAACTTCACCGTCTCAAGATTGAGCACGGGATGGGATAGATTCATGCTACAATATGCTTCATGAAACCGTTTGATTTTACGTGTATAAAAAAAGATATACATTCTCAGGCGCGGACAGGGGTAATTCATACCCCGCATGGGGATATTGAGACGCCGGCATATGTGCCTTGCGGTACGCAAGCAAGCGTAAAATCACTTACTTCTGAGGATATTGTTGAAGTTGGGACTCAGCTTTTTTTTGTGAATACGTATCACATGGTGCTACGGCCGGGGATTGAGGTTATCCAAAAGTTTGGTGGTCTTCATACGTTTATGCATTGGGATCGACCGCTTATTACTGATAGCGGGGGATTCCAAGTTTTTTCTCTTGGATCGAAACGGTTTGCACGAAAAAATGAAGAGGGACAGGGAGAGGCGAGTCTTGTTCGGATTTCTGATGACGGGGTGACATTTAAATCTCATTGGGACGGAAAAGAATATGTATTTACTCCTGAAAATTCA
>Ga0315275_10003773_pt1 | contig 14035 bp, 13 predicted proteins | sample YL17G03_0_MG_FD_205557 | JGI IMG/M metagenome (GOLD analysis project Ga0315275, IMG submission 205557) | Sediment microbial communities from Yellowstone Lake, YNP, Wyoming, USA - YL17G03_0 | ecosystem: Environmental > Aquatic > Freshwater > Lake > Sediment | place: USA: Wyoming | collected... | reverse complement strand
CACGCCGGAGTCTCAATCGGAGAGGACGGGCCGAGCCAGATGGGGCTTGAGGACATTTCAATGTTCAGGGCGCTGCCAGGAAGCATAGTGTTTTATCCGTCAGACGCAGTCTCAACTGAGAAAATAGTAGAGCTATCAGCCAAGACTCCTGGCGTCAAATACATAAGGACTACTCGGCCTAAAACATCTGTGCTTTATTCCAACAAGGAGAAATTCGAGCTCGGAGGATTCAAAGTCCTAAAGGAATCAAAAGAAGACAAGCTCTTAATAATAGGAGCAGGCATAACTGTGCATGAGGCACTCAAAGCCTATGAAGAGCTGAAAAAGGAAAAAATCAATGCGCGCATAATTGACATGTACTGCATTAAGCCTTTGAACCTGAAAAGGCTTTATGAGGAGATAAAAAAGAGCCACGACAGAGTGCTTGTTGTCGAGGACCACTACCCTGAAGGTGGAATAGGTGAAGCAATAAGCAGGGAGATGAGCAACTACAGCGAGAAAATAGAATGCCTTGCAGTCAACAAGATGCCCTGCTCAGGAAAAGCAGAAGAGCTCATGAAATATGAGCGCATAGATGCAGATGCCATTGTCAAGGCTGCGCAGGAAATGCTCAAGAAATAGTTCTAATCTTATTTACAGATTCTTTACAGTGGCAGACTGCCTTCAAACCGCTTTATTTTCTCAATGCGTCGCGTATGCCTGCCCTCAAGGAATCTTGTCGTAAGCCAAGCCCTCAGGATGGTGATAGCTGTTTTCTCATCTGTAAATCTCCCACCCAGGCAAAGCACATTAGAATCATTATCCTGCCTGCTCACACGGGCCATCTTCTCATCATAAGCAGCAGCTGCTCTTATGCCTTTCACCTTGTTAGCAGCTATGCACGTGCCAATCCCTGAGCCGCACACAAAGACTCCGAGCTCCTTGAACTTCGCAACTCGCTGAGCAGCTATGAAGGCAACGTCAGGATAATCATCACCCTCGACCAGCTTGGGCGACAAATCCTCAAAAGTGATTCCGCTAGTTTGCAGGAATTTTTTCAGCTTCTCCTTAAGCTCAAAACCCCCATGATCAGCAGCCAGAATAATTTTTGTCTTCGGAACATCCATGAGTACCACCTCGCTAACAATAGTATGCAAAGAGCTTTATATAAAATTTTCCAAAAGCCAGGCCTTCGTCTGAAAATAGCAACTTTTATAAACAAAAAACCGAACTTACACCTCGTACAGGTGATGTGATTGATAATCAAAGTTGCTGCAAGCATACTGAGCCTTGACTGGAGCGAAAAAACCATTATTGACCAGGCTGTGATGCGCGTGAGCAATGCTGACTTCATCCACTTTGACGTGATGGATGGCAAGTTCGTGAAGGACAAGACATTTGACGCTGATTTTGTCAAGAGCATCAATACTTCTCCAATAAAAAAAGACGTGCACCTCATGACCAAGCAGCCTGATAAGCTGGCAGACAAGTTCATAAGCGCTGGTGCTGACATGCTCAGCTTTCACGCAGAAGCTGTGCGCTCGCCCAAGAAACTGATAGAGAAGATAAAAGGCAAAAGCGTGATGGCGGGAATAGCAATAAGTCCTAGCACTTCCCTGAAAAAGGTGGAGAAGCTCCTTGACGTGGTGGATTATGTGCTTGTGATGACTGTCAAGCCAGGCAAGCCTAGCCAGAAGCTGATAGCCAGCACTGTGAAAAAAGTCAAGAGCCTCAGGAAGAAAAAGCCTTTGCTGACAATAGAAGTTGACGGAGGCATTAATGCAGAGACTGCGCACCAAGTTATAGAAGCAGGAGCTAATATCCTCGTGGCAGGCAGCTACATCTTCAAGAGCCCAGACCCAAAGATAGCTGTGGACATCCTCAGGAATGCCTGAAACGGGTTTGCTTCAGGGTGATTTATTTTTATAGTACAGCAAAACAAGAAAATCTTCGATTTTCTGTTCCTGAAAAAATAATTTTTTTCAGAAACCTTTATAAACACCCCTTTTTTCTCTTACACTACTATGGGTAGAATCAAGACTAGGCTAGTGAAGTCAATAACACACAGCTTACTAGAGGAATACGGAGACCGCTTCAGCACTAATTATGAAGATAACAAGACAAAGGTTGCAGAGTTAGTCGATGTCAAGTCAAAGAAGCTAAGGAACATAATCGCAGGCTATGTCACCAGGATAATCAAGGCAAAGGCAAGCTAATCCTGGCGAGAACTATTGAATACTACGGAATACTAAGGATAACAACTGATTCGGGGGGATCAGAATGACAGATGACAACTCAGTCTTTATTGGGAACAAGCCATTTATGAACTATGTCACTGGCGTCGTGGTGCAATTCACCACAAAGAATGCGCACGAAGTGACTATAAAGGCCAGGGGAAAGTTCATAAGCAGGGCAGTGGACGTTGCAGAAGTCGCCACGAAGAGATTCCTAAAAGACCAGATACAGCTGAAAGAGATAAGAATTGACTCAGAAGGCTTCAAGAACCAGGAAGGCCAGGACATTCGAGTATCAACAATCGAAATCGCCCTTACAAAGAAATAAGCCGCTTACACCCCTGTTTTCTTATTCTAATTTGAATAATTATATAAAGTTTTTATTACCTGACACTGGACATTCTGACGTGAAGTATATAAAATAAGAACTATTGCCGATTTTCTTATGATTGAAGCAGATCTAATTTCCAAGGAATTTGTTTTTATTAAGGAGTTGGCTGAAATATGTGGAATTCACGCAGGCGACGGCTATTTAAGGAATGATGGCCAAAGAAAGGAATTAGATATAAGCGGAAATTATGATGAGCAAGAGTATTATGACAATCATGTCATTCCCCTTTTTAATAAAGCGTTCGATTTAAATATTTCAGGTAGGTTTTTCCCATCTCGAAATACGTACGGGTTTGTTATACGAGACTTAAAAGTCATAAAATTCATGCATCATATTATCGGATTTCCTTATGGTGATAAGTCCCTAATCGTTGATGTCCCTGATTTCATTAAAAAAGACGCTTCTCTCATCCCTTATTTCTTGAGAGGATATTTTGATACTGACGGATGCTTAACATTTTCTAAGAAGTATGGTCCTTATACAAATTTTAAGAGAACACGGCACGGATACCCGCGGCTATGTTTCAGCACAGTTTCTTTTAACCTCTCAAATAGTTTGCAAGCAATATTTAACTCAATTAAGTTTAATTTTACAGATTATGCTTATAAACCCAAGAGGCCTACTGAAAATTTAAGGTATCGCATTGATATTTCAGGAGAGGCTATGTTAAGAAAATGGCTTGGCTTGATAGGTATGAAGAATCAGTCAAAATACTCGAGGTTTTTAGTTTGGGAAAAGCTCAGATTTTGCCCTCCAGGCACCACTTTTGAGCAAAGGCAAAACATTTTAAAAGGAGAAATGAATCCGGAGTCGTTATATTAAGGGCCTGTAGTATAATGGACAGAACGCACCGCTTCGGACGGTGAAATCCGGGTTCGAATCCTGGCAGGCTCGTATGACTCTTTATTTCGTGACAGGTAACAAAGAGAAATTCAGGGAAGTGAAAGAGATTCTGCAAGGCTTTGATATTGAACAGATAGACATTGACTTGCCTGAGCTTCAAGGAGAGCCTGATGAAATAGTTAAGGAAAAGGCAAAACTCGCTTGTGAGAAGATGGGAAAACCTGTTTTTGTGGAAGACACTAGCCTGTGCTTCAATGCGCTCAAAGGGCTACCAGGGCCTTATGTCAAGGACTTCATAAGGAAGATAGGCATTGCCGGGCTTTATGAGTTGGCCAAGAGATATGATGATAAGGGCGCTGTTGCAGTTGCGAGCATCGGTTTCTGTAAGCCAGGAAAAGAGCCTCTTGTCTTTCAGGGCAAGGTTAAGGGCACAATAGTAAGCCCTCGCGGAGACACCAGATTCCAATGGGACCAGATATTCATGCCAGAAGGCCACGACAGGACTTTTTCCCAGATGACTACTGAGGCTAAGAATGCTATTTCTCATAGGAGAAAGGCTTTTGAGAATTTTAGGAGTTGGCTTAACTCAAGCTCAATAAAATAATTAACTACTGTTAAGTAATAATATTTAGAAAGATTTATAAATAAGGTCTTCATAACGAAATAAAAATGATAGGTAATAACAATCTTTACTTGAGGAAATCTTTAGAAGAAGAATTAACTAAACCAATTCAACAACAAAATAGGAACTATATTGTAAAAAGTGCTGTAAAGCTAATTACAAACCACTATGAATATGGTTCTTTTGAACAAGGGGAATCAGCCCAACTGCATTACAAACTAGAAGATTATCTTCTTTCCAAGGTTATTAATAAAGGAGTTCTGAATAATGATGAACAGGATTTCCTTACCAATTATATGATGAGCTTCTTAACCTTATCAAAACTACACCGAAAGCTAGATTTGAAAAAGCTCGATGAGGAGCTACATGGCCCTTCAAAAATATTAAAAACATCTAGCTCAGATGAAACTTCAGATGATTTCACAGCACTGCTGCACATAAATGCAGTATACGAACAGATAACCTGGGCTGGAAGGAAATTCATGGGCAAATATAGCTCATATGCAGGTGAGAAAAAAGATATGAAGTTGCCTGTGAATGTGCGTGGAAAAACAGGAGCAATGATTCAATACTTCACCCAGCATTCTCAAGTTCTCTCAGAGCCAGCTACAAACAGGGTGCTTTTCTCCCAAATCGAGGATTCTACTAGAAAGCTTCAGGAAATAGTTGATAGATTCTAGGCCGGATTTCAAAAATATTATTAGGGCTTCATGTTATAAGCGTCCCACAAAGCCTTTTCTATAAGCTTCCCGACAATTTCCAAGGACATGGTATGATGAATAAAATCAGACCATTTCTTCATAACCGCAGCAGCTTCCCCCTTATGCTCAGATATCCATATGACTTTGTTAAAACAGTCTCCCCAATCGTGCGGAACGCCATCAACTCTGAGTTCGCCCTTTTCGTCATACAAATAGCCGGCTTTGAAAGCAAAAGGATAATCAGGCAAATTCGCCATGCTCGGCACAGCATAATCCCCAAAGCTTGTCACCCCTGGAGCAACAGTTGGTGCCTCACAGCTGATTGCCTCAAGGTTGGACTGGCCATAGGTTTCAAAAGAAGATGGGAAAATGAATGCATCACATGAGCTATAGATGTCACGGACCTCCTTTGAGTTGAACTGCCTCTCAACATAGGCCACATAATCACCCATCTTATTATCCTCCATCTCCCTCTTAAGCAAGTCTCCCATGTTTTTCTCAGGAAGACCGCAAATAATCAGCCTGAAATTCAGGTGCCCTTTGTCAATGATGAACTCCTTAAATGGCTTTATTAATGTATGAATCATCTTCACAACACCCACCCTTCCAACATAGGCGATGTTAAAGGTGTCCTTAGGCCAGCTGGCAGGCTTTAAGGTCTGAATAAAGTCAGATGCTTCTCGCTTCCAAAAGCTAACATCAACTGGCAAGGGGATGTACCTGCAATCCGTCCCTGTCTTTGCCCTTAGCTTGGTTGCATAGTCCTTTGTGAAAGTGACAAGGATGTCGGCTTTCTCAGCAAAATGGAAGGTCCCTTTCCAAACGCCCCAATAAGGCATCATAAATATTGACCTGATACCTTTACTTTTACATGCATCAATTATTCTATCAGCATGTTCTGCAGCAGCATGGATGATTGCAATGTCAATATCGCTATCCCTGATTTTTTCTGCTATGAAGCTAGAGTCATAAAAGTTAACTTTGCCGTTTCCATCATCTCTTTCAGAGCCGACAAAAGCATAGCCTTCAACATAGTATCCTTCTTTTCTCAGGTGCGCAAATACATTCTCGTTAGCTCTAGCAACACCATCTGGCGTGCTGCCATCCTTGTTGTTGAAATGGCCTATAACCCCGACCTTTGCATTATCCTTTTTCAGGTTAGCCTCCCTCTTTCCGTGCTCATACATCTCTTCTGATAACTTGGTCTCGCCATAGGGTGAGATGAAATGCCCACCAGTCATGCATGCCTTGTACAGGTTTCCCGTGACCTTGGCAATGGCTTCCCAATTGTATTTGTCCTTAACCTCTCGCATCGCATTCTTAAGTATTAAGTGAGTCTCTCTGGAGTGCTCCAGCACCCAGAATACAGCTTCCACAATCGAATGGTAATCCTTGGGATCAACTGCAATTGCCAGAGGCCTTTCAATCCCAGGCAAAGGATTCTCGATTTCCCCGATGGCTTGTTTTTTTCGCACTCCATCTTTACTGTCACTAACCCTGAACGGTGAGTAAATCTCCCTTGGACCATCGCAATCAGTCACCAGCAGTGGCACGCCGTGTGAAATAGCCTCTAAAGCGAACATAGGAAAGCTTTCATGATGGCTTGGAAGTATTGCCATGTCAGGCTTGTACTTAGTATAGATCGCCTCTGCCTGATCTTCCTCCTTCACAAAGCCAAGCCATTCGACATTGGCTTCACAATTGTATTCTCTCAATTGATTTTTTAGATGACCATAATACTCTTCAGCAGATTGGCAATCTCCTACAATAAGGAGTTTTAGAAGTGGATACTTGTGCTTAAGGTGAGGAAGCGCCTGAACCAGCTCAGACAGCCCCTTTTCATGTGAAATCCTGCCGACATATAGGATGCTTATGTTACTGGATGAGAAAACCCTTTCAGTGGATTTTTCAACTCTTTCCAATGCATCAAAGAAGTGTGAGTGGAGCTCAACGCCATTGGGGATTACAGATATGTTCTCTTCTTTAATCTCCGGGTAATATTTTTGTATTAGATTTTTACCAAAGTTATGAAGGACAATGATTTTATCAGCGCTTTTAAGTGTTTGCTCCTGACAAGTTATGGAATAAGGGAGCCAATCTGCTTTTTTTATAGTCTCCTCATATTTTACGACTGAGTGGCAGGTGCATATTACTGGTATGTTGCGGTAGATTGTTTTTAGCTCATCAATCCCGCCGTTGTTCCAGTTGTTGGGGCCGGGAGCAAAATTGATGCTCTGGGTGTGGACAAGGCTGAGCTTTAATTGAGGGTATTTATTGAAAAAATTACTCATGTCCTTGAATTCAAAAGCAGGATGCTCAGATGCATTAATATAATACCTGAACAGGCCTATTTCTCCTTCTTTTATGGAGCGTTCAAGCACATCAACATTGAAATCCTTTCGCAGGTACTTGGTGAGTTTCCTTGTGACAGTTGCTACACCGCCTTCTGTAAGGTATTCATGAGTGAGCATAAGAATCCTTGGCTTTTTGTTATCAAGATGCTCCTGCGGTATTTCTAATGGTTCTTTCGTAAGTGGAGAGCTAATAATCATAAGTTTTTCTTTCTCAATCAGCGTTTTAGCCTCAGCTAAGGAGTGCAGGCAGGAGTCTATATTTTCAATCAATGCAGGTATGTGCTGGTTGAGCCTCAGGGATATCGCATACATCTCTTTTATTTGTGAGCTCAAGGCAGAAGCCAGTTTAGGGTCAGATAACAGGTTTTTGTCTTTCTCTTCCTTTTCGCGCTCTGCTTGGAGTTCTTTTGCCTTCTCTAAGTGGAAGTGCACGAGGCTTAAAAGGGTATTTACTTCCTTAAGAAGTGTGAAATATTCTTGATCATTGGGCAGATATTTCCCAAGCGTAAGGATGTTTTGCTTGAGAGTGCGAATCAATATTATTATTTCCAAGAGCTTCTTGTTGTTGCTTTTCAATTTGGACACATTGTCCTTGCCATTCTTAGAAGTCCAGAAAAAACTCTCGTGCTCATCGTAAAGGCTTTCCTCATTCGCTAGCTTTCCTAACCCGCTCTCTATAGCTCGGGATTTTTCCAAAATGTTTTTCTTAATCTTTTCAAGCAGCACACCCTCCTGCTTGATTTTGTGAGCGCTGCTATCAATCGCTTTCACTAAGTCCTGCTTGTCTTGGCGAGAGAGTTTAAGAAGCCCTTTGCTCTCCAAGAGCACTATGGCATCACCTATCTTATTTCTAGCTTCGCGCGAGCTTATATTAGCATAAACTCTTATTAAGGTCTTTAACAAAGATTTTATCTTCAGGTCTTGCTCTGATTCTTGAGCAAACTTGTCTAACATCTTTTTTTCATCCTGAGCTTGATTGGGGTTTGTCATTTTATTCAAGGCGCTGGAAGCTGCCCCTTGGTATACCTGTTTATGAAATCATCCCTGAAGTTTTGGGTGTTGGTGACATAATTTGCCCATGTCGCAGATGCATTTGCTAACCTAGTTTGTTGTGTTGGTGGCATGCTCCTAAAATTCGGGCTATTTGTAATGTCATTAATGATTTGGTTGATGGAGTTTGCCAAAGTATTAAGCTGATTTAGCAGTTGGTATAAACGATTCCACTGATCAATGCTTACTGGTGATGAGGGCGGCCGGTATCCTCCAATTGAATTAACAAAATCGTGGTGCGTCTGGAGAATTTGATTAGCCATAATCCTGAAATCCGGGAACAATGCATTATAATTGTTCAAAAGATTTTCGAGATTATCAAGTTGTGATGAGAAATCAGGCTGTTGTTCAGGTTCAGGAACGGGCTCAGAGATTTCACCTGGCCTTGGAGCTATTGGCTCAGATATCTCGTCCTTTTTTCCTGGAAGATGCCATTCGTACTCATCTTTTGATAGGATGAAGAATTGCATTATCTTGACAATTATAAGAATGGTAAGAGCGAGGTAACTCCAGCTTACCAGGACAGCATAAACCCTGACGACAAAGAGTCCTCCGGTTGCTGCTCTCTCCACTGGCAGCCCGACAAAGACCGCCCATGTCTCAAGCAAGGCAAGTAGGGTGAACAAGAGCAGCAAGCCGACAAGCTTTTGCAGGAAGTTCTTATTGAACTTGAATGATGCGACAAAAGCTAGCCCCCAAAAGAAGAGCATGAATACCAATGAGCTCATGATGGCAGTTATAGTCCCCCCTGTTGCCATGAGCCATGGCAAGGGCATCATGAACACGCCTATTGTGCTGAAGGCAAAGGCTGTTAATCCTGCTGTTTTGTTGTCAAACACCTTGATTTTTTTCAGGCTTTGATTCGAGACCGCAAATATGACTATGAACAAGGCGAATTTCAAGAAGCCGACCTGAATGTACTCGCTCTCTTGCAACGCCTGAATGTAGAAGAGCCTGCTTATGGCCTCTATTCCTCGGTCCATGGCACCTATGCCGGTGCCTAGGCTGAAGACAGGCTGTGCCAGGGCTAATGAGAGCAAGAAGTAAAGCAAATACCTTAGCTGATACCCTGATTTGACTTTTGTTTTCTCGCTCATTTCTTTAGCAACTCGAACACTTTTTTGATATTTTCTTTGTCCTTCAGCTCGTAATAAACGTTTTTCCCCTTTTTTTCCTGATTTATGATTCCTGCGTATAGCAATTGCTTTAGCGCAATGGATGTGGTGGGCTGGGTCTTGCCTAGAGCCTTGGTTATTTCAGAAACTTTTTTCTGACCTAAGAAGAGTATATTGATTATCTGCAACCTGGTATCATCTGCCAACGCCTTGAGTTTAAGTATTAACATATTTGATTATCAAATCAATACATTTAGTTATATTAATATATAAATATTTAAATTCGTTTATAAATATTTTGGTTTTGCTCAGTGCAAAATAAAAATTTTAGATGCTAACTATACTGTGAAATGTTTTATGTGGTTTTTTTGACATAAAAGAAAAATTTAAATAATAAAGCACCTTCCATACAAACATGCTCAAGCTTGATGTTAAAAACAAGAAAATACTCTCTGTATTGGACGAGGATGCAAGAACACCACTATCCAAGATAGCCTCTCGAGCAGGAATCTCAAAACAGCTCGCTGATTACAGGATAAAAAACCTATTAAAAGACAAAATAATAGAAGGCTTCACAATCTATTGTGACCTTACCAAACTAGGCTATTCAACTTTTGGCGTTTACCTGAGATTGAAGAACCTCACAGAACAAAAAGAGCAGGAGATAATTGATTCCCTTGTCCAGCATCCCTTTACAAAATGGGTGGTTGCCTGTGAAGGCAAATGGGACTTGGCATTCTCGCTCTGCGCAAAAAATTTCCTTGACTTCAACTCAAAGCTCGAGGAAATAATGGCCAAGATATGCACGAATGTTGAGACCTATGAGACTAATATAATATTCAGCCTTCAAAACTTTTTTTTCCACCTTCTTGAAAGAGAAGACTATCTAAGAGGAAAGCCTCTAAGAATGGAATTCTCCACAGAGAAATTATCAGAGAAGATTGATGAATTAGACATAAAACTTCTACAGCAACTGGCAAAGGACGCAAGAGCCAGCTTGGTAGGCATCGCAAACACTCTCAAGGTTTCTCCTGATGTTGTAAGGTACAGGCTGAAAAACCTGACTGCCAGGAAGATAATCACCGAATTTAAGACAAGGATAAGCTTCAAGACATTAGGCTATAACTGGTACCAGCTCCTCTTAGACTTGAGAAATTTTCCAGAATCAGAGGAAAAGAAATTCGTCGAGAAACTAAAACAGATACCCAACCTATCCTATGTGGTGAAGTGCATGGGGAAATGGGATTTTGAGATTCACGTGCATGCTGAGAGCAATGAGGAGTTCAGGAAAATATTGATGAAGGTAAGGGACAGCCTGACGGACTACATCATCTCCTATGACACCATGCTCATGTTCAGCAAATACAAGAGCACGCCCTTGCCAGACGGAGTGGTGCAAGAGCTGATAAAAGAAGTAAAGAAATAAAATTTTTTTTACCTGTACTCAACTTCTCCATCAAGATAAACTCCTTTATCCAACCTTACTGGTCGCCAGTCATCAATGACTAGCTCTGCGCCAAGCCAAGCTGCCAGCTCTTCTGGATTTCCAATGGTAGCGCTGAGGGCAAGGAGCTGCATGTTCTTGAGAATAGAGCGAAGAATAGTTATGAGAACCTCAAGTGTTGGTCCTCTGCCAGGGTCGTTGAGCAGATGAACCTCGTCAATAATCACTGTCTTTACCTGCCTGAGCCAGGGAGCCTTGTGCCTGATGAGGCTGTCAAACTTCTCGCTCGTGGTGATGATAAGGTCGTATTTTTCCAGGAAGGAGTCTGCACTATCAATGTCTCCAGAACTAATAGCTATCTTGATGTTCGGATAATCCTTCTTGAAAGCCTTGTATTTCTCGCTCGCCAGGGCGCGGAGAGGGACAACATAAACAGCCTTTCCTTTGTCATGCAGTATCGCGTTAAGAAAAGCCAGCTCTGCAACAAGGGTCTTGCCGCTTGCAGTTGGAGTGCACACGAGTAGGTTCTTATCATCGAACAACCCGGCATCAATGCTCTTGACTTGGCAAGGCCTGAGATCTGAGAAGCCTCGCTTTTCTATCAGCTCATAGATTTTTTCAGGAATCTTGGACTGGTGTTTTGAAAGTTTCATTCATGTGAAGAATAACTAGCTGATTAATAAAGATTTGTCTGTTTTTTTGTAAACCCTGCCAAAATAAAACAAATTTATATAAATAAAGGTTTTTTTTGGTTTGAAAATGAAAGGCGGTGAGTTGTCTAAAGAAGAAGAGCCCGTGATAATAGGAGTTATCCCGCAGTTTCCGCCTCATTCTAAACAGAACATATATGCTAAGGTGAGAATGCCTCCAGTAGGCATATTATCTGTTTTTGCCCAATTGAAGCGTGATTTTGGAGTTGAGGCGTATGCTATTGATGAGAACAATTATGGCGGCCCAATGGACTCCAATGGCTTACCAGACCATCTGGCATTGCAGAAGAATCATCCTGTGAAGCTAGCCATGTTCTACGGTGGGATGAGCAATGCAATTCTTAGGATGTATTACCTTGCTAAGCAATATCAGGCTCTAGGCATACCAACTATTGCAGGAGGAAGCCATGTTGATGCCTTGCCCAAAGAAGCATTGAAATCAGGCATTGATGTGGTGGTTCATGGTGAAGGTGAAGAAACAGCAAAAGAACTTTTTCAAGCCATAATATCGGAAGGCCAGGTTGTCAATGATTATAAGAAAAGGCTTGAGCAAATAATCGGCATAAGCTTCTTGAATGAGCACAACAATTATGTTTTCACAGGCAAACGAGAGCCTCTAAGAAATCTTGACGAATTAGCAGACCCGGATCTTGGCATTGTGAGGTTTATGGGAAAAGACTGGAGCTCAATACCCATCAGCAGGGGCCGTGGCTGTAACTTTAAGTGTGAATTCTGTGTTGTGAACAAGCAATATGGAGCTTTCAAAGCAGTTTCTGTAGAAAAGGCGTTTAATCAAATCAAGCATTATGCAGAGCAAGGCTATAAGCACTTCTTTGTTGTGGATGATAATTTTGCCCAGAATATTCCAGAAACCATAGAGCTCTGCAAACTGCTAGGAGACTACAAGACCAAGTCTAACAAAAAACTAGACTTGATTGTGCAAGCCAGGACTGAAATAGCAGAGAATAATGAGCTGATTGAAGCCATGAGATATGCAGGAGTGTCCAGCCTAGCCATTGGCTATGAAAGCCCTATAAATGAGGAACTAAGAGCCATGAGAAAAGGAGTTACAGTTGAGAAGCTGGTGCAAAGGTCAAGGAAGCTATCAAGGTTCTTTCATCTGCATGGCATGTTCATCTTTGGCTACCCATCATTCAATGACTCAGAGTATCAGTCAGACTTGACTTTGAAGCAAAAAGCAAAAGCTTATGCCAATTTCTTCAAGCAAGCAAGAATAGACACAGTACAGATTTTTAATGCAGTGCCACTACCAGGCTCAGAGCTAAGAACAAAACTCGAAACAGAAAACAGAATACCTCCTCAGTCAGTTGTGGGCTGGGACAAATACGACGGATTATTCCTTTGCTACAAGCCTGAAGAAGGAGTAGATGCCTTTGAGCTACAAAACTTGCCGCTAGCTTTGATGAAAAAAAGATATTTAGGCAGCTTTCTTAAAAGAAACCTTAACTATGCTAACTGGATGAACTGGGCATATGACTTCTCAATAGGATTTCCAATAAACTTCAGCGTTTATTATGCCAAAAGATTTGTCCATAATCTAAAGCAAAAAGAGCAATGGCAAAAATTAATGAAAACCAAGAAAAAAATTCTCCCTGAAAGAAATGTTTTCCATGAATCACTAGTGAATGCCTGGGATGACACCAAGAAAAGAATAAAAAACCTAGTCATCAAGACCTATGCAGCTGATATTGTGAGAAAATGGATCAAGCTCTACGAAAAGAGTGACTATCGGGAAGCATTAAAAAAGCTTTCTTTACAAGAAAATACTCTTAAGGAATATGCTGTGAAAACCAGGTGAAGAGGCTATTTACATCTCCTCAGGTGCTTTGATGCCCAGAAGATTCAATGCGTTCTTAAGCACTGTCTGGACGCAAAAGATTAGTGCAAGCCTTGACTCCATCACTTTCTTTTCAGCCTTCAGCACAGGACATCCGTGGTAGAACTCGTTAAAAGCCTGAGCTAATTCGAGTGCGTAACGTGCGACAAGACTGGGCTTGTACTGCTCAGCAGCCTCGCTTACTGAATTGGGAAAATCTGATAGCGCTTTTATCAATTTGAATTCTAATGCATGGCTGAAGCTCAGCTTAATCTTTTCAGGGTTGAACTTTTCGACATTCCTGAATATTGAGCAAATCCTGGCGTGGGCGTACTGTACATAGGGCCCTGTTTCGCCTTCAAAGCTGATGCTCTCCTTAGGATCATAAGTGAAATCTTTCATCGGATCATATTTGAGTATGAAAAACTTCAATGCTCCCTTACTAATGATTTCTTTTCTCTTCTCAAGCTCTTTCTTGTCAAGCTTATGTCTCTTCTTAATCTCTTCCTCTGCAATGCTCTTCATCTCCTCCACGATGTTATCAGCATCCACTACTGTGCCTTCCCTGCTCTTCATCTTGCCTTCTGGCAAGTAAATCATGCCATAGGCTAGGTGGTAGCACTTCTTTGCAAAAGGAAAGCCAAGCATCTCTAAGAGCTTGAACAACACCTTGAAGTGAAATATTTGCTCATTCCCAACAATGTAGATTGAGCGGTCCATCTTGAAATCATCAAACTTCAGCTTTGCCAGGTACA
>Ga0315275_10003772_pt1 | contig 14040 bp, 6 predicted proteins | sample YL17G03_0_MG_FD_205557 | JGI IMG/M metagenome (GOLD analysis project Ga0315275, IMG submission 205557) | Sediment microbial communities from Yellowstone Lake, YNP, Wyoming, USA - YL17G03_0 | ecosystem: Environmental > Aquatic > Freshwater > Lake > Sediment | place: USA: Wyoming | collected... | reverse complement strand
CATTACTTCGAATGACGGCGGGTTCATGGACCTCATTCATTATTCCCTCGGCAAGTTCGGCCGGGGCGTCCGGGAGAAATACGCCGGGCACATCCACTACAACTTCGGCTGGAACGCCTGCTACACAGAGATCCAGGCGGCCATCGCGCTCGGGCAACTCGAGAGGCTGGAGGAGCAGACCGCGCACCGGTTTGAAAACGCCAAGCGCCTGATCACGGAGCTCCAGGGGATCGAGGGATTCGCGCCGTTCTGCTACGAACCCTACTGCACTCGGCACGGACACCACCTTTTGATGGCCCGTTTCGAGCCTGACGGGTTCGAGGGCGTGAGCCGGGCCCAGTTCCTGGCGGCCCTCAACGCAGAAGGCGTTCCGGCGAGTTCCTTTTATCCCATGCCGCTTTATGAACAACCGGTCTACGCAACGGATTCGAGGCTCAAGATGCGCAATCTTCCCTGCCCGGTTACGGAGAGAATCTGCCGGGAGGTCATGTTCATCGAACAGAACCTCCTCCTCGCCGAGCCGGACCGGATGAGCGAAATTGCGGGGGCCGTCCGGAAACTCCGTCAGCATACTAAGGAGCTGCTGACCATCAAGGTCAAGCAGGACGATTTCATGGGGTCGGCCGTCCTGCGCCAGGCGCGCAAAACCGCCGCCCAATGACCTGTCGGGAAAAGATCTATCCCCCCTCCCCTCCATCCCCTCCCGCGAGGGGCGGAGATATAAGATCACGTAGATACATTGTATATACAATACCGAACATGATTGGAGGTTGACATGGGAGAAAAATTCCGATTCGGAATCATCGGGGCGGGTGTCATCAGCGCTTATCACGCCAAGGCGATCCAGGCCCATCCCGACGGACAGATCGTCGCGGTCGCGGACGTCGTCAAACCCAGCCTGGACAAGTTCGTCGCCGAGTACGGCGGCGAGGGGATGACCGACCTCGAGGCCATGCTCCGCCGGCCGGATATCGACGCCGTCTGCGTCTGTTCTCCAACATTCCTTCATGCCCGGCACGCCATCGCCGCCATGGAGGCCGGGAAGCACGTCATCGTCGAAAAAAGCATGGCCATCAACCTCAAGGACGCGACGAAGATGATCGCTGCGGCGAGCGACAGGAACGTCAAGCTCGCGGTGATCTTCCAGAAGCGCACCGAAGAGGCCGCCCAGCGCCTAAAAAAGGCCATCGCCGACGGAGTTTTCGGCAAGATGGTCTTCGGCGACGCCTCGATCAAGTACTGGCGCAACCAGGCCTACTACAACAGCGCCGACTGGCGCGGCACCTGGGACAAGGAAGGCGGCGGCGCCTCGATGACCCAGGGCACCCACGGCATCGACCTTCTCCTCTACATGATGGGTGACGTCGAAAAAATCTACGCCTGGATGGACACGGTGGCGCACGTCCGGATCGAAGTCGAGGACGTCGCCCTCGCCCTCCTCAAGTTCAAGAATGGAGCATACGGCCGACTTCAGACCGCGACCGCGACCAACCCCGGCCAGGGGAACGTCTTCGAGTTCAACGGCACCTGCGGCACGGCCATTCTTGTCGAGGACACGATCACGAGCTGGGCCGTATCGGATTCCAAGGAAACTCTCGCCAGGGAGACGCTCGTCGGCGTGGAAGGCAAGGCCAGCACGGCCGCCTCCTCGGCCACCGTCTTTCCCGTCGAAGGCCACATCAAGCAGATCGCCAATTTCATCGCCGCCGTCCGCGGCCAGGAAGATCTCATCTGCGACGGCACCGAAGGCCGCCGGTCGCTCCAGCTCATCATGGGAATTTATGAATCGGCCCGGCGCCGGGAAGAGGTCTATCTCGACGAGCTGCTCAAGGGATTAGAAGCGAAGGAATAGGGTCCTGTCACGGCGCTTCCCCGTCATTCCGCGCGCCAACGCCGGGTCGGACAGCGATGCGCCCCTCTCCCCCCGGCCCCCGGGAACCAGTCCCGTCGGTTCCCCCGTCGGCAGAGCCGACGGGTCCCCTTCCGCTACGGGGGTCTTCGGGGCGCCATCCCCATCCGACCCGGATGTATCGGGTCGAAATCGCTCCGCCGCTCTTATCGGGCCGCGATCCGGACTTTGACCGGGATCCTGACCTGGAGGGCGAGGTCCTCGACGCGGAGGGCCCAATCGCGGGCCGTTGGCGCCAGGGGGTTGGCGAGCCCTTTCCGCCAATCGCCGTAGATCCAGTGCGTCCGCGTCTCCCCGCTCGGGGCCCGCAGCTTAATGTACCGGTCGAGCTCGCCCTCGGCGAAACCCGCGAATTCCTCCGGACGGTACATTATCCCCAGCCCGATATCGCCCGCTCCTTCGTAACCGTTGCCCCAACCGGCCAGCACGCCGCTCGCGCTCAGCGCGAACCAATCATCGTGAGCCAGCTTCTGGAGCCCGGGCCCGTAGACAACTTCCTTGCCGTCAGGGCTCCAGACCGTCACCTCCTGCCGCGAATAGGGATTGCCGGCGAAGGCCGACATGTCCAGCCGCACCCGGTATTCTCCAAGTTTGCCCTTCAGGCCGGAAAACTCCACCCGGACGAGCGACCGCACGGGTCCCCGGGCCACGATCGTGCGCTTAATCTCGAGCTCTCCCTTTCCGCCCGGAACGACGAGCGGCAGCCGGTTCCCGTCTTCCCAGATGCTCAGGCCGCCCAGACCCGAAGCGTTACCGATGTGGAGGATATCCATGCCCCAGTCCTGCATATTGTGGTAGCTTGACTTCAGGCTCTCCAAGCCCGCCAGGATCAACCGGTCGGCTTTCTTCCCGAAGGCCTCGATCTGCCCGTAGTACATCCTGTAGGCGGCCTGCTCCGATTCCCAGCCGATGTTGGCCAAGGTCCCTTTGTCCCAGTCCATGGCCGCGTCCGTCCTCGCCGCATAATCCGGCTTGGCCGCACCTCCGGGAGTGTAATAACACCAGAGCTTTGTTTTTTCCCCGGGCAGCAGGGTCTTCACCCACACCAGCTCGTCGCCCTTCGCGTCTCCGTCGAGGTCATCCACCTGGGACGGCACCTCCCGCCAGTCGATGCGCGGCTTCTCCTCCGCGAGCGCGTAGTTCCGCTCGTTGAAATCCGGAAACTGCTTCCGGATGTCCGCGATCCTTAAAGCCAGCGCCCGGTTCTCCAAGTGCCGCTCGCCCGGGTTCTCGACCTCGATGCCGAACCGCTTGGAGTGGGTCCCGAGCCAGCGCCGGACGCCACCCTTGACGAGGTTCTTCTCCAGCACGGCCGCGGCCTGAGCGTAATCGCCGGCGACGTAACTCCTCATCACCTCGTCCAGGCAGCCGACCTTCCCCTCGCCCGCCTTGAGCAGCCGCTGAAGATAGCGCTCGCGGATGAGGTCGCCGTAGTATCGCGTCCCCGCCAGGCTGTTCTTGATCTTCGCGCCCAGCCCGAACCCCAGGTCATATTCCTTCACCAGCCGCTTCGAGAAATACTCCTCGACCTCATCGGCCGCAAACTTGGGCTCCAGCTTTCCGAGCGCGGCCTTCAGGACCTCGATCAGCCGCTGGTTGTCCTCGACGATCTTTCCCAGATCGCTCAGATAAGCCTCCCGGAGCGTGTCGTAGTCGAAGGGCACGAGGTAAGCCCGGTCGTCCGCCAACCGGTATTCCCGTTCGAACTTCCCGTCGCCGTCCAGGTCGTATCGCCAGAGGTCGAAAAACCCGTCGACATCGGTGTCCTCGAACCGGATCTCCATCTCGGGCTTCCCGTCGTAATCGTAGTCCGTCTTGATCCAGCCGACCTCCGCCCCGAACAGGTGCCAGCGGCGGTCCACCGCGCTGCGATAAAATTGGAAGCCTCCCGAGTTATCGCTGTCGACCTCGTTCCGCTTGTTGAACGGCCCGCACGGCGGTCCCCCCACCTGGGGAAAATAGTCGTTGGGAGTGTTCAGCACGCCCTCCCAGCGCTCGCTGTGGTTGTTTCCGGCGGTCGGGTCGATGTTGTTGTGGTTTTCGTTGAAGCTCAGATGGGCCTTGGACCAGTTGGCCGCCTTGGCCAGCGCCCGGGCTTTCTCCCAGGCGATGACCGGCCCGGTCGGGATGCCGCGGTGCGCGTGGCGCTCGCAATCCTGCTCGCCATACTGGATCGGCCCGAGCGCGGTGATTGACATATCGTAGCCGTGCCGCTGGCTCCCCCGGTCGTCGTTGTCGAGGTCCATGCTATAGCGCAGGTTCCGGGATATATTGCGGTTCCCGGTCAGACGGACCACCTCGTCGGCCCGGCTGTCGCCGTCGTTGTCGTAAAAGCAGAAGGGATTTTCCCAGCCGGGGACGAAGAAATTGGCCTTGAAGTCGTAAAGGTAAGAGTAGACATCGACTTCGCTGCCGTTGAAATCGCTCTTCCACTGGGTGGCCTCCTGGAAGTATTCGTAGTCGCGCTCGTACGGCAGGCGGTTGTCGTCCCCGATGTCCCTCGCCCAGAAAGCCGAATAGGCCCGGCCGTTGTACTGGAGCGAATCCCAGGTGTCGTCCTTGAAACGCAGGTCGTCGTGCCAGCGGTATTGGACCTCTTCATCGACATCCTGGTCGTGGTCGAGGTCGATATAGTCCACGATCCGGTCGATGGTGCCGTCGCCGTTCCAGTCCGCGATGTAGAGATCGCTGTCGAGGTCGCCCTCGCCGCTTGAGGCCATGTCGCCGTCCTCGTCGACCACTTTGACCAGCATGGGCTGGCGCTCCGGGGAGTGCCGGTCGTCGTTGTCTATGAAATAGATCGTATCCACGCGGCCGTCGCCGTCGGTGTCGAGACGGGTCTTCGTGCCCGGCTGGCTTTTCAAGACCGTCGCGGTGATCGCGGGGTCCATCCGGGCCTGCGGGCCGATCATTTTTTCGAAGATCTCGTTGTTGGTCTGGGAGAACAGCGGACCGCCGAACGCCAGAGCCGTGAAGCCGAGGATCAGGATCAGGTTTCTCCGGAACATGCGCGAACCTCCTGGCCGGGATCGGGAAAGCTTATCATTAAGTAAGCTGCCGAAAAAATCAAGCCGGGCGAGGGCTCCATGACGAATAGTGTGGAATAAACTGAAGCCGGGAAATGATCGGCCACCGGCGGGCGCAGCGACTTGGGCGGGTTCAGCCTTCCCGAAACGCTCTTCGAGGGGACTCTGCCTTAGGAGCGGCGAGTATGTATTGAGCTAAAGGCGATTAAAGGGCAACCCCACCTGCTAAACACGGATTAAGTTATGGCGGCTGGATCTGGCACGCGAGTTACGCAGCCGCCGAATGCACCGCAGACACTTCCCAGACTTCTTCTTATTTTATTAATCCCACCTACCGCCATTATCGAATTAAGGGGGGACTCGAATCAGGTGAGTGTCTGCGGCAAAAAGCGTGGGAGCGGCGTTAAGAACCCGCCCAAGTCGCTGCGCCCGCCGGCGGATGATCATTCCCCGCGAACTGCTCTAACGACACTATTCGTCATAGAACTGCAGGGCGACGAAAAAAGACCGCCGTCAAACGCGGGAACAGGCGGAGATGAAATCGCCGGCGCCGAAGATGTAGCCGAACATCAAGCTGGTACGCCACATGGCCTCTTCTTTGTGCTGTTCGCCCCGGACCGACTCCCGGTTTTCGACGGCGGTCACGCCCTCCCGGATGCAGGAGCAGCGGTAGCCCAGGCGCGACATGTCGACCATGCCGCCGCCGGAAAACCAGAGACACCAGTTGATGGCGAAACCGATATAGATCAGGTTCCAGGCCCCCAGGGAGCCGAGGGCGCTCGACAGCTGGTGGGACGTCTCGACCACGAACTCCTCCCCCTGCGGTTTCGCCGGCTGGGCGAAATCGAAGTACCGGCCGAAATGCTCTTCGTCGCGGTTGTCATTGTAATGCTCGCCGAAGATGAGCTTCGCCTTGCGATCATCCGGCGGCCGGACCTGGCCCGATCCCGGCGCCCTTGGTGTGGCCGGGCGGGGCTCGGGCCCGGAGAGCTTCAGCGCCCTGGCATATCCGGGGTACTTTTTGCCGTAATCGCCCATCGCGACATGGACGACGGCCAGCCCGGCGCCGCGGGCGGCGGCCAGGATCCGCGGATAGGCCGTCCGCGCGATGTCGATTTTCCGGCCTTCGTACTCGAGCCAGCGCATGTATCCCGCGAGCGGCCCCCTGTCGGCATAGGGGATTTCGGAAATGAGGCCGATGTTTTCCGCATGCATCGAAACCAGGGCGGTCTCGGCCAGCGGGGCCTCGACATCGACGGTCTCGCCCCAGCCTTTCATCCCCAGGGCGCCAAGGGGAGCTTGGGAAAAATCGATGGGATGATGCCGGTAATAAGCGCCCTTGAGCCGCAGGATCTTCGGCCCCCCGCTCTCCCGGGCTGCCTGGCCGGCGCCTGGGGAGTCCGCGCCGAGCGCCCGGGCCAGCGGCCCCTCGGCCAGCCCGGCGCCGGCGAGCCCGGCCATAACCGTCCTATTGATAAATGTCCTTCTGTTCATTCGACCTCCTCGTGTCCGGCCGCCGGCGCTATCGCGGGGCGGACTCATGTTTTTTTTCCAGAATAGAGGAACATTCCCGTTGTGTCAAACCTCACAGGGCCATGTAACGAAGCACATGATCAGACGCCGTCGGCGGAAGCGACTTGGGCGGGTTCAGCATTCCCGAAATGCTCTTTAATTGACAGGCGAGGACCGGCGTCATGAAGAGGGCCGTGGAAGCATCTCCAAACATGTGACGGCGATGATCTCACTGAGGGGTGGCACGGCGATAGCCCCTGCGCGCCCGGAGCGACGGGGACCCATCTCCCCTGGGAGGGCGCGAGCAGTCGTTGACGGGTGAGGCGCGAGGACGCACAGGGGCGCGCCGTGACAGGCCCCCAATTCTCAATCACCTGATCACATGGATGGAGAGGCAACCCCGGTCCGAGCAAATTTTGATTTCCGGCCGGTTCTGGGCTAATCTATATGTTTCAAGGAGAAGCCATGAAAAGACTGACGCTGTCCCTGAGTGTCCTCTTGATCCTCCTCGCCCCGGCCCTGCTCATATCCCAGATCCGGGGGCAGGGCAAAATGCTGGGCGTCGTCCTCGACGAGGAGACCGGCGAGCCCATCGAAGGGGTGACGGTCAAGGCTTATTTCAAGGAAGCGGATATATCGGTCACTCCCTCCCCTGTTACGGACAAGGACGGAAAGTGGAAGGCCCTCTATCTCCGCGGGGGGATGTGGAGCCTCGATTTCCAGAAACCCGGATACATCCCCCAGAAGCTCAGCCACAGGGTGGTCTTCGAGATGGGTGTCAAAGTCCCCGAGATGGAGGTCCGCCTGAAAAAAATGCAGGGCCTGGTCGTCAAGTCGGATGTGTTGAAGGATCTGGAGAAAGGCGACGCGTTATACAACGAAAAAAAATATCCGGAAGCGATCGCGGCCTATGATTCGATCCTGGCGAAGAGCCCGGAATTCTTCTTCATCAAAAAGAACATCGGAGATTGCTATTTCGCGATGCTGAACTACGAGAAGGCCCTGGAGTACTATCTTCAGGTCAACGAAAAGCAGCCGGACCGCGGCGATGTCCTCATCTCCATCGCCAACACCTACAACAACTGGGGAAAGCCGGACCAGGCCATGGAATGGTATACGAAGGCCCCGGTGTCCGGGATCCGGGATATCAACTCCGCATTCAACACGGGGGTTGTCTTTGCGAACTCGGGAAACCAGGCGGACGCTCTCAAGTACTTCCAGAAATCCGTAGAGATCGATCCCCAGTTTGCCGACGGCTATTACCAGATTGGGCTGTGTCAGGTGGCCCTGAACGCGACACCGGAGGCGGTCGCGGCGCTCAACAAGTTCATCGAGCTGGCCCCCGACTCTCCCGACGCCCCGACGGCCAAGGCGATTATCGATACCCTGACCAAAAAATGATCAAGAAATGATCACGTCGCTGCCGGGGAACGCCTCCCGTTCGTCAAAACCTTGAGCAGAAACCCGATCAGGAACATCACGGCCCCGACCACAAGATTCAGCAGAAACGCCTCCCGGGCCTGACCCTTCCACCCGAGAAACGCGCCAACCGCGGCGATGATCGCGCCATAGATCATCAATCCGATGCCCACGATACCAAAGGGCGACCGCCGCGTTTTCCCCGGTTCGACCTGTGGCTCGCTGGGCACGGACATCCTGGCCAAAAATACCCGGGCCCGCTTTTTCTCGTCCTCGGGCGCCTTGAAAAGTGCCGAACCGATGACCATCCCCAGGATCGTGGCCAGGATATTGACGCCGCTCGACGCGGAGATCCAGCCCTGTTTGAGCCAGTAGGAAAGCGTCGGGTCGACGGCCACGCGATCCTTGTAGATCCCGAGAAGCACTCCGTCGAGGACAACGAGCAGCACTCCCGAGAACAGCCCGGCGACAACGCCGGCCAACGCACCCCTGGAGTTGACCTTCTTAAATAGCAGACCGGCCAGCAGGGGGAGCATCATGGCCGGCCCGGAGGCTCCGTAGATCTTAACCATGATGTCGATCAGGTTGAAGACTTCCTTGAGGTATTTCATCCCGAAGGCGATGCCCAGGGTGACCAGGCCGATGATCGCGCAGTTCAGGCGGCCCCACTTCATCAGCCTCTTTTCGTCGGCGTCGGGACGGATCATCCGGTGATAGAAGTCCTTGGTCAGCACGCCGGAGAGGACGTTGTACTCATTCCCCAGGGTCGAAAGCGTCGCGCTGAACATCCCTGCCACGAGGAGACCCATGATCCCCACGGGAAGGATCTTGAGCGCCATCAGGACATAGACCTCGTCGCTCCGGTTGAGGACCCCGGCGCCCACGACTTTGGGGAGGTAGAACCGGGCGGCCATGGCGGGCAAAAAGAAGAAGAGCGGCCCGAGGAAACTCAAAACCCCCATGGTCACGGCCACCTTTCCGGCGTCCTTCTCGGTCGCCACGCAGTTGTATTTCTGCACCAGCCCCCAGGAGGCGTTATAGGAGAGGAACGTGATCAGGGCGAACATGATCCAGTAAAAGAGGTCATAAGGCGGCGAGAGGGGATGAAGGAAGCCCTGGGGCATATCCGCCGTGGCGCGGATCCCGGCCAAGAACCCGCCGAACCCGCCGACCGCGGCCAGACAAAGCACAAAAAAAGCCAGGACCGCCAGGCAGAGGATGACGAACTGGAAAAAGTCCGTGACCAGGACTGCCCACTGGCCCCCCAGGATCGAATAGATGATCATGATCAATCCCACGACGACCATGCTGACATTCAGCGTGAACCATTTCTGGCCGATGGCCGGCGCCAGGAAGATCCCCGTGGCCAGGATGCGGAGGGCGTTGTCGATGAGGCGAAAGGGCAGCCCGGTCCAAACCAGGATCTGGTGCACGAAACTGCTGTAGCGCTGCTCCATGAACCCAAGGGGCGTCATCACCCGGGCCCGGCGCCAGCGGCGGGAAAAAAAGAGCCGGGCGGTGATCATGACGGGGACACCCGCCCAGGCGATCACCATGGCCACCAGGCCGTACTTGAACGCGATCTGCGAATAGATGACGAAAAAGGTGGCGCTGAAGGAGGCCATCCACAGGGAGACTCCCGAAAGCCACCAGGGCACTGCGGCGCCGGCGGCAAAGTAGTCCCTGGCTTCCTGGATATACTTCCGGAAATAGACGCCGATAAAAATGAGGATGCCGAAATAACCCAGCAGGATGATGTAATCGGGCGCCTGAAGGATCTTCATTTCCGGCATATCGTTCTCTCTTCCTGAAGACCTCTCCTCCGTCCCGAGGCCTTCATGCGGCGACATTCTATAGGGTAAGGAATCTGATTTCAATCACAAAGAGGGTGCGTCCAACTTCAAAAATATGAACGCAATCCATAATTTTGGATAAAACTGGATCAGACTGCCTCGGCATAATTTCTAACATTCAGATAATAAAAGAAATATCAAGTCGAAGCTTCCAATTTAGGTTGGCACATTTGTTGCTTACATAATTCTTTGGGCGCTGTGAGACATTTTATCGACGTTTCGGCTTTACTCTTAAGTCTCCAGAGGGGACTGTTCTTCTCAAACGGCGCAAAAAAGGAGGTACGATTTTATCAAGAGAACCAAATGAATTCGGAATCGCAGGTTTAGGCAAAGGTTGCATTATTAGAAAGGAGGCTTTATGAAAAGGACATTTATTTTTGGACTCCTCGCCTGTGCGCTGGTCGTTTCGTTCGCCCATGCACAGGTGAACACCGGCGACATCATCGGCACCGTCAAATTGAACGACGGTTCCGTTGTCCCCGGAGTGACCGTCTCGCTGACCGGTAGCGTCACCGGCGGGGGGAACGTTGTCACCTCGGCGCAGGGAAACTACCGGTTCGTGAAGCTCGCGCCGGGTTTTTATGACCTGAAATTCGAGCTCACCGGCTTCAAGACGACCGAGCAAAAACAGCTCCGCGTCAACGTCGGCGTGGTCACGACCGTCGACGTGGAAATGGAACCCGGCGTCATCGAAGAAAGCGTCACGGTCACCGGCCAAAAGACCATGATCAACACCCGGCAGACGACGGTCGCGGCGACCGTCACCCGCGAGGTCATGGACCAACTGCCGCTCGGCCGCGGCTATCTCACGGTCGTCAACATGGCCCCCGGCGTCCTGACGGAAGCGCAGGGCGGCGGTGTAACCGGCGGCTCCGGTCTCATCTACGGCCCCGGGACGGAGGCGTATAAGAACTCCTGGGCGGTCGACGGCGCCGCAGTGGATGGCCGGTTCTACCCGGGCGAATCCGGGATCACGATCAGCCGGAATCAGCTCGAGGAAACCCAGGTCTCGATCTCTTCCCATGACATCATGAACATCGCCGGCGGCGTTCAGGTCAACTTCGTCTCCAAGCGAGGCGGCAACCGCTACAGCGGCGACCTGTTCGTCGAGCTCATGGACAATAAGTTCGAGATGAACCAATGGGACAAGTATCCAGCGCCGATGAAGGCTAAGGGGTGGAAGCCGGCCGGCGTCGCCCGCATCTGGGACTACGCGGCCAGCCTCGGCGGCCCCATCTGGAAGGACCACCTCTGGTTCTTCGGCTCGGGCTCGATCGCGGACCCGCAGACCCGTTCCGTCACGAGTGTGATAACGCGGCCGACCTTCACGGGCAACTACTACGGCAAGCTCAACGCCCAGTATAAGAACACCACGGGCCAGGTCTCCTACAACTGGTCCGGCAGTGAGACGCTGAACACTCCCATCTCCAACTTCACCACCGCGACGCAGAATGTGACGGCACCCACCAAGCTCTTCACCGCGGAACTCCAGCACGTGATGGGAAACCTGCTCCTCACCGGAAAGTACACCTTCGCCGATAGCGCGTATTCGCTCCACTCCGGCGACGTCAGCTGGAACCCCAACCTGCCAACTTATGCCGATGGCCGCCGGATTTCCTTCTACCACAGGGCCTGGACCTACAACTACGCGCAGTCAGCTCCGAAAAGCGCCCTGCCCCCGATCTCCATGATGCTGGCCCAGGACGAGACCGGCCGGAGGCCCTACATCGTCGCCTACGGCGACTACTTCAAAGAGAACCTCTTGGGCGGCGACCACGAGTTCAAGCTGGGCCTTGACTTCGCCAACAACAAGATGAACCGGGAGCAGCTCCTCCCCAATGGCCTCTCCCTCTATGTCAACGGGAAGGACACATCGTTCGCTTATCCCGCCGACCCGAGCAATGGTCTTGTCGCGGGGAACTACAAGCCCGGCGTAGCCAAGTATTTCTATTACCGCGACGACATCATTAACTATATCTATACAAAACGCCAGGGCGTTTTCTTCCAGGACACCGCCGTCTACAACAGGCTGACGGTCAACCTCGGCCTGCGCTGGGACCAACACTCCTGGGGCTGGTCTCCCTTCGTTGTGGGACAGTTCAATCCTTGGAACGGGACCCAGGCAGGCGGCCCGTACACGGGCGATGACGGCGCCTGGAAACCCTGGACCGTCGGGCTGAATGTCGAGGCAGGATCTGTGCCGGTGAAACCGTCAGGCTTCTCTCCCCGCATCTCGTTGACATACGACCTGACCGGCGACGGCACGAACGTCATCAAGGCGTCCTATGCCTTTTACCAAGGCATCCTTTCCAACCTTTACAACTCGGGCATCGCCCCCGGCGCCAACAGGATCATCTACTCTCCCTTCTTCGACTACAACAACGACAACTGGCCCGATGAAGGGGAGTTCTACCGCTACACCCTGGGCCAGATCGACGCCATCAAGACTGCGAAGACCGCGCCCGGCTGGTCCTACTACAACTACGCCGGCGCCCTCTCACCGACAGAAGCCGTGTCGGCGAAAACTCCGCCAAACGTCTATGACCCCGACTGGAAGACCCCCGCGGTTCAGGAGATCGTCCTCGGGTTCGAAAAACAGCTCTGGGAGAACATCTCTATCGGCGTCAACGGCTACCGGAAGAAAGAGAGCCGCAGTACCGTTACCTACCGGGCCGAAGGAACCCTGTCGTCTTATAAGGTGCAGTGGCCCTGGGAGGTGGAATGGCTCAAGGTGGCGAACGACCCGGTCACCGGCAACGACGTCTTCTCCGCCAAGCAGCGCGCCGCTACGCAGCTCAACTTCTTCACCTATGACCGCGAGAATTGGACCAACTACTATGGCCTCGAGTTCGACTTCCACAAACGCCTCGCCAACCGGTGGATGGCGAACTTCAGCTTCAACTACCAGGATTACAAAAAGCACATGAACGAACCGGAGTGGAACCCCTCCAATTTTTACTACTTCAACAACGCTGCGGCCGACCCGGCCTCCTACAGAAGCGGCCTGATGTTTTACAACTCCCGCTGGATGGTCAAGGCCAACGGCCTTTACATGCTCCCCTATGGAATCACTATCAGCGCTACCATGATCGGCAACGAGGGGAACCCGGTCTACAACGGCAGAAACACCATATCCAACGTCACTCTCTACCCGAAGGACGAGGCGTACGGAGACCTGCGCGTACCCGACATCTGGCAGTTCAACTTTGCCCTCGAGAAACGGATCGACCTCGGCGAGAGCATCAGTCTGACTCTTGAAGGCCGCGTGTTCAACGCGTTCAACAACACCACCGTCATCCGGGTCGCTCAGTACCAAGTGCCTCAGAACATGGTTCCGGACACGGTCACGTCTCCGGGTATCTGGCAGTTCGGAGTGCGAATGAGCTGGCGCTGAGACGCAGGAATTTCGCACGGTTATCTAGTCTCGATGAAAGACGCCGCCTCGGGGCGGCGTCTTTCTTTTTTTTAAAATAAGCTCTAAGATGGAGTGGAACGGTTCGGAGGAAGGAGGTAACGTGGAGCGCGCCAAAAAGACGCCTTGGCGGTCGCGGGTCGGGTTCTTCCTGGCTTTCGGGCTCCTGGCGGCCGGCGGGCCGCACGGCTCTCCCGCCGATGTCGTGCGCATCCCCCTGGTGGCCGTGGACGGCCGCGGCGCCGTTGTCGACATGATCAGCCGCGACGGCATCGAGCTCTTTGCCAACGGCCGCCCGACCGAGGCTTTCTCCCTCGAGAAGCGCGCCCCGGGCCGCTCCCTCGCGGAACAAAGAACGGTCTTCCTCATCTTCGACACGCTCTCGACCACCCACCTCTGGCTCTCCAAGGCCAAGACCATCACCGAGAAGCTTCTGGAATCTTCCGACCCCGGGATCGCCTACCTCCTGCTCAGCCTGGAGCCGGGGACAGGACTGCGCTACCTCCTCGGACCGTCCCAGGACCGGACCGAAGTGCTCCGCACCCTGCGCAAAAAAGTCGTGGCCCGGCAGGCGGGCGCGGGGCTGGACAGCGGTCCCACCCGCATGTCCCGGGACGACGGCCTGCTGGTCGAGGACCCTCGCACGGTGCAGCCCAGGTTCGGAGTCACCCTGACGGAGCAGGACCCGATTTCCGCCTCGAAAACAAAGCAAGATGAACACAAGAAGGGCGAGCTTTTTCTCAACTCTTTGGGAACGATCAACACCGCCCTGAGCGGTTTCAACGACTCCATCAAGACCGTCTATTTTTTCTCGGCAGGCCTCCCCTGGAGGACCCAGTATCAGGACCGCAGCACGACCAATCCCAATTTTCGCGGGGAGGTGCAGACGGTCGACACCCTTTTCCTGAC
>Ga0315275_10003768_pt1 | contig 14049 bp, 11 predicted proteins | sample YL17G03_0_MG_FD_205557 | JGI IMG/M metagenome (GOLD analysis project Ga0315275, IMG submission 205557) | Sediment microbial communities from Yellowstone Lake, YNP, Wyoming, USA - YL17G03_0 | ecosystem: Environmental > Aquatic > Freshwater > Lake > Sediment | place: USA: Wyoming | collected... | reverse complement strand
CAAGAATATCGTAATTTCTATTAAAATATGCGCTTATACAAAGGGTAAAAGCCGATAGATTCTTTACCGCCTTCCACCTGTCAATTGTTCCAGCAAAAACCTTTCTTGCCTTATCGGTAGAAACCTTAAAATCCGGTATACACAAAACCACCTTAAGTCCCTTGCCATCGCCAATTTTAGAGTATACAACTTCCTCCTTATGAAACGTTGAGTTAACAACTCCCCCGATCAACGCCGGAGCAACGTTATCAGGATGGCCTTCCAGCCTGGCTGCAGTATTCAATATCCACTGTTTATCAAGTTTATTTCTGCATAATGCGTTTGCGGCAAGTAATCCTCCCACCCTGGCGGCGGCGCTGCTGCCAAGGCCTCTTGTTAGAGGTATCCTGTTGTCAGATTTTATCATGCAGCTCTGAGGAAACGCGCCAAGTTTTTTAAACACCTCGTATGCTGCAAGCCATATCATGTTCTTTTTATCCGTTGGAACCGCAGCACTTTTTTCAGCTACCGTGAGCGCTGTTTTGTTCACACCTTGAAACCTGTCAATGGACATTTCTATATCTGTATATAAATCCAACGCCATCCCAAGTACGTCAAACCCCGGCCCCAGGTTGCCTATCGTAGCAGGCACTCTCACTTTTACTTTCTTCATTTTATAAGGTTATCTCCCGCATAATCATATTCAGGTCAGCTTCAATTATCCTTGGCTGTGTTGATACTTTAATGGCGCGGTCCGGGTCTTTAAGCCCATGCCCCGTCAATATGCAAACCACTCTTGAGTATTCCTTGAAATAATCCATATCAATATATTTCTTCAGTCCCGCAACCGATGCCGCTGATGCGGGCTCAACAAAAACACCTTCAAGGTTTGCCAGCATTTTATATGCCGCTATTATTTCATCATCGGTAACCATGTCAATAACACCCATTGATTCGTCCCGTGCCTCCACAGCCTGCTTCCAGCTGGCCGGATTTCCTATCCTTATAGCCGTGGCTACTGTTTCAGGGTTCTTTACAGGATGTCCTAAAACTATGGGAGCTGACTTTGACGCCTGAAAGCCCATCATTTTCGGCAGTTTTTTTGACCTGCCCGCTGCTTTGTATTCCTTGTAACCTTTCCAGTAAGCGGTAATATTGCCTGCATTGCCCACCGGCATAAACTGGTAATCCGGAGCTTCGCCAAGCGCATCTATTATTTCAAATGCCGCTGTCTTCTGCCCTTCAATCCTGAAAGGGTTAATTGAGTTTACAAGCGTAATAGGATAGTTTGCAGTAATATCCTTGACCAGATTCAATGCATCGTCAAAATTGCCTTTCACCGCTATCACCTGAGCCCCATGCATCATCGCCTGCGACAATTTACCCAGCGCAATTGCGCCTTCCGGTATAAGAACTATGCATTTTATCCCGCACCTTGCGCAATACGCCGCGGCTGAAGCCGAAGTGTTGCCTGTAGAAGCGCACATCACCGCCTTGCAATCATCTTCCAGCGCCTTGGATATTGCCATTGTCATTCCTCTATCCTTGAAAGACCCTGTTGGGTTAAGCCCCTCGTACTTCAAAAATATTTCCAGTTTGCTGCCAAGATGCCTTGACAGGTTATTTGCCAGTATCAAAGGCGTATTACCCTCGTTAATAGTAACTATAGGCGTACCGTTATTGACCGGTAAAAACTCGCGGTAACGATTTATTATTCCTTCATTATTCATTGCAAAGTCCCTTCATCGGAATCCTCAATTCTTATCATTATGCTTTTTTCCTTTACTATTGAAAGTCTGTCCATTTCTGCCAAAGCCTTCTTTACATCGCCTTCTTTTGCAGTATGCGTTACCAGGACTATAGGCACTGTCTTTTTCTTGTTGGCGTGCGCCATCTGGTATACGGAAGCAATTGAAACATTATGCTTGCCCAGTAAACCGGATATCTTTGACAGCACTCCGGGCCTGTCCACTGAATTGATTCTTATGTAATACTTCATGCTTATATTTCTAATATCCATTATCTTCAGTTTCCTGAAGGGATTACATTGTATATACGGCGCCTTGCCTGCAATATCGTTATGAATATTTTTTGAGAGATAAATGACATCGCTCACTACCGCTGACGCAGTGGGCATTTCCCCGGCTCCCCTGCCGTAATACATCGTATCGCCTGAGGCGTCGCCTACAACATAAACCGCATTATACTCGTCCTCCACCGAACATAAAGGATGGTCTTTCGGAATCAGTGTGGGATGCACGCGCACGTCAATGACCTTGCCATTATTCTTCAATATGGCAAGCAGTTTCAAAATATAACCAAACTCTTCGGCAGCGTATTGTATGTCCTCCCGCATTATTTTACCAATACCTTCGCAGTAGACCTCATCCGGAGCTATGTGAGCGCCAAAGGCAATTGACCCCAGCACTACCAGTTTATTTGCTGCATCTGTGCCGTTTATGTCAAAACTTGCATCCGCTTCAGCGAACCCGTGTTTTTTTGCTTCAGCAAGAGCCTTCTTGAAATCCATCTTATCCCTGGACATTTTAGTAAGAATATAGTTCGTCGTACCATTAAGAATACCGAGTATTGACTTTATCCTGTTTGCAGAAAGGCCTTCGTTCAGCACCTGGATTATTGGAATACCTCCGCCAACGCTAGCCTCAATGTATACTGAAACTTTATGTTTATTCGCCTCCTTGAATATTTCTTTCCAGTATTTTGCAAGCAGTGCTTTATTCGCCGTAACAACATGCTTGCCGCTTGTGATCGCAGACAGTATAAAAGTTCTTGCAGGCTCATATCCACCGATAAGCTCTATTACTATGTCAATATCCCTGTCTTGGATGATATCATCGGCGTCATTCGTAAAGATTTCATGGCTGAACCCGTATTTCCTTAGCACCTTAAATCTATTAGCGTCCCTGTCACAAATTCTCTTGATGTTTATTTTAGCCCCGGCTTTATGTTCTATCAGGGAGATGTTCTTCTTCATCAGCTTGACAACCCCTGTTCCAACAGTGCCGAGACCGATAATTCCCACATTAATATTTTTTTTCATAAATTTATCCTATGTTAACTACCTAATCGTCGTTACGTAGTTCCGTATTTCCGTCTAAAATCAAATGCTGTTACGGATATACGTAAATACTTAACGACGGGTTGTTTTTCCAACGGCCTGCGTTTTTATTTTCTTTCTTCCTTGAAAAATTTCTTCAGCCTTAATATGGCATCATGAAACCGGTTATAATGAGTAACAAGCGCTATCCTCACGTATCCCTCGCCATAAGAACCATAGCCAATCCCCGGTGACAACACTATCCCTGTTTTAAGTATCAACCGCTCACAGAACTCAAGAGAGCTCATATGCCGGAAACCCACGGGAAGTTTTGCCCACAGATACATTGAGGCACTCGGTTTTTCCACTTCCCAGCCTATTTTATTCAGTTCCCTGACGAATTTATCTCTTCTCCTCTGATATTCAGCACAGTTTTCCTCAACACATTTCTGCGAGCCGGTAAGCGCTTTTACGCCTGCCAGCTGGACAGCGGTAAACACCCCGTAATCAAGATAACTTTTAAGCCTTTCAAGCGGCCTTAGTATTTCGGCATTACCTACGACAAAACCAAGCCTCCAGCCTGCCATTGAGTAAGTCTTTGAAAAAGAATGGAACTCCACCCCCACATCTTTTGCCCCCGGAACCTCCATGAAGGATGGCGCTTTATAATCATCAAAAACTATATCCGAATATGCAAAGTCGTGACATACTATTATGTCATGCTTCTTTGCAAAAGCAACGACCTTTTTAAAAAAAGATAAATCCTTTACAACCGCTGAGGTCGGGTTATTGGGATAACTTATATACATCAGCTTCGCCTGTTTTGCTATACTGTCCGGTATATTGTCAAGTTCAGGCAGATAACCGTTCTTCTCCAATAAAGGCATATCATAAACCTGTCCACCCGACAGAATTACCCCAAACCTGTGTGCCAGATAACTGGGATTCGGCACAAGCGCAAAGTCCCCCGGGTCAAGATATGCCATGCTCATGTGAACAATACCCTCTTTTGACCCTACAAGGATGAGCACCTCATTATCCGTATCCAGTTCAACATTAAACCTTTTCTTATACCAGGAAACAACCGCCTTTCTCAATTTAGGCATGCCTTTTGCCTGCGGGTACCTGTGAGTCTTCGGGTGGTTTGTAACTGTATCGCACAGTTGTTCAATAATATGCTTTGGAGTAGGCATATCCGGGTTACCCATGCCCAGGTCTATAACATCCTGCTTCCTTGAAAAAGCATCCTTCTTAAGAACATTTATCGCCTCAAATAAATATGGCGGAAGATTTTTAATTTTTTCTGATGGTGATTTCATCACGTGTCTCCATTTTTTCCAGCATATTTAAAACATGCCAGTCCTGTTACCGCACAGGCTGCGCCATACGCCATCTCAAAAGGCACCCACTTTCCTGTATATACGCTCACAGGCACAAACTGCGTTGCGGGATTTGGATAAAAAATATCTATAACCCCTTTTACCGCTATAATTATTCCATAGACAACAAAAATCCAGCCTGCAAGCTTTATTAAACTCGTTACCTGTTTATTCATATAAAAAAACCGTAAACCGTAGGCCGTAGATCGTAGATCGTAGACCGCAGGCCGCAACTGTAATCTACTGTATTAGTTTTTTAAGCTTTCGTCCCGGCCTGAAACTTATTCTCTTGCCTGATGGAATCTCAACCTTTTCACCAGTCTTCGGATTTCTGCCAATTCTCGGCTTTGTCTCTTTCACCCTGAAAACACCCAACCCGGAAATAGAGACTTTGCCTTCTTCTTTCAGGCTTCTTGATATATTCTTCATAATTGCTTTTACTGCCTGCCTGGCAATTGATTTATTTATTTTCACGTCATTTGTCAGCGCTTCAGCCAATTTCAACTGATCCATGCACCCTCCTTCTGAACCCTTGATTTTTTCTGATTATATTCATATTAAAATTAAAGCCAACAATAAGAATAAGTCTATTATTATAACATAATTCAGATAATAAGTCAAATATTCGAATATCTCAAGCCAGAATAAAAATGTCGGAGGTGTAGTCAAAAGTGTTGCTAATGGGGCTTTTAACTGAGTCATCTTGTTTACGCTGCTATTTTTAATTTGACAAATGGGATGTATTGGAGTATATTCTTGTAAGAAGTCGGGATGTCAGGAGGCAAAAATATCGTTAATTTACAGAGCACTAGGGGATTAATGAGAGGATTCCAATTGAAATGAACCTGAAAAAATATATTTTCATAATTATCGGTGTCTTGATTCTACTAATCCCGCCTTTCTTTGATATATTACGCGGGAACATGGTAATAGTTATTGGCGTAAAATCAATAATTTCATTTATGCTCGGTATTTTATTCATTGCTACGGGTATAACCTATATAAGAAAAGGGCCTTCCAAAGATAAATCCTATTATAAAATAATTTTATTATTCATATTCTTTATACACATAACAGGGGTTCTGTTCAATTTCCCGCTTAATGATATAATGTCCAAATATCCTGTAGCCACTGTAGATTATAGCTTCCATTTTTACCAGGCCTATGCTACCAGTAATTTCTTCCTGACCAGCCATCAATTATGGGGCTATGACCCGTATTTCATGGCAGGGTATCCAATGGGGATTATATTTGATATGAACTATAAATTCTTTGAATTGTTTGTGTCTATTTTCTCTTTTATTGGAACTGTACCGGCTTCAAAACTATTTCTTCTTATTTTCATGATAATTATGCCGCTGGTTGCCTTTTCTTCATGCAGAAACCTTGGGCTCGGAAAAACTGAATCAATAATCGGAACATGCCTTGCGGTCCTTTTATGGTATACGGATTCATCCCTGAGCCACAACCGGTGGGAAGGTATGTTTTCAAACGTCTTTATCGCTTATTTATCAATATATGTATTTTCCCTTCTCTTTAAATACATGGAAACAAAAAAACTCTATGTGTTTGTTCTAATGGTATTATCCGGAACTATTGTATTCTACATGGGAACATCCGTATTCGTTCTTAGCCTGCCTGTATTTTTGCTGTTTATACTGCTGGTTAGAGAAAAAAATTATAGAGTCTGCATTGTTTTTGTAATCTGGGGTTTACTAATGCTCGTTTTAATTACTCCATGGTTTATCCCTTGTTTAAAATTACTTCATTATAAAACTGATTCCGGCTACTGGTTCTATGCAGACATTGGGACTTTTTTCAAGGATTTTATATCATATGAAGGCTGTCCGCCGGGTTCAGGCTGGCCGAGAACTTTTTTTATAAGGTCCCTGATATTTTTCACTGGCGTATATGGCATATATTTATGGATTAAAGAAAAACAACCAATGAAGTATATCCCTATAACTGCCAACGCCCTGGCGATGTTTTTACTTTCATATCTTGGTTCATATTCCAAACTGATCTTAAACCTCCAGCCATACAGGTTCATTTCGTCAATGAGCTTTTTCCTGCTGGTGCCTTCTGCTAAAGCGATTCACTTTTTATATAACCGTTCAAAAGAGAATTTAAAGAAAGAAACTCTTATAGCCATTACTATTCTTGGGTTATTGAGTTTGCCTCAGATATATGCCGGAATATCTCTTGCATTCAGGACCCCGCCTATATCGGCTTCAGCTAATGGGGAAAATATTGAAATCAGGCTATGGATAGAAAAACATACAGATAATTCTGCAAGGATATTATATGAAGATTCTTTTAGAAACGAACATCCGTCGCTTTTGCCTTACTATATAAAAAGACAATTTATCGGGGGGCTTTATCCAAAGACCTTCATTAAACACGGGTTTGTTGAACTCAATAGCTGGAGCATGTTTGATAAGAAATTCTCCGATATTTCTCTGGCTCAAATGAAAAATTATTTTGAATATTACAACATAAAGTGGGTATTTGCATTTACTAAAGAAGTACTGGACCTCTTTGACAAATATCCTTCATACCTTAAAAAGATTACAAGGATAGGAACTGTGAATGTTTATGAAGTTGACAGAAAAGTAAATTTCTTTATTGAGGGAAACGGTGAAATAAACGCTGATTACAATAAAATTGAAGTAAAAAATGCCACCGGGCCTGAAATAATCATTAAATACCACTGGCTTGAAACCTTGAAAACAAAACCTGAACTTAAAATAGAAGCAGTAAAAGGCCTGGACGACCCCGTTGGATTTATAAAGGTATACAACAATAACGTTCGTGACTTCCTGATTTACAATGCCTATTAATATTTGTATTCTGTAATCTATAATTGACCCTGTTATCCAAAGATTGTAATTGAAGATTAACCAACTTATAGTCCACAATACCGACAACAGGAATAAAACAGGGGGGCAAGATTGGATTACAATCCAGGGTCAAAATTCCATTACAAATTACAGATGGAGCCCCACGGGTTTACCCCCCAATGTTTTACTCTGTAAAACATTGATGAATGGGGCGGGTAGTCCCCCATGCCTTGTCCCCGTTTTCACGGGGACATTGGGGGGGACTGTCGCACCCATGATTTTCTGGAAACCGGGATAAACTGCTTATAACTGCTTCTTACATTCTTTCCGGTGCAGTTACGCCAAGAATTTTCAGCCCGTTCTTAATCACTATGGCTAATGCTTTTAAAAGCTGCAGCCTGGCAGCAGTCAGTTCTTCATTATCCCCTATTATACGATGTTTGGCATAATAGCTGTGGAATACACCAACAAGGTCCTGTAAATATGATGTTAAATGGTGGGGTTCCACCGTAATACAGCATTTCAACAACAGCCCGGAATAGTTGCCCAGCCTTTTCATAAGCTCCAACTCTTCCTGTTCATTCAGCAACTCCAGGTTACTCTCGCTTTCGGCTTTAAGTTTAATGCCTGCTTTTTCAGCCTCCTTGAAAATACTGCATATCCTTGCATGCCCATACTGGACATAATATACAGGGTTATCCTGAGATTGTTTTTTTGCCAGTTCCAGGTCAAAATCAAGCGGTGTATTTGCGTTACGCATCAGGAAAAAAAACCTGCATGCGTCGCTGCCCACCTCGTCAATAACCTGCCTCAAAGTCACATAATCGGCTTTCCGCTTTGACATGACTACCGGCTTACCTTCTCTGGTGAGGTTTACAAGCTGATACAGCAGTATTTTTAGCCTGACTGAATCATAGCCCATTGCCGTAACAGACCCTTTAACCCTGTCAATGTAACCATGGTGGTCGGCGCCCCAGATGTTTATCACCGTATCAAAACCTCTTTTAAACTTGTCATAGTGATAGGCAATATCGGATGCCAGGTAGGTTTTTGACATATCATTCTTTATCACAACCCTGTCCTTGTCGTCGCCAAAACTTGTAGACCTGAACCAAATGGCTCCGTCCTGTTCAAAAATATAATTATTTCTTTTAAGTTTTTCAAGAGCCTGTTCTATCTCGTTTTTTTCATTTTCAGCTTTACGGTAAAGGGTGCTCTCAAAAAACCAGCTGTCAAATTTCAGCCCAAAATCCTCCAGGTCCTTTTTAATATCCCTCAGCATCAGCTCCACTCCTGACCTTCTGACTTTTTCCTTGTTTTCTGGTGTAGGCTTTTGCAGATAATCATCAAGTTCCCCTGCCATTTCCCCCGATGCGATTTTTATATACTCTCCCTCATACCCTCCTTCAGGTATGGCTGTTTCGCGCCTTCTTGCAGCAAGCGAATCTGTCAGCATGTCAATCTGGTTTCCCACATCATTAACATAATACTCTTTCACTACATCATAACCCAATGTTTTCATAATGTTTGCCATGCTGTCGCCTATTGCAGCACCCCTGCCGTGTCCCACATGAAGAGGGCCTGTGGGATTTGCCGATACAAATTCTATCATGATTTTCTTGTTTCTTCCGAAATCGCCGCTCCCGTAGTTCTCTCCGGATTTGTTTATCTTTTTTATCTCTTCATAAAACACTTTCCTGTTCATGTAGAAATTGATAAATCCCGGCTTTACAAACTTCACGGCTTCAAATAATTCCTCCGCCTTAACCAGTTCTGTTACCAGCTCCCCGGCAATTACCATGGACGACTCTCCCAATTTTGCCGAAAGCATCAGTGCGATATTAGTGGCAAAATCCGCTTTTACATTGCCCGGAGGAACGTCTACCGCATAAAGAGGCATTTTGATATCTTCCCTGCCGCGTTTTTGGACAATTACATCGGCTGCTTTGTCAATAATTTCCGAAAGCCTTGCTTTTATCATTTTGATTCTTCCCATTTTACTATTTTAGCGTTTGCCCACAGGTCTTCAAGCTTATAATACTTCCTCATGTCGTCCTTGAATATATGGACCATCACACCCTCATAGTCAAGCAATATCCACTGGGCAACACTTATCCCCTCCCTGTGCAGGGGATATATATTTTTACCTTTAAGTTCTTTCACTAATGATTGGGCTATGGCTTCAACATGCACGTTTGTCCTGCCGCTTGAGATAACATAATAGTCTATGAACGGAGTCAGTTTCCTCACATCCAGTATCACAACTTTCCTTGCCTTTTTTTCGGCAGCAATATTTGCGCACTCTTTTGCAAGCTTCCTGAAACTAATTTTCTTCATATACCTCCTTATAATCCTCACCTATAACTATGCTTAAATCAACAAGCCGTGTCTTGTCAATTTCCGTTTTCACTTCATTGCAGCCCACAACTTTTGCAACCTTGTATGCCAGTTCACTGTTGCCTTGCCTGTCAATTACCATCGTATACTTCTTGGGGCTGCCGTAGTTGCCCCATCGGACAGCATCTATCCCGAAATGTCTGAGATAGAGCTGCGCTGTCTTTGCCAGCCCTTCCCTGCCGGAAGCGTTCCACACCTCAACAACGACAATGTCCTTGAACACTTCTGGAGCCGAACTTAGCCTGTATGACTTCATGTTCCCACGGTAACTGTTGTTTATCACCTGAACTATATCGTCTGTTTTTTCTTTCTCTAATATCCAGAAACTTTTCCCTGTCTTTGTGAACTCCGCAGTGCCCGGCAGGTTCTGCACGCGCAGGTCTCTCTGCGTCATATCCCTTAATTCAAATATAAAAGCCAGCATATCCTGCAGGCTCATATTGGTCCACGAATTATCCCTGATTGCTTTTACAATGCCTGGAATCCTCAGCACTGTTACCGGGCTTTTTATCTGGTTGGAAAGGGCATTCATGAACCTGTGCTGCCTTGCAATCCTGCCGACATCTCCGAGAACTTTATCCCTGAAGCGTATGTACTCAAGCGCTTTCTGGCCGCTCAGCTTCTGCCTGCCCGGTTTGAAATGAATATGGAGGTTGCCCCAATTATCGTCATAATCCATATTCTTTTCAATGTCTATTTCCACACCGCCGATAACGTTTATCACATCACGGAAACTGTTATAGTCCAGCTGGAAATAAAAAGGTATATCAATATTTAGTATTTTGCTTATTATATCTTTCAGCGCAATACTGCCTTCATGCGGGTTTTTGTTGGGATGGAAACCTTCCGCATAAATCTCGTTAATTTTATGCCAGTGATACCTTGTATCCCCTCCGCCTGTCATGACCTTTGTATCCCTCGGCACTGATAAAACATCAAGGAACTTTGTCTTGGGCTCATAACTCAACAACATTATCACGTCCGAGTGCTTACTGTATTTAATCTCATCGCAGCCCATTAAAAGTATATTAATTCTCTTTTCATGACGCAGGTAACTTTCCATACTGCTATTTGAGATTAAAATGAAAACAGAAAAAAACAGCAAAAATGCCAAATACAATGCTGTTTTCTTTGATTTGTTTCCCATTATATTCTCTTTCTGCTCTTTTGGTTGTTTTCGCCTTTCCAATCCGTGGCTTACTGCTGTTGTATATACAATTCTTTCTCTTTAATGTAATTATACGCTTCCGCCGGGACAAGGTGTTTAAAATACAGCTTGTGATTTATTCTGTACCTTATATTTTTTGATGAAACGTCAAGAGTTTCAATATCTACAAACTTCATTTTACTTAAGTATTCACTATTTACTTTTTTAATCGCAAAGCCAGGCCTCTTAACTACAATAAATTTACACATGGCAAGCAATTCAGCTGGTTTTTTCCATGTGTCAATTACTGCTGCTTCATCGGAACCAATAATAAAACATAAATCGTCACCGGTATATTTAATTTCAAGTTTTTTTAAAGTATCAATACTTGCTATCGGCCCTGCCTTTATTTTACTGTCCTTTATTTCTATGTCTGAAATATCCATCCATTCGGTGCCTTTTATTGAAAGAGCTACCAGCTCATATCTTTGATTGGGCGTTGCGCCTTCAATTTCCTTATGAGGCGCCAGTCCTGCAGGAACAAAAAGAACTTTATCCAGGCCCAATGCATCCTTTACTCCCCATGCTACCCGGATGTGCCCGATATGCACAGGATTAAATGCCCCTCCATAAACACCTATTTTCACAACTTGCCCCGTTTCGCCACCTTCATTTCAATAATGGCTCTAAGTTTTGGGTCTTCTCCTTTTTGTGTGGGTAAATATCCTAACAAATGGTATTCAGTATATGAAGTATGTTTCCTGCTGCCTACTTGTCTGCGCCAATGAGTGGAACGGTTTTTCAGGAGATGTCAACGAGGACTGTCTGACGCCCCTATGTAGATTTTATAGAAAATCTACATAGGGCGAAGTTCCGCAGTTGCCTGAAAAATTGTTCCCAAATGCAGACCGGAGGCGCGGGAACACATACTGAAAAACAGATGAATAATTTATAATAATTTTACAAACCAAATGTTGCTATCAATAAATACTGACAAATTTACCCATACAAAAAGGAGAAGACCCTAAGTTTTTAATTACCGTTTCCTAACAAACGACCAACGACTATCCACTGCTCCTGCTATTCCCTTACCTGCCCATTACCATAAATCTTATATTTTATTGATGTGAGTTCTTTTATTCCCATAGGGCCGCGCGCATGGCTTTTTTGCGTTGAAATCCCTATTTCCGCGCCCATACCGAACTGTCCCCCGTCAGTGAACCTTGTGGAAGCATTCCAGTAGACCGCTGCAGAATCTATCATTGCCAGGAACTCCTCCGCCCTGTCTTTATTCTCTGTAACAATGGCATCAGAATGACCGGAGCCATATTTAGTTATATGCTCAATTGCTTCATAAAACCCATCCACTATTTTAACGGACAAAATAAGGTCCAGGTACTCAGTTGACCAGTCTTCATCAACTGCCTGTTTTAAGTCGTTCACTATTTCCCTGGTTTTTTCATCCCCCCTGATTTCAACCCCCGCGGTTTTAAACTTATTAATCATGCCGGGTAAAAACTTTTCAGCAATGCTTTTATGCACAAGGAGCGTTTCCATGGCATTACAGACTCCGGGACGTTGAACCTTCGCATTAAAACAAATATTCTCCGACTTCATAACATCGGCATATTCGTCCACATATATATGGCAAAGGCCTTTTCCATGGCGCATAATAGGGACTGTTGCTCCCTGTGAAATATCACCTATCATCTTTTCACTTCCCCTTAGTATTATCATGTCAATGCACTGGTCCAGTTTAACCATTACCTTTACGGCTTCCCTGTCAGTAGTACTTACCAGCCCTATTGCGCCTTCAGGTATGCCTTCCTTAAGAGCAGCCTCTTCAATTATCCTAACTATTATCATATTGGAATTAATTGCCTCCGAACCGCCTCTAAGCACAACTGCATTGCCTGCTTTAAGGCACAATCCGGCAGAATCACAAGTAACGTCAGGCCTTGATTCATAAACAATACCTATCACGCCCATCGGTACCCGAACCTTCTTTATGAGCAAGCCGTTCTTTAGTAAAACCTCCCCGATGATTTCGCCAATCGGGTCTTTCATTCTGGCAACTTCCCTTAATCCATCAGCCATTGATTTGATTCTTTTCTCCGAAAGCCCAAGCCTGTCAATGAGCGCTTTTGAAAGCCCTGCTTTTTCAGCAGCCTCAAGGTCAGTTTTATTTTTTTTCTGGATTTCTCCTGTATTCCTGTCAATTGCCTCAGCCATTTTTACAAGGGCATCATTCTTGACGGCTGATTCTATATTGGCCAGTTTTCTTGATGCCTTCTTCGCAATTTCCGCTATTTTTATAACATCTTCTCTTATACCCATTTACTGCCTCCCATAAATACGTCGTTACGCTACAGTCCCCCCCAATATTTTGCAAGGCAAAATAAGGCATGGGGGACTACCCGCCCCATGTATTGTCCCCGTTTTCACGGGAACATTGGGGGATATTACCGTAGTCCCGTCCAACTCTAACTACTTAATGGTCGATACGTCGTTATGTATTCCCGTATATCCGTGGAACAACAGTTGCTTTTGGACGGGACTACGTAAATACGGAACGACGTAACGACTGTATTTTTCCACATTTATTCTTCAAAAAAAATCAAGTTTTCCTTAAAAACCAATGCCAGGTGTGTAAGCCTTTTTTTCTTTATCACACTGTAATCCCCCATCCTGTCAGCCTTAACGCTTTCACTGGGAGGAATGTTAAGTTTCAGAAAATTCACGAACTTGCCATACTTTTTAATCCTGAAATCCAGGTGAGGCCCCGTGGAAAGCCCTGTTGAGCCGACATAGCCAATCACCTGCCCCTGCCTCACCCTTGAACCTGCCCTTATGCCTTTTCCAAACCTTGAAAGATGCGAGTAGGAAGTTATATATATTGAATTGTGTTTTATTATTACAGTCTTTCCACTCTGGCCTTTCCAGCCGCAATAGGTGACACTTCCATCGCCTATGCTGACCACCGGAGTACCGGTTTGCGCACTATAATCAATCCCTGTATGCGGCCGGTAATACCTGAGAATAGGATGAAATCTCTTTATTGTAAAAAACGAAGATATCCTGCGATAGTTTAACGGCGCGCGATAAAATTGTTTCTGGAGCGACTTCCCGCTTATGTCATAATACTTATTTTCAAATATAATTGCGGTATATGTACCGCTTTCCCTGCCTTCATACATCGCGGCAAATATTTTACCGTCAATTATATTACCCTTGTCATTGGAATATCTT
>Ga0315275_10003766_pt1 | contig 14049 bp, 16 predicted proteins | sample YL17G03_0_MG_FD_205557 | JGI IMG/M metagenome (GOLD analysis project Ga0315275, IMG submission 205557) | Sediment microbial communities from Yellowstone Lake, YNP, Wyoming, USA - YL17G03_0 | ecosystem: Environmental > Aquatic > Freshwater > Lake > Sediment | place: USA: Wyoming | collected... | reverse complement strand
ATGTGATCGTCCGCGCCTCCCTCAGCCGGTGCACCCTCCTCGATCTCAAGTTCCGCCAGCACCACGTGGCGAAACACGGCGGTCACGGCGAGGGAAGCAAGCGGACGGGCAAGGATTCCGAGGACGTGGCGATCGTCGTCCCGGTGGGCACGCTCGTTCGGACTGCGGATACGGGGGAACTCCTCGCCGATCTGGCGTCCGACGGGAGCTCCTTCATCGTCGCCAAGGGCGGAATGGGCGGCCGCGGCAACGCGCGGTTCGCCACCGCTACCCGACAGACCCCGCGCTTCGCCCAGCCCGGCATCCCGGGCGAGGAGCGCTGGATCACGATGGAGCTCAAGCTCCTGGCCGATGTCGGAATTGTCGGCCTCCCGAATGTCGGCAAATCGACCTTCATCTCCCGCGTCTCCGCCGCTCGGCCCAAGATCGCGGATTACCCCTTCACGACGCTCGTCCCCCATCTCGGCGTTGTCCGGTACGGAGAGCACGAATCGTTCGTGATCGCCGACATCCCGGGGCTGATCAAAGGGGCGCACGAGGGGATGGGGATGGGCATGCAGTTCCTCCGCCACATTGAGCGGACCTCCGTCCTGCTCCACATCATCGACGTCTCACCGGAACCCCACGAGGGCGCTTGGCATGACTACGAACTGATCAACCGGGAGCTGGAGCTCTTCAGCCCCGATATGCGGAAAAAACGGCAGGTCGTGGCGATCGGCAAACTCGATCTCCCCGTGGCCCGGGAGAGCTGGAAGGATGCGGTTGACATCTTTGCACAAAAAGGAATAAAATTGCTCGCCTTTTCGGCTGCAACGGGAGAAGGCGTCCCGGAGATGCTCCGGGAACTTATCGCCCTGATCCCCCCGCAGGCCGCAGGGACAGAATTTCGGGGACACGATGCATCGCGGGAGGAAATTTCATCATGACACGCAAAGAACAGCTCGCGGGCGTCCGGAGGATCCTTGTCAAGGTTGGAAGCGCCGTCCTGACCGGCGAGGACGGCCTCGACCTCCAGGTGATCGAACAGCTTGTGGCCGATATCGCGACCCTGCGCGAACGGGGCTTTCAGGTCGTCCTCGTCAGCTCCGGCGCGATCGCCTCCGGGAAACACCGGATGGGAATCGAAGGCAAACTCAAGAGCATCCCCCAGAAGCAGGCGGCGGCGGCGGTTGGCCAGGGACGGCTGATGCGGGTTTACTCCAACGCGTTCGGAAAACACGGCCTCTTCGTCGGCCAGGTCCTGCTTACGATGAGCGACATCACCGACCGCAAGCGTTTCCTGAATATCCGCAACACCCTCTTTACCCTGCTGGAATGGGGCGTCATCACGATCATCAACGAAAACGACACGGTGGCTGTCGATGAGATCAAATTCGGCGACAACGACCACCTGGCCGCGATGGTGGCCAACGTCGTCGAGGCACACCTGGTCATCAACCTGACGAGCACGGAAGGTCTCTACGACCGGAATCCGGCCGACTCCAAGAAGGCGAAACTCATCCCGATCGTCGCGGAAATCACCCCGGAGATCGAGGCCGCCGCAACCGAAGAGGCCACCCCCGTCGGGATGGGCGGCATGAAGAGCAAGGTCCAGGCCGCGAAAAAGGTCACCGCCTCCGGCATCCCTTACATCATCGCCCCCGGCCGGCGCGCCGGCGTTCTCCAGGAGATCCTGGACGGGAAAGAGACGGGCACCCTGTTCCTGCCGTCGGCGGAGCACCTGAGCAGCCGGAAATATTGGATCGCCTTCACGCTGCGCTCCCGAGGCCGCCTCCTGATCGACGACGGGGCAAAAGAGGCCCTCATCCGGGACGGCAAGAGCCTCCTTCCTTCCGGCGTAACGCAGGTCGAGGGGGATTTCGTTCTCGGAGACGCTGTCACCTGTGTGGATGCAGCGGGAAACGCGATCGCCAAGGGGCTGGTCAACTACGGCGCCGACGAGATCCGGAAGATCATGGGGCTGAAGACCACAAAGATCGAACAGGTCCTGGGCTACAAGGACTACGACGAGGTGATCCACCGCGACAATCTGGCCGTCACGGCCCAGCCCACCGGAAAGCCGAAAGCCTGATCCTTCCCTCATCGCCGGAACTTTATCCCGTGTGCGCCCGGCATGCCCCGCCGCGCCTGCTTCAGCCTGTGCGGTATGCATGGGTAGTCACACACCAAAATCCGATTGACATATAAGGGCGCTTCTCATATCGTCACCGATAAATACGCAGGTTCTGATCGCTTCAATCATGCTTATTGAAAGGTAGCCGGAAATGATGAAAAAATATTGCGAAGTTGTTTTTGAAGGGTCCTTTGATTTCGTGAAGGGCTTTGTCCTGGGCTTTTTTGAAGGAAAGGGTATTCAGGGCGAAGCTATCTTCGAGGTGGAACATCATATTGAAAACGAACGCAAGTTCGGACAATTACTTCGCCTGATTGGGGCAAAAGGGGATCAGGCCAACCTGCTCGTCGGTTCCGGATTGTATGACATGATCCGCGAAGCCATCGAAAAGAGAAACCTCAAGAATGATCTAAAAATTGTTTCGGTGAGGGAGATTACTGAAGCCTACTTCGAGTTCAGCTATCACGCCTATTCCCGAAAATTAGGAGGGGAACTGAAAACCCTTTTCGGATCACTTCCGCCGGGTCTTCATATAGAAAAGGGGGATGGTCCCAAGGAAACCGTGAATCCCGAGGCAAAAGGAATTGAGGCCTATGCGCCGCTCCACGAATATGAAATCGAGGCAAAAGGCGAAATCCATGGTCCCGTGAAGGAAGTCATCAACCTCTATGGCGAGGCTGAACACAAGGATATGGTGGAGCTGGGAAATATAAAGCTTGTATAATGACCTGTTTTGATAATGTTCCATCCTATTCCCCCTTAATTCTCTCCCGCCGGGGGAAGGTGAAATGTACTTTTTTTACGAAGCCGTCAAAGAACGATGCCTTCGTAAAAAATTGGATCTTGGCTTGATTACACTTGGCCGAAAAGATTCAGCCCGATGGAAAATGGATGATAACAAACCCTATTCTTCCGGAAATTTGAAAAGGTGGAGAGCACCCTACCGGTTCCGGATTTTTTAAAGGACGCTGGCTCAACATTTCTCGAAGAGATGCTCCGGCAGGACGCGCCCCTGCGCGTCGAAGGCGACACCCTCCATCATGAGAAGGGCCTTTTTCATCTCCACACCGCCGCCGAATCCGCCAAGCCAACCGCCGCTCCGGACCACGCGGTGACAGGGGATCACGAGCGGAAACGGGTTTCCGGCCATGACGTTCCCAACGGCCCTTGCGCCGCCCGCAACGCCCACACTTGCCGCGAGCCCGCCGTAGGTCATCACACGGCCCCGGGGAATCTCCCCGTCTGCCAGCAGGACACGCCTCGCAAACCCCTTCACGATCCCGAAATCCAGATTTTCCAGCCTGAAATCGACCGCGTCCCCTGTAAGAAAATCACGGATCTGCTTGCAAATTTCGTCCTGTTTTCCCTTCCCCATAACCGCCTCTGGAAAGGCATCCCTTATCTTTTCGGTCATGGGGCGACCCGCTACCGGAAGAAGTATCCGGCAGATCGGGGAACGCCCCCCGTCCCCGCGCCGGACAAGCCCGATCTCGCCTAATGTCGAGGGAATGAGGTCATAGGTGTAAGACGCTCTTTTCTGATCCATCATCATCTGTTCCTTTCCGGCGACAACGCCGCCACGGTTGTAAGATCTGTCTTAACAAGGCCTCGCGGCGGCGGTTCCGCCGTACAACAAGGCCAATCAAGAGCAGGATGAGGAGAAGCCCCCCCGCCGTCGACCCCGCCACACCACGAACCCGACCAGGGCGACGACAAGCAATAGCCCCGCTGCCATCATGGGCGGCGTCAGAAAACGTCCGGGCAGAGAGTCGTACAGGCCGATGATCCCGAATAGGAAGAAGATCACCGCCGCAAACCACTTCACGATCCGCTCCGGAATCTTCTTTCCAAGGACGACGCCGACAATGATTCCGAAAGCATCGGCCACCAGCATCGCCGCCGTCGTCCCCAGCCAGACGGGGATGATCGCCTGGTACTTCGCCGCGAGGGCCACCGTCGCGAGCTGCGTCTTGTCCCCCATCTCGGCGAAGAAGAAGGCGACGGCCACCGTCCAGAAGGGGCTGAACCTGTACTTTTTGTCCTCTCCCTCCAGTTTGTCCCCGCGTAATGTCCAGAGACCGAAAAGAATGAAGGAGGCGGAGGCGGCGATCTGGACATAGTGCATAGGGATAAAGTCCGTTAGAAAACTCCCCACGACGACCGCGAGCAGGTGGTTGACGAGCGTGGCCGCCAGAACGCCGGCGAGAACGGTCTTCGCCGGATAGCGGCACGCAAAGGCCATCGCCAGGAGCTGCGTCTTGTCGCCCATCTCGGCGAGGACGACGAACAAAAAGGATGCGATGAAGATCTTCATTTACGATTCCTGATCCGTATCAAGAAACATGCGGATACGGCGGGCGTTTTCCGCGCCGATCCCCGAAACCTGCTGCAAATCTTCGACCGATGCCGCCCGGACCCGCTGGACGTCGCCAAAGAAGGTCAGCAGGGCCTTGCGTCGCGCCGGGCCGATGCCCGTGATCCGGTCCAGGAGCGATTGCAGATCCGCCTTTTCCTTGACCTTCCGGTGATAGGTCACGGCAAAGCGGTGCGCCTCGTCGCGGATCCGCTGGAGGAGAAAAAGGGCCGCCGGCCAGCGGGAGAGGTAGACCGGATCCTTGCGCCCCGGAAGAAAGACGCGGTCCTCCCCTTTTCCGGGCGTATCCGTCCGGCGACCGCGATCGGCCACGGGGGCGCGATCGCCGCCCTTCCCTTCGGCGTTTCCGGATGAGCCGACCCCTTCCGGGCCATCCTTGGCGGCGTCCATCTCCCCGCCCGGAGGAGGGCGTAACCCCGGCGCACCCTTTGGGACGTCCGGCCGCGCGTCGTCCCGCTCCTTGGCCAGGGCGATCACATCGACCCCATCGACGGCAAGGTCCTTCAGAACGGCGAGGGCGACGCCAAGCTGACCTTTGCCTCCGTCCACGATGACCAGATCGGGGAGGTTCTCCCGTTTTTGATAGCGTCGTTTCAGGACCTCGTACATCATCGCGTAGTCGTCGGCGCCGGGGACCGTCCGGATCCGGAAGCGGCGATACCCCTCTTTCGCGGGAACACCGGCCGTAAAGGCGACCAGCGAACCGACGGCATGTCTGCCGCCGATATTGGAGATGTCGAAACACTCGATCCGCCGGGGTAGGTTGCGAAGCTTGAGTTTCAGGGCGAGCAGCCGGAGCGCCTCCTCCGGGCGGTCTGCGGCAAGCCGCGCGGTCTTGAGGGCGTTTTCCGCATTCCGCCCGGCGATCCCGACGAGGGCGAGGGTCTCCCCCCGCTTCGGAGAGACGAGACTCACCCCCCTCCCCTTCTTCTCCGCAAGCCATTCCGCCAGAACCAAGCCGTCCTCCAACGCCATCGGCACAACGACCTCATCCGGAATATCCACAACGCCGTCGTAATACCGCATCAGCAGAGAGGAGAGGATTTCGCCGGTCTCAGCCCGAAGGCGGATCAACGGAAAAGTTTTCTGGCCGATCATCCGGCCGCTGCGGACGAAGAGGAGCGCGATCTGCGTCAGGTCCTCCTCCCGGCAGAGGCCGAAAACATCCCGGTTCCGGCCGGTCATGGAGACGATCCGCTGCCTTTCGAGGGTCTCCTCGATCGCCGCGATCCGGTCCCGCAGCCCGGCCGCCTCCTCGAAGCGGAGCTCTTCCGCCGCCCCATTCATCCGGGTGCGGAGGTCGCCGATCAGCGCTCTTTCCCGGCCTTCCAGGAAGGCGATGCCGTCCTTCACCAGATGCTGATAGTCGGAAAGCCCGATCCGGCCGACGCAGGGGGCCGCGCAGCGCCCGATCTCGTATTCGAGGCAGGGGCGGCGGCGCGCCTTCAACTCCCGATCCCGGCAGATACGGAGCGGCAGAATCGTCTGCAGGAAGCGGAGGGTCTCCTTCGCCGCGGCGCCGGAGGGATAGGGGCCGAAATGGCGTGCGCCGTCCTTTTTCGGACGGCGCACGAGCTGAAAACGGGGGAAGGGTTCGGACGGATCGATCCGGATGTTGTAGTAGGATTTGTCGTCCCGGAAATCGACGTTGTAGCGCGGCCGGTGCTCCTTGATCAGGTTGTTCTCAAGGATCAGAGCCTCCTTTTCCGTTTTGGTGAGAATGAACTCCAGATCCCGGATTCGGGAAACGAGGAACGGAATCATCGCCCGCGCGTCGGTACGGGCGAAATAGGCCCGGATCCTTGACTTCAAGTCCCTTGCCTTGCCCACGTAGAGGATCTCTCCGGACCCGTCCTTCATCAGATAGACGCCAGGGCTCCGGGGAGCATGCCGGATCTTCGTTTCCAGATCGCCGGTCATGGCCTTCAGACGGTCACTCCTTCGTTTTTGCACCCAGTTTCTTCTGCAGCGCGTCGCCTAAGGAGCCGAAGGAGCCGGGGGCCTTGCCCACGAACTGTTGAAAATCCTCCAATTCCTCCGCCTTCTCTTCTTCGGCATCCCCGACCGGCGCGAGCGAGATGCGCTTGGCTGCCCGGTCGATCTTCTCGATCTTTACCTGGACCTCCTGCCCTTCCGTCAGCACCTCCGAGGGGTGGGTGATCCGCTTCCCGCTACCCAGCCTTGAGATATGGACGAGTCCGTCCACGCCGGGGATCAAGGTCACGAAGGCGCCGAACTTGGTCAGGCGACCCACGGTTCCCATGAAGCTCGATCCCTCGGGAAACTCCGCCTCGACCCTATCCCACGGATCGGGGAGGTTCGACCGGAGGCTGAGCGAAATCCGGTCCTGTTCCCAGTCCAGCCTCAGGATGGCCGCCTCGACCTCCTGGCCGAGGGTCAGTTTTTCGGCGATATCGCCCACGTGCTCCCAGGCGATTTCGGAGATGGGGATGAGCGCCTGCACGCCGCCAAGATCGACGAAGGCCCCGAACTTCTGGAGGGAAACGACTGTCCCTTTCACCATCATCCCCTCTCGGAGCGACTCTTTCAGGACCTCTTTCTGCTTGGCCTGCTCCTCCTCCAGAAGCGCCCGGTGGGAAACGACGATGTTCCTGCCCCGCTCGCCGTACTCGATGATCCGGAAGTTCAGCCGTTTCCCGATCCAGTCCGCCGGCGTCGCCACACGGAAAAGCCCCATCTGGGAGAAGGGGCAGAACCCCCGGACCTCGCCGGCGACGCGGATCTCGAAGCCGCCCTTGACCTCTTTTTCGACCAGCCCTTCCACGGGAATCCCGCTGTGCGCCGCATCCGCAAGAAAGGTCCGGCTGGCTTCGCCGCTGCTGATTTTCGTCGAAAACAGTTTTTCGTTGTGCTGGGATGAGAGGAAATAGGCCCGGAGGGTCTCGCCTTCCTTTACCGTCACGTTCCCCTCCGCGTCGAGAAACTCCCGCCGGTCCAGATATCCCTCGTGCTTTCCCCCCACGTCGATGAACACCCATTCCGGGGTGATCTTCACGATCACCGCCTCCACGCGCTGGCCCGGCTTCAGCCACCCCTGCTCCATCCCGCTTTCGTCCAGCAGTTCGGCGAAACTCTTCTCGCTCCCGGCCTCTTCCATCTTCTGATTCGTTTCCTCCATGATTCTCCTTATGCGATAAATAAAATGTGCGGCATCTTGCCCCCGTTCCCGTGCGCTGTCAAGGACAAATCACATCCCAATTAGAAATGAGCAATGCCTTTTCCGAAGGACGCCCCGAGCTGGATCCAAGAGCTTCATCTTCTGTCATCCCCTGCAGTATTTTAATATTCAATAGAGTTTCCAATAATTTTCGTTTGACAGAGATCTTTTCTTATGTCAGGGTTTTACGCAATAATTAAAAATCAAGCGTGGTAACATAAAACCGCAGTTAGGCGGCCTACACTATGTTCGCGCCGCCTGCGGCGGCGCGAACGGGTGCGAGCTGAACCATTGATGGGTTCTCGCCGCAAGCGGCTCGAACCATCAATGGAGCCGCCCCGCCTACGGCGGCTCCGCCCCCTTTGTCACGGGAGCTGCAATAAATTGCACCTCCCGCGCCCAAGGGGGTGCGGCTCATCTCGCACCCGTTAGGAGATCGAAGACATAAGGCTCGATAAGTATGAATGGTCAACCAAACTTAATGGATAGAATGGCTTTGAGTATGAAAGCTGTGCATATCCAATGCCTCGACGAGAATAGAGATCCCGTGCCAGGCGCCTACGCAAGCGGCTTTATTGTGGAGTCGAATGGTAGTCGATACCTTTATACCTGTTGGCATGTCGTTACAGGCTTTAATATGCATGATATTCGTATTGGGAAAAGTGTTCCGAATAGAAGATTTATCGAGATGAATTTTCAAGGATTTGATACTACGCATCCAAATGTTCATAAAATTGGGGGCAACCAATCACTCACTCTCCCTCTGTATGATGAAAACAACGCTCCTCTTTGGAATCAGAATAAACAAGATATACCACACCCTTATCTGAACGCGATCAACTTACATGTTCCATCATGGCATGATGCGGTGAAGATATTGCTTCCTCAAACGCTTTCTCTTTCTGACATGCAAGTCATTAAGGAGAGGGATATTTTTCAAAGCTTTCCGATGGTAGGTGAGAAAGTCTTTCTGGTCGGTTATCCATACGGCTATAGTGCACTCGGCATGGAACAACCCACGGCCATAGTTTTGGTTCGATTTGTAGCTGCAAATCATATTAAAGATCGAAAGTCAGAAGCATTGGTGGATGGGCCCGGTGCACCGGGAATGTCTGGTGGACCAGTGTTTGTAGAGAGAGACAATGCTCTGCATTTGATGGGTATTTATACTGGGCTTATATATCCGGATCACGTAGTACAGAAGAATGAAAAATACACCGCATTAGGCACCGTATGTAATTTGGCAATGTGGTGGCACAGTGACAACGTGTAGGAATCTTCTAATCGGGTAGCCGGGGGTTTTTCTCCCCCAGCCCCCACACCACCCGGCATGCGGGTCCGCACCGGGCGGTTCACAGAGATTACCTGGCCGTAGCCGGGTAGTGAATGTGAACCCACAGCTCTTTGACAGATAGAAGCCCTTGATCCTTGAGCCAATCGTTGGTCATGCCCGTTTGCGTTGCCAACGTCCGGGATAGTCGCCACGGCCCTTTGCGGCTTATGGCCACAGAGATGGCCGCATGAAGCGACGTCCCCAGCTTGCGAAGCTCCCGCACTTTGGTTCTTGCCCTGCGCCACTGTTTAAAGTAGCACATGCGCAAGCGCCGTCTCAACCACTGGTCTATTTCGGGGATCGGTCTGTAATATTCCGATATCCCGAAATAGTTCATCCAGCCGCGGAGGTATTCGGCAAGCTTCTTGTACCGGTAGTCCATGGAGACAAACCAGGACCTTCCGGTCAGTTCTTTGACCCTTCGCTTGAATTCACGGAAGGCCTTCTCCGACCGGCGGGGTAAGTCTTTCCCGGCTTTTCTCTTTTCGTCGGGCTTGTTTCCTCGCGCCTACTATGGCCTCTGCTGACTCCTGTCCGGTCCCACGGCATGTTGCCATGCCGGGCGCCCCTCCCAAAGGAGGTGCAAACCGGGCAGGTCTCCCCGGATAAGAACGTGAACTGTGACTATGCAACCGCAGCATTTACCGTATCTCCCGAATCCAGGGTTTTGTCATGTTGTGCTGACTTGCCCGGAGACTCAGCCTTGTATGCTGTTTCTGTTTCCCGGATCAAGTCCGGGGCAGGCTTGGCTCATAGCGTTGCACTCCGGTTTCCTTCGGACGATCCCTCGCGGTTCCGCCCTTGCCTTCGGTTAGTACTTGTGTCAATGTCGCTGACGTTGACAGGATTCAGATACAGGGGACTTGCACCCTATAAGTTCACGCCCGTGCCGGGCGTACACCATCGGCTGCACTGGATCGCCAAAAAAACTGGCTCCCAGTGAGCCTTATGTTAGATGGCTATCGAGAGGTTGCGATGTTCATTGGACACTACGGCCCCGCCATCGCGATCAACGCGCTTCGCCCTGCGATCCCGCTCTGGCTACTGTTCATCGCCGTCCAACTCGTGGACGTGGCATGGGCGTTACTGGTCCTGCTCGGCGTCGAGAAGGTCCGAATTGTACCGGGGATTACGGCCTCGAATCCGTTCGATCTGTACTACATGCCCTATACCCATAGCTTGGTCGCGGCGATTATTTGGTCGGTGGCTGTGGTTGTCCTCGTTATGTTCTTGCCTCGCGTGGCGACTCGCTCTGCGGCGCTTTGGATCGGGGTCGCCGTTTTCTCGCATTGGGTTTTGGACCTTCTAGTTCACCGGCCCGACTTGCCTCTTTATGACGACACGATGAAGATCGGGCTGGGGCTCTGGAATTATCCCGCTGTCGCCCTCGCGTTCGAGGTGGCTCTACTGTTTGGGGGCATGATCATGTACCTTAGAGTGACAAAACCCATCAACGCGATTGGCCGCGTTGGCCTGCCGATCCTTGGCGTTGTGATGGTTGCTATTCAGAGTTACGTTTTCTTCGGCCCTCCGCCCGCTTCTCCCGCTGCGGCTGCGGCGACAGCGCTGGTGTCATACGTAGCGTTTGCAGCTTTAGCCGAATGGCTAGCACGTCAGCGTAGGCATGCCGCCGCCTAACCATGCACCCAACCGGACGGGCCGGCACGCGACTTCAACTTGGCGGGCATCGGCGCGGCCCGCCGGTTAGCTTGATCGTTATGCCCCACCCGTGCCGAAGGCGATGCGGGGAGTCAAATCGCGGTGAATCCTGCTGAATCTGGGATGACATCACATCCGAAACGTGCTATGCTTTCCGGTAACACGCAAGTTGAATGAGGACAGTGAACGATGCCTGAGATAAGCAGATTCCTCGGAATCGTGATCGCCATGTATTTCAAGGAGAACGCACCACCGCATTTCCATGCGAAATACGAGGAACAACGGGCGGCGTTTTCAATTCTTGATTTACGTATCATTGAGGGAAGTCTGCCGCGAAGAGTCGCGGCGCTGGTGCTGGAATGGGCAAATGAGCACAGAGACGAATTGTTGGAGAATTGGAAGCGAGTCGAACGCCGCGAGGATTTGTTGACAATTGAACCCTTAGAATAAGAGGTGCGGCATGCACTACGTAACTGAAGCCAGACACGTTGCAGGTCATAAGATCAAGGTGCGTTTCGAGGATGGTCAGGCCAAGCTTGTTGATCTCGGTTCTCATCTGGATGGTCCCATTTTTGAACCGTTGCGGGATCCGGCGTATTTTCGTCGTTTTACGGTCAACCCTGAGATTGACACTATCGTCTGGCCCAATAACGCGGATTTCTCACCGGACTTTCTTTACGAGATCGGACAGGAAATCAGCGAACAACCGGCTGAACGCGACGGCGTACCCGCCGCGCGTTAGCCTGCCCGTTCGCGCCGCCTGCGGCGGCGCGAACGGGTGCGAGCCCCCCTTGTCACGGGAGCTACAATGAATTGCATCTCCCGCGCCCAAGGGGGTGCGGCTCATCTCGCACCCGTTCGCTGGTGAGAGGTGCAGAAATGAAATGTTGCCAATGTAATAGGCCTGCCATGTTCCTAATTGGGGACGAGAACGTTCCTCTGTGTCTGGAATGTAATCTGAAATTCGTGCAAATGACCACCCTGCAAAACGAAATGCTTGAAAGACAAATCAACTATTGCTCCGATTTCATGGACTATACGGTGGGGTTCGGGCCATCCGGTCCAAGATTTCCCGAACGAAAAACATTGAATTTAGGAGGTGTTGCTTTGCACAACATCAAAGTCGACAACAGCACGATCGGTGTTATCAATACCGGCAATATTCAAACCGTTGATGTGGCAGTCTCGGCCCTGACCAACTCGGGCAACAATGACCTCGCAACCGCTCTGAACCAACTCACAACAGAGGTTGTTAAAAACACTGAACTCCAAAATGATGTCAAGAACCAGATTGTTGAACTCCTTAGTCTAATAGCGTCTGAGGCCACAGCGCCCAAAGATCGCCAACGAAAAGGAGCGATGAAGGCTCTATTATCTCAGATGAAGGACTTACTATCCGTCAGCAGCTCGTTAATTAAAATTTGGGAAAAGTGGGGTCCGACAATTCAGAGTATCTTCACATAGTTTCAACAGGAGGGTAGCAGCCACGTCAGGGGTAACGCTAATATCATTAATCATTTGGAACAAACTTTTGAAGCAGCTAACGACGCCATTCACCGGATCGGCCAATAAGCGGGCCTCCCGGTGATGGTCATGTTATGCCCCATCCGTGCCGAAGGCAGTGCGGGGAGTCAAATCGTGGTGATTCGCTGCGGTGAATCCTGCTTGACAATATGTAATCGAACGATTACACTTCTACAATGTTCTCGGTTAAGCCTTTGCCCGAATTCACCGAATGGCTGGACGGCCTGTCCGATATGACGGTGCGCGGGGTGGTGGTGGCGCGCATTAAGCGTCTGGAGCGCGGCTTGATGGGGGACGTGGAACCGGTCGGCGGGGGCGTGTTGGAGCTTCGTATTCATGTGGGCGCAGGCTGGCGCGTGTATTTCGTGCAGCGCGGCGCGCAGGTGATCGTGTTGCTCGCGGGCGGATCCAAGCGTACCCAGAAAACCGACATCAAGCGCGCCAAGGCCCTGGCTGCGCGGCTGGATTGACTGAAGGAGATGACCATGACCCAACGCATCAAGGTGGCAGACCTGCCCGAGTTCGACGCAGCGCCGTATCTCGACAGCAAGGCGGCAATTGCGGCCTATCTGACGGACATTCTGGAGGCGAATGATCCGGCCTTGCTTGCGGCCGCATTGGGCGACATCGCCCGGGCGCGCGGCATGAACGAGATCGCCAAGGCATCTGGTCTCACCCGCGAAGCCCTGTACAAGGCGCTCAGGCCCAATGCGAAACCGCGCTACGACACCATCGCAAAGGTTTGCGGGGCGCTGGGGGTGCGGCTGGTGGCGCAGGCGATTCATGTTTGAGCCTTCGCTGTCAAAGGCATAACACGGCAGTCAATCGGTCGGCGGAAAAGCACCGCCGCCGCTTACTAGCCCATTATGCCTGAAAAAAGTCCTTGTATATACTAAAAATTGTACGTTATAATGTACAAAATTTAGCAACAATGCGAGGTGAAAAATGCAAAGATTAAAAATTGATCAAGATATCAAACCATTATCCGAGGTAAGGATAGGTATCGCAAACTTCATAAAGCAAGTTCATGACACTAAAAGACCTGTGATCATTACGCAGCATGGAAAAAGTGTTGCCGTTTTATTGGATGCTTATGAATATGAAGCAATTCAGGAGAAACTTGAGCTTTTGACAGATGTTCAGGCGTCCCTTAGTCAACTCGAAAATGGACAAGGAATTGCTCATGAAGATGCAAAAGAAAAGGTTTTGAAGAGAGTCCAAAAATGAAAATCATTTGGTCGCCGTTGGCTATTGAGAGAGCTTCGGAAATCGCTGAATATATAGCCCAAGACAAACCATCCGCAGCAGAAAAATGGATTAACACGGTATTTTCAAAAATTGAGCAGTTAAAATCTTCTCCCGAAATCGGCAGGGTTGTCCCTGAAATTAGAACGACCAATTTAGAGAACTGATTTACGGCAATTACCGTATCATTTATCGTATTGAAAAAACGCAAATATCGATTCTCACAATTCGGCACGGTAAGCAGATACTGCCAATAGATGAAATTTTGGCATAACAACAGCTTCGAGGGGGACATGGGTTACGCTGGCGCTTCACCCACGCCCTTCAAACTTAGCGTTATGGCTAAGATAGGAACGGCTCCAGTTTTAACCCTTCAAACCATTAGAACCGTCCCCATTTACATCCCGTACTTCTTCATCTTTTTGTAGAGATGAGTCCTGTGTATGCAGAGCAGAGCGGCGGCGGCGGTCTTGTTGTTGCCGGCGGAGGCCAGGGCGCTGACAATGGCGTCTTTTTCCGCCGTGTCCATGACGCTGTCGAGGGATGTGCGCACAGCGCCGCCCGCCGTCTCTTTGCCCGACCGCAGAAAAAAAGGGATATCGTAAGGCTGGATGGTGTCCCGC
>Ga0315275_10003765_pt1 | contig 14050 bp, 11 predicted proteins | sample YL17G03_0_MG_FD_205557 | JGI IMG/M metagenome (GOLD analysis project Ga0315275, IMG submission 205557) | Sediment microbial communities from Yellowstone Lake, YNP, Wyoming, USA - YL17G03_0 | ecosystem: Environmental > Aquatic > Freshwater > Lake > Sediment | place: USA: Wyoming | collected... | reverse complement strand
CCTTCGCCCTGCCGGGCGGGTTTGTCTTTATCACCCGCTCGCTGGTTGAACTGTGCGGCGCAGAGCCCGACGAGGTCGCCTTTATTCTCGGTCACGAAATGGCCCACGTTATCCGGGGCCACGCAATGAACCGTATCATCAGCAACACGGCTATTTCCACCGCTGCGCGAATCACGCCTACCCGCGGCCTCTTATCCGGCTGGCTGCAAAGAGTGGGCGTGCAGTTCCTCGAAAGCGCCTATTCGCAGGACCTCGAATCCGAGGCCGACAAGTTGGGCGTGCGCTTGGCCGCCGCAGCCAAATACGACCCGCAGGCCGCCACACGGCTGCTTTCACGCCTCGCCAAGCTCAGCCGGCCTCCGGAAGAATTCTATCTCGGCAGCTACTTCTCCTCCCACCCCGCCTACAACGTCCGCATCCAGACCATCAACCGCCTGCTCACCAAGCTGAACCGTCAAACCAAGTGCAGTTGACGCAAATCAGTGATATGCTCCGTTCAGTAGCCTATCGCGCAGCCGTCTTTGCGTGGGTCCGAGCCGCCGAAGTAGCGGCGTGGATTCGACTCCCTCCAGATTCCCTGGTAGCCGCCAAACGCGCCTACCCCGGGCCTTATTTTGTGGCCCATATCGGTGAGCTTCTGTTTGACGTCGTCGGGGATGTGTCGCTCAAGGCCGACGCTGCCGCCCGCTGTCATTTTGCGTCCGGTGGGCGTGGAGCTTTCATAATGCTCCACGCGCGGCTGGTCGCCGGCCTGCTGGGGGGACATCTTAAAGTCGATGATGTTCATAAGGACCTGCGCATGTCCCTGGGGCTGGAAGTCGCCGCCCATCACGCCGAATGAGAAAACGGGCTTGCCCTGCCGGGTCACAAAGCCGGGCATGATGGTGTGGAATGGCCGCTTATGCGGTTCGAGCCTGTTGAGGTCGTTCGGATTGAGCGAGAAGAGCTGCCCCCGGTTCTGCAAGGCAAAGCCAAGACCATCCGGAACCATTTGCGAGCCGAAGCCGTGGTAGGTGCTCTGGATCAGCGAGACCATATTGCCTTGCTTGTCGGCGGCGGTCAGGTAAATCGTATCCGATGCGCCCGAGAGCCTGCCGGGCGCAACCTGCTGAGCCGCACGCTTAGGGTCAATCAATTTGGCGCGTGCTCTGGCGTACTCCTTCGAGATAAGCTGCTTTACCGGGACATCGGCGAAGTCCATATCGGCGTAATAAACGGCCCGATCCTCGAAGGCGAGCTTCTTGGCCTCGATGAAAAGGTGCAGGTGCTCGGCGGAGTTGGGCTTGAGCGAGGCAATGTCGAAATTCTCAAGGATATTCAGTATCTGTAGTGCCGCGATGCCCTGGCCGTTGGGTGGAAGCTCCCAGACGTCGTAGCCGCGATAATTGGCGCTGACGGGGTCAACCCTGTCGGCCGTGTGGTCTGTGAAGTCGCGCATTGAGAACCGCCCGCCATAAGCATCAGAGAACTTGACGATTCTCTCGGCGATTTCGCCCCGATAGAAGGCCCTGGCCCCGCCTCTGGAGATGATTTCAAAAAAACGCGCCAAATCCGGGTTTTTGAAGATGTCACCGAACTTGGGTATCGCGCCATCGGGCGCGAAGGTCTTGCCCAGGGTCGGGAACAGTTTCGCATCGACGCTCCTCCAGTAGCCGGCGATGATGGGCGAGACGGGGAATCCTTCGCGGGCGTAGTGAATCGGCGCTTCGAGAATCCGCGAGAGCTTGAGCCTGCCCATCTTCTTTAGCAATGCGTCCCAGCCGCTCACGCAGCCGGGAACGCTCCACGATAAAGGGCCGTATGTGGGTATTTCTTTCAGTCCGAGCGCCTCGGCATCCTCGATGGACCAGTCGTAGGGCGCTCGTCCGCTGGCGTTTAGCCCGTAGAGCTTTTTGTCCTTTTCGATCCAGACAATGGCGAACAGATCGCCGCCCGGCCCGCAGCTCATCGGCTCAACAACGCTGAGCATCGCGTTGGCGCAGACGGCGGCGTCGATGGCATTGCCGCCGGCCTTTAGAATATCAACACCCGCAATACTCGCCAAAGGCTGGCTCGTGCAGACAATGCCGTTCTGACACACGACGGTCGAGCGATTCTGATTCCTGCTTTGCAACATCTCGCCGTCGATGGGAACCTGATCCGGCGATGCTCCGGCCCGGCCCTGGCCAAAAGAGACAGCCGGCCACAGAACGGCTGATGCACAGGCGCCGCCGGTGAGCTTGAGAAATGAACGCCGCTTCATAAACACGCCTCCCTTGATTAACTCAAACTGACCGGTTTTCAAGAAAAAGGGACGATAAGTCCCTATGCGACAGCAATATAGCACAGTGCGTCATTCCCGCCCCGCATCGGGGTGCGGGGTAAACTCCGGCGGGAATCCACTCACCCGGCAGACTACTGGATACCTGCTTTCGCAGGTATGACAAGGCGAACCGGTCAGTTTGAGTTATTAACAGATAATTCGACAGCCTTGCCGGGATACGCTTGCGAAAAGCAAGTGTCCCGCACAGCAGCAGATATTGTACCGGAATAGATGCGCCGGTCAAGCCGGATGCAGTTATTCGCTGTTACGCCATACGCGACATCTTCGTAGTACAACATTTCGCAAATGGCGCGACTATGAGACAAAAAGATTGTAACTGCGTTGACAGATTTCCGTTCCGGGCTCTGCGCTTCGCTACATGTCTCCACTCGCTTCGCTAGGTCGAAATGACAAGATAGTCATAGAACTTATGAAATGCGGTAGTAGTCTGCGCACAGCAGCCGGCTCGCCCGGACAGCCAATCAGAATCAGGTGGATTCAGTCGGACATTTGATGTATATTGAATAGCGATGCCGCGAGCGGTCGTGTCTATCTTCCGGACAACGCTCTTCGGAAACTCCTGAAAAACAGGTATATGGATATGAAACAGCTCAAGCCGGGCAAGAACGAAATGACGCTGCTTTGCGATACGGAGCACCACGGCGTCGAAATTCTTTTGCCGGGGCCGGTAATAATCGTTCGATACAAATGAGATGCATGTCCGTGGGACAAACCGAAAGGAAGCGACTTATGAGAAATGTAACGGCCCTTGCAGGTGCTGTCTTGCTGTCCTCTTTCATTTGTACGGTGGGGGATGCCGAAACGGCGGCGGTCTCTCCGCCGACGGCGAAGCAGCCGCCTCTTCGAGCGCTGTACAAGGCGGATTTGCCCGTGAATCCGCATCCCAAGCTGATAGAGCGCGTGGAAGTCGCCGTTGACCGCGCCCCCGACCGACCCAATTTTAACTGGTGCAGAATTAGCTGCACAAAGGTCGGCGGCGAATCGTTCACCATCTGGCTCCTCGCCGACACGTGCCCATTCTCCGCGGCGTCGGCAAAGAAGGCCGACTTCGTCCGTTATATCATCCGGGAACCCGGGCAATCGCCCGTCGAGTACATTAACCAGCGAACGGGCAAGGCATTGCTGCCGTTGTTCAATTTCAGGGAGGAGCTTCTGCCGCGCGCAGCAGCCCAGAGCGATGAGATTCTCTTTGAAGAAGGCAGTTTCCTCGGCCATCGGCTGGTTCGGCGGGAAATCCTCAGTCCGCAGCTTGTTGCGCCGCCTCAGAACATCACCCAGCTCATCCTCGACCCCGATTTGCTAATCGGCACGAGCCGAAACTTCCGCGACGATGGCAAAGGCAGAAAAAGCGAGAAAGACAACTATAACTACATTCCTTTCACCAAAGAGAATTACGAGGAAATGATCGCAGCCGGGATCAATTACTTCACCGCAAAGGGCGAGCAGATAGACTGGATATGTCGGCGGCCCGTCTTCTACGAAGGATACTCACCGCGAATAGATTTCCCGGAGGAGCTCTTTCGCTCCAACTTCAGAGGTCTGGAAATGTTTATCGATGAGCCGGCCTGCATCCTCGCAGGGGAATACGCCAGGGACGCATCGCCAACCGACGCGGTCAAAATGCTCCAGGCCCATATACTGGAGAGACGCGACAGCAAAGGATACCGAAATCTCTTAGTCGAAGCGTGCATCAATCCGGGTTCTATGGAGCTGATAGAACGCGAGGTGCCCATCTGGGAGACATACGTTTGCACCACCTACTATCAGCTCGAAGCATATCCCTGCGGCATCGTCCAGGAATGTCGATGGCAGATTCGGCCGGGCAATGATGACCGAGGCCGGATGCTCCAGCGAATCAATGCGGAGTTCGGGACCAATATCCCCGTCGAGCCGAACAACCTTTTTTTATGGTATTACTCTCAAATGATAGGCCCGGCCCGAGCGCTGAACGCCAGATGGGGCATGTCCATCTACGGCCAGGCCGAGCCTGAGCTGCGGCTTCCATCTATGAAACTCGCCTACGACCTCGGCGCATCGTTTATATGGTTCTGGACGTCGGACCACGACCACCATGTCCCCTACGTCGAGCAGCTCGCCCTGACCCACGAGATCGCCGACTACGCAAAATCGCATCCCCGGCCGCCGCTCGCGGAGCTTCTGCGGCGCGCCAAGACGGTTATCGTGCTGCCCTACGGATACACGCTGCCAAGCTGCTGGGAGCTTGATATGTTCGGCTCATACATCTTCTCTGTGAAACGTAAAAACGAGCTGGGGATATCCTATAAGGACGTGCTCAGTCCCGCCGTCAAAGAGATTGAATACTGCCTGAAGAACAGCATCCCCTACGACATGGTCCCTGCCGGCAAGCAGCTCGACGCATCAGGGTATGAACAAATCATCCGAATCGAGGAAGACGGAGCGGTGCACAGAACCATACCCGCTCGCGTATCCGAGCCGTAGTCCTCGCGGTCAAACGCAGCCGCGCGCAATGCACATACTCGCAAACCGTATTGACGCATCCTCCAAAATAAGCCAATAATGAGTTCTGCAAAATTGCAGAAGCCTTAATAAGCCGATATAAGAAAGACCGCGCGGTTGGAGAGGAAGCTTTGGGCGTTGGGAGCGCAAAAAAGAAAGTGGGCTGAGGCGCGGAGGGAGAGAGAGGAGAGGAAATAACCCCAGCCCACTATCGTAACTACTATACACTATTATTATAACAACTCAAGAGTTTTGTGCAAGAAAAAAAGCTTAAATGAAAATTTTTTTTATATTCCCAGGCTGTTGATCCCACCCTGTCTTCTCCACGCCACAACAGTTTTTGGACCGATGCGGCATTTGGCAAATGGGCCGAAAAATCAACGGCTGGCCCAGCCATCCATTTGCTGTTATCGGACGGCGGAATTGGGGAAAAAGGCGATTTGCGGGCTGATTATCGGCGATGCGGGGGAAGAAGTAGCCGGCCCCCGGTGTGCAGGGATCCGGCCAGACCGCTTGGAGCAGCCGCGTCTGGTCGGGTACGACAGCGGAATACGGAAGCCTGGCAGACGGTTGAATAAGACAAAGTGTCGTAGTAGAATGGACTTACGATTGCGGTTGAAAGCCGATTCGCAGCGTAATCGAAAGTCGTGGGTCAAATTGCCCGTGAAGGTCGAAGAGTTCCTATAAGAGGCATCTTGAGTATGGAGTCCGCCGCGGCAAACGCAAGGCTGATCAAAAGAGCATACTGGCTGATTCGACTCAGATGGGCAGCGGCCATGTCGGTAGCCGTCGGCACGTATATATGCAGCAATCTGCTGCATATAGCGCTGCGCGATCACGCCCTCTACGGCATCGCAATCCTCCTTGCGCTTTACAATTTGACTGTATTACTGCTGCTTAATCGTTGTTCGAGGGGCCGTGACCAGAGACCCTGCACAGCAATCGAAACGATAATCAACGTCCAGATATCCGCTGACTTGCTGATCCTGACGGTTCTGCTGCATTTCTCCGGCGGGATCGAAAACCCGTTCGAGTTTTTCTTCGTCTTTCACATGATCATCGCAAGTGTCCTTCTTTCAGTGCGAGCGAGCTATTTGTACGCCACGCTTGCCGTCCTGCTTTTCGGTCTGATGATATTGCTCGAATATCAGGGCGTCATACAGCACCACTGTCTGAAAGGATTCGTGTCTCACTGCTCATACCAGGATAAGCGCTATGTGCTCGGCACTTTCTTCGCCTTTACCGTCACACTCTACCTTGCGGTGTATATGGCCAGTTATATTGCCGTGCGGCTCAGGCAGGCCGAGCTGGCCTACAGGCAGGCCAACGATATGCTCCGCGAAAAGGACCGCATAAAGGATGAGTACGTGCAGCGCGTCACGCATGACATAAAGGGGCACCTGGCTGCGATACAAAGCTGCCTCGGCGTGGTGGTGAACGGGACCGCGGGGAGAATCGACGCAGAGGCCGGCGAGCTGGTCAACAGCGCACACGAGCGAACCAAGAAACTCGTCGCTTTCGTCAGAACGCTCCTGAGACTGACACAGCTAAGGCTCAGAGGCAGACTCGAAATGGCGGCTTTTCCGGTGAAAGAGACTATGCAAAGCGCCGTCAGCGCGGTGCAAGGCAGAGCCAGCGAGAAGTCGATAACGTTGCGATGGAACGTCGAAGAGCCGGTGGGCCAAATCGTCGGCAATCAATTCTCCATTGAGGAGACAGTCACAAATCTCCTGCTCAATGCAATAAAATACACCCCTGAAAAAGGGCAAGTCACGCTGAACGTGAAAGACGATGCAGACGCCATCCTGATCGAGATTGAGGATACGGGGATCGGCATACCTAAAAAGGAAATCGGCTTAGTGTTCGAAGAATTCTACAGGGCAAGCAATGCCCGGAAGGTCGAGAAGGACGGCACCGGTCTGGGGCTGTCGATAGCAAAACACATAGTCGAAAGGCACGGGGGGAAAATAAGCGTCGAAAGTGAAGAAGGACGCGGGACAAAGTTCACGTTTACACTGCCCAAGCGAAGCAACTCAACCCAACCCGAAGCTGACGCACAGACATCGTGAGGCGGCGCACGGCCGTGGTCTATGTCTTGGAGCATACATCGCAGGCGCCGCCCCCCGCAGTACAAAACCAGTCGTGTAATCAACCGGCCCCGTAGCTGTGCAGGCCTGCGAAAAGCCGCGAGAGATTTACCCAGAGCAGAGTGATGACGATGACCAGTAGGCCTGTAATTGCCCAGAGGCTGTTGACGCGGGGATGCCGCTTTGCGAACATATAGCGAAAATGCAGGTATCCGACGTAAACCAGCCACGAGGCGAGCGACCAGAGCTCTTTTGGATCCCAGCCCCAGTAATCGCCCCACGCGAGCTTGCCCCAGACGCTTCCGAGGACCAAGCCGAGCGTCAGCAGCGGAAAGCCGATCCCGATGAGCCGGTAGGTCGCCTCTTCGGGCGGAAGAAGATTCTCCTGGGGTGCGGAGGTCTTGCTGGCCAACTGCAGGACCGCGGCGAAGGCGGCTTTGGCCATGAAGACATACGAGATCATATAGACGGCGACGTGCGGCGCGAACAGATAGCTCTGCAGGGCCGGCGGAAGCCTCTGCGGCTCGGCGTTGAAAATGAAGCCGGCGGGGACAAGCACCACCGCGCCTATGAGCATATCGGCAGATTGACCGCCTACGCGCAAAACGTGGCGACAAAAAAGCGAGACCGGATAAATCATTCCCAGACACAGGAACACCTCGAACAAATTCTGCATGGGCACATGCCGGACATGATACCAGCGATAGCCAAAAGAAATAACCGCCAGAACAAAACCCAGCACATACAGCGCGTGCCCTATCCGCGGTCGTCGCAGCACGCTCGCAAAAAGCGCAAGCAGGTAGGCCGCAATGGTTACATAAATCAGCAAGCCCTGGATTGTGTGCTTGATTTCCATTTACTCGCTTTCCGACGCTTTCTCTGTAAACCTGTCCGCCGGCTTAGCCGATCTCCTCAGCCAGAAACGCCAGAAGGCGCCGACGCACAGCGCAAGGTATCCGCCATAGACCAGACCAAGCCCCGTATCCGAGGCCACCATCAGGACGGTGTATTCGCCGGCCTGGTCATTGTAGGAATGCTGATAGAAATGGTATCCGCCATAGTGCAGAGGATGATTGACCTCAATATTCTTCCGGGCGACGATGCGGCCGTCGCGAACCACCTCAAGCTCGCTTATGTAGTCGCTGATTACCCTTTCATAGCTCAGCAAAAGCTCGTCGTCCTGGTGAGCATGGCCTGGGAAACGCTCAAAGACGTATTTTGTGGCTGCCTGGCCGTTGGGCGAGTCGATCCGGACCTCAAGGGCCGGGTTGGACCCTGCGCCAGGATCGTCTATGACGCTTCTGTTGTCGCCGTCGATCGTTATCTTGAAATTCTCGAATACCCTTACTATTTGTAAGGCGCCAAACTCCGGGCCTAACGAAAATCTCTTGCCGATTTCAACAGGGAACGTCCGGTCCTCGCCTTGGCGGGTTTGAACATGGAGCTTGCCCGGCTTGTAATACTCAATTCGAAAGTCTTTGAGCCTTACGTGAAAGGGCAACTCCCTTATCTGATTGTCCTGCGATATGACGCGATTGTCGGAATAGCCCTCATATATTTGCATTTGGCCGGTTGGGATTTTGTCGATTCTCAAAAGTCTGCTCTGCAGATCGTGCCCGATTTGCGAACCCCACATAGCCCCAGCAAGGATGAGGATACAGCCGGCGTGCACGAGCAGCAGTGCAGGCACACGAAGCAGCCGCCGAAACAACGCAATGCCGACCGCCAACAGCAGGATGAATGCCGCCCAATAGACCGCTAATGGAATTCCGTTAAAGAGCTGCTTTGCGCGCTCCGGGCCGAGAAATGCCCCGTAAATGGACAGCAGAATCAACAGCACGATGGCCGTCATTGCCGCCCACATCCCGGCGCGTCGCCACGGGACGGCGCGTCCCCAAGGGACGAGGCGTCTTAGCTTGTTCTTAAATGCCTGGTCGGTGTTCATAAATCTCTACGAAACGGGGTGATTATGCCACAAAGCAGACTGTTTGCAAGCATATTCAACAACGCCGGATGCCCAGAAAATGCAAAGATCAGCGTCCAAAGACCAATTGCAGTTTCAAGCGACGTGTGGTAGTATCTTTGTTTAGCAGATTCAGCGGTATGGCTGAGTCCCTCGGGGATGGGCCCCTTCGGGACGGAAGACTTCGGGGCGTAGGCGAGCCGGATTATGACCTCCAAACGCGTGCTTGAATACAAGACCACAGTAGCAGACGAACACTGGCGCAGCGAAGAATTCCAGTGGGCGCGTATCCTTTCATCGGGCAGCGCGGCCAAGGGGATGGTTCTGCTGTACATACAGAAGGCCTGCACCGCATTTCACGAGTTCGAGCCGGCTCTGAAGCAGGGTGCATTGAATCAGGGACAAGTCGATTTTTTCCGCCGTCGGCTGGCAAAGAGGGTCGCACACATACTGGACACGATGAAGAACAACGGCCTTGATAAGATCAACAGAGCGGCCGATCTCGAGGGTATCCTGCGCGCCGTCGAATCGGCGAATACCCTGGACGACTTGGCCGAGCTGACTGAGAAAATGCACTCTGCCAACCATACACTGCTGGATTCCCTGGAAAAGGGATAGCAGGCAAGCCCGCCGTTGTTGAGGTGGGCAAAGCCGGAATTCTAACGAGGGATAGATTATGAAAGGTATTACCCGTCGAAATTTTATGAAGGGTTCGGTTGCCGCAGGGGTCGCGGCGGCATTGCCTTTTTCGCACGTAAGAGGGGCAAACGATTCGGTTCGTGTCGGGGTAGTGGGCCTCGGCGGGCGAGGAACAGGCGCCCACATACCGTCGTTTGAGAGCCAGAAAGATGTAGTCGTTGTAGCCGTCAGCGATGCGGACCGAGAGCGCATGGCCGGTGCAGCCAAAATGATCGAAGCCAAGTACAAGCACCAGGTCGAGCAGCACCTCGACATGCGCGAGATGTTCGACCGTAACGACATCGACGTAATCGCGAACGCGACGCAAAACTACTGGCATGGATTGAGCACAATCTGGGCGTGTCAGGCCGGCAAGCACGTTTATGTTGAGAAGCCTCTGTCGCATTATATCTGGGAAGGCCGGCAGATGGTCAACGCCGCCGGAAAATTCAACCGTATCGTCCAGTGCGGCACCCAGCACCGCTCGGAGAGCTCCATCGCCGAGGCAATCCAGTGGATAAGGCAGGGAAACCTGGGCCAGATCAAGCACATTACTGCCTTTGCCAACAAGCCGCGCTCCTCGTGTGGGAAACGCGATACGCCGCTGCCTATCCCGGAGAGCGTTGACTACGACCTCTGGTGCGGTCCTGCAAGGAAAGCGCCGCTCTACCGCGACCGCCTCCAGTACGACTGCAGCTTCGACTGGAACACCGGCGACGGAGAATCATGTAACCAGGGTGTCCACGAGGTGGACGTAGCCCGCTGGTGCCTGGGCGAGACGACGCTGCCTCGCCGGGTAATGAGCATTGGAGGCCGGTTCCTGTTCAACGACGCCTGCAACGTGCCGAACACGCAGATTATATATTACGATTTTCCGACGGCCCCGCTGCTTTATGAGGTGCACAACCTGCCCAAAAGCAAAGGCTCAAGCGAAATGCCCACGTTTCGCGATGAAAGTGTGGGCGTGATTGTCGATTGTGAAGGTGGGTCGGTGAGTCTGTACCGGGGCATAGCGTGGGACAACGAGGGTAAACAGGTCAAGTCGTTCAGCGGCGGCGGCGACCATTTTGTGAACTTCATCGAGGCGGTGCGCAGCGGCCGGCGGGAAGCTCTAAACGCCGAGGTCCTCGAAGGTCATCTTTCCACCGCTGTTTGCCATACCGGCAACATATCATATCGGCTGGGAAAGGAAGCCTCGAGGCAAGAGATGCTCGCCCAGGTCCGGGATATTCCAGTCTTCAATGCGATGTTCGATAGATTGATGGAGCATCTCGCGGCTCACCAGATCGATATCGACGCCGGGACGGTCACGCTCGGGCCGTGGCTGGAGATTGACCGACGGAATGAGCGATTCAAGGACAATGTTGAGGCAAACAACTTAGTCCGTGGCTTCTACCGCGAGCCGTACATAGTGCCGGACTTATCAAGCGGAGTCTCATCAGGCGCAGCGGGTTCTTCAACAGCGAGATGACTACAACAGAAAAGCTCGGCTGAATGTGCAGAATATGGCATGGTTCAATTCTGGGTGGCAGCCTCAAGCGCAGCTTGGGGATGGCAAAACTCCCAAAGCGGTGCAACCATCCCCAAATCCTTCGGATTTGAGGCTGCCACACCGTATGGAGCCACAAATAATGTTACCCGAAATTTGACTTATTTGAACCATGCCCAGAATATCCCATTGAGAATTTGGCCGCCCGCACCTGGCCGTTCAACAAGAGCAGTTTCTTTGCTACAACTGGCGCCGAAGCGCCGCAGACCCCGCGCCCGCCGCGCCGGATGGGCGATGCGCCGCAAAACGCCCGCTGACCCCTCCCGCCGCGCGCCGAACTTTGCGAGGCGGACACCCCAGAACAAGCATATTCGGGCGAATAGATAAATGGCAACCGGAGGCTGCGTTTTGACAAGGTCGTTCGGCGGAGCAGTGCCGGCAGTCCTGGTATTCAGCGGCGGCCCGGCCTGTGGTTATTGCGCCGCAACAGATCGAGGCTGACTGGCTGCGGCAGGATTCGCTTCGTCCCCAGAAAACTGAGCGTGCCCGCCGCGGCGGCCAGCCCTGCGAAGGCAAACAGGGCATACCGCCACTCGTCTTCGCCCATCCTGCGCGGTGAAGTAAGGCGATGTCTGTATATACAGACACCGCCCTTCAATGTACGATTTCCTTAGGGTCTTTTCAAAAAAACTTGCTCCCGTGGGATGTGGGTGGTTAAGTCCTTGTGCCGAAGGGAGTTACTCGCCGCGGCGGCCTTCATAAAACAGATATAGAAGCTCCGCTCGCGAGCGGGTCATCGTCTTCTGCGCGATTCGATCGAGGTGTTTGCGAAGTGTCCACTGTCGCATCGCGAGCCATCGGCCAAGTGCCTCGTTCGACAGGGCGCCCCGCGCGAGGGCGTCGAACACGCGGGCTTGCTGCGGGGAGAGTCCGTACTCCGCAGAGAACCGACCAATCTTTTCATCAAGCTTACTCATCACATTTCGCCCCCATCTCCCTCGCCTACCACTTTAAGCCGACGCCCGATCCGCGTCGAGACCCAAACGCGAGGCGGGGCGTGTCCCCCTTTTCCCGCATTTGCGCTGGACGGCTGCTGCATTTTATCGAGCGACACGCCTTCCGTTAGGGCCTCCATAAGCACCACCTCCCAGCGCTCCGCGATCCGGCTGGCCCGCCTGGGGCAAACCGGCGAAGCCGCGGAATCAGGACTTCCAGACCCCCGATCAACGCATGCTCGCCAATTATCTCCAACGTGAGCTTGGTCACCAGGCCCGTGATCTCGGACACGAGTGATTCAAACACCCGCTCCACGGTTGTGCGCCCTATCTCCACCCGCATTTTCTTGTTCGCCTCATCGTATCCCATAGAAGCCCCTTGTAACCGAGACCATTCTCGCCCCCCCGAAGCCCGCGTCCCGGAGAAGGCGATGTCTGTATATACAGACATCGTATTTTAGGATAGATTCTCTTGAGCGTTTTTGCAGAAAAACCTGCTGGTTCCGCGTTTGGAGGATAAGTGCTTGCTGAGCAGGGACTTACTTGCCGCGGCGGCCCTCATAAAAAGGTATGGTTCAATTCTGGGTGGCAGCCTCAAGCGCAGCGCCCCGCCTGAGCCTGCCGAAGGCTTGGGGATGGCAAAACTCACAAAGCGGTGCAACCATCCCCAAATCCTTCGGATTTGAGGATGCCACACCATACGAAAGCACAAATAATGGCTTCATCCGGTTAATGAGTAGGTGGCCGTTCCAGGTCAGGGCCTTGGAGTCGTCTGGAGAGAAAAATCGATTGGGCAGAGGGCCAAATTAGGGCAACCAAGGGGGGTAATTTGGACCTCTGGGGCCCCGAACGATTTTTCTCGGTCTTCCGAGTCGCGGAGTACACCTATCCATTATTCGGAAGAACCAAATAATGTTACCCGGAATTTGACTTATTTGAACCATGCCCATAATATCCCGTTGAGAATTTGGCCGCTTGCGCCTCGCCATTCAACAATAGCAGTTTCTTTGCTACAACTTATAGACATCCGCCCGACGATCTACTATGTGCCCGCCTTTGTTTGCGGGCGCCCTGGCCAGATCAATCTCAGTAACAGTATAGGTTTGGCCCGCATCTTCATTGTTGCAGACAACGGCCCCTCCCGGATCGGTAACAAGAGATTGCCCCGGATGGGTGAACACGATGAAGATTCCATTTTCGTACGACCGAGTCCTCATCATGCACAGATTCAAGTCATCGTGCATCCCGTATGTCGGATTGAAAATCACCCTCGCCCCCTGAAGTGTCAGCGTTCGAGCCGTCTCCGGCCAGCGACGGTCCGCGCAGATCATGACGCCAAACGGCCCAAAATCAGATTTGTACGCGCGAAGATGTTTGCCGGGCGTATATTTGAGGTCATGCGTCTGGAGATGCAGCTTGTCGTATGTTCCCACAAGGGAGCCGCCGCGGTCATATATCAAGGCGGTATTGAATATGCCGTGTCTTGCCCCGACAAGGGGCCGAGGGGCCTTGCGGGTGCAGCCGAAGACAAACCACACTTTGTTTTCGCGGGCCCAGTTTGATACGGCTTGAGCATAGCGGGAGCTTCGCGGGTCGATTGCGTATTTCACCATGTCCTCTTTAGCTACCGACTTTTCAGTAGAGACGTACCCGTCAAGAAAACACTCCGGCGTCACAACCACATCAATATTCTCGCTCTTGGCAACATCGCCAAGAACGCTCATCAGCTTTTCGTGATTGGCGCTCAGTTCGCCTTTTTCCGGATACACCTTTATCTGCGCTACCCGAATTCTGGATACGGCCGGGGCATCTTTGGCGGTAGTCTTGCGATCCGGTCCCTCGGCCCCCTCACTGAGGGACCTTGCGGCCTGGCGGGAACGGTTGCTTGTCTCAGACTGAGCATGGGCGCGCCCGGCACCGACACTTATCAAACCAATGGCTTCTATAAAACGCCGACGGCTGAGTTTCATAATGAATCTCCCGGATTCTCAGTGCTTCAATTTTCTGGTGCCCGCATCAGGCAGGTCACGGACAAAG
>Ga0315275_10003763_pt1 | contig 14054 bp, 14 predicted proteins | sample YL17G03_0_MG_FD_205557 | JGI IMG/M metagenome (GOLD analysis project Ga0315275, IMG submission 205557) | Sediment microbial communities from Yellowstone Lake, YNP, Wyoming, USA - YL17G03_0 | ecosystem: Environmental > Aquatic > Freshwater > Lake > Sediment | place: USA: Wyoming | collected... | reverse complement strand
GTGCATTCTGATGGGTCTGCTCCCGCTGATGTGGTCACACGGGTCGGGCGCCGAGGTGATGCGACGCATCGCCGCGCCGATGATCGGAGGCCTCATCACCTCGACCATCCTCACCCTCGAGATCGTCCCCGCCATCTACTCCTTCTGGCGGCAGCGGCAGATCGGCAGAGCAGCGCGTCAGGCCACAGATCACCGCGGATGACCCCTACCCATCCGGCCGTTCCCCTCCCGCCGGTCCGACAGTTCCGACCTGTGTCCCGTTGGGCAGGAGATGTTCCGTCGGGCTGGGGTTCCTAGGACAGAAGCCGTAGGGGCGCATGGTCTGCCCTGAGCCGCGTCGAAGGGCGATGCGCCCCTACCCGTGTCTCCATCCGCGTTCATCTGTGTTCATCTGTGGTCTCCCCCTGCCTCCCGGCGCTCTCCGTCAGCTCGCGGGCGCGGCGGTTGCTGAAGACCACGCCAATCAGCACGGCGGCCATGCCGACGCCGAACGGAACGGCAAAGACCCACACCGGCATACCTGCGCGCTCGCCCAGCGCCACCTGCCAGGTCTGCTTGGCCATAAGGGCCATCGCTGTGGCGCAGCCCGCGGCCATCCAGGCGAGCCCTTCCCTCATGGGCGCGAGGACATGTCCCTGCTGCTCGCGCGGTAGCCGCATCATGAGTGGCTTCCCAGGGAAGTTGTAGAGAGACGGCGGGGATAGCCGGGACGACGCAACCCCCAGCAGCCCGAGGATGAAGCAGGCGACCCCCAGCAGCCCGAACACCGAGAACCAGCCCTTGCCACTCCACCCGTCAGGTGCGCCGCCAACGCCGAAGTGAATGGGAATGCGGTCCGGGAGCTTCGGCCAGACGGACCAGCCCTGGACCGCCGTCACCGCGATAACGACGATGGCCAGCAGTATGAGGAGGCGCGCGCGGAACCGGCCGCCAGAGTCGGTGGAGGAGAGGCCGGATCCGCAGGCATCCGCGCCATTCGCTCCGTTCATCCGAATGGTATCCCCGCAGCATTCCCGCGGCGCATCGTCGCCACTGACCCGGAGATCGCGAGCACGATGCCGATCCCGACCAGTCCCGCAATCACACTCGGCGACGCAAAGTCCCGCTCACCGAGTGCTGCCTGCCACGAGTTCCTGACCCAGAGGGAGTAAGCGACGCCGCCCAGGCTCACCGCGAAGGAAACGCCTTCCTCGAACGGGACAGTGATGGCATCTCTCAGGGCCGGTGGCTCGGTCGGCGGCGGCCAGTTGCTTCCTTTGATGCGGATAGGCAGGAGCGCCATCAGCCCCACAACCAGCGCGCAGACCAGGAGCGGCCCGTAGAAGATGAACGGCTCCTTCTGGACCCATCCGGACCCGTATCTGTTCCCCCATGGGTTGGGTAGCTGGCCGGGTAGCCGATTGTAGAGGAGTATCCCCTGCACCGCTATCGCCGCGATGACGGCCACTGCTAGAGAGGCTCCGGCACGCCGACGCAGCCTACTCGCGCGGCAAGCTGCCTGAGCACGCTCTTCGCCCTTAGAGGTGTGGGAGGTTCCGCTCATGGCTCAGAGGGAAGGGCTATCCCCCTCCCCCCGGCGCGCCCTTCGCCGGGCATCCGGCCGTTCCTGTTGGCTGGCGCGGGATCTGCCATCCACGCGGCAGGTCCGCGCTGTCCCCGTGGGGTAGAATGGAGCGGTATGCCCCAGCGGAGTTTCATCGTGGACAAGAAGCTTCTTCGCGCCTTGCACAAGATCGTCGGCCGTGACAACGTGCTGACTGAGTCGGCCGACGTCCTGCTCTACAGTTACGACTCGTCCACCGCGGTCGGCACGCCGGAGGCCGTGGTCTTTCCGGGCTCGACCGAAGAGGTGGCGAAGCTGGTGAAGCTCTGCGCTCAGCGCGGCCTTCCGTTTGTGCCGCGAGGCGCAGGCACAAACCTGTCGGGAGGGTCGGTGCCGCTGCGTGGCGGCCTGGTGATCGCGTTGTCGCGACTGAATCGGGTGTTGGAGGTGGATAAGCCGAACCAAGTCGCGGTGGTGCAGCCCGGCGTCGTAAACCTCGATTTCCAGAAGATGCTGGGGAGCTACGGCCTTCAGTTCTGCCCCGATCCAGCGAGTCAGAAGGTCTCCACCCTAGGCGGAAACATAGCCGAGAACGCCGGCGGCCCGCATTGCCTGAAGTATGGCGTCACCGTCAACCACGTGCTCGGGCTGACCGCGGTGCTTCCCTCGGGCGAGGTGCGCCGGTTCGGCAGCGCGGTAGCCGACACGCCGGGATACGACCTGGTTGGCGCGCTCATCGGGTCAGAGGGGACGCTCGGGGTCGTGACCGAGATGGTGCTCAAGCTTCGGCCGCTGCCCGAGGACGCGCAGATCGTGCTCGCGGTGTTCGAGACGCTCGAAGCATCCGGAGAGGCGGTGTCACGCATCATCTCCGCGGGGATGCTCCCGGCCGCGCTGGAGATCATGGACCGGCAGACCATCGCCGCCGTCGAGGCGTCCTTCCCCTCCGGGCTCCCGCTCGACGTCGAGGCAGTGCTGCTAATCGAGCTCGACGGCCTGAAGGAATCGCTTGATCGGCAGGCGGAGCAGTGCGCACAGATCTGTCGCGAGCTGAAGGCGCGGAGCGTTCAGATCGGCCGAACTCAGGCCGAGCGCGACAAGCTCTGGACCGCGCGCAAGTCCGCCTTCGGCGCCACCGCGCGGTTGTCGCCCGCGATGCTCGTCAATGACGCGACCGTGCCGCGGACGAAGCTGCCGGAGGTGCTCCGCAAGATACAGGAGATCGAGCGGCGGCACGGCGTTCGCATCGCCAAGGTCTTCCATGCAGGCGACGGCAACCTGCACTCCAACATCCTCTATGACCGCAATGACCCGCACGACTTCGAGCGCGCCGAGGCCGCCACCGCCGAGATCTTCCAGGTGTGCGTCGAGGCAGGCGGAACGTTGACCGGAGAGCACGGCGTGGGCGCAGAGAAGGTCAAGTTCATGCACCTGCTCTACTCGCCGGCCGACCTCGAAGCCCAGCGCAAGCTCAAGCTCGTCTTCGACCCTCAGGGCTTGGCCAACCCCGGCAAGATACTGCCTGAGCCAGTCGGGGCCGCAGAGGCGATCCGATGACCGGGCTGGCGGACAGACTGCGCGATCTCGAGGAAGCCGTCGGCCCCTCCAATCTGCTGACCGCCACCGAAGCCGTGAGCCAGTACCGACTCGACGGCCAGCAGCCGCTGGCGATCGCCACCCCCGGCACACCGGAAGAGGTCGGCGCCGTCCTGCGCCGCGCCGCGGACTCCGGCCTGTCGGTGCTCCTGCGGGGCGCTGGTCGGCACCTCCACATCGGAGCGCCGCCCGGCCCGATCGGGCTGATCGTCTCCCTGGCGAGGCTCAGCCGGATACTCGACTTCGACCACGAGAACCTGACAATCACCGCGCAGGCGGGCGCAACGCTCGCGTCGCTGCAGCAGGCAGCGGCACAGCGCACCCAAATGCTTCCCCTCGATCAGCCTGGCGGCGATGACGCCACCATCGGCGGCATCGCCGCCACCAACCTCTCCGGGCCGCTCCGCTCCCGCTACGGCCCGCCCCGCGACCTCATCATCGGCCTGAGAGTGGCGCTGTCCGACGGCGCAGTAGTGAAGATGGGAGGCAAGACCGTCAAGAACGTTGCCGGCTACGAGCTGACCAAGCTCTTCGTCGGGTCGTGGGGAACCCTCGGGGCGCTCTGCGAGGTCACGGTGCGACTCACGCCACTGCCAGAGATGAAAGCGATGCTGGCGGCCGCACTCCCCGCCGAGCGGGCGAGAGAGGCAGCGCGCGAGCTGCTCTCGTCACGCCTCGAGGTGGCCTGCCTCACTATCTGCGACACGCTCGCCCTCGGGCGAATGCGACTCCACCTGCCGATCACCGCGGACGCTGGGACGCAGGTGCTTCTGGCCGGGCTCATGGGAGACAGGGCAGCGGTCGAGCGACAGGCGGCCGATCTCAAGCGCATGCTGCCCACGGCAGCCCTGCTCACAGGCGAGCCCTCGGATGCAGCCTGGCGAGCGATCCGCGAGTGCGCCTATCCGCGAGACGCGGCCGACGTTGTCGCGCGGGCCGGCGTGCCCCTGGCTGAGAGCGCACAGCTGCTCCAACTCGCCGCTCGGCTGCAGGGATGGTGGGCGCTTGCCCAGGTGGGAGATGGAATCGTCCACATCGGCGCCTCGAGCGGAGCTTCGCCGGACGCCATCGTGGCGGGGCTCCGCGAGCTCCGTCGCGCGGCGGAGGCGGTTGGCGGTTACGCGGTGATCGAGTCAGCTCCGGTTGACCTGAAACGGAGTCTCGGCGTGTGGAGCGCGAGCGCGAACACCGACCTGATGCGCAGGCTGAAGGATAGCTACGACCCGCGCGGAACTCTCGGATGCGGGCGGTACCTGCCGGGGCTGTGAGCGGTGACGAGCCAGAAAAGGTTGGAGGGACAAGCCGGGGCGAGGGGGGGTGACGGCCTGTCCCTCCGGATAGGACGGTACCGCCCTTCGTGCAACTCTGCGTCTGCAATGCCTGGGTCGTCCGGTTCTGTCCCAGGGCGGTGCCGCCTGACTAGCATATACCCTCTAGCCACAATGGCCAAACCAAACATGTCGCCGCGCCCACACACTTCCGGCCTGTGGTAGACTGCTGTATGGAAAACGTTACAATTGCCGACTCGGAGGGGCCGCCGGGCCTCCGTGCAGGGGACGCAATGCGCGTTAGACTCGCTATTGCCGGGAAGGGTGGGGTCGGTAAGACGACACTGAGCGCGGCGCTCGTCCGCAGCCTGGTGCGCTCGGGAGAGCGCGTGCTGGCCATAGACGCCGACCCTAACAACTGCCTAGGGCGGGCGCTGGGGCTCCCCGAGGGACTCCTCAGCCGGATCACCCCGCTTTCCGAGATGACCGATCTCCTCGCCGAGCGGGCCGGCAAGGCGGAGGGCGGCGGCTTCTTCTCGATCAACCCAAAGGTGGACGACCTGCTGGACCGGTTCCGGGTGGACTGGGAGGGTGTGTCGCTGCTGGTCATGGGGACCGTAGATGAGCCGGGGGCGGGCTGCGTCTGCCCCGAGAGCGCGGTGCTGAAGGCCTTGCTGCGGCACCTGGTGGAGCTTGAGGACTATTCGCTGGTGATGGACATGGAGGCCGGACTGGAGCACCTCGGGCGCGGCACTGCGAAGCACGTCGGCGCGCTGCTGATCGTGGTGGAGCCGACTGCCGCCAGCGCGCGGACCGCGGCGCGGGTCGCAGATCTGGCGAAGGGGCTTGGACTGAAGCTTCCGGGAGTGGTCGTCAACAAAGCGCGGTCGGGGGATGACGAAGCGAAGGTCCTCCCCTACCTCGACGGGCTGCCGGTCATCGCCGCCCTTCCCGCCGACCCGGCCGTAGCGGAGTCGGAGGCGGTGCCGGAAAGCGGGCCCTACGTGGAGGCGGTGGAGGGGTTGAGGCGGCGGCTGGCAGAGAGTAGGTAGCATGGGACAGGTGATCGCGGTCACAGGCAAGGGCGGAGTCGGCAAAACAACGGTCGCGGCGCTGATCGTGCGCGCGCTCGTGGAGGCAGGGAAGGGGCCGGTGCTCGCGGTCGACGCGGACCCGAACCTGAACCTCGACGCGGCACTGGGTGTGAAGGCTGAGAGCACCGTCGGAGACGTGCGCGAGGAAGGGCTGGATCGGGCGGCGACACTTCCCGGCGGCATGGCGAAGGCCGAATTTCTGCAGCTTCGCATCCAACAGGCGCTGGTGGAAGCCGGGGGATTCGATCTGCTGGCGATGGGCCGACCCGAGGGGCCGGGCTGCTATTGCTTCGCCAACACCATTCTGCGGGCGTGCGTGGATCAGGTCGGCAAGCAGTACAAGTACGTCGTCGTTGACTGCGAGGCGGGCCTCGAGCACCTGAGCCGCCGCACCGCGGGCGATGTGGATGTGCTCATTCTCCTTTCCGATCCGAGTGTCCGCGGCCTCGAGACGATCAAGCGCGTGACCGAACTCGTGAGCGAGCTGAAGACCAAGGTCGGGCGGATGGCCTTCGCCTTCACCCGTGTGAGCGACGGCATCCCGCCGGAACTCGCCGCCGCAGCGAAGGACCGCGGCCTTCCCGACCCCCTCGCCATCCCCGAGGACGCCGAAGTGCGTGACCTCGACACGAAGGGGCAGCCCCTCGTCGGCGTCAAGCCCGACAGCCCGGCGTACGAGGCGGTGAAGGGCTTGTTGAGGGAGGTCGGGGTGCTGTAGAGTCTATCGCAGAAGGCCGCGCCGCACGTAGGGGCGGCTCCATGAGTCGCTGTCTCGGAGCGAGGACGGGGACAGACAGTGTACCGTGATCAGGTCGTGCAACAGGTCTTGCGCACGCTCTGGCAGCCGAAGAACCTGCTGGTTCCAGCCGCGTTCATCGCGCTCTTCCTCCTCTCGGGGATCATCTCGCTCAGAATCCTCAGGAGACTGCCGAGATTCCTTCACAAGCCGGAGATGGAGTGGGGAGCCAGATGGGTCTGGCTGATCGTCCTTTCAGTCGTCGCTCTCGCCCTTCTCACAGCCCACCTCGCGCTCACGCGCACCCCCTTCACGATCAGCAGCGGACTGTTCGGGAAGGTGGTTCTCGACATCGGGCTCCTGTCGGCGGCTACGCTTCGCTATCAGTTCAGCGGCGTCCTCGTCGCGGCCGCCGCAGCGGGTGAGCGACTGAGAGGGCGGCAGTTCGACATGGACACCATGAGCGCATGGCTGGGAAAGCAGGAACGCTGGTGGTCACGGCGCTGGCGGGCACGTGCCTTGGAGTTCGGCGTCTTCGCGTTCGTTCTGCTCATAGATGCGTACATGATGCTAGGTTTGACTTATCCGTTCGACGTCGAGTTCGGCAGACTCGCGGAAGACGAAGCGATCGCTGGTTCAGTCGCGCAGGTCGTCCAGGCTGAGTTGGCCCGCCCGAATATCCAGGAGGTCAGCGCGTACGGCCCCCTTGATATCGACCCGATGCTCGACTACGGCAAGCCAAAACAAGTGGTTAGCTCGCTGCGCGAGATCCTGAACCTGAGAAGACCTGAGGACCAAGCGCCACCTAGCGAATTCCACCTCTTCCTCCAGGTGACCAGAGACACAACGGACCGCCAGGCGAGGGACATCGTGGCACAGGCGCAGAAGCTCTTGGCAGAGCGGCGGGAGCCGCACCGCTGGCGCATCGCGGTCTACAGCCGCGAGTCGAAGCTGTCGGTCCACGGGCTCTATCCACCAACGGAGGGAGAAGATTGACCTCCCGCGAGATCGTGCAGAGAACCATACGTTTCGAGGAGCCGGAGCGGATTGCGATGTCGCTCCCAAAGCCGTACCCCAATGACATCGTCTGGAGTGGCATCGCCGCCGGCCGCACCTGGGAGGAGGCTGAGCAATCCTCGCGCCTGGGTGGATCGAGATGGAAGGACGAGTGGGGCAACACCTGGGCGCGAGTGGACCAGTTCTCGATGGGTCAGGTGGTCGAGGGCGCTCTCCGCGACTGGTCGCAGCTCGATAGCTACCAGATGCCGAATGTTGACGATCCCGCGCGCTACCAGGCCGCGAAGGCTGCATTCGCGAGCCAGCCAGACCTCTACCGGGTGGGCGGCCTCCCAGGCTTCCCGTTCGCCATCATGCGCTATCTGCGGCGGATGGACATCTTCCTCGAAGACCTGCTCGCACATCCGACCGAGGTGCGCCGACTCGCCGATCGGGTCACCGCGCTCCTGACACGCTGCATCGAGCAGTGGGCGCAGGCCGGCGCAGACGCGGTGGAGATCGCGGAGGATTGGGGGACACAGGAACGCCTCCTGGTGAGTCCACGCATGTGGCGCGATGTGTTCAAGCCTGACTATGTGAAGCTCTGCGAGGTGGCGCGGCGCAACGGCCTCTCGGTGTGGATGCACTCCTGCGGCTACATCTGGGACATCATCGAGGACCTGATCGAGTGCGGCATCGCCCTGCTGCAGATGGACCAGCCGGGCTTGTTCGGCATTGACCGGCTGGCCGAGTCGTTCGGCGGGCGTATCTCGTTCCAGTGCCCGGTAGACATCCAGCAAGTGCTCCCGACAGGCGATGAAGCACGGATCGAGGCCTTCGCCCGCGACCTCGTGCAGAAGCTCGGTGGGTTCGGCGGGGGCCCTGCCCGCCGTAGCCTTGGCGAAGGCGGGTTCGTCGCCGGCTTCTACGGTGACATGCGGTCCATCGGCGTCCGCCCCGAGTGGCAGGACGTCGCCTGCCGCGCCTTCGTGAAGTACGGCGGAGGCTGACAGCAAGAACGAACGGGGTGTAGATGACCGCCGAAGAGCTGACGCCAGAGGCAAGGAAGCGCTCGCCGCTCTCGAAGGCCTGTTGGGTCGGCGCGGGGGCGCTGGTCCTTTTCGTCGGAGGCATGTTGGCCTACGGCATTGCGGTCCCTATCGAGGGGAAGCTCTACTGCACACAGGACACTGGACCCAGCGGCGGAGGGCTCCTGGCGAGAGCGCGCCGAGCCATCGCCTCGCGGGGGATCCGGTTCAACGCTCTGCCGTCTTTCGACGCGGCCCCGTCGCCCGATGGGACCAGGTGGGTCTGGTCAGCGCAGGAGTGGGGCGACCCCTGGGTGACCTCAGCCGAGATCCGCATGGGCGCCGTGAATGGACGTGGCGCCATCTCCCTGTCGGCAGCGGCCGGCCTGTCCGGGATCAACTGCCATCCCCGCTGGTCCCCCGACGGCAAGATGATCGCCTTCCGGCATGTGGACGTGAGCAGGGCGAAGCAGCGCGCGCCTTGCCGCGCAGGCTTTCAGCTTTGGGTCATGGACGTCGACGGCTCCAATGTGCGCCAGATCAGACCCGAGGATATACCGGATGCGTCGCTGGCAACCTGGTCCACTCCTGTTCTCGACTGGTCGCCTGATGGCTCGCGCTTGCTCGCATATGCGGGCCGTATGGACAAGGATGGACATGCTTTCACAACCGATCTGTCCGGCTCCGAGGTCCGCCTCCTGCCGGAAGTCGGCATAGATGCCGTCTACTCTCCCGACGGCACGCGGATCGCGAGCAGCGTTCAGGAAAAGGGAACAGCGGACGGGCAGCCGGGCGTCTGGCGCAGGCTTGTTATCACGGACGCCGACGGTCGCAGCCCCAGGATCGTCGTCGAACAGTTCCTGCCAGACGCTGGGATGACGAGTCAGTTCCCAAAGCCGGAGGACGCTTCATACGACCCACACTACGACTGGCAGATGAACGCGAGGTATTGGGCCGGGCCGAGGCATCCGCAATGGTCACCCAGCGGAGACATGATCGCGTTCCTGGGTGCTTTACCATTCGACCCGGCCGGGGGCGTGGGAGAACAGGTTGATCTGTGGCTGGTGGACCTCGACGATGGCAGCCTGCTGAATGTCACCGACGATGATGTGTGGCAAACTGCCCTCCGCTGGTGCAAGTGAACGCCACCACGCACAGAGACCGCACGGCTTCATCCCCGGCTTCTACGGCGACATTAAGTCCATCGGCGTCCGCCCAGAGTGGCAGGACGTCGCCTGCCGGGCGTTCGTGAGGTACGGTGCAGGAACGACAACGGCCGAGGCATCCACAGATAAACACGGATGAACACGGATGGAGACAGAGGTAGGGGCGCATGGTCTACCCTGAGCGCAGCCGAAGGGCGATGCGCCCCCCTGGTTGCCATCGGATCTGATGCCGGCGCGAACACAGGAGCCTGAATGTCCACAACCCGCGAGATCGAACTAACCTGCTGGATCTGCAGCGAGACCTTCGTCCGCGAGGAGCCGCGTGGCTACGCGGTCGCCGGGCGCGGGTCGGACCTGTGCCCGCAGCCCGCGGGGATGAATCCGCTGCCGTTGCTGCTGCACACCTGTCCCACCTGCGGATTCACCGCCGACGGCCGCGGGTTCGACGCTTCGCAGCTTGATGAGCAAGTGCGTGAGTGGGTGCTGGCAGGAGGGTTGGCTCGGACCGCGGCGCAACTGCCCGAGGCCGACTACGTCCGGTACGAGATCGCGGCGATCTGCCACGGCCGCAGGCGCGATCCGAGTCCGTTGCAGCTCGCGGAGTACTACCTCGCCGCCTCATGGTCGGCGCAGCTCGACGACGCGCCCGACGTCGTGCCGGATTACCAGGCCGAGGCGGCGCGGCACCTGGAGCGCGCCCTGCTAATGGAAGAGCTAGAGGAGAAAGAGCGCGCGGTGATGACCTATCTCGTCGGAGAGCTACGCCGGCGGCTGGGCGAGTTCGACGCCGCGCTCAGGTTGTTCGACGAGGCGGCAATCGAGTTCACGCAGCACGGTGGGCCCAACTGGATGATCCGTGCCCTCGGGCAGCAGGCGCGGATGGCGCGTGAGCGATCAACGGACGGCGCGACGCTGGCGCAGTGACTGCCAAAGGCGGCCTAGCCACTTCGAAGGATGCGCTGTAACGCGCTGGCGAGGTGGCTCCGGGCGGTGAGGCCGAGCGCCAGGAAGAAGGTCGCGGACCCGAACACCCACCAGAACCACGCAGGCCGCTCGGGTGGCGCGCCACCCTCCAGCAGCGGCCGGAAGACATCCCAGGCGAGCGCGACAAATAGCGCCGCCCCCAGCATGATGGAGCTGGCGACACAGTAGGCGATGCGATGCGGCTGCCGCCTCAGCAGCCCCAGATAGGCGCCGCAGTCGGTGCACCAGTCAACGAACCGCGTCTGCTCGCGTTCGCATACCGGACAGACCAAGTGAGGCTTCCTCCCTTCGGGAATGCGTCACCCCCCTGCACCGGTTCTTATTCCATAGTCCCTTCCACCGGACGCCCCCCGGCCAGCCCGGCCCGGAGACGTGCGGGGGCCTTCACACGATCCAACGCCGCGGGTATACTGGCGTTGTTGCCTGGGACGACGCGACCCGCCTTGCCGGCCCCGGTCAGTTGTGGTATCATAACGATCAAAGTTAGTGCTGAATGGCACTAACTTTCGCACCACAGAGGCGCCCGATGGCGCCAGGGAGGTCGAGATGCCGAAGACGCTGGAGGAGATCAACGAGAAGATCCGCAAGGGCAAAGTCGTGGTCGTCACCGCCGAAGAGATGGTTGGCGTGGTGGCTGAGAAGGGCGCGAAGGGCGCCGCTCAGGCCATAGACGTGGTGACGACGGGGACGTTCGGCCCGATGTGCTCCTCCGGCATGATGATGAACGTTGGCCACTCTCGCCCGCGGATCAAGCTCGGCGGCGGAACCGTGACGCTCAACAAGGTTCCCGCCTACGCTGGACTGGCCGCCGTTGACCTCTACCTCGGGGCGACTGCGATCCCGGACGATGATCCGCGCAACGCGGTTTTTCCAGGCGAGTTCCGCTATGGCGGCGGCCACGTCATCGAGGAACTGGTCGCGGGCAAGCGGGTGCTGCTGGATGCGTCGGCCTATGGGACCGACTGCTACCCGCGGCGCGAGGTCGCTACTTGGCTGACGCTTCAGGAGGCCAATGAGGCCTACCTGTTCAACCCGCGCAACTCGTACCAGAACTACAACGTGGCGGTGAACTCGTCTGACAAGGCGATCTACACCTACATGGGCACCCTCAGACCACGCCTCGGCTCGGCGAACTACTGCTCCGCCGGCCAGCTTTCCCCCCTGCTGAACGACCCGAACTACCGCACCATCGGCATCGGGACGCGCATCTTCCTGGGGGGCGGCGTCGGATATGTCGTGTGGAACGGCACCCAACACAGCCCCGCCGCAAAGCGCAACGAGCGCGGTATCCCGACCGGCGGCGCCGGTACGCTCGCGGTCCTCGGCGACCTGAAGCAGATGTCGGATCGGTGGCTAAAGGGCGCCAGCTTCCGCGGCTACGGCTGCACGCTCGTCGTGGGTCTGGGAGTGCCGATCCCGGTGCTGGACGAGGAGATCGCCGCCCAGACCGGCGTCTCCGACGCCGACATCCAAGCGCCCGTCGTGGACTACGCAACCGCCTATCCGGAGCGCAGGCCGGACGTGATCCAGCACGTGACCTACGCGGACCTCAAGTCGGGGACAATCAACGTCAACAGCAAGCCCATCGAGGCGACGCCGCTGTCGAGCTACCCGCGGGCGGCGGAGATCGCTGCAACGCTTAAGCAGTGGATCGCAGAGAGCAAGTTCGAGCTCACCTCTGCGGTGGCGCCACTGCCCCGGGCAGACTCGGGCATGGCGATGGGGCCGATGGCCAACCATCCCCCGGATCTTGAGGGCAGCTCTGCCTAACGGAACAAGGGAGGTACTGAGATGGCAGTCTCGCACAAGATCGTGCTTCACTTTCCCCCGGCGGCGACGGACCAGCCGGTGATCTACCGCCTGTCGCGGGACTACGGCCTGGTGTTCAACATCCTCCGCGCCTCGATCACCCCCGAGGAAGAAGGGTTGATGGTGCTGGAGCTGAGCGGCGAGGAGGAGGATTACCAGCGCGCTGCCGACTACCTCAAGGAGATGGGCATCCGCCTCCAGCCGCTTGTCCAGGACATCCGCAAGAACGACGAGCGGTGCACCGACTGCGGCGCCTGCGTGGGCGCATGCCCGACAGAGGCCCTGGTGCTGGAGCGGCCCTCGATGAAGGTGCTCTTCAACCCGGAGGAATGCGTGGTCTGCGGCGAATGCGTGCCGACCTGCCCCGTCCGGGCGATGGAGCTGACCTTCTGACGCACGGGGACTGGCTGCGCTGCTGTTCAGCGTTGCCTGTCCCCATGCGGGTTGGCCCATGGCCCACGAAGACCGAACCTACCGACGCTGGATCGAAAGCGATCTGCGCGCCTTCGAGGTGCGCATCGGTGAATCCGATCTCCTCATCAGTTCCGAGCGCCCGGTTCCGGAGCTTGCGGAGCGCGCAGTCCGTCTGGCCAGGGGCGACCTCAAGGCGTACCTCGCGCGCGATCCCGGGTTCGAGACGACGCTGCGTCCCCGCTACGCCCTGGCCGGCGCGCCGGCAATCGTGCTGCGGATGATCGAGGCCGCCCGCGCCTGCGACGTCGGCCCGATGGCGGCGGTGGCGGGGGCAGTCGCGCAGGTCGTGGGGGAGGCGCTGCTTGCCGAAAGCAGGCAGGTGATCGTCGAGAACGGCGGCGACATCTTCCTCTACACAGCGCGGCCGCGGACCGCCGCGATCTACGCGGGGGCTTCTCCCCTATCCGGAACGCTCGGCATCAAGGTCGGCCGGCTGAACCAGCCGCTTGGCCTCTGCACCTCGTCGGGAACGGTGGGGCCATCGCTCAGCTTCGGCAAGGCCGACGCGGCGATCGTGCTGGCCCAGTCGGCCGCGCTGGCCGACGCCGCCGCGACCGCGCTGGGTAACCGGGTGACGACGGCCGCCGACATCGAGCCGGCGCTGGAGGCCGTCAGCCAGATCTCCGGCATCTACGGCCTGGCCGCCATCATCGGCGAGAGCCTGGGCGCATGGGGGGAGATGGAGTTGGTGCGGCTGGATAGGGCGTAGGGGCGACCCGCTGGGTCGCCCTACCTCGCGAACCACACCAGCAGAAACGCGCCCAGCACCACCCGGTACACAACGAACGGCGCCAGCGCGCGCCGCTGAAGGTAACGCAGGAAGTAGTGGATGCACAGGTAGCCCGAGCCGGCGGCGCAGAGGAAGCCGACGGCGAAGGTCGCAAGGCTCCCGTGCGGCAACGCAGCGGTGCTGCCCATCACATTGTTCATGCCGTAGACCGCGGCCCCGCCGACGCTCGGGATGGACAGCAGGAACGAAAAGCGGGCAGCCGTCTCCCGCGTCATCCCTCGGGCAAGCCCGACCGTCATCGTTATCCCTGAGCGCGAGACGCCGGGGGCGAGGGCGAGCGCCTGGGCACACCCGATGAGAATGCCATCCAGCCACCCGACCTCGCCCAGCTCCCGCGCCCGCTTTCCCAGCCGATCAGCCGTCCACAGCACCAGGCCGAAGACCACGAGCAGCGACGCGAGGAGCATCGGCAACTGCCGGAAGAACGATTCGATGGCATCCTCGCCCAGCCATCCCGCTATTCCGGCCGGAATGGTCGCCACCAGCAGAATCCAGACAAGCCGCCGCTCGGGCACATCGCCGACCCCCGCCCGAAAGCTCACCAAGAAGGCGCTGATCAGCCGCCGGATA
>Ga0315275_10003761_pt1 | contig 14054 bp, 11 predicted proteins | sample YL17G03_0_MG_FD_205557 | JGI IMG/M metagenome (GOLD analysis project Ga0315275, IMG submission 205557) | Sediment microbial communities from Yellowstone Lake, YNP, Wyoming, USA - YL17G03_0 | ecosystem: Environmental > Aquatic > Freshwater > Lake > Sediment | place: USA: Wyoming | collected... | reverse complement strand
GAGAACCTGTGATCTGCGTTCGACTGCTGGCCGTCGAAGTTGCTGTTCAGGCCCGCCGAATACACCCAGCGGTGCCACGGGTCACGCTGCTCCCGGGCCGGTCCGCCCGCGCCGCCGGGCGGCGCGAAGCGGATGTCGAGGTGTGCGGCCAGGGGCGTGGCCATCGAGTACCGTACCAGGCCTAGGCGGATGACGCGTGCCATGCCGCGCCGGGTGTCGTCCCCGGTGGCGTCCTGCGCCGCGAAGAAGTGCAGCGTGTCGGTCCGGCTCGCGAGGTCCTTCTGCCCGATGAACGTGAGCGTGTAGTCGGTGCCGCGTCCGCCCGTCTGCTGGCTCGTGACGAGGATGATGACTTGCCCGTCGTAGCGGTCGCGGACCCAGTTCACGAACGTGATCTCGGTGCGCAGGTAGTTGAGATCGCACTCGTACTGGCAGTCGAGGAAGACGCGCAGCGCCTCGCCCTGAGCTGGCGGTGATACGGGCAGCGGCGGTGGGGCCTGCGGTTCCTGGGCGAGAAGGGCGGCCGTGGCCAGCGCGTACAGCGGTCCTAGCATGAGGGTCTCCGGGGAGCCAGATCTACCGGCGCGAGTCGGGGCCGGATGAGGAAACAAGGAATGTGCCTGGAGTCGCCGGAAATGCCACCGGGCGCCGCCAGCGTATTGGATGCCGGCGGCGCCCGGACGGTTGCCTCAGTCCCGCGGCTGTTGCCTCAGAGGCTGAGCCAGTAGTTCAGCTTCACCAGGAACGTGTTCTCCGGCATCGTGCCGATGAGGCTCCTGGCCGCGCCGTCCACAGTGAAGCGCCCATCGCTCGCGAACCCGTTGCGGTTCTGCTGCCACACCACGAAGAGTGTCGAGCCCGCCCGGTACTCCCACCGCAGCACGACGTTGGACCGGAACGACGTGACCGTGAAGTTCGGGTTCTCGAGGTCGATCTCGGCCGTGCCGTTCCGATCGAGGTCCACCGCCACACTGCCGTCGGCGGCGCGGCTGAGCCGGTCGGTCCCGAAGACGTCCCACCGGTTGGCATAGGCAACGGCGCGCGGCGTGGCGGAGGCGCGCTTGAAGCCGGAGTACCGGCCCGCCGACACGAACGGCTGGCCGTACACCTGCAGCGAGAGCGTCGGCGTGAACGTCACGTTGGCGCGGACGGTCATCGCGACGGTGGTCTGATCGATCCGCGCGAACAGGTACTGCCGGGCGCCGAGGGCGTCGTCCTGCTGCAGGTACTGCCAGTCGTCCCGGTTCCAGCTCACACTCGGACCGACCGAGAGGTCCATCCGGCCATTCGGCCGCCACGCGAGGGACGGACTGAGGCCGACGCTCCGGGTGCCGGTTCCGTCCTCCCGCCCGACATTGAGGAAGAATTCACCGCGGAGCTTCTTGCGCTCGTCGCTGAACACGCCACCCCAGGCGCTAATGGCGCCGTTAGTGCGCAGCGCTGGGCCGCCGCGGAGCGCCCCCTGCGAGAGGCCGGGTTGGCTGCGCTCCACACCGAAGTTCGCGCCCCAGTAGTTCCGGAACATCACGTTGCCGTTCACGTTGCCGCTGTTGCTCAGGCGGTCCCAGCCGTAGTTCCAGGCGTTCCAGTAGTTGAAGTTCACACCGTAGCGCAGGAACAGCTTGCTCGGCTGGGTCTCGCGGTAGCCGACCCAGAGCACGCCGATGGTGCGGTCGGCGTCCCGCATGTAGCCGATGTCGTTGATCTCGAAGCCCGGCGAGCGGGTGTCGAGAGCCGTCATGAAGCGCCAGTGGCCGCCGCCGATCTTCCCGAACTCCACCTGGCTCGCAAAGCCGCCCAGTGAAGTGGCCGTGCTGTCCAGCGCGGCACCGTAATCCCGGTCGGGGCGCTGGAAGTAGCGGGCCGCCGCGCGCTGGGTGCGCAGGATCGCGGCCGCCGAGCCGCGAACGTCCGACGCCACCACCCAGCCCCGGAAACGGTAGTTCTCGCCGCCGAAGCGATGGGTCCAGTCGAGGCCCTGGCTGCTGGCCGAACCACGCAGCCAGTCGAACGCGGGGGTCAACTCCCGGTGCGTCATAGTTCCGAAGAGGCCGAGCACCGTGCGGCCGCCGCGGAAGTCGTGGGCCACTCGGCCGACCAGGTAGTTGGTGGCCGGCTCGACGACGTCACGCGTGCGGACGCCGAGCGAGTCTTCGACGAGGGCCCGCATCTGCGCGGTCCGGGCGCCCAGCAACCCGACCGTCCAGCCGGAGGGCGTCTTGCCCGAGAGCTTTCCGGCCGCCTGGATCGTGCTCTGCTGGACATCCTCCGCGTAGCCGCCGGAGGGCACGTCGGGCGAACCCTGCGGCGCGCGACCGATACGGCGCGAGTAGAAGAGTTGCTCGTTCGCCCCGTCGCCGTCGCCCAGGGCGATCGGGAACCGGAAGATATTCGCGCCCTCCGTGAAGAACGGCCGCCGCTCGCCGAAAAACGACTCGAAAGCGGAGAGGTTCACCACCGCTGGGTCGGCTTCGACCTGGCCGAAATCGGGGTTGACGGTGGCGTCTAGCGTGAGGTTCGACGTGACGCCGAACTTGAGGTCGGCGCCGGCGCGTGCCACCGTCTCGCTCCCCGTGCGGAAGGGATTCCCCGCTTCGGCGATCGTGCGCTCCGTCCGGCCGACGCTGTACGGCAGGATCTCGAGACGCCGCGGCGGCTTGATGCCTTCGATGCCCTCGAGGTCGCCGAAGAGCGAGACGATGCGCTGCGCCGACTGCGGCAGCGGACGCCAGGCCGCCAGTTCGTTCGTCCGCGCGACCTGCCGCACCACATTGAAGCCGAAGGTGTGGCGGTCCGCGGCGGCGAAGCGCAACTGACTGAACGGGATGCGGTACTCGGCGGTCCAGCCGGACGAGTCGCGGCTGGTGGCCACGTCCCAGACGGCGTCCCAGGTGGGGTCTTCATTGACGTCGTCGTAGCGGAACAGGTCGAGCTTGACGCCAGCCGGGTTGACCCAGAAATCGAAGGCGGTCCGCCGGTCCCGGTACGAGTCGATCGTGACGATCACCCAGTCGGACGGCGAGTTCTGGTCCCGCCGCGTCAGGTGGCCCACGATCTTGTCGGGCTGCGAGTCGAAGGCGCGCACGCCGACGTACAACGCCTCGTCGGTGTACAGCACGCGGAATTCGGTCCGCTCGGTGGCGGGCTGGCCGTCGTGGGGCTCCCTCTGCGTGAAGTCGGACTGGACCGGTGCGAGCGCCCACGCGGGGTCGTCGAGCCGGCCGTCGACGCGCGGCGCCGCGGGGCGGGCACGGATGGCGTGTGCGGCGGACGGCGAGGGGTCGCGTATGGCGACCGCCGACAACTCCGCTCGGGCGGCTGCCGCCTGCTGTGGTGGCTGAGCGGCTGCGTCGAGCCCAGGCACAAAGAGCACGGCGCAGGTGGCGGCGACGAAGCGCAGCGTAGGCAGAGCCATCTCGACCTCCACAGGAAACACGGCGCCCTTCGGGTCAGCGGCCCCTACGGACCGCAACCCGCCGTGGTTTCGGAGATTGAGACAGCCCGAACATCCAAATGGTTGCCGCCGGCCTACACGTCGAAAGCCTGCCCGAGGCTCGGGATATCCACGCTATCGGTCCGGCACGATCGCAGGATATCGACCATCGCGGCGGTCTGCTCCGTTTCGCCGTGGACGACAAAAGCGCGTCCCGCCGGTTCGCCGAGACCCTCGACCCAGTGGCGCAACTCGCTGCGGTCCGCGTGGGCGGAGTACCCGCCGATCGTGGCTACTTCGGCGCGGACGGCGACCTCGTCGCCGAAGATCCGCACTTCTCGCTCGCCGGCCTGGAGGCGATGGCCCATGGTGTAGCCCGCCTGGAACCCGACGAAGAGCACGAGGTTGCGGTGGTCGCCGATGCCGTTGCGCAGGTGGTGGAGGATGCGCCCGTTCTCGGCCATCCCCGAGGCGGCGATGATGATGACCGGCCCGCGCATCTCGTTGAGTGCCTTGGACTCCTCCACCGACCGCACGTACTTCACCAGCGGGAAGCGGAACAGGTCATCCGTCTCGCGGACCAGGCGTTCTTGCCGGTCGAAGGCCTCGGGGTGGAGCCGGAAGACGTCGGTGGCGTTCACGGCGAGCGGGGAATCCACATAGATCGGGATCTTCGGGATCGCACCGTCCCGCGCGAGGCTGTGCAGTTCGTAGACGAGTTCCTGGGTGCGGCCCACAGCAAAGCTAGGGATGAATATCTTGCCGCCGCGCTTGGCCACCCTGTTCACGCACTGCGCGAGAAGGTCCTGCGCCTCCGCGACCGATTCGTGGGTCTTGTTGGCGTACGTGCTCTCCACGATGAGCACGTCGGCGCGGCCCGCGGGGGGATGCGGGTCGCGAATAATGGGGAGCCCTGTCCGACCGACGTCGCCGGAGAAGACGAGGCGCTTCGCACTGCCGAGGTCGTCGATCTCGAGCACGACCGACGCGGAGCCGAGGATGTGGCCGGCGTCCGTGAAGGTCAGCCTCAGACCCGGCGCGAGGTCGAGCGCGCGGTCGTACGGTATGCTGACCATGTGGTCGGCCACGTGGGTCGCGTCGGCCGCCGTGTAGAGCGGCTCGCCGACGGTCGTCTTGCCGCGCTTCGCCAGGAACGCGAAATCCTTCTCCTGGATGAAGCCGGAGTCCGGCAGCATGATCGAGCACAGGTCGCGGGTCGCCGGCGTGCAATAGATCGGGCCTTGGAAGCCGAGCTTGACGAGGAGCGGCAGGCGGCCGGCGTGGTCGATGTGCGCGTGGCTGAGGACGACGGCATCGACGTCGCCGGCGGGGAGCGGGAACTTCGCGTTCTTCGCGCGGGTTTCCTCGCGGCGGCCCTGGAACAGGCCGCAGTCGAGCAGAATCCGCTTGCCGGCGGCCTCGAGGACGTGCATCGACCCCGTGACCTCGCCGGCGGCACCCCAGAAGGTGAGTCGCATCAGCCCTCGCGTTGGAAGACGGCCAGGACGCGCCGCGGGGAAAGGGGCAGGAGCTGGCAGAGACTCCAGCCACTGCGGCGGCGGTCGTTGAGTTCGTCGGTGACGGTTTCCTCGTCCTGGCGCGCACGGCCGGCGAGGCGGATGAGGATGGCCTGGTACTCGCTCATGATCACCTCGTGCCGAAGATACGGTCCCCGGCGTCGCCGAGGCCGGGAAGAATGTAGCCCTTCGCGTTGAGTTCGCGGTCGAGTGCGGCCGCGTAGACCGGCACGTCCGGATGCGCGGTCAGCATCCTTTCGACACCAGGCGGCGCCGCGACGACGCAGAGGAGGCGGATGGACCGAGCGCCCGACTTCTTCAGGGTGGTGCACGCTTCCACCGCGGAGCCGCCGGTTGCGAGCATCGGGTCCAGCAGGAAGAAATCGCGCTGCTCGCGGCCGCTCGGCGCCTTGAAGTAGTAGTGCACCGGCTGGAGCGTCTCCTCGTCGCGGTAGAGGCCGATGTGGCCCACCCGCGCCGACGGCACCAGTCGCAGGATACCCTCGACCATACCGAGGCCCGCGCGGAGGATCGGGACCAGGGCCAGCTTCTTGCCGGCCACGCGCTGTCCGGTGGTCCGCTCGAGGGGCGTCTCGAGATCGACCGGCTCCGTCGGCAGATCCTTCGTCACCTCGTACGCCATCAGCATCGCGATCTCGGCCACGAGGTCGCGGAAGTCCTTCGTCGGCGTCCGGCGGTCCCGGAGCAACGCGAGCTTGTGCTGGATGAGCGGGTGCGCGAGGACGGTGAGGTTGGGGTAGGTCGGCATGGGGCTAATCTTGCATGGAGGGCGGAGTTCTGGCCAGCGAAGACAGGGACGAGGGTTCGGGGTTCAGGGTGCAGGGGCAAGGAACCAAGAACGGTTTCGGGGGTTCGGGGAGTACAGGTGCGCGAGGGTCGGGTCCCCGCTATTTTCCATCCCCTTGGCCAGGTAGCTCAGTTGGTAGAGCACGTGACTGAAAATCACGGTGTCGGCAGTTCAATTCTGCCCCTGGCCACTCAGTCGTCGGATATGCGAAGCCCCGGTCGGTTCTCGACCGGGGCTTCGCGCTGGGCCCGGACCTCCCCCACCCTCCCACTGGCTAGCGGCGTACCACCTTGAGCAGCCGCAGCTCCATTCTTGTCGCCGCTGGCGCGGCGTAGAGCGTGATGTCGCCGGTCCTTGGGTCGCGGTGATAGAAGGTACAGGGCTGGGTATGGTTGGCCGCGTCGAAACACAGCCTCCCGTCCATGACTGCGGCGGCGCCCCGCGGTGTCGCGGCTGGCCTGACGGACCAGGGGTTGCGGTGCCACGGCCCGACCTCGACCGACGGGACAACGCCCGTTGCGGCGTCCCGCGTCGTGAGGTTCTCCAGGCGGGATCGCCCGTCTGCGGCCAGCCGGAGGTACGTGGATTCGTCGCGCATCATTCGCGCGGCCGGAAATTCGGGAGGCGCCTGCATGAGGTAGAGGCCGACGAATTCGGCCGGCAGGCTGGGACTCACGGGAGCCTGAGGCGCCGGCGCGGCGAAGACGGCGGCGCCGCAGAGCACTAAGAGCGCAGCGAGGGCGGCGAGTTTCGAGACAGCGCGGCGAGGAGAGCGCGTCATCGCGGTGATCCTCCGGGCGAGATGGGACTCAAGCGAGAGCACCCCGGCGAGAGCGGCTGCGGGACGCGGGAACGCCGCGTGCTGTCCGACGAAGAGCAACAGAGAGCCGTAGCGCCGGACGTTCGGGGAACGCGAGAGGACGCGGGAATCGCAGTCGGTCTCGACGGCGAGGCGGAGCTGGCGCAACTGGAGCCACAGCCAGACTTGCCACGGCATGAGGATGGTGCAGGCGAATCCGAACGCCAGAAGCAAGGGGTCACGCGCCTGCACATGCTCGGTTTCGTGCCCGAGAATCAGGGCGCGTAGTGGCGCATCGAGTTCGAGGATCCAATGTGGCAGGACCGTCCTGGGCCGGCGGATGCCGAGCACGGCGGGCCCCATGTCGACAGACAACAAGACGGGGACGCCATCGACGAGTTGTTCCCGCCAGGAGCGCCGCAGTCGGGTGAGGCGCCAGACGGCGCGCAGCCAGCCGCCGGCGACACACACCGAGAGGGCCACCCACGCCGCGATAAAGAGGTGGTCGTGGCGTGGGGACCCGGAGCCGGCCACGTCGTACGCAGCGACCAGGAGCGCACCCACCGTCGTTGTCGCCCGGACGGTCCACACAAAAGGAGCAGCGGCGTCCCGCCTCGATCCCCGCTCGGAGCTTAGTCGCACGGATTCCGCCAGCGTGGCTTCCGGTGCCAGATGTGCGATCGTGGGCCGGATCGCGCCCGTGCCAGCGGCGAATCTGACGATCGGAATGGCGAGTGTCACACCCATCGCGAGGGCCCATACCCACCGGGTTGGGCGTCGCAGGCTTGCGAGGACGACCTCGGTCAGGCCGGCTGCGGCCGAGATGAGAGCCCCCACGAGCAGGGCGTAGAGCGCCCAGGCGGTGGTCACGGCGCCTTCTCCCGGAGCCTCTCGTCAAGGAGGCGCCGTAAACGACGGAGTTCGGTCGCGGAGAGGGTCTCGTTGCGCACCAGATGCGCCATCAAGCGCTCCGGGGAGCCGTTGAAGAGCTTGTCGATCACGCGGCCGATGGCCCCCTGTTGCGCGTCGGCTTCCACCACGACGGGGTAGTACCGGTGGGCGCGCCCCTCAGGCACGTGCCGCACACAGCCCTTCTCTTGGAGGTTCCGGAGGATGGTGAGCACGGTGTTGTAGGCCACGGTGGCGTCAAGTGCCTCGCGGACCTCAGCAGCCGTTCCCGAGCCGCGGTCCCACAGCACCTGCATCACGTCGATCTCGCGTTCGCCGAACGTCGGAGCCATCAATCCCCTCTGGGAGCAACTAAGCGTGTAGTTCATGATGGTGTCCTGAGCCCGTTTTGTCAACTATTGGCATAGTTGTCGGTGTTCTCGAAGCGACCGGCGCACACTGCCAGTGTTGCGTGGGAAACCGCGCGCCAGGGCCGGGCGCCCGGGGCCGGTGGCGGTGGAGTAGCCCCGGACGGCAGATTGACGGACGATGCCCCGACTCCGGATACGGTCGGTTCTGTTCGGTCTCGCGCTCGTTGCGGCCACGGTGGCGGTACTGTGGCTCGCGTCCGGGAGCGCCGTGGAGTACGGACCCCTCGTCGCCGTGGAACGGTGGCGCGTGGACTCGGCCCAGGCGGGCACGGTGCTCGAGCGTGTCCGCCTTACGAGCGCCGCCGGGCGTCGGGTGACGTGCTTCCTCCGGCGTCCGGCCGCCGCAGGTGCCTCGACGGCCGAGCCAGCGGTCCTGTTGTTCGGCGGCATCGGGACCGGCGGTCGTGCCGCGACGCTGGTGGACGCATCGCATCGTGCCGTGGTGCTCGCATGCGACTACCCCTGGGACGATCCCTCGCGCCTTCCCTGGTGGCGGATCGCCTGGCGGGTGCCTGCCATCCGCGCCGATGTGCTCGCCACACCGCAAGCGCTGGCGATCGCTGCCTCCTTTCTCGTCAGGTTGCCGGACGTGGATCCCCGGCGCGTCGCGGCGGTCGGCGCCAGCCTGGGCGTGCCGTTCGTGGCGTCGTGGGCCGCCGGGGACAAGAGGGTTAGGGCCGTGGCGCTCGTGTACGGCGGCGGAGACTTCCGCGCCCTCTTCGAGGCCAACCTACGACGGAAAGTCGCCGCGCCTTGGCTGCGGCGCGCCCTGGCGGCGGTCGGCGCGGCCCTCCTCGTCGATCTCGATCCCGCCCGCGCCGTTCCCGGGATTGCGCCGCGCCCACTGCTCCTCGTGGGCTCACGCGCTGACGAACGCGTCCCGCGCTCGTCCATGGACGCGCTCGCCAACGCCGCGCGTCCGCCGGTCATGACGGTGTGGCTCGGCGGTGGTCACATGATGCCGAGGGACACGGCGCTACTGCGGGCCATCAGCGACACCACGGTGGCGTGGTTGGTCCGCGTCCAGGCCCCGCTGTCGCCCTTGTCTCCCGTGCCGCATCTTAGGTGACACGTATGCCGACGACCCAGGACGACCTCAAGCGCGCCGCGGCGTTGCGCGCGATCGAGTACATCACCAGCGGCACCGTCATCGGGCTGGGCACCGGCTCCACGGTCCGGCCCCTGCTCGACCTGCTCGGCGAGCGGCTGGCCGCCGGAGCGCTCCGCGACGTCATCGCCATCCCGACCTCCGAAGACACCGCCATTCGGTGTCGCGCACTCGGCATCCCGCTCACCACCCTCGACGAACATCCGCAACTGGCGCTGGCGTTGGACGGTGCGGACGAGGTCGGCCCGCGGCTCGATCTCATCAAGGGTCTCGGCGGGGCGCTGCTGCGCGAGAAACTGGTCGCGCGGGCCGCGAAGCGCTTCGTGGTCGTGGCCGACGCGTCGAAGCGCGTCCGGAAGCTCGGCACCAGGGCTCCCGTCCCGGTGGAGGTCGTTCCCTTCGGCTGGAGCACGCACCTCGCGTTCTTCGGGAAGCTCGGCGCCGAACCGGCGCTGCGGCGCACCGCCGCGGGCGCGCCGTTCGTGACGGACGAGGGACACTACCTCGTGGACTGCCGCTTCCCGCGCGGGATCAAGGACCCCGCGGCCGTGGCGCGGGCGCTGGCGCGCCGGCCGGGCATCGTGGAGGACGGCCTGTTCCTCAGGATGGCGCACGTCGCCGTGTTGGCGGGCGCGAGCGGGGTGAAGGTACTGAAGCGCTGAGATAGGCGTCACGCTGTTGTCATCGCTTCCTCACGTTGTGCAAGCCGGGCCGACACCCGCGTCTCCCAGATTGGAGTCCACGCACTCCACCGGGAGGCTGCCGTGTCCACGAGGCTCACAGTTCTCGCCGAAGACGCACTCGCCGGTCCGGAGTGGGGTGCCCGGGCCACGTCGCTGACACTGCACGCGGGGCTGATCGCGCTCGCGGTCTGGAGCACCCAACGCCCGCCACTCTCGCCCACAGAGCCGCGCGAATACACGATGATCTTCTCCCTCCCCGACCGGACCCCCGTCGCCCCGCCTCCCCCGACGGCGCCGGTTGTTCCGCCGGGCATGTGGAGGATGCCGGCCGTGCCCGGGGTGGTCCCACTGACATTGCCAACGCTCGTTCCGACGCCGGCACCGGACTGGCCGTCGGCGCCGCCCGAACTGATCCCGGGAACACCAGGCTTGGTTGCCGCGCCGCAGTCGCCACCGCCGGCGGAGGGACTCATGGACATCCGGGTGGTGGAGGATCTTCCGGTGCTCCTGAGTCATCCCGCGCCCCGCTATCCGGACATCCTGCGCCAGGCCGGCATCGAGGGCCGCGTGACCGTTGAGGTGGTGATCGACACCGCGGGGCGCGCCGAGCGCGCCGGCCTGCGGATCGTATCGAGTTCGCACGCGCTCTTCGCGCCTGAGGCGGGCGCAATCGTTCTCGGTTCCCGCTATCGGCCGGCGCGCTTCGGGGGCCGGCCGGTGCGGGTCCGGATACTGGTGCCGGTCGCTTTCTCACTGCGCCGGTAGCGCAGGTTACGGAGGCGTCCTAGTTTCGGGGGCGCGCCATCCGCGCGTCCAATATGACGCATCCCCGTCGCCTCCTCGTCCCGTGCGCCGTTGTCTACGCGCTGAGTCTGCCGGCCCCCGTGGCCGCGCAGGACCCGCGGCTCATCACGGCCGGCCTCATCGAGCGGTACGTCGGAGTGCTTGCCGCCGACTCGATGCGGGGTCGCGCCACGCCGAGCCCGGAACTGGAGAAGGCCGCGGCGTACGTCGCCGCGGCGTTCCGGCGCGCGGGACTGGAGCCATCGGGGGACAGCGGCGGCTACGTGCGGCGCTATCCGGTCGGGCGCGATTCCACCGCGATTCGTCCCTTGGCGCCGAACGTCGTGGGTGTGCTGCCCGGCCGCGATTCCGCGCTGCGCGGCGAATACGTCGCGGTCGTGGCGCACATGGATCACCTGGGGGTCGGTCGTCGCGTCAAGGGCGATTCGATCTTCAATGGGGCGGACGACAACGCCTCCGGGACCGCCGGCGTGATGGCGCTGGCCGCAGCCTTCGCCACCCAGCCGCAGCGGCCGCGGCGGTCCGTGCTCTTCCTGGCCGTGAGTGGGGAGGAGAGCGGCCTGTGGGGTTCGCGCGCCTTCGTGGCGCACCCCAGCGTCCCACTCGACAGCATCGTGGGGCTGGTGAATCTCGACATGATCGGCCGGAACCGGCCGGACTCCGTGTACCTGAATGGCTGGGGGAAGACGAGCATCAGTGATCTTGTGCGGCGTCTGGCGGTGGCGCATCCGGAGCTGGGGCTCGGCGTGGGCCCGGACGTGGAAGACCGGCCGCAGACGCCGGCCGACTCCGACCACTACCCATTCCAGCACGAGGGCGTCCCCTACGTCTTCTTCTACACGGGCGACCACGCCGACTATCACCGGCCGTCCGACGAGGTGGTGCGGATGGACGCGGACAAGGCGGCGCGCGTGACGCGGCTGGCTCTGTACACGCTCTGGGCGATGGCGGACTCACGGACCCGCCCCAAGTGGGACCCGGCGGCGCGACGCATCAATGTCCCGCCGCGGAAGAAATGATGCGACGACGCCTCGCGCTCCTCGCCTTGGTTGCCCTGGCGTTCATCCGGCCACTCGCGGCGCAGGTGCGATCCTGTGGCGCCACGACGGAACCGCTCCGCGCCGACAGCCTCGCGGCACTCGGACGCTTCTGGCATGCCCTGCGGGCGGCGCCAGCGCTGCCGCGTCCGCCGCGTTCGGTGCCGCAGTCGCTCGCTGTCCTGCATGCGCGGATCGACACGGGGCTCGGTCGCTGGAAGGAGGCGGGCGAGGTTCTGCGGCGCGTGCGGGGCCGCGGTACACTGCCGGAGGCCGTCGCCCTCGCGGCGTTCGCCGCCGAGCACCTGGAGCAGTGGCGCGAAGCGGAGGCGGGCTTCCGGCGTGTGGTGGAACTGGCCGCGACGTCGGCAGAACTTCGCGGGCAAGCGCTCGTGCACCTGGCCCTCGCCTTTGAGGCGCTCGGCCGACGGGACTCGGCTGTCGTGACGTGGCGTCGCGCCGCGCAGGCACTGCCCGAGATTGCCGACTGGCTCGCCTTGCGGCGCGCGGCCCTCGAGCCGGACACGACCCTAGTCATGGCGCTGGTGTCGGCGGCGCGCTCGCCGGGCGCGGCGCAGCGGGCCGACGCCTACGTGGCGCAGCGGCGACTGACCGCGGGCAACGCGACCGGCGCACTCGACCTGTACCGGCGCTGGGGACGGTCCCTCGATATCGCCCGCGTCGAGTACACACTCGGGCAGGGGCGCACCGCCAGGCTCCGCGCGGATTCGGTCCTCCTGAGCGACCCGACCAGGCCCCATGCGCTACTGGCCGCGAACCTCCTCCGCGAGCAGCACGGCACCCTCACCGTCCGGGAAGAGGCCGGCCTCGCCCGCGTCTACCGCGCCCTGAACGATCTCGCCTCCGCGGAGCGCACACTGCGCAGCGCCCTGGCGCGTGGGGGCAAGAATGTCGCGTTGTGGCTCGAACTCGCGGCGCTGCGCTCGGAGCGGCGCGACCTGCGCGGGGCCTTGGCCGCAGTGGACAGAGCCGACAGACACACGCGCCGGCTGGGGACACCGCACGTGGCCGCGGCGCGGGTGACGGCGTACGCCGCCGCGAAGGAGTATGGGCGGGCGGACACTCTACTGCTGCCGCTCGTGGAGCACTTCCCCGGGGACTCGAGCGTCGCGCGGGCGGTTCTGTTGCTCGCGGAGCACGACCGCGCGCTCGTCCAGACACCGGACGAGATGAGACGGTACTGGCTACTGGTCGCGCGGTTTCCCATCGCGCCGGCCACGAACGTCGCGCGCTTCCGTCTGGCCTTGTGGCACGTGGTACTGGGCCAGCGGGACTCCGCGGAGGCGATACTGGCGGATGTGGTCGCCCGCGACAGCGCTGGCGCGCTTGGCACCGCGCCGCGGTTCTGGCGGGCGCGCCTGCGCTGGGACCGCGGTGACAGCCTCGCGGCGGTGTTCCTTCGGCGCATTGCGCAACAGGAGCCGTTCGGCTACTACGGCGTCCGCGCCCGCGAACTAATCGGCGAGGCCTTGGGTTTCGTGCCCGACAGCGCGATCGCCCCGCCCCGCCCGGGGTCGTTCGCTCCGGCGCGGGCCCGGGAGCGCGTGCGTCTGCTTGCCTCCCTCGGTTTCGATGTCGAAGCCAGCGCCGAGGCCGTCGGGTGGATCGCGGACACGACGGCGTCGGTGCATTTATTGGCGGCGGCGGCGGGCGCGGCGGCCGCGGCCGGGTTCGCCCGGGAGGCAATTCTCCTCGGCCAGGCGATACAGGCCCGGGCCGGCATCACCGTGGCCGCGGCCCGTGGCGTGCAACCGCTCCCGTACCGCGTCGTCATCGAGGGTGAGGCGGCGGAGCAGTGTCTCGATCCGTTACTAATGGCGGCCATCATCCGGCAGGAGTCCCGTTTCACTGCGCGTGTTACCTCGAGGGCGGGCGCCCGCGGAATGTCGCAGGTGATGCCAGAGACCGGTCGGGAACTCGCGCAGCGGATGCGCCTCGCCGGCTGGGACGCGGAGTTGCTCTTCGTCCCCGACTTCAACCTGCACCTCGGGTCGCGGTTCCTCGCGGACCGTCTCCGTGTGAACGCATTCCCGGTGTATGCCGCGATCGCCGCCTACAACGCCGGCGCTCAGCGGGTGGACCGCTGGCGCCTGTGGCCCGAGTTCGGCGATCCCGATCTCTTCGTGGAGCGCGTCGCCATCGTGGAGACGCGCAACTACGTGAAAACCGTCTACGCGAGCTACCAATGGTACCGCCGAGCCTACGCCACGCCGATCGCTCTTCCCGTCTCGGGTCCAGCCGAGCCGTCGTCACCCTAGCGCTGGCCCTGGCCGCGGCGGGTTGCCGGGGCAAGGGAGAGAACGTTGCCGCCGGGCTCTCCCCGGAAGAGCAGGCCGGATCGGCGGTGCGCGCCCTCTACACGTCATCCGACCAGGTCGCGTCGTCGGCGTGGGCGTGGCTGGCGCTCGACAGCACCATCTTCGTGATGGTCGACGTCCAGTCGGCGGTCCCGGGATTCGTGCAGGGTCGTGCCGACCTCTGGACCGTGAGCGGAGGCGAACCGACGGTGCTCGGCCGCAGCGCCG
>Ga0315275_10003760_pt1 | contig 14054 bp, 8 predicted proteins | sample YL17G03_0_MG_FD_205557 | JGI IMG/M metagenome (GOLD analysis project Ga0315275, IMG submission 205557) | Sediment microbial communities from Yellowstone Lake, YNP, Wyoming, USA - YL17G03_0 | ecosystem: Environmental > Aquatic > Freshwater > Lake > Sediment | place: USA: Wyoming | collected... | reverse complement strand
GCCGAGCGCGTCACTTTGAGGACCGGCACCGCTGTCACCACCCCCAGCGTGATCACCGGCAACACCAGTTGCTTCAGCGCGGCGCCAGCAGCGCCGAGGTCACCGGCGATCAACGCGTCGAGCGCGTACGAGCCGGTGATGCGCTCCGGCGGCAGGACGGCGAAGTCGAGCCGGCCGAGCGGCGCGGGCGCCCAGCCCAGCACGGTGTAGAAAACGTAGATCAGCACCAGCGCGAGCCAGAAATCCGGCATCGCACCGCCGCCGAGCGTGAACGCATCGGCGGCCTTGGCGACGGCTCCAAGCGCTCGCCGCCCGGCGGCGAGGCCCATTCGCATCGGCAATTTGCTCTGCCGGGGATTTCCCGACAACCCCCTTGATATCGGCATCCGCCCTGACTCGTTGCAAGGCCGCCCGTTGCCGTTGCGCCATGCCTGAGCCGCGGGCAATGATGTACACGAGCGCGGTCAAGACCGGCACGAAGATGAGGCCGATGATCCACAAGGCCTTGGCGAATCCGCCAAGCTCGGTGTCGCGGAACAAATCGACGACAATCTGGAACAGCACGAGAAGGTACGCCACGAAGACGAAGGTCGACACAATCAGCCAGACGATGTCCCAAAAGTTGCTCGCGCATTTCTCCTTAAGTTGGGTGCCGCAAAGAAGCCCTGGTGGCGGGGCTTCGATCAGACTGTCGGTGGCGCTCGCACCGTGCGCGCACGCTGCACCCCGGCGCGCAGGAGGGCGAGGACAGATCCACCGGTGAGCATGCCCAGGACATAGGTCAGGGCGACGAGGACAGAGATGGGAAGCGTGATGCTGGTCGAGAAGAGCGAGACGGTCGCCGCCTCCAGGTTCTGGAACGTGAACAAGAGCACGATCCCGGTGAAGACAACGACGAGGGCGATGTAGACGTACCTCATGGTGAGCTCTCCTCAATCCGCACGGGCGCAAACAACTAGATCCGGACGCCTACACCGCCGGCGGCTGTTTGCCGGGTGTCTAGATCCAGCCGGCTGGTTGTTGTTAGCCTCGCTGCCGCGAACGCATCACGATGCTCGCATCCCCACAACGCCCATCCCCTCACAACGCCAAGCCGCGGGTATAGCCGACCTTATTGGCGCGGGGGCATCTCGATGTCGTCTCCCTGCGAGCTCCCGGTCAGTGCGACGCGCGGGCCCAACCCGCAATGAGCGCCGCACGCCGCGGCTTGCGCCGAGCTCAGCGGCGTTAAGGACTAGCCCCGGCCAGCTGGCCTGGACCAGCGCGCCGCTGCGCCGTAGCGCCGCATCGATCGATTGCGGCGGTACGAGGAGCCACGCCCACGGCGGTCACCACGGTGCCGAAGCGCAGCGCTCGGGGCCCTTCGCTCCAACACGGGTTCGCGTCAACCCGCCTTCACAACTTTCAACTCGCGCTGCGCCAACCAGGCGAAAGCGCCGTACATGCCGCACATCGACACCGCGTGGGCCGTGGCGGCGCCGGTGGCGCTTAGCGGCGGCACCAGGAGGATCAGCAGCAGCGTCTGCAACAGCGCGGCGCAGGCCACGGTGATGTAGGTGGCCTGCTTGCGCCGCTTGTACTTCAGGTAGGTCGGCGCCAGCGACAGCAATACGCTCACCGATGCGCCGACCGCGAGGATGTGCAGCGCCGTCGTGCCTGCGTCGGCGAACGCGGGCCGAAACATCTCGAGGATGTCGCGGCCGAAGACAAAGCAGATGCCAAGGAACAGCCCCAGCGCAGGCAGGAGCCAGCGCAGGCGTTCGCGCCGCAACCGCAGCACGCCGGGGTGGTCGCCCCTTTCGAGCAGGATCGACAGGCGTCGTCCATAGGCGCGGTTGGTGGCCGTGGCTAGCACCGTGGCCAGTCCGGCGGTACCTGCGGCCGCGGCATAGGCGCCGATCGCGGCAGCGGGTGCCTGTAGCCAGGCCATGGCGATCAGCCCCGACTGTCCCAGCAGACCCAAGGCCATGCGGTAGACGAAGAAGGGCCGCGACTCGACGCGCCAATGGGGCGTTTCGTCGAGCGGCACGGCATGCCGAAGCGCAAGCGGCAGGCTGCGCCGGCCCGCCAGCATCATCAGCACCAGCCCCAGCAGCCATGCCGGGCCCCAGCAGGCCACGGCCAAGGTCGCGCTGAGCTCGACGCGCAGAGCCAACAGCAGCCCGATGCAGGCCAGGGCGGTGGCCGGCACGGCGATGCGAAAGATGGCCAGCGCGGCCACCTTGCGTCCCAAGGCGGTCAGCGCCTCCAGCCCGAAGTGCACCAGCGCGCCCACCGGCACGCCCAGGGCCGCCACCGCGACGCTGGGCCGCGCAGAGTCCGTCAGCGTGGCACCTGGCCACAGGGCCCAGGCGACGCCCGCCGCCGCCAGCAGCAGCGAGACAGCAGTGACGCGGCGCAGCGCGAAGCGCAGATAGCCTCGCGCGCGTGCCCAGTCCTTGCGCTCGAAGTAGACCGGCAGCGCCCGCAGGGCGTACTTCTCGCTGCCGAGCGGCGCCACGGTCGCCATCAGCATGAACACAGCCGATGCCACCACATAGTCGTCGAAGCCGTCGACGTGGAGCTGCCGTGCCAGCAGCACCGTGCTCAGATAGACAATGCCCTGGCCGAGGACGGCCAGCAGCGCCAGTGGCGGCTCGCGAGATTCAAGCTGGTCTGAAGGACCGAGCGGCATGCGTGGCTCTCAAGCGAACGTGGACCAGCCAGTTTGCTTGACCCCTGCGGGTCGGAACGCCGAAGTCACTTCCTGGGGGCGCTCAGAACGACAGCCGGAACCTGACGTCAGGGATGTAGACGGTGTTCACGCCGGGGTTGAACGACGGGTTGTAGACCACCTGCAGGCCCCGCGTGATTCACAGGTTCGGGGTCACGAGCATTCGCCAGTAGACCTCCCACCCGGTCTGGCTGCGCTGCCCGCTGCCGGGGAAAATGTTGTTGAACGGCTGTGTCCACCTGAGACGATACTCAAGAAGTAGATTTTCGAACGGCTAAAGTGGAGCGCCTGGCAGACCCGTCGGCGCTTGATCGAGTCGCCACTGCATGCAGGCGTGAACGCGGTGGGAGAGATGTTGAAGCCGAGGCTGACGGTGGTGGGAGGATGAATCGGGCGCAAGCATGTCTAAGGTGCGAGCTAGTCTAAGTGCTTCATATTTACGTTGTACCGACTTCGCTGCACCAGCGCCTTATTTCGGGAGCCACACCGGCAAGGAGGAACCCATCGGCACAAGAATCGGATCTGTCCAAGATTCGGGCGTCTCTGACATTTCCACCTGCGAACCGAGCCGCGTGAACTCACCGAAGGGCGTCATCCGGGTGACAAGGTTCGGCTTCTGAATCTGATGTTCTGGCCCAAGGTCTGCAATGTGATCCAACTTTGCCTTGTCGTTCAGTCCGAGGCTCATTTCGAACATCGTCGTCTGTGTGAGGGTCGCCGTGATGCGGTAGCTGCCGCCTTCCTTCGCCCGGCGGATCAGGGCTGCCTGTACGCCGGCGCTGGCCATCATGCCGCACAGAAAGTCCACGACAACGTTCACGCCGGGAGGGGTCTTCGGAAGCTCCACGCTGCCTTCAGCCGTGAAGGTCCCAATCAAGGCACCGGCGTTGAAGTCAAACCCGACCCAGTCGGCCCAGGGACCGATCACGTTGTTCAGCTTGATGCGCACGTAGATGATGCCAGGACGAACCAAGGCGAGATCCTCAGCGCCATAGCCCTGTTGCGCCGCCAGGTGCGGCCTTAGATTCTCGACAAAAATGTCGGCATCCTTCACCAGTTCCAAGACTTTCTTGCGCTCCTTGACGGCGTCGACGATCGCCTGACCCATGCCCGCGTCAGACTGCATGTAGATGGCCCGATCCTCAAACCAACCAGGCTGGTTCAGGTTGAGGCAGTTCGCTCCGGCGGCCGCCAGCTGGCGCAACGTGGCAGGGCCAGCCACGACGTGTGTCATGCCGAGGGCGCGCACGCCCGACAGTGGCCGGGGACCGGGCGGCAGCGGTTCAGGCGCGCTCTCACCAATCTTTTCGATTTGGATCAAGGGCGTCGAGGCGTGAGCTTTGAACTGCTCACTCGCCTGATACTCTTCCTGCGTCCGAACCATCGTGATCGGCAGCTGAATTTCCTGGCCTGCGGCCTCCAGATCCAGGGCATCCCACTTTCGCGTCGCCTGCGCCAGATTCTCGGGCACCATTCCGGCGCGCAGGAGCTTTGCCACCTTGGCCTGCTGTGACGGATACGGCGCAACGAGCATGACGAAACGGTTGTCTCGTGTTGGGAAAATTGCGCCACCAAAGGTATTCGTCAAGACCATGATCGAGTGGCCATTGAGCGTCGTGCAGTTGTACAGCACGTCCTGCCAGGGGCTCTGGTAGACGTAGGCTTTGCGCAGGTCGATGTGGATGTCCTGTCCCTTGCCGCCACGCTGGCGGTGCAGGATCGCCGAGGCGATGGAGCCGACGGCCGCGGCAGCTGCCGAGGCCGCGCCGGTCTTCAGCACGGTCGGACGCAAAGGATCGAGTCCGGCAAAGGTTACCTTGCCGCCAGTGTCGCTGCGTTTGAGGCCCAGTTCCTCTTCAAGAAGATTGTCGACTACGCCGAGAAGGTCTTCGTTGTTGTTAACAGGTTGGTTCGTCCGCATGGGTTTCTCCAGTGATTGACAACCACACGGGCCCGTCAGAACGACAGGCGGAACTTGATGCCAGGGATGTAGACGGTGTTCACGCCGGGGTTGAACGACGGGTTGTAGACCACCTGCAGGCCCGGCGTGAACCACAGATTCGGCGTCACTAGCAGCCGCCAGTAGAGCTCCCAGCCGGTCTGGTTGCGCTGCCCGCTGCCAGGGAAGATGTTCTCGATCGGCTGGGTCCACATCAGACCCAGCGCCAGTTCGCCGCGGACGTTCAGCGGGTTCAGGTAGGCCAACCCGGCGGTGACGAGTTGTCGCGTCACCGTGGCCGAGATGCCGCCGCCTTCTGCCGTGTTGTAGGTGTAGCCGCCGAAGGCCACGTAAGGCCCCATCTGCTTCTCGCCGTAGACCCGGAAGCCGCCGCCGGCCTTGTTCGGCGTGGTGGCGGCGTTGCGCGTGCTGCGCTCGTCGGCATAGAACAGGTCGAGGTGCAAGTGGTCGAACTCGCCATTCGGCCGGCGCCAGCGGTAACCGAGCTCGGTGCCGTAGAAATACTGGTGATCCTGGAAGAAGGTGCTCCAGTCCAGCCCGTTGGCTGCGGGTTCGCCATTCATGTCGTTGAGCGTGCCGACCATGTACAGCTCCGACTCCTGGCCCAGCGGCCGCCATCGGAACGACGCCCCGAGGCCGAACGTCGGGTAAGGAATGATTTCGTGAAACGCAAACGGGCTGGACGTGAACGAGACGCGTGCGTCCTTGAAGCGCGAAAAGTTGTACACCGCGGTCGGAATCTGGTTGCCGATGCGGAAGTTGAAGTCCTTGCCCAGCCACTGCTCCCAGAACAGGTCTTCGACCTTCGGGCTGTTGGTGTCCCACGACGTGAACTCGTAGTTCGACCAGGCCGCGCCCACCCTCGGCACGCCAAAACCTGCCGGGACGGCGTTGTCGCCGATCGAGTTGCGCATGCCCAGGTTCATGACCAGGCTGCCTTCATAGTCGCCGCCGCGGTCCAGCGCCGTCCATCTGAACAACAGCCCGGCCCAGTAGCCGTTCGCGGAGTCGTAGGGCGAGCCTGGCAGCGTCGCGGAGGCATGCTGATAGAGCTGCGAATAGAACGCGCTGACCTGGATGCCGTGCTCGCGGTACAGGTCTTCCCTGAACTTGACGTAGGTCTCGCGGCCGGGAAACGCCAGGCTCGGGAAAATCGACCCGGGCTGCGGCGAGCTGTTGGCCAGCGTGACTGTGACGTCGTCCGGGCTGAGCGGGGTGAGGTCCGACGGCTGGGGAAAGGGTTGTGTAAACACCGGCGCGGCGGCAGCGCTGCCGCCCACGCTCTGCGCCTGCGCGGTGGCCCACAGCGTGCCGGCGGCAGCAGCCACCAGGCCCATGCGAAGACTTTGGCGCAGCCAGCGCGCGGCGGGGCTCATCAGGCCTTGCCCCACTCTGTGCGACCGATGGCGCCGCTGGCCACCATGCGCTTGACATCGTCGGCGCCGTAGCCGAGTTGCGCCAGCACGGCCGGCCCGTCGGCACCGATGCGCGAAGTGGCGCGCGGCCGCGGCGTGGGCACGCCGTCGAAGGTGAACCAGGTCGGACGAAAGCAGTGGTTGACCCAGCCATCACTTTCGCGTTTTTCAAAGTACACCGTCGGCGACGGCTTGTCCATGTGACGATCTGCCACCTGCCGGCAGGACTGTACCGGCACCGCGAGCAGGCCCTTGCCCTTGACGTAGGCCAGCGCCTCGGCCACCTTCTTGCCGCCGAGTTCGGCCGTCATGTCGGCCTTGCCCTGCACGAAGATCCAGCCGTCGGCCAGCTGGTACACGCGCTCGCCGGCGTTGCGGCCGACTGCCGACTGGCCGCGGATGTCGTCGGGCGGCTTCGGCACGCCGGTCAGCAGCAGTTGCGTCAACGTCGCGGAAGGCGCGAGCGAGGCCTCTGCCCAGTCGCCCTTGCCGTCCTTGCGGTGCTCGCGGGCGTAGAGCGCGGTCACGCCGGCAAACGCGGCCAGGTAGCCGCACAGGTAGTCCACGCACGAAGCCACGCCGTGGTAAGTGGGCGCGCCTTTGTTGCCGAAGCGCTCCATGATGCCGGTGGGGCCCTGGATCGACGGGTCGAAACCGACGTCGTTGTCCTGCGGGCCGCGCCGCTCGCCGCGGAAGGCGGTGACTTGCAGGCCAATGCACTTGGGGTTGGCGCGCTTCAAGGTCGCCGGGTCCAGGCGCAGCCGCACAAGTTGCCCGTCCATCTTGTTGGCGAGCACGAAGTCGGCCGTGGCCGCCAATTGCGCCATCACCTTGGCGCCATCGGGGTTGCGCACGTCGATGATGATCGTGCGCTTGCCGCAGGCCACCTCGCCGGCCCAGTCGACGACGATCGTCGGCGAGCCATTCGGCTCGGGCTGGAAGCTCTGCACCACCGTGGCGCCGAGTTCGGCAAACATGCGTCCGCACGACGGACCGGCGAGCACGTTGGTGACATCGAGCATGGTGTAGCCAGCGAGCGGGAACTTCGCTGGCGCCAAGCCCGTCACCTTGGGTACCGGGGCCGTGCGCGGCGGCAGCGCCCGAATGCGCTGGGCGACGGCCAGCGATGGATAGGGTTGCGCGCTTTCCACCCAGCTGGTGCGGCCGACGCGCACATGCGGATCGCCTGAGACCTTGTCGATGATGCCGGTCTCGCGCGCCGTGCGATGCACCAGCCAATCCTGCCAGGTGCCGATGATGGCCACGGCCACGCCGTTGGCCTGCAGGAAGCGGTCCCACTCGCCGGCGCTGCGGCTGGCAAAGATCGGCTCCAGCCAGTCGGCGAGCTGCGAGGTCAAATCGAAGCGCAGCGCCAGCGAGTCGGCCAGGTTGTTGTGACGGTTGGGCAGGTTGGCGGCATCGAAGGTGTTGGCGTCCACCATCCCGGCGGCCAGCGCTTTGTCCCACAGGCCCAGGGCTTCGAGCGCGCGCCGCGTCAGGCGGCGGTTGGGGGCGGCCATCGGCAACAGGAAGCGCCCGTCGGCACAGCGGTACGGTGCCGACAACGGCGCCACACGCTGCTCGAGCCACAGCTGCCCGGCGGGCTCGGCACGCGCATTGGCCATGATCACTTTGGCCTGCTCGGGCTCTAGCCCCGGGGGCAGGCCGCCGATCGCGATCGGTGCCAGATGCGGCGGCAGGCCGCTCGAGGTGAGTGCCAGCGCGCCGGTCGCCGACAGCCCGCCGGCGATGCGCGAGGCATGCACCTCGCGACCCAGGCCGGTGCGTTCGCGGTCGACCAGCACCGCTGCCACCGCCACCGCGCCGTTGACGCCAGCATAGACCGACGCCAGCGGCAGCGGCGTGTAGATCACCGGCCGGCCGAGCATCGGCCCGGTGACGCTCATGTTGGTAAAGAAGCCGACCAGCGCGCCGATCAGGTCCTCACTGCAATCGGGCGGCAGGAAGCCATAGTCCTGGTCGCCAGGCAACGCGGCGACGACCCGCATCACGGTCTGATGCGGCAGGCGCTTCACCGGCACATCGCCATCGACGATGATCACGTCGGCCGAGGAGGTGTCGGCCAGGGCGCCTGCCGGCAACAACTTCTTACCGCGGTCGAAGTAGGCGTCGTCGAACTGGGTCGAGGGCTGGGGCCGCTTGGCATAGACCTCGGCGCCCTGATCGGCCAGCAGCAGTCCGGTCAGCCGCCCGGTCAGCGTCTGGCTCAACTCCAGCACTCGCACGCTTGCGTAAGGCAGCCGACCCGTGGCCGACGCAGCCGCCGGCGTTGCAGCCGCTGTGCCCTGCGCCGCGGCCAGCCCCGGCAGGCTCGCGCCGAGTGCAGCGCCAAGCGTACCGCTGCCGATGGAGCGGATGAAGCTGCGTCGCGTCAGTCCGTCCTGGGAAGCGCCGGCGCCCTGTTTTGTCCGCTGCCCGCTGCGGCCGTCATCGCCCTTCTTTTTGTCCGTCATCTTCCGATCCCTTGAGTTGATCGCGGCAACGCCGCGCCTATTGAAAGCTCTGACCCTACTTCAACCACCCAAGGGTCAGACGACTGCGCCGTATGCCTGTTCGCACGACGCACCACGAAGAATTCCCTTGATCGCGCGGCCTCTATACCCAGTTGACCGTGTCGGCGCCGCGCACCGCGACCAGCGGCGTGCGCCATTGGCCGGGCGTCTTCGACAGCTTGACCTGCGGGCCGAGCCGCTGCACCAGGCCGTAAGGCGTTTGCGCCTTCATCAACTCGGGCTCGATCATGCGGTGCAGCGGATCGTTGGCGTCGAAGTTCTTGCTGGCAAACTGGCCCAGGCTGGCATACCACATCGCGGCCCGCGCGAGGCTGACGCGGACATGGTAGCTGCCGCCTTCCTTGGCCCGGCGGCGCAGCGCCGCCAGCACACCGGCAGCGCCGAGGTAGCCGGCGATGTAGTCGTTCATCACCAGCGTCGGCGGGAAGCGCGGCGGGCCGCCGTCGCCTTCGGCGATGGTGAACCCGGTCACGGCCAGCCCTTCCATGTCGAAGCCGCCGCGCTTGGCCCAGGGGCCGTCGTTGCTGTAGGCATTGACGGACAGGTAGATGATGCCGGGGCGCACCGCGGCCAGCTCCTTCGCGCCGAAGCCGAGCCGGTCGAGCGTACCGATGCGGTAGTTCTCGACATAGACATCGGCCTGCGGCACCAGCGCCTTCAGGCGCTTGTTCTGGTCGGCATTGCGCAGATCGACGAAGGTCGAGCGCATGCCGACGTTCACATCGACGACGAGTGCCTCGTGCTCGAAGGCTTGGTCACGTGCGATATGCAGCACCTGCGCGCCGTACTCGGCCAGCGTGCGCGCCGACACGGTGCCGGCGATGACATGGGTGTTGGCCATCACCTTGATGCCCGACAGCGGCTGCGTCGGGTTGGCGCTCCAGCGCTCGGGCGCGGACTCGCCGATCTTGACGATCTCGATCAGCGGCGTCTTCGCGAGAAAGGCGCCTTCGGGGTGCGCCAGCCATTCCCTGGCGCTGCGGTGGACGACGCCGACGCCGCCCATCTCGTTGAGCCGCTCCTCGAATTCGAAGCTGTTCACCGCCTTGAAGCCGCGCACGATGTTGTCGCGGCCCGGTGGCACGTTCAAGGCTTGCAGGCCGGCGCGCTCGAGGTGCGGATAGGCGCCGGTGATGTTGAAGAAGCGGCCGTCCTTGGTTTCGAAGGGCACGAAGGTCATCGGGTTGCCGAGCCCGACCGGGGCCTGCAGGAACAGCCCGTTGACGCTGGGGTGAAGGAAGTTGAAATTGGCGGGCAGCGGATCGGCCGCGGGGATGGTGCCCGCGGCCTGGCTCATGCGCATGATCGCGCCGATGATCGGATTCACGTTGTAGACCGACTCGCGCAGATCGACGCTCAGGTCCTGGCCCTGGCCGGTGCGTTCGCGCCAGATGGCTGCGGCGCCCACCGCCGAAGCCATCGCCGGCAGCGCCATCGCCGTGCCGATGCGGAAATGGCTGCGCAGGATCGGGTCTTCGCCAGTGAAGCTCACCTTGCCGCCACCATCGGCCGGCGTGCCACCGATGTCCTTCATGAAGCCGGTGAACGTGGTATCGATGTCGAAGGCCCCAGCTGGCGTCTGCGCCTTCGCGACGCCGCCGATTGCCGTCGCGAACGCGACCCCTAGCGCCGCGGCGCCGGCATCCTTGATGAATGCGCGGCGGTCGTTATTGATGTCCGTCATGTCTACGTCCCCTTCTGCTTTCTGTTTTGTGTACAAGTTAGCGAGGAAAGATAAAGGTCACGCGCAACTGGAAACCCCAGTCCGCCACGCCATCGGGCTTTTCCGCGTAGTAGCGCAGCAAGCCCCCGAATTGGATCGGCTTACCGTCGATAACGAACAACTGGTTGATGCCCATCTGCAGCGGCACCGTGCCCTGATTGCGGTTCCAGTTGTAGGTACTTTCGGTGCTGACGAAGTAGGTGGTGCGTGTCGGCGCAGTGTAGGCCAGCGCGATCTGGCCGAAGGACTGGTTGACGCGCTGGCGGTCGTCAGGCGGATCGAGGCCCCAGGTGTGGATGCCGAGCAGCAGGAAGGTCCACGGTCCGCGCAGCCACACCGCGACCGCCGTCGGCCCCAGGCCCCACTGCTTGGCGCCGAGGAGATCGTTGGTCGCGGTCGGGTACAGAATCGCCGGCCCGACACCCCAGACCAGCCCGCCTTCGGTGGGCCGCGACGGCGAGAACCACAGGCTCTGCACGATGTCGCCCAGGCCACTTTCCGAACTGGGGAACACGTTGTCGACATGCGCGAACGGAATGACCGTGCGCGTGATCAGATTCCATTCGTTGTTCAGCTTGAATGGCAGCACAGGTTGCGCCACCAGCGTGTAGCGGAAGCCCTTGTCGTCGGGCCCGCCGCCGTAGTCGAAGTTGTTTTGGACCGGCACGGTGATCAAATTGGCAAGCGGATTGTTCAGCTGCTGCGCCAATTGATCCTCCGACATGCCGTACTCTTTCGGCTCGTACTTCGTTGGCTCATCCGCCTGCGTCTGGGCGGCGGCCGTTGCAGCGAAAGCGGCCATCGCGCCGGCTGCTGCAAGGCGCCGAAGCGGCTGTAGTTTGCTATCTTCTTTCATTACTGTCTGCCAGTTCCATCGATAAGCAGGTCTTTCTCGGGACGAGCTCAACCGGACACATGGAACTACTGTCAATCTGGTGTATGAGATGCCGCAAACATGTTCAGATCCAACGGCGATTCTCTCGCCGTGCCGGCGGATTGATTGCGCAGGAACGCCGTCTTTGGACACGATTCCGCCCGCGCGCCGCGTAGGTCCGCCCGCGCGCCGCGCCGCGTGGGTAGACTTTATAGGGCCGGGTTGCGGTGATGTCAAGGGAGGCACGATTCCGCCCGCGCGCAGGTAGAACGATGCTTCAAGCAGAGTTATGCCTGTTCGCCATCGCACATAGGGCCGCAGCGTTCGGCCTCAGATACTCTGAAAGCGACCCGCTATGCGTCGCGCTGGAGCCAACAGCAACGTAGCTGACGTCCAACTCGGGTCTACCAGCTCATTACGCGCTGGTCGAAGATGAACGTTGGCACGGGCCCTAAGGCGTCATGGCGGTTGGCCGCCGTCTCGGGGGTCTGGCCCCACAGCGGGGGCCACGGGCGCGTGCCACTTCGAGTGCAGTGGTGCGTTCACCCAGAAGTCAGACGGGCTGCTAGTGTAGTGCTTCACACTTCCCGGCACAAAAGACGACGAGAATCGGCGCCATACGGCGTTGCAAATCCTCGCCAGGTGTTCAACCTGGCTGCGGTTTGCGCCTTGTCTGGCGCCGATTTCGTCGCTTTTGTCTTGCCAAGTGGGATGGCGCGCTCCAAAGATAAGCGCCAGGCAGCATGAAGCACTACACTCGGCCGTCCGGCGGACGCCACGGCAATGCAGATCCATCTCGCGCCACGCCATGGTCAACGGACCGGCCGGTTTGCCGACTGCGGCCGGTCAAGGCTCGAGGCGAGCATTCGGCGCGCCCGGAACGAGCATCTGCCGCGTCGGCAGCCCGGGCGGCTCGGCCCTCCAGGCCGCTCCCGCCGTTGCGCTGCGGAAGCCGAGCTGGTACAGCTCGCCCATCAGAACCGGATCGAAGACTTCTTCGCCGCCCAGCTTGACGCTGTCGGGGATCGTGATCCATCGGAATCCGGCTTGCTCGCGCAAGGCCACCGCGTAGACGCGGAACAGGTCGCCCACGAACGCAGCCTTGCTCGCCGACGCAAAGGTGCGGGAGGCGATGCCGCGCACCGAACGCGGCGTCACCGCCGGCACCGGCAGCAACTGGCCGTTGTGGATGACGAAGATTTCTTCGCGCGCGCTGCCGCGAACGACGCCTTCGCGGGCGCCGGTGAAGCTGAACACGCCGCCGGAGTAGAAGACGTTGGCACCGACGCCGCCGTCGACGTGCATCTCGTCGTAGAGCCTGCCGCCGACGATGACGTCGAAGAACACCGGCGGGAAGGCGACCGGCACCGATGCCGATGCCAGCATCACCCGGCGAAAGAGTTCGAGCGCCTCGGGCCGGCCGCTGGCTGCGATCAAGCCCATGTTCCAGACCATGAATCGCTGCGAGTCCAGGTCGGCGGTGCCGACATACAGACGGCGGCCCCGCTTGTGCGCGTCGGCGACTTGGCGCAGGAACTCGGCGGTCACGTGCTGCTCGATGAGCGACCGGAGCGGCGCGGTGTCGGCGAACGATTCGCCGACCAGCAACTGGGGCAGGATCCTGAGCATCCTGAAGATACTGCGCGACGCGGTCGTCGTGTAGAACTCCCGCAGCGCGTCGTCGTAGGCCGGACCGAGGAAGGCGAACGGCGCGATCAACGCGCCGGTCGACACGCCGGTGACGATCTTGAAGGTCGGGCGCTCGCCGGTCGACGTCCAGCCATTCAGGAACCCGGCCCCGAACGCGCCGTTCGCGCCGCCGCCCGAGATGGCGAGATGGGGATAGTGGACGACGCCGTCCGGGCCGAGGGGAAAGTCCTGCGGCGACTCCTCACGGAACGAGAGCGCGAGGTCGCGTGCCATCGCCGCGCTCGGCGCCCCGGCCGGGGCTCGCACATTGGGCAGACCGGGAATCGTTGCCTCTGCCATCAGCGCGGGCGGAACGGCGTTGCGTGGCAGGCTCCCGCAGCCGGAGAGCCCGAGCACGGCGCCGAACAAGGCCCAGCGCAGGCCACCGCTCGCGAGCGTCCGAAGCGGTGCCGCCGTCCCCGCACAAGGACCGGCGTCGACGCGTCGATCCAGGGCTGCGCACGAGCCCGAGAACAGGCGATGCAGATGCACGGGCAGGGAAATGGGCATGGCCGACGATCTCGTTGGAGGTAGCGTCTTTGACTGAAAGCCGCCCTTCCACTGAAGATAGATTACAGCATCCCGTGATAACCACAGTGGCGCTGGAGGCATCTAACCAGAAGCCCAAAGCTTGCCAGTGTCGCGCGCGCCGGCGCAGTGGAAGTCGCCGGCACGGGCGAACCCAGCGCAGTATCTATTGCGGCATCGTTTCGGACGGACCGGTGACTTTCATGACCGGCGGCGGATTCCACCTGCCCGTCAATGCGTCCGCCTTTGGCGCGTAGAGACGCATCGTCAGGTTGAACGCACCTTTGGGGGCGGGCAACCAGTTCGCATTCCTGTCTGCGCCCGGGTCTTCATTCTGGAAGTACAGATCGAGCGACCCGTCGGCGTTGTACTTGAACGGCATCCAGCTGCTTACCGCGAACCGGTTCAGCGCATTGGCCACTTGGAAGCCATCGGAGTCGTAGAGCGTGATCGACCAAAACGCATCGACCGGCGGCACGTTGCCCTTGCCGAAGTGCAGAACGTACTTGTTCGCGCCGTCCAGCGGTTTGCCGGTGTGGTCGCCGAGATTCATCGGATAGATAGCGTCCTCCGGCAGGTTCGCGCCGAGACCGAGCTGGGCGACGATCGCGCGCTTCA
>Ga0315275_10003759_pt1 | contig 14057 bp, 11 predicted proteins | sample YL17G03_0_MG_FD_205557 | JGI IMG/M metagenome (GOLD analysis project Ga0315275, IMG submission 205557) | Sediment microbial communities from Yellowstone Lake, YNP, Wyoming, USA - YL17G03_0 | ecosystem: Environmental > Aquatic > Freshwater > Lake > Sediment | place: USA: Wyoming | collected... | reverse complement strand
TGCGCGACGTCGTCGTCGCCACGCCCGGCACGCGCACCACCGCGCACCTGGCCCTGCTCCTCTACCAGCCGGCCGCCCGCACCGTCGTGGTCCCGTTCGATCGCATCGAGGACGCGGTGCTGGACGGCGCTGCCGACGCGGGACTCCTCATCCACGAAGGCCAGCTCACCTACGCCGACCGCGGCCTGCACCTCTGGCAGGACCTCGGGGCCTGGTGGGGCGCCGGGACCGGCCTGCCTCTGCCGCTCGGCGGCAACGTCGTGCGCAAGGACCTCGGGCCCGCCCTGATGGAAGCCATCTCGCGCGACCTCCGCGCCTCCATCCTCTACGGCCTCGCGCACCGCGCGGAGGCGCTGGCCTATGCGGGCCGCTTCGCGCGGGGGATGGACGCCGCCCGCACCGACACCTTCGTCGGGATGTACGTCAACGACTTCACCGTGGACTACGGGCCGCGGGGCCGCGCCGCCGTGCAGCACCTGCTCGACGAAGGGCACAGGGCCGGCCTCCTGCCCGCGCGGGTCCAGGCCGCGTTCGTCGCGGGTTGAGGGGGGGGAGCATGACACTGTCCGCTGAGCCGGGCCGCGCGCCCGACCGCATCCTGATCGTCGAGGACGATCCCGCCCAGGCCCGGCTCCACCAGGCGATCGCGACCGCCGTCGGCCTCGTGCACGTCGGCACGGTCGGCACCGCGTCCGGAGCGCTAACCCTCGCGCCCCAGGCGGACATCGTCCTTCTCGATCACCTGCTGGCCGGCGAGCAGACCGGCCTCGACGTGCTCCGCGAGATCCGCCGCTCAGGGCTCCCGGCGGCGGTCGTCCTCGTCACCGCGCACGGCAGCGAGCACCTCGTGGCCGAGGCTCTGCGCCTCGGCGCCACCGACTACATCATCAAGGACGAGAAGCTGGCCGCCGCGCTGCCGGAGGTCCTGAGGCGGGTGGTACGGGTCCGGCGGATCGAGCAAGCCCTCCGGGCCAACCGCGGCGACGTGATCCGCATCGAGCGCACCGCGGCCATCCGCGAGGTCGTGATCGCGCTCTCGCACGAGTTGAACAGCCCGCTGCAGGCACTCGCCACTCAGCTCGAACTGCTGGGCCTTGAGGCCGGGAGCCTCCCGGAGACGGCACGGGCCAACGTGGCCGCCGCGCAGGCCGAGCTGGCCCGCATCAACGGCGTCCTCCTGCGGGCCCGGGAGCTCGAAGGAGACGCCGCGACGACCTACGTCGGCCCGACGCGGATGACCGACCTCCGCGGCGGCCGCTAGTCGGCCGGGAACACCTCCGGCAGCGAGCCGGAGACCACGCCCACCTTCTCCTTGGTGGTCAGCCACCCCACCACGCGGCTGCCGAAATCGTCGAAGAAGGTGTAGACCACCGGCACTACGATCAGCGTCAGCAGAGTGGACGTGATGAGCCCGCCGATCACGGCCCGCGCCATCGGCGCCCGGAACTCACCGCCCTCTCCCAGCGCCAGCGCCGTCGGCAGCATCCCGAAGATCATCGCCAGCGTCGTCATCATGATCGGCCGGAGCCTGATCTGGCCCGCGTCGATCAGGGCGTCGCGGCGGCTCGAGCCCGCGGTGCGCGCCTTGTTGGCGAAGTCCACCAGCAGGATCGCGTTCTTCGTCACCAGGCCCATCAGCATGATGACGCCGATCATGCTCATGATGTTGAACGTGCTGCGCGTGAGCATCAGCCCCAGCATCACGCCGATCAGCGACAGCGGCAGTGCCAGCATGATGGCCAGCGGCTGCAGGAACGAGCCGAACTGGGAGGCGAGGATGAGGTACACGAACACGATCGCCAGCACGAGCGACTCGATGATGAAGCCGACGGTCTCGACGAACATCTCCTGCTCGCCGCCGACCACGATGCTGTAGCCGGTCGGCAGCAGCCCCGGGCGTTGCAGGCGCCGCTGGATGTCGCCCGACACCTGTGTGAGCGAGCGTCCCTGGAAGTTCCCCTCGATGCGCGCCATCCGCTCGAGTTGGTAGCGCTTGACCTCGCTCGGCGCGCCGCTCGGCACGATGCGCGCCACCTGGCCCAGCGGCACCATCACCAGCGACATCGTCCGCGCGTCCACCTGGGTGGTCGCGAGGGGGATGCGCGCCAGGTCGGTGGAGGACTCGCGGAACTCAGGGGCGAGCCGGACCACGACGTCGTGGGTGAGTCCCGACGCGTCCTCGAAGTTCGACGCCGTCGTGCCCGACAGGACCGTCCTGAGACCTGTGGATACCGAGCCGACGGTGACGCCCAGGCTGGCAGCGAGGTCGCGGTCGAGTTCGACCACGAACTCGGGCTTCCGGCCCTCCAGGCTTGACTTGAGTTCCACGAGGCCAGGAACGTCACGAATCGCGGCGAGCGCCCGGTCGGAGATCTCCTGCAACCGCGCGATGTCCGGCCCGAGGATGTTGACCTGTATCGGCCGCTGGCCGCCGCCCATCCCGCCCGCCTCGTTCACGAACGCCGTCACGCCGCGGAAGCCGGGGAACGCCCCGCGGAGCTCGACCATCATCTCTTCCTGCGACTTCGAGCGCTCCGCCGGGGGCTTCAGTCGCACGTAGATCGTGCCGTCGGTCACGGTGCTCTGTTGGCCGCCGCCGATGGTCAGGTACGTGAACGCCACCTCCGGCAGCGACCGCACGTACCGGTCCACCTCCTCGGCCTTGACGCGCGTGTACGCCAGCGACGAGCCCACCGGCGTCTGGACGGTGACCGAGATCTCGCTGCGGTCGGACTTCGGCATGAACTCGCCGCCCACCGCGCCCACGCCGAGCAGGCCGATGGCCAGCACGAAGGCGCCCGCCGCGATGCCGACGGTCGTCTTCCGGTGGTCGAGCGCCCAGGCGATGACGCCCCGGTACCACACGCCGAGGTCGCGGAACCGCGCATTGAAGCGCTCGAGCGTCTTCCCGACCGGCCCGCGCTCGGCATGGCCCGCGGCCTGGGGATCGTACCAGATCGAGGAGAGCATCGGGTCCAGCGTGAACGACACGAACAGCGAGACGGCGATGGCGAACGCCACCGTGATGCCGAACTGGAAGAAGAACTTGCCGACGATGCCCCCCATGAATCCCACCGGGATGAACACCGCCAGCACCGACATCGTCGTGGCCATCACGGCGAAGCCGATCTCGCTCGTCCCCGAGCCCGCCGCCGTGTGGTGGTCCTCGCCGTGCTCCACGTGGCGCACGATGTTCTCGCGCACCACGATGGCGTCGTCGATCAGCATCCCGATGGCGAGCGAGAGCGCCATCAGAGTCATGGTGTTGATGGTGAACCCGAAGGCGTAGATCGCCAGGAACGCCGAGATCACCGACACCGGCAGGGTGAGCCCGGTGATCACGGTGGAGCGCCACGAGTTTAGGAACAGGAAGACGATGAGCACCGTCAGGAGCGCGCCCAGGACCAGCGTGAGCTGCACATCGGCGAGGGAGTCCCGAATCCACACCGAGTTGTCGCGGATGAACTCGAGCCTCACGCCCCGCGGCAGCTGGGCGTTCAGCTGGTCCACCGCGGCGCGCACGCCGTCGGCCACCTCCACGACATTGGAGCCGGAGATCCGGCGGATGTCGATGCCGATGGCCCGGCGGCCGGAGTACTCGGCCGCGGACCGCTCTTCCTCCTGCGCGTCCTCGATCCGCGCCACCTCGCCGAGCCGGACGGGCGTGCCGCCCCGCACGGTGACCACGAGGTTCGCGAACTGCTGCGGGTCGCGGACGCGGCCCCGCACGCGCACCAGTTGCTCGCCGATGCCGGCTTCCACACGCCCCGACGGCGCGTCCATGTTCTCGCGCCGCAGCGCGCCGACGACCATCTCGGGGCTGACCCCGAGCGCCTCCATCCGCGGGGGCAGCAGGAGCACGTGGATCTCGCGCTGCAGGCCGCCCACCACCGTCACGTTCCCCACGCCGTCGACGGTCTCGATACGGCGGGAGATGGTCTCGGTCGCGAGCTGCGTCAGGTCCCGCATCGCCAAGGCCTCGCCGGAGAGCGCGAGGCTCACGATGGGCGACTGGCGGAAGTCGAACCGGGACACGACCGGAGTCTCGATGTCGGCAGGCAGGCTCGGCCGCAGGGCGTCGAGCTTCGAGCGCACGTCCGCCTGGGCGTCCATCACCTTCGTGCTCAACTCGAATTCGACGAACAGCGTGGAGAAGCCCTCGACCGAGGAGGACTCGATCCGTTTCACGCCCGCGATCGGGTTGACCGCCTCCTCGATCTTCTTCGTCACCTCGCGCTCGACGGCGTCCGGGCCCGCACCGGGGTAGCGCGTCTGCACGAGGATGAAGGGGAACTCGACGTCCGGCATCTCGTCGAGCGGCAGCCGCCGCAGCGAGAAGAGTCCCAGCACCATCAGCGCCACCATCATCATCGTGGCGAAGACGGGCCGCTTGATGGACAGGTTCGACAGGAACATCGGCGCCGCCTCCTACCTGGGCCGGCGGGAAGCGCTGTCCGCCGCCTGGCCGAGGATCTCGACGGGCGCACCGTCGGTGAGGCCCTCGATGGGCCCGACCACGACGATGTCGCCGGCCTGCACTCCCGACGTGACCTGCACGAGCCGCCGGTCCTCGTCGGCGATCCCCACTCCCACGATCCGCCGCGCCACCTTCCCCTGCGCGATGACGTAGACCACCGGCGTGCGGGCGTCGCCCTCGTAGCGCAGCGCCGTGAGCGGCACCGCCACCACGTTCACCGCTTCCCGTGTCAGGACCCGCCCGGAGACGAACAGCCCGCCGACCAGCCGGCGTGCCGCGTTGGGGATGTCCACGTAAACCCGCACCTGCCGCGTCGCGTTGTCGGCCGTGGGGTTGATGCGGCTGATCCGGCCGGTCACACTGGTCGAGTCGAGCTGGCTGACCGTCAGGGCGACGGTACGCCCGAGCCGGAGCTCCGCCATGTGCTCGACCGGGACGGACGCGGAGAGCTGCAGGACGCGCGTGTCCACGATGTCGAATACCGGCTTGCCGAAGTCCACCCGGTCGCCGGCCTGCAGATACCGCCTGCTCACGACGCCCGAGGCCGGCGCGCGCAGGGTCGCCGTCGAGAGCCGGTCATCCGCGCTCGCCGCCTGCGCCTCCGCGAGGGCGAGCCGCGCCCGCGCGGCGTTCAACGCGAGGACCGTGTTGTCGCGATCCCGGGGGGCGATGGCACCCTCGCGCAGCAGCGCGTCGGCTCGGGTGGACTCGGCCACGGCGATGTTGGCCTGCATCCGCTGCGTGGCGACGTCGGCCCGCGCCGAGTTGGCCACGGCGCGCAACACGTCGTCCTTGAAGCGGCACAGCGGCTCGCCTTGCTGGACCGGCTGCCCCTCGTCGACGAACATCTCGACGATCTGCTCCGCGACCGGAGCCCCCACGGTAATGGAGACCTTGGGCTCCAGTGAGCCGCTCACCGGCACGCCGGCGTGCAGCGTCGTGCGCGCCGTCGTCGTGACGTCCGCGGCGCCCACCGAGATCTTCTCGGGCGTGTTCTCGGCCTGCGCGCTGTCGGTGTTCCGGCCGCCGCATCCGGCGGCGAGGGCCGCGGCGAGAGCCGCAGCGATGGTGAGACCGAACCGCTTCATAACGAACGCCTTCCTCGTCTGGATCAGGGTCTTCATTGGGCCGTCCCCGTCGCCGCCACCCGCTGTCCCGGCCGCACCAGCGGCGCGGGCCGCCCGAGCGCCCGCTCGAGCCCGGCGAGAGCGAGGAGGTAGTCACGCGTAGACTGCGCTTCGTTCACCCGCGCCTGCTGGAGCGCCAGCCGCGCGTCCGATACCTCGATCGCCGAGGCGATCTGGTTCGCGTACCGCACCGCCGCCAGCTGGTGCGCCCGCGTCGCCTGCGTCACCGTCTGCCGGCGCGCCGACACCAGCGACCGCGCGCGCTCCATCTCGGAACGCGCCTGTGCGGCCTGGATCGTCACTCCCTCGCGGGTCTGCGAGAGTTGGGCCTCGGCGCGCATCAACTCCGCGCGCGCCTGCTCCACGATGCCGCGGTTCCGGAACCCGTCGAACAGCGGCATCGACAGCGATACCGCAGCGTTCCAGTCGCGGCGGAAGTCGCCGTACGCCGGCAAGCCGGCAGAGGGATACGCCTGCCCGCCGTAGTTCATCGTGAACCGGAGCACCGGGTAGGCGTCGCCCCGAAAGACGCGCACCGCCTGCCGCCGGAAGACGACGTTGGCCTCCGCCGCGGCGAGGGTCGAGCGGTCCGGGATCTCCGCCCGGAGCGCCACCGAATCCACCTCGGGCAGCGAGTCGGCGCCGGTCAGCACCGCCGCCGTCAGCTCGATGGGCTGGTCCACAGGGAGGTTCACGAGCCGGCGCAACTCGAGCAGCGCGTTCTCGTAGCCGTTGCGCGCGCCGATGACGAGCGGCTCCTGGTTCGCCGACTCCACCTCGGCGCGCAGCAAGTCGTAGTCCGCGGTCGAGCCGATCTGGTGGTTGAGCCGGACGCGGCGCAGGTGTTCGTTCGTCTGGGCCTGCGACGCCTCGGAGATCTCGAGCATCCGCTCCGCGAACAGCGTGTTCAGGTAAGCGGTCTTCACCCGGTAGGCCAGGTCCTCGCGCGTGTCGTCGAGCCCGGCCTGCGCGGCGCGCTCGAAGGCGTGCGCCCCGCGGATGCCGGCGCCGACCTTGCCGCCCTGGAACAGTGTCTGACTGACGGTGATGGCGTAGATGTAGGTGTTCTGTCGCCCGAAGGGCAGGTTCCGGAAGAGGTCCGCGATCCCTCGCGGGACGGCGTTGTGGTACTCGTCCTCGATGTACCGGATGCGGTCGGACAGGGGTGCCGTCGTGTCCGGGTTGAACGGAGGCAGCCCCGGACCGCTCGAGCCGCCGGATGAGAACACCGACGCGAAGGTCCGCTGGTACGTCAGCGATCCGCGGACCTCGGGCAGCGCCGACGCCCACGCCTGCGTGATCTGGCCGCGCGCCTGGCGCACCGCCGCCTCGGCGAGGCGGACCTCGTCGCCGGACGCGAGAGCGCGGCGCACCGCATCGTCCATCGAGAGACGGATCGGCGCCGGGGCGGCGGCCGCCGCCTGCTGCGCGCGCAGCGCGGCAGGCAGGAGCGCAATAGCAAGAAGAAGACGTATCAATCGCATGGGGCTACCCTCGCAGGCGGCCATCCGGCGCCGGGCGGATACCGTCGAAGACCAACCGCAGTTGCGCCCGGATGACGTCCTCCAGGCGCGCTTCATCCCTCGGCACATCCACTTCGCCCGGGTGCTCGTGCCCGACCCACCAGAACAGCGTCCCCATGAACGCGGCGCCCAGCGCGAGGAAGATCGAGCCCGTGTCGATGTCGGTCCGGAACTCGCCGCTCGCCTGGCCCTCGTGGACCGCATCCTTCACCAGTGACACCAGACGGCCACGGGACTGGAGGTCTTCCGGGCAGAACATCTGCTGCATCCCCGCGTGCACGACCAGATGCGCCAGGGTGCGATTCTCGCCGTACGCCGACGCGACCGCCGTGAAGAACCCCGTGATGCGGTCGGCGGCGAGCAGATGCTTCTGGGCGGCCTGCTCTTCGACGCGCTCGAGCCATTCCTCACTGAGGTACGCGAGAACCGATTCCTTGCGCGGGAAATAGTTGAAGAAAGTGCCCTTCGCGACGTCGGCCCGTTCAGTGATCTCGTCGACCGTCGTATGCTCAAACCCTTTGTCGTGAAAGAGTTCGAGCGCGGCGACGAAGATCCGCTGTTTCGTTTCTTCTTTCTTCCGCTCGCGTCGGCCGTGTGTGGCTTCCGTCATTCCGACCCTCGACCAAAGTTGACCAGAGTCAATTGCGTCTTGAGTCTACTTTTAGACTACGGTCTTTGCAAGGGTCTGGTTTCGGAGAGGTGCCAAGGCAAGATTGACTGGTTATGACGGTCGCAATCACAGGAGCGACGGGGTTCGTTGGCGGGGCCGTCGTACGGCGGCTGCTGCGCCGCGGCCACGACGTCCGCGCACTCGTGCGGGACCCGGAGCGGGCCGGGCGCCTGCGCGACTTGGGCAGCGTCGAGCTCGTAGCCGGCGACCTGGACGACGCGGCGGCGCTTCGCGGTTTGATGGCCGGCGCCGATGCTGCGGTGCACTTGGTCGGGATCATCGCCGAGAGCGGCAGACAGACCTTCGAGCGCGTCCACGTCGAGGGCACGGCTCGGGTCGTGGCGGCCGCGCGGGAAGCCGGCGTCCGGCGCTTCGTGCAGATGAGCGCGCTTGGCGCCCGTGCCGAGCCGGCGGCCACCGCGTACCATCGCAGCAAGGCGGCGGGTGAGGAGGCGGTGCGCAGCGGTGGCATCCAGAACGTCATCCTCCGGCCGTCGCTGGTCGCCGGCGCGGGGAGCCCTCCGCTCCGGATGGCGATCGACCTGGTCCGGTTCGCGCCGGTCGTGCCGATCATCGGCGACGGCCGCTACCGTCTCCAGCCAGTGTGGATCGAGGACGTGGCGGAGGTGTTCGCGGTGGCAGTGGAGCGCACGGATCTGGCGGGCACCTTCGACATCGCGGGGCCGGACCAGCTCACCTGGCGCGAGATGGTGGACCTGATCGAGCGGGCCCTCGCCGTCACCCGGCACCGCATCGGCGTGCCGGTGAGCCTGGTGCGCTTCGCGGCGCACGCGGGGGTCGCCCTTCCGCGACTCTCGCCCATTTCGCCCGACCAGCTCCAGATGCTGCTGGAGGGCAACACCACCGAGGCGAACGCCATCGAGACCATCTTCGGCGTACGACCCCGGCCCTTTGGTGACGTGGTGCGTGAGCTCTGCGCGCCCTACGCGCCGGCGGGCGTCGGGGCCGGCGAGTGACGCCTCCAGCGCGGGCCTCGCTGGCCCTGCCGAACCCGCTTCGCACCCTGGCCGTGCTCGGGCTGCTCGCGGCGTGGGCGGGCCGCGCCGGCGCGCAGACCGTCCCCGCACTGCCCTTCACCGGCGGCGCAGCGGCCTTTCGCGTCCGCGCCACCGTTGTCAAGGACTTCACGGGAACCGTCGCCGCAGCCCGCGCGCAGTACACCGGCACGGACCTCCCGAGCGTCCAGGGGTTCGTGGAATTCCAAGTGGCGGAGATGCGCACGGGCGTAGGCCTCCGCGACCGCCACACCCGTACGGCGATGGCGGCGGACAGCTTCCCGCTCATCCGCTTCGACCTCGCCGGCGTGGAGCCGGCGCGGCAGAGCGGCGACACCGTGCCCGCCGTCTTCCGGGGCCGCCTGACGATTCGCGGCGTGACGCGCGAGGTCCGCGCGCCGGGGGCCATCGTGCTGGGCCACGGCGGCCTTGAGGTCACGGCGACCTTCTCGATCGACATGCGGGACTACGGCATCACCCCGCCGGTGCGGATGCTGGGCGCGCTGCGCGTGGCGCCGGACATCGAGGTGAAGGTCCATCTCGTCTTCGGAGAGGCGGCGGCGCCGGACTGACACCAAGACAACGGCCCGGGGGTTTCCCCCCGGGCCTGATGGCCGGACAGAGCCGCCGTCAGACTCTGTGGGCGACCACCACCGGGCCGGGCACGTAGACCGTCGGAGTCAGGGACGGGCGTGCCGCGTAGAGCCAGCGCAGGAAGTGCGGGAGATCGGAGCGGCGCTCCGGCTGCGTTTGTCCTGCACGCGGACACGATGGCCCCTCCGTGCTCTTCCGCTCCATCGCCGTAGCTGTCGCCTGCATCGTCCTCTCCTGTGATCCCGTTCACTTCCTTGGATGCCGGGACCGGCTGAAAGGTTGCAGGCCTCGCGGCCGCAGGACTCCAGAGGGGTGACTGCACGGGCGCGGGGCCTACCAGCGGCGCAGCCGCCCCGTGCGGGAGACCGTCAGTGTCTCTACGGCCGCGCCGCGGGCGAACACCACGCGGGAGTTGGATGCACCGTAGCCCACGCCGAGCGGGCTGAAGGTCACGGCACGCTGGCTGGCGGCCACCTGCACCGGCCCGAGCGTCCAGACCCGCAGGGTGTCCCACGCGCCGCCCGCGTTCCGCGTGGCGAGCGCGACCGCCGCGCTATCGCGGGCCAGTTCGTAACGAACCAGGGTGGCTCGCGCGATGGCCGTCTGCCGTGCTGTCTCGTGGACGGAGGCGAAGCGCTGCGCCGCCCCGGTGACGGCGATGCGGTCGAGGGTGTGGCGCAGCGGCGGCGTCACGATGGACGCCACCACCCCTATGATCAGGGTGACGGTCACCAGCTCCGGAAGGGTCGCTCCGCGCGGCATGGCGCATACGATGGCTCGGTCGCCGCCGAGCCGCGGTACCGGTTTCGAGCGGGGCCGGTGCGGGATCGTGCGTCAGCCTCTCCCGCGCCCATCCCACGGCACATCGGCCGTCGCGGCGAAGCGCGGCATGCGGCGGTGCCGCGTGGCCTGCTCGTAGGCGAAGGCCAGGCGCAGCATCACGCCTTCGCTCCACGCCCGCCCGATGAACGAGAGGCCTACGGGCAGGCCGCGCACGTACCCCATCGGCACGGTGATGCTCGGATAGCCGGCGATGGCGGCGAGGCCCGACGTGCCGCCGCTGCCGGAGTCGCCGTTGATGAGGTCGATGGGGCGGGCCGGCGCCGCCGAAGGCGCGACGAGCGCGTCGAGCCGGTGCTGGTCCATCACCGCGTCGATCCCCTCGGCACGCGTGAGGCGTTGGACGCGTTCCTTGAGCTGCAGGTACTCCGGGCTCGTGAGCGGGCCGCGGCGGGCCGCCTGCTCGAAGATCTCCTGGCCGAAGAAGGGCATCTCGCGCGCCGCGTCGCGCCGATTGAACGCGATCAGGTCCTCAAGGGTGCGCACCGCCGCTCCCGGCGCCCACTCGGCGAGGTAGCGCTCGATGTCGGTCTTGAACTCCCACGACAGTAGGTCGCCGGAGCCCGTCAACTGGGCGAGCGACGCCACGTTCGTCGGATCCACGATCTCCGCGCCCCGCTCGCGCAGCGCGACGAGCGCCGCCTCAAGGAGCCCGTCGGCACCGACGCTGTTGCCGGTGTAGCGCTCGCGGATCACGCCGATGCGCGTACCGCGCAGTCCGTCGGCGTCGAGGAACGTAGTGTAGTCGCGCGCCACGTGGCCATCCGAGACCGCGGTCATCTCGTCGAGTGCATCGGCGCCCGCGATGGCCGTGAGCAGGGCCGCGGCGTCAGCTACTGTGCGGGTCATAGGCCCCGCGGTGTCCTGGCTGTGGGCGATGGGGACGATGCCGGCGCGGCTGACGAGGCCCACGGTGGGCTTAAACCCCACAATGCCGCAGAGACTCGACGGCGAGATGATCGACCCGTTCGTCTCCGTGCCGATCGCCGCGGCGCAGGTTCCCGAGGCGGCGCCTACGGCTGAACCGGAACTGGAGCCCGACGGGTTCCGGTCGAGGGCGTACGGATTGCGGGTCTGGCCGCCGCGTCCGCTCCAGCCGCTCACCGAGCGCGTGGAACGGTAGTTCGCCCACTCGGAGAGGTTTGTCTTGCCGAGGATGACGGCGCCCGCGGCGTGCAGCTTCGCCGCGACCGTGCCGTCGCGCGGCGGACGGACGCCTAGCAGCGCGTACGAGCCGGCGGTGGTCTGCATCCGGTCGGCGGTGGCGATGTTGTCCTTGATCAGAACTGGGATGCCGTGGAGCGGGCCGCGCGGCCCGCGCGTGCGGCGCTCCGCGTCCAGGTCCGCGGCGATGGACGCCGCCTCGGGGTTCACTTCGAGGACATGCCCCAAGCGCGGGCCTCTGCCGTCGAGCGACGCGATACGCCGCGTGTAGAACTCCACGAGCCGCCGCGACGTGAGGCGGCCGGCGGTCATCTCGGCCTGCAGCTCGGCGATGGTCGCTTCGGGGAGGCGGGCGTCGGGGATCGGCGCGCCGGGCGCTGCGGCGAGGGCAACTCGCACGTTGGCGAGCGAGACAGCGGCGCTGCTCGCTGCAACGGTGCCGAGGAAGGTGCGTCGCTTCACGGAGACTCCTTATGAGACGGCTAGCGCTCCAGCCCCATCCGGCGCCGCAGGGCCAGGTAGGCGGGGTGCCGCCGGTAGGGATCGAAGGCCGGGTGGTTCAATTGACGGCCAAGGCCTGATGGGAACGCCCGGCCCAGCACCGCGAACGCGCTGTCGGGCTGGTTCCTCCATGCAAGGAAGACCGCCCGGTTCCCCGGAGAGACCGTCGAGAGGGCCAGCCGGCTGTCGATGACGGAATCGGCCTCTGTCGCCCGTCCCAGGCAGCGCAGGCTCTCTGTGATGAGGAAGACGCTTCGCGCAGACTGCCCATCGACCAGAGAGCGGGCACAGTCGCCGGACTCCAGGCGGGCCCACTGACGCATACTCTGGAGCGTGAGGCTGTCTCGCGCGGACGGACGCAGCGCCAGCGCGCGCTCCCACGCACTGGCAGCCTCCACGAAGTGACGCGCGCCTTGAAACCGGAGGGCCGCGGTGGTCCAGATCACGGGGGATAGCGAGTCGCGCATGGCCACCGCGCGGACAACCGCAAGGCCCTCGTCCACCTTGCCCGCGGCCTCCAGGACCACCGCCAAGGCGATGCCGCTCTCCACTCCCGGCTCCCGCGCCGCGCCGCGGCGGGCGAGAGCCTCGGTGCGCGGAGACAGGTCATTCCGCCACCACGCGCGGTAGCCAGCGAGCATGGACATGGCCGCACCATTCGAGGAATCGAGTGCGAAAGCCCGCTCGCTCGCCGCCATCCCTCGATCCATCAGTACGGCATCACTGTCCGGCTCGAAATCCCGGAGCATCGCGTAGCACGCGGCGAGCTGCACCCACGCGGGCGCGGACGTCGAGTCGATCGCGATTGCCTGGTGCGCGAGCACGAGCGCCTGGCGGTACGCGGCAGCCGTGTACTGCTGGTTCAGCGCGCGGGCACTGAGGAGCAGCTCCGTCACCCGCGGGTCCACCCGCCGCACCGCGAACCGGGCCCGCTCGGCCGGCAGCAGCCGCCCGACCACTGCCGCGGCGATCTCCTGCGCCACGGCCACCTGGAGTCCCTCCAGCTCCGCCCGCTGCCGCTCGATCCGCAGCGGCCGCACCACCCGCCCGGTGCTCGTCCGGGTCAGCGCCCCGCGCACCAACACCCGTGCGGAGTCCAACTCCAGGACGCCGTCGACCAGGTAGTCCACGCCGAGTGCCCGGGCGCTGCGCATCGGATCGGCGTCGGCCGCGATGCGGCGCGAGACCCAGCGGGAGCGCACGTCCAGCCGTGCAACGCCCCCCAGCGTGTTGATGATCTCGAGCGTCAGCCCCTCGGCCAGCAGGGAGTCGGCGGCGTTCCGGGAGCGGGGCTCCATGAAGAGGATGGCGACACTCGGCGCGTGGGGCGCCGGCGCGCGCGCCGCGCATGGCGGCGGCGAGCCGTCGGGGCACTGCTGCGCTGCCAGGGGCACAGCGGCCCAGGCGCAGCAGACGCACAGGAGCAGCGCAGTGAGCGCATACCGAGGGGCGTGCAGGCTCGGCAGAGACCCTGCCAGGAACTCGAAGAAACGTCGCATGACTCCCTCGGACCGCGCGATTCCGATACGCCGGAGTGGCATTCCGGTTACCGCCCACCACTTCGTCGGCGGCACGTTGCGCGTGGCTGGTCGCAGGCCGCGTGGCGGGTCGTGTCGCCGTACCGGAACCACCGTGCGCATCCGGGTGCCCGGGTGGTGGAACTGGTAGACACAGCAACCCGACATGTTGCCGGCCGAGAGGCCGTGCGGATTCGAATTCCGCCCCGGGCACACCAGCTGGCCAACCATTGACTCGGCAGCATCGCCGAGCGTATCGTCAGCGTACGTGTCGGGTTGCTGCGGTGGCACCACCACCCACGACGAGGTCGGGCGAGCTGCCCGGCCTCGTTGGCTTTCATGGTACCTGGCCCCAGCGGCCGCTGCGTCCGCCAGACGTCTCCGCCCCTGTGCCCCCGTGCCCACGCTCGTCACCGCCATCGCGCCTGCGCCAGGATGCGCTCCGTCTCCGCCCGCAACGCCTGGATGCGGGGGTCGTCCGCCAGCGGCGCATAGATCGGGTTCCGCAGGATCCATCGGGTGTTGAGCGACGGCCCACACGCGAGCAGCCGCCGCACCGCCTCTTCGCGCCGGCCAGTCCAGAGCAGGTACATGGGAACGGCGTCGCTGGAGCCGCACGGCGACTGCG
>Ga0315275_10003758_pt1 | contig 14058 bp, 11 predicted proteins | sample YL17G03_0_MG_FD_205557 | JGI IMG/M metagenome (GOLD analysis project Ga0315275, IMG submission 205557) | Sediment microbial communities from Yellowstone Lake, YNP, Wyoming, USA - YL17G03_0 | ecosystem: Environmental > Aquatic > Freshwater > Lake > Sediment | place: USA: Wyoming | collected... | reverse complement strand
AGAAGAAGTGAAACAGTTCCTGAACATCCAAGACACGGAACGACCAGTCGCTGTTCAACTCATTGGGAGCGAAAAAAACATTCTTGTCAAAGCGGTTCACGCAGTTGAAGAGTTTGCTGATATCATTGACTTGAATGTCGGCTGCATCGAAGAAGATTACCTGGCGAAAGGATGCGGTGCAGCACTCTTAAAAGACCTCCCAAAACTAGAGAACATTCTCAGAGCAATGGTTAAAGCAACCGATAAACCAGTGACCGCGAAGATTCGCATTGGCTGGGACAACCAGAACATCAACGGTGTTAAAGTCTCACAGATAATAGAAAATTCTGGAGCACAATCAGTCTGTATCCATGGTAGAACCGCAGATCAGCAGTACGCAGGCAAAGTCAACTGGACCATCATGAAACAGGTCAAAGAAAAAGTCCATATCCCGGTCATCGCAAACGGTGATGTCACCAGCTACACCGACGGACTTGCTCTCTTACAAAAAACCTGTTGTGACCTGGTCATGATCGGAAGAGAAGCACAACACTGCCCCTGGATATTCAACCAAGAAACAGTAGACATCAAACAACAGATCCTCCGATTCATTGATCTGTATGAACAATACGAAAACAGACAATCAGCAATTGAGGTCGCTGATCATGTGTTTTGGATGCTGCGTGATTTCAAAACATCAGAAGACACAAAAAAGGTTCATCTAATTGGAACAATCTCGCGTATCAAACGATACGTGAACCGTTTACAACAAAATGAATGAAATACAGCAAACCGACGATGATGAGTTGATGGAGCAGATAGATGATCAGCGAGTGTCTTCCTAAAAAACATACCCCTCGACTGATAATGAACTGCGAATGATCTATTAATGAAAATTTTCTTTTATTGTTTTGATACAAACTATTCCCGAGAAAAACCCCGATTAAAACAACACCAAACCAGGGGAGCAAGGAAAAATAATCGAGGGTGTAAAAATGCGAAGGAACAAAACCCAGCCACAGCAGCCAAGGGAAATCAACAACAACTGTAATTCGGAGAAAAACACCAAGAATGATACAAAGAACTCCAAGAATGAGTGGCAGGTTTCGAAACCGAATCAACGGGTACGCCAAGAGAATTGAAAGACCAATGCAGTGCAGGACGCCAAACACAATGAATCCATTGTGAGGATATACCCAGGTAACAAGCGTGATGATGAGCCCTAACCCAAAGACACCTGCTCCTCGTTTAAGAAATTTTAACCGTAATTGTTGTTTTGACAATTTTTGTTGTGCGCGAGAATAACTTACTGTTAGAGAAATACCGACCAGTAGCAGAAACGTGGTGCTAATGGGATACAAAAACAGCAGGACGGGGGGCGAATCCAAATTCGTCGTATATAAGTCGAAATAGTTCAGATCAAAAACAAGATGATACACAATCATCAAGAAGATTGCGATGCCACGGAGAAAGTCTATCTCCCAAAACCGCTCTGACGGATTTTTTTTCACAGAACCATGGGAAAAGAAATATCTATATAAATTTGGTGAAAAAAAAGAAAGTAGCGGGGAATGGATTTGAACCATTGGTCTACGGGTTATGGGCCCGTCGGGATTTCCTGACTACCCCACCCTTATAGGCACCACCCCAAAAAGAGATGGCAGCTCGCTATGGAGGGCAGTCTCCACCGCCTTATGCTGTGTCTTTCGGGAATACCGTTGCCTATACTTAAACCTAGTACATTCACCGGCCATATCCTCCAGATGGAGCACAAAGTTTTAATACCTTGACAGAGCAATATAATAGGAGGAGAGATGATGGAAACAAAATTTGTAACACGCTTGATAAAACGCCATTCACAATTTCCCACCGTGTGTATTTATTGCAATAAACAGATTCTTTCCAACAGCCTTCATTATGTCGAAGAAGGAGTGACCGAACATATCCATTCATTGATTGCACGGAAATATTGCGAAGAATGCTACAGAAAGCATGGGGAACAATTTTTACTGCATGAAACCACAAAGTAACCCCTTGCGATAGCGTCGTATCGTTACAAACATTTTTTATGAGAGATGAGATTAGCGGTGGGTAGAACTGCAGGGGTACCCGAGCATGGTCTAAGGGGTAGGGCTTAGGACCCTATGACGTAGGTCTCCGCGAGTTCAAATCTCGTCCCCTGCACTCATTATTATCAAAAGAGGGAAGAATCAATGAAAATCATCGCGTTCACCGGCATGCCTGCTTCAGGAAAATCAGAGGCAGTTCAACTCGCAAAAGACAAAGGAATCCCGGTCATCCGAATGGGTGATATGGTCTGGGAGGAAACCAAACGACAAGGAAAACCACTCGATGACAAAAACGTCGGAGATGTCGCACACAGCATGCGTGAAAAAAACGGCATGGATATCTGGGCGAAACGAACCGTAGAAAAAATTCACTCCTTGAAAAAATCACCTCTTCTCGTTATCGATGGCGTACGAAACATGGATGAAATCGAGTATTTTAAAAAAGAACTTGGCAGAGATTTCCTAGTAATTGCGATTGATGCACCAGATGAGCTACGAAGAAAAAGAGCGATTTCTCGAGGAAGAACCGATGACAGTCAGAATCTTAAAGATTTAGAGGAGCGGGATAAACGGGAGATCCACTGGGGCTTGCAAAAGGTCATTGCCAACGCAGATATCGTCATCCCGAACAACGGAAGTCTTGAAGATTTTAAAAAACAGGTTTTAATAGTGTTTAAAAAACTCTGAGAAACGATACTTTAATCTATCTATTTTCAGATTAGGCGACACGATTCGTATGTTCGAAGCCAAAGTAACCATCCAACTCAAGAAAGGTATCTCAGACCCAGAGGGTGTCAACACCCTGAAAGCAATCCATCTCCTTGGTTTTCCGAACGTAAAGAACGCGAAAACCATCAGGACTTTTGATCTCACCATCGATGGAACAGAAAAAAACCAGGTGAAAAAAGACGTCGAACAGATTTGCCAGCGGTTACTCACCAACCCGGTGATTCATAACTATGAGATAACAATTGAAGAAAAATAAGAAGGGGAGTTATTGTGCAATTAGATAGTTTATTCAAAAAACTCAGAGCAGATATTGAAACCTATGAAATCAATCTGCAGCCTGCCTCTGATAAGGAGTTACTTGAAATCAGCAACCGGATGGGGCTTGCGTTAGCACTTCCGGAGATGAAACGGATTAAGGAGTACTTTGGGAAACAAGGACGGAATCCGACTGATATTGAGCTGCAGGCACTTGGGCAAGCATGGTCTGAGCACTGTTGCTATAAATCATCAAAAGTACCACTTAAAAAATATGTTTTTAATGTTGATGAAAACCGAATCATTGCCCGTGAAGACGCGGGTGTCATGGAGTTTGACCAAGATCATTATTACTGTGTCGCACTTGAATCCCATAACCATCCTTCTGCGATCGAGCCGTACGGTGGTGCCGCAACCGGTGTTGGTGGTATTGTTCGAGATGTTCTCTGCATGGGCGCCCAGCCGATCGCGTACATCGACCCATTGTTCTTCGGACCATTGGATTATCCACTAGAGAAACTCCCGAAAGGAGTCAAACACCCAGTCTATCTCTTCAAAGGTGTCGTGGATGGTATCCGTGACTACGGTAACCGTATCGGCATCCCTACTCTTGCGGGGCAGGTGTATTTCCATGAGGGGTACACAGGTAACTGTCTCGTGAATGTCGGCTGTGTCGGTATCATGAAAAAAAGTGAACTTGTGCATAGTTGGGCGAAAGCACCAGGAAACGTGTACATCTATGTCGGTGGGAAAACCGGTCGAGACGGGATCCATGGTGTTAATTTTGCTTCTGCTGAGCTAACTGATGAAAGCGAGGAAAGCAGCAGATCAGCAGTACAAGTAGGAGACCCCATTACGAAAGAACCAGTGATTCATACCTGTCTGGAATGCAACAGAAAAGACTTGCTTGAAGGATTTAAAGATTTCGGTGGCGGGGGACTTTCGTGTGTCTCCGGGGAGCTTGCGTACTCCGCGAACATGGGTGCAGAAATTCATCTGGATAACGTACCGTTGAAAGAAGAAGGACTCAAGCCATGGGAGATCTGGGTATCGGAAAGCCAGGAACGTATGATGATGCTGGTTGCGCCAGAAAACGTCGAAAAAGTCCTACATATCTGCAAACAGTGGGATGTCACGGCAGCCGTGGTTGGAACAGTCATTAAAGATCAAATAATCCGCGTGTTTTACAAAGGACAGAAACTGCTTGAGATGGACCTGGAGTTCATGACCGGTGGTCCGGTCTATGATTGTGATATGCGGCCGTTTCGTATTAAAAAACAAAATCAAACCGATAAAGACTTCCCTCTGCCTGATTTGAATAATTCATTGAAGAATGTATTATCATCACCGAATATTGCCTCGAAAGAATGGGTCATTCGGCAGTATGACCATGAAGTAAGAGGAAACACGGTCATTAAACCATTGCAGGGTAAACTTGGGTTGGAGACCCATGGTGACGCGACCGTGCTGAAACCTTTAGAGGAATCCTGGAAAGGGCTTGCGGTCACCGCTGATGTGAATCCGCGTTTCATGGAACGCGACCCCTACTGGGGCGCCTGCTCAGCGGTTGATGAAGCCTGCCGTAATCTTGTTTCTGTTGGTGCGATACCTGATTCGCTGCTCGATTGTCTGAACTTTGGTAACCCGGAAAAACCGGAGCGGATGGGTGAGTTTTATGAAGCCTGTCGGGGACTTGGCGACATGGGCAGAGCACTTGATTTACCCTACGTCTCTGGTAACGTCAGTTTGTATAATGAATCTACGAAAACCGCGGTTCCTCCCACACCAGAGATATTTGGAGTAGGAATCGTCGAAGACATCAGGACCTGCATCACAAGTGATTTCAAGACCGAAGGAAACTTGGTGTACCTCATCGGTAAACAAACCGAGAAAGAACTCGGTGGTTCTGAATATTACAAGCTCATGAACGTAGAAGGCGGAGTTGTTCCAAAAACAGATCCAGTGATACTACAACATAGCATGAAAGGACTCTTGGCATGCATCAAAAAAGGATACATCTCTGCATGTCACGATGTCAGCGAAGGTGGCATTGCTGTCTGCCTTGCAGAAATGGCGATCGGCGGGGACAGAGGCGCAACCATCGACGTCTCAGAGATTGGTAACGAACAACGTACTGACTTCAAATTGTTTTCAGAATCAAACACCAGATGGATCGTCGAAATAAAAATAGACAAGCAAACCGAGTTTGAAAAACTGCTGAAAAAAGAACACGCCACGTTTACGCTGCTTGGAAAAAACAAAGGAAAACATCTCGTAATTCAGGATAAGAAAAAAACAGTCATTGATCTTGGTGTTGATGTTCTGAGGGAATGTTGGACAAAACCGATTTGGAACTTCATGGGATAAAAAGTAAAATATTCTGTTAAATTGTTTTCTTTTTTAATTATGATGAGAAGCTATGCTGATTGTACTGCTTTCATTCCACCTTCAAATGCTTTCTTATTGACGTCTTTGTATTTCTCAGCGATGTCCTCAAGGATTGCTTCTAACAACATCTCAGGTTTGAACGGTAACACACCACTTGCAGCAAGAGCTCCTAGCATTACTGTATTTTTTGTAATGATTGCACCTGCTTCTTTTGCAATCTTATTTGCATCAATTTTGTACAACTCTGCGTGAGTTTGTATTTCTTTGAACAAGTCATCAAGTTTAGGGTATTGTTCACCACCAACAGCGACGGTAAATGGAATTACTGGGTTGATGTCGGTAATTACTTTTGTTTTCTTATGCACATAACAGATATTTCGGAGTGCCTCAACCGGTTCTGTACTCAATAGTACATCAGCGGTGCCACTGGGAAGCAACGGGCTGGAGACATCACCCATTCGCACTGTACAGACGACCGCGCCACCACGCTGCGCCATCCCATGGATCTCAGAGACGAACACCCCGACCTTTGCTTTCACCGCGGCTTTGCCTAAAATATTCGCAGCAGTAATTACACCTTGCCCACCTACACCAGTCAGTACGATGCTGATTTTTTTCTTCATAGGCTTCCCTCCGCTGAAATCGCACCAAACGGACAGACCTGCACGCAGTTGCCACAGCCGTTACATTGAGCCGCGTCAATATGAACACTGCCGTCCTCCGCGAAATACAACGCTGGGCAGCCAAACCTACCGATACAGGTTTTACATCGTTTACAAATTGCTTGATTGATGTGGTAGAGCTGGATATCCTCCTTTGCTTTTCGCTTTCGCTGCACTTCAAGTAAGATGCAGGGTGATTTACTCACCACAACTGAAGGACCTTTAAATTCTATTGCTCGTTTGAACGCTGCGGTTGTTTCTTTGATTTTATTTGGATCAACAATCTCGATATGCTCCACACCACATCCTTTCACGACATCCTCAACCCTAATGAGTTTCGCTGGTCTCCCCATCCCATCAAAGGGTGTTCCCGGGTGTGGCTGATGACCGGTCATCGCTGTGGTCCGGTTATCAAGGACTGTGATGACCACGTCATGGCTATGATGTACTGCATTTATAATTGGTGGAATCCCGGAATGGAAGAAGGTAGAGTCACCCATGAATGAGATGATTTTCTGGTCTGTAGCAATGGAAAAACCACAGGCCATACCGGCATTCGAGCCCATACAGAGTAAGACGTCTGCCATTTCAAGTGGTGGTTCTTTGCCCAGGGTATAGCATCCGATATCAGTTGGATAAATCGTGTCTTTTGGTGCTGCTTTCTTCACTGCGTAGTAGGTAGCACGATGCGGGCATCCAGGGCATAAAGATGGGGGGCGTCGTGGGGCTTTTAGCAAAGATTGAACCGGTTTAGGAAACGGGTTTTTTACCTTGAAGATTTTTGAGAACGCCTCGGCAACGATATCGGGTGTGTACTCATAGAGTCTGGAGAAATGACCGGTTGATTTCCCATAGATCTTCACGTCAGCACTGATATCATAGGCGAGTGCCTTGAACTGGTTTTCGAGGAACGGCTCGAGTTCCTCGACCATGATAAGTGATGAGCATGATTTCATGAATTTTTCACACATGTTGCGTGGAATCGGATGGGTCATCCCAAGTTTTAAGATCTTCACATCGAGGTGAAGGTCCTCTACCATCTCTTTGACATATGTAAAGGATACACCGGAGGTGACAATACCAACATCCTTTGGTTTTCCTATGGTGATGATTTCATTGAATGGTGATTTTTCAGAGATTTTTTCTGCTTCTTCAAGCTGTTTGAGAAGCACCGGGTGTTTTGCCCGTGCAGTGGCGGGAACCGTGACAAGCAAGGGATCTTTTTGGAAATACCCTTTTTTCCGCGGCTTCTGCATCGCGTTTAGTATAATAGGCCCTCTTGCATGATTCAGCCGAGTCGTCGTCCGTAACAATAAAGGAAGATGGAGCTGCTCTGAAATATCAAAACCAATCCGGGTCATCTCCTTTGCTTCCTGCGGTGTTGTTGGCTCAAGCATCGGCGCACCGCCGAACAACGCGAAGTACCGATTGTCTTGTTCGTTTTGCGAGGAATGACAATACGGGTCGTCCGCAGAAACAATAATATGACCGCCGCGACAGCCCACGTACATATAGGTCATGAACGTGTCACTGGCGACATTCAGACCAACATGTTTCATACAGGTAAGAGATCGTAACCCGCAGAAGGACGCAGCAGCAGCGACCTCCAAGGCAACTTTTTCATTGGTAGAATATTGGAAATAAAAACCAGGATCTTTATTCTGCCTGATTGCTTCTTTTGCGATCATAGAAAACGTATCAGCGATCTCCGATGAAGGTGTCCCCGGGTAGGTTGTTGCGACATCAACACCTGCCTCAAGAGCCCCGCGTGTGATCGCTTCATTTCCTAAGAGCAGTATTTGCTTTCCTGGTTTATCCTCGGTGATTTCTGTCATAATGAACACCATAAAGGTAAAAGATGTACAGTTCCCCAGGATGTGGTAAAAAAAGAAGAGCATATAAATCTAACCCTGCTCGGAGCTGTCAGGAGAGTAATCTACCTGTGGTGCCGCACCTGCATAACTAATTGCATATTCGTCTACAAACAAGGTACTTAAGACAGTGCTTATTTCTTTGGTCTGGAAGGAATTAAGCTGGTAGTTGTAGAGTGCATCCCATCCCTCCTAGTGAGACCAGCGTCCTTCCCTTTTTTATTATAAAAATTTTTTTTCTTGCCATGACACTGCATGGTTTTTTTGCGCAAATACGAAAGTATATGTACTCAACGATGGTTACAGAAAAACTGGAGAGATTAAGAAGGAGTTATCGGGATCACTAACACGACTACCAAGCCTGTTTGTCATCCTGATTCTTATCGATTCTTGACCACATGAAACACTGGAGGGAATGGACATGACAGCAAAAAATTACGTGACTATAGAGCATAAGACAATACCGAAACAAGTACCACTTTTTGAAGAACAAGACGATGGGAATCTTATTCCGTATGTAAAGGAGACGTAAACCGGTTTACTTTTTTGGTTTACCTTAGTTAACCTAGGTTTACCCTTTATTAAAAAAAAATAAAATTATTTAAGTATATGCTTCTCATCAATAAAAGAGAGTATTGAATAAAAACTCATTTAAATATATTAATATGCTTGGAGGACCACCTACGAATTCAGCGATATCATCAAAAGAAGAAGAGGTACGTAACTACTATGATAGTTTTTGGTCAAACAAAACACACACAAATCAGTTTTATCTGAGTGATGGATTTCATTTTGGTTTCTTTGAAAAAGGGATCATTAAACTTGAAGTAGCAATTCGAAACATGAATGATTTTATCGGACGGCTTCTGTGCTTAAGATCGGATTTACCACAAAAAATATTTGATGCAGGGTGCGGGGTAGGTGCTACCTCGCGTTATTTGTCAAAAAAATTTCCGCAGAATCATTTTACGGGAATTTCCCTTACTTTTAATGAAATTGAATTAGCAACAAAGATGCAAAAAGAACAAAACATAATAAACGCAGAATTTCTCGTAGGAAATTACACAGACATAAAGTTCCCTGACAATTCCTTTGACAAAGCCTTTGCTCTTGAATCAGTTTCGTACGCGGTGAGTAAAAAAGATGTTGTCAGTGAAATTTCACGGGTTCTTAAACCTGGTGGGAAGCTTGCAATTATTGACGGGTTTCTTACGAAAGATCTTCCTTTAAATTCCTTTATGCAACATGCATACATAGTGGATTTGAAGAAACGAGCGCTCCCTGGTTATGCATCGGTACAAGAGATGAGAATGTATCTGGAATCAGCAGGGTTTATCGATATTACAGTCCGGGATCTCACTAAGAATATTATTTTTAATTATCTTTTTACTGGATTTTTCTACAGTCTGTTTCCTTTGCTTTTTTCAGAAATGAAACGTCTAATTTTCTGGAGAAAAGAAAAAACAGATGTGGCTGCTGAAAAAATAATGAAAGGGGCTGATTTTGTTGAACTGCTTCTTGGCACAACTAGGAAAACAGGATACTATGCCATTACCGCAACAAAGAAATGAATAGATTGTTAACCGACTGAGAAAACAAGGGTAAAAAAAAATTATTGTTCTAGAAAAATCCATATAAATCTCAACAGCATGTGTTGTTCTGATGGAAAAGAAGGTTGCGTTGAGCATTGCTGGGTCGGATTCATCTGGCGGCGCCGGGATACAAGCAGATCTGAAATCTTTTTCATACCTTGGGATACACGGGGTGACAGCTCTTACCTGCGTGACCGCACAAAACACACAACAGGTTAGAAGCATCTACAAAGTGCCACCTGATATTATTGAACATCAAATAGAAAGCCTGTTTGATGATTGTTCCATTGCTGCAGTCAAAACCGGGATGCTGTACGATGAAGAAATCGTAAAGGTCGTCGCAAAAAAACTAACAGATTACCATATGAAACCGGTCGTTGACCCGGTAATGGTTGCAACCAGTGGCGATTCACTTGCCCATCATACTTTTGTTTCTTCATTGAAACAATATCTCTTGCCTCTGTCGTTGATGGTTACGGCGAACATACCTGAAGCATGCGTCCTTGCCAATATGGAGATTAAAAAATTGAAAGACGTTCAACTAGCGTGTAAAAAAATCATTGAGTTAGGCCCAGAATATGTATTAGTAAAAGGGGGGCATTTACCAGATGACCTCGTCACTGATCTCTTATATGACGGAAAACAGTTCCATACGTTTAATCTCCCCCGAATCCCCCAGAAAAAATCGCATGGGTCAGGCTGTACACTGTCCGCTCTCATAACAGGATTTCTTGCGTTAGGAGAATCACCAGTTGATGCAGTTGAGAAATCAAAGTACATCGTCTGGAGTATGATCCAGCAGGGATATTCTCCAGGGAAAGGTTCTGATGTTCTTAATCATTCTTCTACAATCCAAATCCCACCGCTCCTACGAAGTAACGAGAAGTTCTTAGTCTGGTTAGAGCTAAAGACCGCGATCGAAACGATAGTCTCTTTCCTGCCACCACGGTATATCCCTGAGGTTGGGATGAACTTTACCTACGCCCGTCCCAACGCAAAAACACGAAACGACGTCTGTGCGGTTGATGGAAGAATCACCAAACACAAAGAACGCCTCTCCCTCTGCGGAACGATTGATTTCGGCGTCTCGAGACATGTTGCATCCATCGTTCTTGCAGCGATGTCGTTTGATACAACAATGCGATCAGCGATAAACATTCGATATTCACAAAAAACAGTAGAACTCTGTAAAAACATCGGTTTTGTTATCGGTACATTTGATAGGAAAGACGAACTATCAACCGCTCCATCAACCATGGAATGGGGAACGAAATACGCAATCACCACACTTGGCCGAGTACCAGATATTATTTATGATACAGGCTCCGTGGGAAAAGAACCGATGATCCGTGTTTTAGGAAAAAATCCGGAAGACGTACTTTTTAAAATCCAGAAACTGGTGAGTGCTCCGATACCATAAGATATAAAATTACGAAATGTTTATAAATGATAACGCCCATCGGACCGCCCATTAACCTAGGAACTAACGGAGAGGTATAGTTTATGACAGCAAAAGAAGAAAGCGAAGAAAACGTGATCTATGTAGGAAACAAACCACCAATGAGCTACGTTCTCGCAGTCGTTACGCAGTTCAACAGCGGATCAACTGATGTGGTCATAAAGGCACGTGGTCGAGCGATTAGCAGAGCGGTCGATGCAGCAGAGATAACCAGAAATCGGTTTGTCACCGATGCAAAGATCAAAGAAATACGCATCGGAACAGAAGCGATCACCAACGAAGAAGGACGAACCTCAAACGTCTCATCAATTGAGATAACTCTGACAAAATAAACAGGAGTATTATCAGGAAATAATACTTCTTCCCTTTTTATTTTTCCTTTTGAGAGAACATCATAATAATATATAAAAAGAGGAAGATGAGCCAAGAATATGGCTCTTATTATTCGTGTTTTCTTTATTTTTCTGGAAGCATGTACGCGATATCGTCCCAGGGGTGACGGTACAAGCCCTGTTTCAGACGTTTCTGATCAAGATAATGCCCGATTAATCCAATGCTACGACCAAGAACGAACAATCCATTTAACGCACCCATTTTGATATATTCGTCTGCTTCTTGTTTCGTCAGCTCTGATCGTAGTAAGTCAACAAAACAGATTCCAATGCACCCATCTACGTTCAAAATGAGATTATCCCGTTTTGACGTGGTGATCTTCTCAACTTCTCGAGCATAATCAAGAAGTGGGTTACTCTTGAAATGTTTCTTCGCATAGTCACTGATGATCGTCACACGCATATCAGGGTTATGGATGGATTTAATAAGATGACCGATTCCTTGGATATTGACTCCTTTTATCTTCATATCCTCAACGAACTGATTTGGCGTTTTCCCTGCGTCATACGCCTCAGAGAACATCTGTGCAGCGCCATCGATAGCCCCACCAAATCGTGGTCCGATGGTAAGCATCCCTGAGACAAGAGAAGAAATTAAATCTTTTCCCGCTCGTGTCGCAACAATGGTGTTATGTGCACCAGATACAGCAGGTCCATGATCTGCGGTGACCATGATCGCCATTTCAATAAACTTCGTTGCATAGTCTGGTAACAGTTTTTTAAACCATAGGATGCTGAGGACGCCACCAATGCCAATATCTTTTTTGAATACTTCGGAGATCAGCATGTTTCCGTAAATAAGTTCTTCACCGCGGTCATCGGAAATCGTGGAGATGAAGTTCGCTGACCGTCTCACCAATTTTGCTTTCATCGCAGTGTTATAATCCATGGGCATCTTGAGAACTGGCGGCTCTGGTTTGAGGACAATGATCTTCTTTTTCACGAGGTCTTTGTAGACCAGTCCTATCTTCTCACCATAGTCATCAAAGGAGTTCGGAACCACCGCACCAGCTGCTTTCAGTGCAGCGTTCTTCGCATCCGCTGTCTCCGAATCTGAGCCTGCCTTTGCTCCCGCATGACCGAACTGTACTTCGGTCTTAAACGCCTTTGAACAGGTCCCGGTCACCCACATCACCAAGGGTTTGGTGATCTGTTTTTTCTTTAATGCATCAACGATCGTATATTCGTCAGAACCTCCGACCTCACCAAGACAGACCAGCATTTTAATCTCAGGGTTCTTCTCGAATCTTAATAAATGATCAAGCAACGTAGAGCCAGGGTACCGGTCACCACCAATCGCGATCCCCTCGTAGAGACCATCGGTGTTCTGAGAAACAATATTATACGCTTCGTTACTCAACCCACCTGATTTTGAGACGAAACCAACTGAACCTAGACGGTGAAGCTTTGAGTCCATGATGTTCTCAATGGTTCCTCCAGTGTTCCCGATCTTAAACGCGCCAGCAACAATTCCTCCGACGGTTGCCGGGCCGATAATGATTTTGTTTAACTGTTTTGCTTTTGCGGCTAATTCCCGCATTCGGCGTTCTGGGACGCCTTCTGCGATAATAACAACGGTTCTTATCTGCGGGATTGTGAACGCCTCCTCTGTTGAGGCTGCAGCTGACCGGAACGACGCAAAGTTGATCATCACATCAACGTTCTTGTGTCGGCTCGCTGCGTTTTTCATTGACTTGTAGACCGGAACCAAAATCTCTTTTGGTCCGTAGAAAAACTTCTGCAAACTATCAGATCCAGTTGGGTTGATGACCGCAGCAACAGACGGTGTTTTTCTTCCTGAGACGTAATCAAAGTCCAGCATTCGCTGCACCGCGTTGGTCTGCATGTTATAGATAAAGGCTTGGGTTTCTTTATCAAACAAAATATACTCTTTTCCGGCCATGGTTAGTTCCCTCCTTTCAACGCCATCGAAACAATTTTTGTCATGTGTGTCTCTGGTCCGTAGACTTCAATAGGGACACCGAGTTGTTCACCAAGTTCTCGCATGACCCGAAGACCTTCTTTATAGTTTGGTCCTCCTCGACGAACATAGATTTTAACATTGTTTTCTCTGAGTTTCTCTTTGTATTCTTTTAACGCCCGGACAATACCTTTGAACGTGTTTGCGACATCGGTGAAGTTTGCTATACCACCACCAATCAACAAGAACTTTCCTTTCGGGTTCTTCTTTCGCGTCATCAAATCAAGAATAGTTCGCGCATACAGATACGTGAACTCCTCGTTCGGATCACCAGAGTATTCACCGTAATTTGCCATCTCACTCATGAAACCCAGGTCTGTGATCGTGTCCGCGTAGATGACTGATGCGCCACCACCCGCAACCATTGTCCAGACTCTCCCCTCCGGGTTGATGATCGTAAGTTTCAATGAAGCACCGGTCTTGGAATCAAGGTCCGCGATGTACGTTTCTTCTTTGGAAAGCGTTCGCCCAAACGGCGAAGGAAACGAAATCCCACCCCATTTCTTCCCGCTCACGAACTCCGCAGTATCATCGAGCTTCGCTGCTAAATCTAATGGGAAAATACGGTTATTACTCACGACGAACGGGTTGATCTCAAGATAGGTGTAATTAAGATCGGCGTAGAATTTAAACATCCACTCAATGAACCCAGCAATCAATGAACGTCTTTCTTTTGGGACG
>Ga0315275_10003756_pt1 | contig 14061 bp, 17 predicted proteins | sample YL17G03_0_MG_FD_205557 | JGI IMG/M metagenome (GOLD analysis project Ga0315275, IMG submission 205557) | Sediment microbial communities from Yellowstone Lake, YNP, Wyoming, USA - YL17G03_0 | ecosystem: Environmental > Aquatic > Freshwater > Lake > Sediment | place: USA: Wyoming | collected... | reverse complement strand
CTCCGGGAGGTAGGCATAGATGTCGACGCTCAGACAGAGGCTCAAGCTGGCGGAACTGGAGGTCCAGGAGGCTAACGCTTTCTCGGATGGCTGCTGCGGAGGAGATGGAAAGGATCTTCTTTTCTCCACCCTCGATATCAATCTGTCGCAGCGGTGCAACCTCTCCTGCCCCTTCTGCTACGCTCCTAAATCGGAGTCTCCTCCTGATCTTCCCGCTATCAGGAAGGGACTCGACTGGTTCTCTCAGCGAACTAAGGGAAGGGTGAACGTCTTCGGTGGAGAACCACTCCTGGAATGGGGCACCTTGACTTCTCTCGTGGAGAGCTACCCATCTCTGCACTTCCGTATAGTCAGCAACCTCACTCTCCTCGATCGTAGCAAACTCGACTGGCTCGACAGCCATCGGGTAGGAGTAGGCGCTTCCATCGACGGCTGCCTTGAGGCTCAGGAGATCAGCAGGCCCGGCTGTGATCCCCTTCGCGCTTTCGAGGCAGCCGTCCTCCTCCTCTCTTCCCGCCCTCAGTCCTCCGCACGCATGACAGTGATCCCTTCCGCACTCCCCTACTTCTGCAAGTCGATCCGCTTTCTCGCTGAGTTGGGATTCCGCACGATCAACCCGGTCCTCGCCTCTGGAGTTGAGTGGACAGATGATCAGCTCTTCTATCTCGAATGCGAACTGAGGGAGATTGCCTCCCTTCATCTTCCCATCTCCCTCTATCAGATCCGCAACGTCGAAGCCTGTCTGAAGAGGGGAAGGGGGCTTGGACTCTGCGGAGCTGGTCTCTCCCGCCTCTCCGTCGACGATGAAGGAAGGCTTCAGCCTTGCCATCGTTTTATCGGCTACAAAAAGCTCTACCTCGGCTCCATCTCTGGAAAGTCGGCAGGTGGAAAGTGGGCTCGCCTCCGCTCCAACCTTCGCGTCCGCTGTCCAGGATGCGAGATCGAGAGATACTGCTACGCTCACTGCTGGTGGGAACTGGCTCTCTCCGATCGGATAGAGACTACTGAGGAAGGCGAGCTGATCATCACACCCTCTCCTCAATACTGCCGGATATGGCAAACCTACTTCCGTGCGATCGCTCCTCCGTCCCACCATCGTCCTCGGAAGACGGTCAGCACCATCATCACCTCGCGCAACGAGGGAGGGGAAGTCATAAAGACAGTCGAATCCCTCCATGACTCCGTGAAGGACTACAAGACGGAGATCGTCCTGGTGGATGACGGCAGCACCGACGGCTCCTGCGACTTCGCCGCCTCCCTCCCTTACGTGAATCTGGTTCGGCACAAGAGCTCGGAAGGAGTCGGCCTTTCTCGCAACGCAGGCTACTCCGTCTCTCAAGGCGACTTCATCACTTACCATGATGCGCACATGCGTTTCTCTCGATCTGCTATCAGCCACCTTCTCCAGAGAGCCGGGGAGGGGCTTGTGATCACCTCGGGCAGTTCCCGTTCTATGGGAGGCAGCTTCTCCGGCGCTGGCTGCGATCTCTACTACGGAGGGGCAGACGGTCTCAAGGCGAAGTGGATACTCCAGAAGTTCCACGGCTGGAAACGCGTGCCTTGCATCATGGGTGCTGCCTACGCTCTCTCCCGCGAGACCGCTGAGAAGTTGAGAACGGCAACCGGCCAACTCTGGGAGGATATCTGGGGAAGATGGGGCTTCTCGGAGCAGGCCCTCTCGCTGAAGGCTTTTCTCCTCGGGATCCCCTGCCTCGTCAGCGGTGATGACCATTTCAGCCACCTCTTCCGTAGCAAGAATCCCGTGCCTGATCCCGCCCATGAGACCAGGGCGAACATCGTCGGCTGCCTAAGCCGCATCTTCCATCCTCTCGTCTTCCAGGAGCGATTCGCCTACACTAATCAGGGGTTGTCTCCCGAGGAGTTCTGGTGGATCACCTCCTGCAACGAACAGCAGCCTCGCCCCTGGTCCATCCCCGACGAGCGAAGAGCCTTCCTCTATCTCTGCGGGAAAGGAGCGACCGTCTCGTCTATCCATCCTGACTTCGAGTGGCTGGCCGAGATCGAGAAGGAACTGAAGTCGAAGGCGCCCAGCCGTATCCTATCTTGGCGTGCGGGAGAAGCCGTCCTGCTGGCCCATCGTCTCCTGCCTTCCTCCGAGATTGCTGTGGTCGAGACGGCAGGCCACAGGAAACACATCTGGAAATCGGCCCTCGATCATGCTAAAATAGGGGCGAGCTACCTGGCTCCCGAGTCCGCCGATTATGTCACTATACCGGAGGGGAGTTGGCAGATGGCTTTGGTCGGAGGCGAGAGACAGATGGATTGTGTGAGCAATGCAGAGAAGGCAGGCATCCCCACCATCCTCGTTCACCCCTCAGCAGACCGTGATCAGATCACCGACAGGGAGAAGAACAAGGAGGAGACGAGAGTAATCACTCCGAAGGCGGATGTCACCGTCCTCCTTCTCAACTGGAAGAGGCCGAAGAACTTCGCTCCGCTTCTGGATTCCCTGGAGAAGCAGACCGCCAAGCTGAAGATTTACCTGTGGAACAACGGAGATCCGATCAGCGATCCTCGTATCTCTCTCAACGTCTCCTCCTCCGATAACGTCTACTGCTGGCCGAGATGGTGCCTTGCCTCTCTGGCCGATACAGACTACGTGATGTCACTCGACGATGACCTCATCCTCTCCGATTCCTCCGCGGTCGAGAAGATGATCGCAGCAACGGAGGTGAACAAGAATGGGATAATCGGTCTCTTCGGCTGGTCTCACTCAGACGGGGCCTCCTACTTGAGAAGCCACCATCTCTCCGTCAGGAAGGAGATACAGAGAGCCGACTGCATCAAAGGCAGGGTGATGTTGATGAGGCGGGAAGTCCTTCAGCAGGTTCCTCTTATCCACCCGGCGATGAGGAAGATGCCGCAGGAGAGAGGAACGAACGATGATATCTACCTCTCTCTCTGCGTCTCGAAGTGCCGGGCTGGCTTCCATGTGATCCCCGCCTTCGAGAAAAAGCCTTACCAAGAACTTCCTTCTCAGAACGCGCTTTCTCACCGGGAAGGGTGGTATAATCAGAGGGAGGAAGCGATCCGCCGATTCCTGCTCTTCTACGGAGGTTGGCGATGAGAAAACTCTGGCCGACTCTTCTGCTGATCGGATGCCTGTTCTCTCTGGGCTGTCCGACCGACCTCCTTCGTCTGACGAAGACCGGCCCGCCTTCTCTCCCAGAACTGCCTCAGCCTACTTCCCAGCAGATCGAGAGGAGGAACCAGCTCGTCGATCTCGGCCAGCGGATGCTGGAAAAGGTATATGAGGAGGGCGCACCATCGAAGGCTTCTGCCGTAGGTCAGGCTGCGGAAGGAGCCGCTCTCGCTTCAGCGGAAGCCGGCAAACCGGCCTCCCGGCTTCCGCTCCCTCCTCCAGGCAACTGGGACACCCAACCCGTGGTCGACAAGGCGATCAAGCAGCTTGTGGAGGACCGGGCCGACCTGCTCTCTCTTCTGGAGAAATACCGCCTATCCGTAGAAGCCTACTCGAAGACAAGTGTGACGAAGACATGGAGCATCGGCCTTCCTTTCATCTTCTCCTCTGCTGGCCTGCTCATCGTCTTCCTTGCTCTCGTCTACGCAGTGAAGACCATCTTCTCGCTGAAGTCTTCTCTCTATGAAATCTTCCTCGGCGTGAGAGACTTCCTCGGGAAGAAAGATCCGGCTGCCGTCCCCGAAGGCACGCCGGAGAAGAAGCTCCTCGTCTCTCTCTCTACCAGTATGGATAGCGGCACGAAGGAGCTTATCAAGAAGCTATACGCTAAGGTAGGAGACTGACAATGGCTCAAAGCTGGTCTACGGAAGTCCTTGACGGAAGTCTTGATATCTTGAGCACCCTGGCTGACCGCATCACGGTCTGCGCAGGCGCCCCCGCGTCCTACGCAGAGGCGACCACCATTCCCGCAGGCGGTAAGATGCTGGCGCAGGCCGCCGTGGTAGGTGGAGACTGGGCGAAGGGTGCTGGCGCCCCGGATGGCAGGAAGATCACCCTTGCCTCCAAGACGGACAGCTCAGCCGATGCTTCCGGCACCGCCGATCACATAGCGATCGTCGATGACAACGCAAGCATCCTGCTTGCTGTGAGTCCCCTGAGCTCCTCTCAGGTAGTCACGGCTGGCAACACAGTCGTCATCGGCGCTGTTGTCTTCACAAACCGCGCCCTGTCCCTCGCCTGATGAAGGGAGAGGCCGATGGGCTTCACCAGCTACAATGACATCATCAACGCGATCTCCGTCTCCGGCAAGATCTTCGACTACTTCTTCTGGAAGTCGGCTCCTGTCGTGCAGGCGGCGGGACAGTGGGGAAGCATGTGGTATGCGAACGGAGAGCCGGGAGCTGGCGCTGATCCTGCCGCCACTCCTGGCACCCAATACGACAACGTGATCGCTTCGATCTACGCTCCCGACTGCGATCCCGAGACACGCCACGGACTCACCTTCGGCGCCGTCTCTTCTCAGAACCTCTCCCTGATGCTCTATGATCGCCTCATCGGAGTTAGCGGACTGGCTCTTGGCTCCACGGGTGACAAGAACATCAGCTCCTCTGCTCTACCCCGCTACACCGATGGAATAGGCGTGATGGCTGCCCTGGAGATCACTACAGGCTCCACAGCAGCAGGCACGATGTCCCTCAGCTCCTATACGGATGAGCATGATGCCGGAAGTGCAGGCCCGTCCTTCTCTCTGCCTGCGGCTGCCACAGCTATCCGAACGTGGGTGCCCATTCCACTCCAGGCGGGAGATCACGGGATCAAGAGCGCGACCACTCTCAACGTCAGCGTGGCAGCGACGGGAGGCGTAGCCAACTTCATCCTCTACAAGCCGCTGGTTACGATCCCTCTTCTCGCTAACCTCTGGAACGAGAAAGACTTGGTTCTCCAGCTATCTGGCCTGCCTCGTCTCTACGATGGCCACTGCCTCGCCCTCGCTTACCTGGCGACGGGCACCACGGCTCCTAACATCTACGGCCAGCTCAGGGCCGCCTACGAGTAAGGAGCAGATCGATGGCAGGCTTCACCAGCTACAATGATATCCTGGCGGCGATCGTCGCAAACCAAGTGATCACCGGGGAGGCCACCTTCCCAGGAGGCGACGAACCTTTCACCTTATTCAAGTCCGGTCCCACCTGCCAGGGAGCCGGAACCTGGATGAGCCTCTGGTATGCGACCGGATTTCCCGCTGCTGGCGTGTCTCCGGCTGTCACTCCCGGCACCGCCTATGATGACACAGCCGGAGGTATCCTGTTCCAGCCGGATCAGTCTCCCCTGATCAAGCATCTTCTCTCCTGGGGCGCCCATTCCTCCGTGCAAGCCTCCTACCTTCTCTACGACAGACTGGTAGGAGTCGCGGGTGTCGCCCTCGCAGCCCCCGGCAACCAGACGATCGAAAGCGTTGCCCTCCCTCGTTATACGGATGGGATAGGAGTCTGCGCCGCGCTGGAGATATCAACCCCTTCCACGGCTGCCGGAACCTTCTCTCTCAATAGTTACACGAATGAACACGATGCGGAAAGCGCCGGTCCCTCTTTCTCCTTGCCTGCCGCAGTTACAGTTCTGAGAGCCTGGATTCCTGTCCCGCTGAAGGCAGGCGATCACGGGATCAAGCACGCCTCCACCATCAACATGTCCGTAGTGGCTACAGCAGCCGTCTGCACCTTCGTCCTCTATAAGCCTCTCGCCGTCCTTGCTCTCCCGACTTCCTGCTGGAATGAGAAGGATCTCGTCCTTCAACTGGCTGCCCTACCTTGCATCTACGACGGCGCCACTCTCGCTCTCCTTCAGATGCCGACTGCCACGACGGCTACGACTTTCTGGAGCCAACTCCGGGCGGCCTATAACTGATGGCTTCAATAACTCAGATCTCCACCGGCAGGGTCAGCCAGATCGGCTATCAGCCGGACTCCACTCTCCTGCTGCCTTTCTCTGCCGCTTTCTGCGGCCTCAACCCGCTCCTGGTTCTTCCGCTTGCCATCGACCAACCGACTCCTGCTAATACCGAATCACTCAGCCAGGTCGCGGCTACTGATCTCGCCGTTCAGGTAAACTGTTCCGTCTCCAATACGGAATCAGCCAGCGAGGTCGGCGCCATAGCCGTCTCCCAGAGTCTCGATATCTCCGGCACTGAATCGGCCAGCAAGGTAGCGGCAGGCACTCTCATCGTCCAGGTGAACTGCTCCGCCTCAGAGACGGAATCGGCAAGTGAGGTGGAAGCAGTCGACCTGCAAGCCGGAGTCTTCATCTACGTTAGTGATACTGAGTCCCTGAGCAGGGTGGCGGCTCCATCACTCTCCCAATCTCACAAAGTCTACCCTTCTGCCACGGAGTCTAAGAGCGAAGTAGCCGAGGTTAGCCTAACTCAGATTTACTACCTCACAGAGAGAGCCACGGAATCACTGAGTCATGTGACGGCCCCATCTTTCGGCCAAACTCACTTTCTCACTCCTCGCTCCACCAGCTCGCTCAGCCGGGTGGCTCCTCCGTGGCTGCTGGTCTGCGTGATCTGCACTCCTCTCGATACGGAATCGATCTCGGAAGCCAACGAGCCGGATCTGGAGCAGCTTCTCACCGTGCTGTCTGCCCATTCTCTCTCGCAGGTTACTGCTCCCGACATCCATCAGATCTACTACCTCTATCCGCTTGCCACGCTTTCTCTCTCGCAGACCAGTGCTGTCTTCCTTGAGAGGCTTTCCTATTCGGAACTGTGGAGCTTCTCCTGGAGTGTGACCGCGCCCACGATAGAGGCAGCGGTAGATGGCCTCGTTATCCGAGGCGATGTCAGCGCGCCTTCCTTCTCAGAGGATCTCCGATGAACAAGGACTACACAACGGTAGGCTCGATCATACGTGGAAGCCGCTGGCCCCCAGCCGATCTCGTCCTCACCATCATCCTGACGAAGACCGACAACTGGGGAGAAGCGGCAGAGGGCTGGCTATGGGAGTTTCTTCTCTCCCGTCACCAGATGGGAGGAACCCCCGACATCTCAACGACGGCTGTCACCGCGATCGTGGAATCGAACGTGATCACGCTGACGTTCCGGTTGCACCCGGAGGACACAGAGCTGATACCGGCCTTCCTCGATCGAGTCCATGTCGATCTGAGGAGCACGGATGAGGCCAACGTCATCACCTACTACGATTGCGTGGCAGGCACCGCCGATGTAAGAAGTGGCGCCGGAGAAGGCTGACGGGGAACTCTCTGAGACAACTCCTCCAGCCTATCTCTCTCGTTGATCCACCAGTCGGATAGAGGGTAAGGCACCAGCTTGAACCCGAGACAGAGTCTACAACGAATCGTGGAGCTGCTCTCCCCTGTTCCTCCGCAGGCCGGGCAGCTCACCTCACGGTATTGATAGCCCTGCCCTTTCTCCAGCATCGCCGCCCCTCTTATCCTCCTCAACTCCAGAGGGACCGGCGCTATCTGAAGTTTCCCACTGATCGCCCTCTTCAGATAGGCAAAGTATTCCTCCTTGATCGGCCCTGGCAAGCCGGAGATCAGCACCTTTCTCGTGAACTGGCAGGTGAAGTCCTGCCCCACGCAAGCGACCCTATCTCCCTTTCTCCTCACCATTAGTCCACAAACCGGGCATCTGATGTCTTCCATGACTTGGCCCTCCTCCCAGCAGTTACCTTCTTCCTCTCTCTGACTACCGCCTCGTAGTCGGCCCGGCACATCCTGCACTTCTTCAGCCTTCTCATTCCTCCTACTACTCCGAATGCTGAGACGGGCAGTTTCTTCCCGCAGCCTGCACACTCCACGGTCTCCCCTTTGATCACCGATAGAGAGCACTCCCGGCAGATGAGCCTGTCTCCATCACGCACCATCTCTCTCACGACTGCATACCCGCAGCATCTCGGGCACGCCACTATCATCTTGCTCAGCGCAGTCGCTCTCATCGACTCACCTCTTTGACAAGAGCCTTGAAGACGAAGATGATTGCCAGCACGATCATCGCATAGCCTACGATCGACAGCATAACCTGCTCCTCAGTTCTTCCCATTCACTCCCGCCTTCAGAGTCTCGTTCTCCGCCATGATCCTCGCAGACAGCTCTTCTGCCTGCTCCGCTCTCGTGACAGCTTCGTCTCTCTCTACCTCCAGCCTGTCAACCTTCTCCTTCAACTCCTCGATCTCCGTCTCCAGCTTACCAACGTCCTCCGCCAGTGACTTCACCTCGTCTCCCGCGTCACTCACCTGGTCACTGATTGACCGCATCGCAGACCTCCTTCTCTCTCACCCAACTCGCAAGGACCGCCATCTCCGGCTGCTGTCTGATCATCTCGTGGAAGATGATGAGCAGTCTCTCCATCGCCCACTTCCTGTCCAGCTTCCTGTAGTAGTCTCCTTCGAGCGCCATGTTCCTGTTGAGCGCGGTGAAGCCGTCCCTCCCAGCCCGGCTGACGTGCCCGATTCCGCTCCATCGGTAGACGTAGCTGGAGAAGTTCCCGAGATCGGGGACCATGAGAGCTTTCAGTTGGTCGAACCGATTCATCAGATCGAGGGCCTGCCCGGAGTCCTTCTCGCTGTAGCCGAAACTGAGAGCTGCCTTCCGATAGAACATCATCTGGCCCTCGAAGTTGTTCGCATGGAGCCCTCTCATCTGGAAGACACACCTCGTCTTCATCGGCATGAACCACGCCAGCTTCGGTTTGACGCATAGGACGGCTGGCCTACGGTATAGCTTGGCCTGCTGCTCGTGCGCCCAGAGGTTCGCGTGAAGGTTGGAGATGTGCCACGGGAGATAGAGATCATCGTCATCCCAGTGAGTCACGATGTAGGCGTCCGTCTGCGAGAGGAGATACTGCCGCTTTGCGCCGAGGTTAGAGAAACGATCTGCCAGGTTGATCATCTTGATCGCCCTGCCCTCTTCGTAGGCAGACCCGATCCTCAGAGATATCCCGGAATCATTGCAGACTACGAGCTCCAGGGCGCCGGGGTAATCTTGCAGCAGGAAGCAAGCCACGGCATCCAGCAGTAGGTTCGCCCGTCCGTAGGTTGGACACAGGCACGCTATCTTCGGCCATTCCTCACTCATCGCACCATCTCCTCCCTATCTATTCTATCCACCGGCTTCCCGTCTCGGTAGACCATCATGAGCCGCTGAGCCTCTTGCTCCTTGAGGATGATGGGTAACTCTGGCATACCAGCCACCTTTTCGATGGGGATCAGGTCATTGCCCGAGTTTCCGATGAGGATGGAGAGGGCTTCCTCATGTATCCTCTCAGGAGACATCTCGATCCAGTCGCTTATCCCCTTCCGCTGTTTGCTCTTCAGCCATCCTCTCATGTAATGCCGCTCCACGATCCTGCGATCCGGCTTCACTCCTTTCAGGTGGAAGAAGCACGGCCAGATGCCTAACTTGCCCCAGCCATCTCCGGGTTCCATGACCGTCCTGACTCGGACATCGAGATGTCCATCCCACCCCTGCTCCTCCTGTATCCACCGGACATCTCCGACCCTTGCTCTGTCGATTACGTTGTGGCATCGATCGAAGCGGTGGAGCCTGCCTGTAGTATGCCGGAGATCACCCCACAGTTCCGTCAGAGGAATCATGCAAATCGGCTCCTGCATCTCCCGGATCGCTCTCTCTAAGAGAGGCCCTGCCTTCTCGTGAAGCACATCATCTGCGTCGATGAAGATGACCCATCGGCACTCCGTCATCCTCAGCAAACGGTTCCTCACCTCGACCCATCCTACCTGTTTCTCCGTCCTATAGATCCTCGTCTTCCTCTCGAAATGGGGCGGAGGATACAGGACGATCTCCCTCTTCAGATCCGCGAGAAACCCCTCTGTTCCGTCTGTCGAGCAGTCGTCGAGAACGACTATCTCATGGACGAAGGGAACGATCGAGAGAAGGCAGAGAGGAAGGCAATACTCCTCGTTGTAGGCTGGTATCAGCGCAGCTACCTTATCAATCATCTTCCTTCTCCTTCTTTTCTCCGATGGCGAGCCCGTCCTTCTCGGAGAGAGGTTGATCGAGCCGGTCGAGCAGCTGATCAAGAGCGTGCGCAGTCTTCTCCGCCTCTCTCGATACGGCTGGATAGCCCCCATTCCTGGCGTTCCTTCCCTCTCCAATATGACCAGCGATTCCCCGCATGACCACGGCGCGCAGTAACCGCCACTCCCTCGGGTTCAGGCTGACAAGCCGACATACATTATCCATCAGCACCCACACCCCCTTCTTCCCTACCTTCTTCTTCATCGCTTCTCTCCTCTCAAGGTAGCGGGCGTCTGGCAGGATTCCACCTGCCGTTCTCCATTCCGCAGACCGGCGCTCAGGAGACGGTCACTGGGTAGGGAGATAGGCCGAAGCTGAAAGAGCCCATCATCCTCCGGTCACTCTACCGGCACGTCGCGGGCCGTGCCGCAGACGCCGCTATAGCCACTCTCACTCGATCCTCCCACTCCAGTTTACTGCAAAAGTTAGGGGTCTGAGGCTGGCTGAAAAACTACCTATCTCTGTATAGTATACTTGTGATGGTAGTTTACCAGTCACTCTCAAAGGTCTACCTTTTCTGGTAAACTGGTAAACTGGTAAACTGTGTCGTCAGCATCGCCGGTTCGCTCATCCGAAGAACACTTTGAACCTCTCCCTATAATCCTTCGCCACACTCCACTGGTAGGTCTTCGGGAATCCCTTCTGCTCTCTGTGGACGAGCCCGAGGACGTGGAGATCATTCAGCACCCGTCTCGTCACCCCATATCCCAGCCTCAACTTCTCCGAGATCATGCCGGTCTCCAATCCCTCCTCCTTCATGATCGCCCGGATGATCCTCGCCCTTCTCGTCTTGATCACGCTTACTCCCGCCGTCCTCATCAGAGAGTAGGCGAACTTATCTTCTCCCGTCACCGTCTTCAGCGCCTTATACAACTTCGTCAGTTGGAAGGTGAGCCTTGCCGGTCCTTCGAATCCCGGCACCTCCAAGACTTCCTCCGATCTCCCGTCGTGGATGACCTCTGTTCTCAGGAGGGCGGCGATCACCGCTATATCACAGCAAGCCACCACCTCCCTCGTGGAGATGTCAGGCTCCGGGTTAGAGGGCAGGCTATCCGCCCAGTTCGATACGATCCCCACGACCTCATCCTTCACCATCGGAGGAGGATGAGGAAGCGTAGGAGAGATGTGAGCGTAGCGGATGAATCTTTCCCCCAACTGCGCCCTGAACGCCTGGAAGACTTCCGCCCCTTCCGTAGTCGCTGCCACGAAGTTGAACTTGAGTTTGTATTCCCTCCGCATCATCCCGAAGTTCTTCGAGACGAATCCATCAAACGCTTCTCTCAGTATCGAGAATACCTCGTTTGAGGTGGCCCAGCTCATCGAGAGAAGTGTGCCGAAGTCCTTAGCGATCAGGAGCTTCCCATCGAGCTCCGCCATGAGAGAGCGGTCAATCAGCTCGCCTCCCCACCCTGAGATCAGGGATGCAGGAGTCAACGAACTGACCATCTTGACATCCTTGCACTCCGAGAACAGCTTCATCGGGAGAGTCTTGCCTGTTCCTGGAGGCCCCACCACCAGAGCCCAGAGCGGTTCCCCGGACCATCTCCGTGAGATGTAGGCGGCGGCTACAAGCGGTATCGTGTGGCAGTAGACCACGTTATACTTCTTGAGCTGGCCCACCAAGCCTTCCCATGAGCTTCGCATCCCGAAGAACCTCCTTCAACTCACTGGTGTCCCTTCTAAGCTTAGCCTCCCACATCGCCTTCCTGAGAGCAGCGGCGGGATGGATGATCGGGAAGATCCTGATGCGAAAGGAGCCAGCTTCCATAGCCTTCCGGCAGCTCTCCGCGGAGACCGCCCCGATCGCCACGATTAACTTCCTGTAGCCTATCTCTCCCTGGAGGATCGGCCTACAACACTCCGTTGCCTTCTCACTCACTTCCTCTCCGGCAGGCACGAAGCACTTGACTGCGTTGGTCAACCAGACCGCTTGCCTCGCTACCTCCAGATCACCGAACACCTTGTTCAGCCTCACTCCAGCCGGTCCCATGAAGCAACGGCCCGTCTGTGCTTCCACGGAGCCGGGAGACTGCCCAACGAACGCGCACGGACTCGTCCAATCTCCCTCTCCCCAGACCTTCGTCCTCCCTCGATAAGGGCAGCCGACGCAGGTCTCGTATCTGACCGGCTTCCTCGCCCCTCCCTCCTTGAACACGATCGCCTTCTTAGTCATACCACCACCTCCTCCTGAGACCAGTCTCCTTCCCATCTCGTGACATCCACTCTCATCGGATAGTGACATGCGTCCACCATCGCCTTCACCAGCCTCGGGAGCAACCTCTTTCTCTCTCCCGCCTTCAGCTCGAATACCAGCTCATCATGGATCTGGAGAAGCATCGCCGACTTCGTAGGCAGGAGTAAACGCCTGCACTCCACCATCGCTTTCTTGATCACTTCTGCGGCGCCGCCCTGGATGAGGTAGTTGTAGCTCTTGAAGTATTCCGTAGGCTCGATATGCAGCTCTCGCCCGGAGGGCAGCCTCACTACCCCCTTCTTCTTCGCTTCCCACATCACTCGGTTGCGATGCACCTCAACCTCGGGATGAGCACGGAAGAAGCCATCGATGAAGTCCCATGCGTCCTGCACGCTGATACCGAGTTGGGCACCCAGGGCAGGCCCTCCTTCTCCGTAGAGGATGGCGAAGTTGACCGTCTTCCCCTTGAACCTCTCCACTCCGAACAGGTTCGCGGTAGCCTGATGCAAATCCTCTCCCGCCATGATAGAGCGCACCCCAGCCGAGTCACCGGCAAAGAAGAAGGCCAGCCTCAACTCGATCTGGTTATAGTCAGCCGCCAGGTTCTCGAATCCTCTCCTCACCAGGAAAGTCCTTCGGATCACCCTCTCCTTGTCGATGTTCTGCATGTTGGGGTTGGAGGATGAGAGCCTCCCCGTCCTCGTCACGGTCTGTGCGAAGCTGGCGTGTATGGCACCATCCTCCCTCACGTCATCGAGCAATCCATCTACGTAGGTGCCGATCAGCTTGCCCAGCCTGCGGTGACGGAGGATCAGGGCGCCGAACTTCCCTCCTCTCTTCATCAAGATAGCTTCTCCCGTGGCAGCCCGGCCTTTCGCCGTCCTCGGCAGTTCCACTCCCCTCTCCGTCAGATACTCTCCCACCTGCTTAGGCGATCCAGGATCAAAATCAGCTCCCGCCTCCTTCGCTATGTCTTCGGATAGCTGGCTTCTCTCCCTGTTCAGATGCATCCTCGCTTCCTTCAGCCTCCGGGATGACACTCTCACCCCCCTTCTCTCCATATCGAGGAGGACGGGGATCAGGTCCATCTCCATCCGGTAAGCATCGGCGGGCAGATGATCCCTCCACAGCGCAAACAGGCAGATCGTGTTGATGAGCTGGCGATGGTTGTAGGGGCGGAGGACATCATCCGGTATCTGCGAGTAATCCTCCTTGATCTTGTGCTCTGTCTTGTAGTCTTCGAGCGCCAGATCTTCTGCCCCATCATAGTCGAGATGATCGAGAGCCAGTCTCAGCAGGCTCTTCTGCTGCGAGTTGGTGACGAGAGTCGCCATGATGATCGGATCATCCACCTTCTCCCAGGGTATTCGCACCCCCGCTCCCGTCAGGATCTCCATGTCATACTTCGCGTTGAACATGATGATCCTCTGCGTCCTTGCGATCTCTCTCCTCAGTGCGGGGAACTTCTCCCTTCCTCCGTAGACATACTGCCCTCTCTCGTTCAGGAAGCCTACTCTATGGATGGCTCCGTGCAGGCCCGCTGTCTCTGTATCAATCGCCACGAGCTTCATCCCTCGCCCTCCTCCAGTAACTTGGCCAGCAGACCCACCTGCCACTTGTGCTCTGCGTCCCCTCCCCCCCATGCGGTAGCCCGTGCGGCGTCCCATGCGCCGCATGTGGCCTCCCATGCGTCGGCCCATGTCGCCCATGCGGCGGCCCGTGCCGCCCATGCGGTGCCCGCTGCGACACATGCGGTGGCCCATGCGGTGCCCGCTGCGACACATGCGGTGGCCCATGCGGCGTGTAGGGCTTCCTCGCTTGCGTTGCCCTCTGCATAGAGCCGCCCAATCTCAATCGCGTGCCGAGG
>Ga0315275_10003755_pt1 | contig 14065 bp, 15 predicted proteins | sample YL17G03_0_MG_FD_205557 | JGI IMG/M metagenome (GOLD analysis project Ga0315275, IMG submission 205557) | Sediment microbial communities from Yellowstone Lake, YNP, Wyoming, USA - YL17G03_0 | ecosystem: Environmental > Aquatic > Freshwater > Lake > Sediment | place: USA: Wyoming | collected... | reverse complement strand
GCCCCGATGGGCATGACCATGAACTCCTGGAAGTCCACGCTGTTGTCGGCGTGCTTGCCGCCGTTCAGGATGTTCATCATCGGCACGGGGAGGCGCGTGGCCCCCGGCCCGCCGAGGTAGGCATAGAGCGGCAGGCCCGCCGCCTGCGCCGCGGCTCGCGCCACGGCCATCGACACGCCCAGGATGGCGTTCGCGCCGAGTTTCGCCTTGTTCGGCGTGCCGTCCAGGTCGATCATCATGCGGTCAATCTCCGCTTGGTGGAACAGATCCACGTCCACCAAGCCGGGACCTATGACGTTGTTCACGTTGCCGACGGCCTTCAGTACGCCCTTGCCGCCGTAGCGCTTCTTGTCGCCGTCGCGAAGTTCAACGGCCTCGTTCTCGCCCGTCGATGCGCCTGAGGGCACCGAGGCCGACGCCTCCATGCCGTTGCTAAGGGTCACGTGTACCCGTAGCGTCGGGTTGCCTCTTGAGTCCAGAATCTCCATCGCGCGGATGCTGCTGATCTCAGGCTTCATCGCCATCTCCTTTTTCGTGTTCCTGTTTTCGATGCCGTTTGCCACGCGCTGGGGCGACCCAGAGTCAATCCCGCAACGTCGCTTTCAGCCGCAGTGGGTTCATCACGAGGTCCAGGGCCTCGGGAACGTCCCGCGCCACTACCTTGGCCACGCGCAGGAGGTCGCCCGCAGCGCCTTCCGGGCCTATGACGGCAATGCCGATGGCCGCGATGGTCAGCATCGCCACGTCATTGCGGCCGTTGCCGATGGCGACGACATGCTGGGCGCCCAGTTTGGCCGCATACCGCGCCTTGTCCTCGCCGGTGCTTACCATCCAGACGTGCACTGGCAGGTCGTGGAGCGCCCCACCGGCTGTGCCAAACGTGTCGGCAGTCAGCACGGTAATCCTCAATTGCTTGGCGATCTTCGTCAGCCGCTCGGCAACGCCGGGAAGCACCGTGCCGTCCAGCGAAAGCGTTCCTGTGAAGTCGAGGACCAGGTCAGTCAACTCCATAGGCGCTCTGCCCGGCAACTCCAAGATGACCGGCGTCGGCGTCATCCCTGGTCCTCCTGACCCTCGTGTAGTTGAGGCTCCGCCTCATGCTGCCTCAGAATCTCTCGGGCTGCTTCTCGCACCATCCGGGCCGGGTAGACTGAAAGCGTCCTCAAGAATCCCATTGCTTCCGGCGTGCCGATCTTGCCGAGGGCCTCGACGGCCGCCGTTGCCACGTAAACATCTCGCGTTCGTCTGACGAGCACTGCCAGGGCCTGTGCCGCCCCCGCCTCCCGCCGCTCCCCCAGAATCCATGCCGCCCGGATGGGCGTTTCCGGCTCGGGATGGTCCAGCGCCAGGACCAGTTTCTCGGCTATGTTCTTCGAGTCCCAGAAAGCGTGGATGTCCACGCCGCACCGGGGACAGATGGCCAGATCCTCGGCGAAGTCGCTCCAGCAGTTGGGGCAGAAGTACCGTAGCATGGCGCCGTCACTCCCGGGAAAGCCTGGCTTCCAGGGCCTCGATCTCGGCCAGCGCCTTCTCGACCGCGGCACGCCGGTCGGGCGCCTTCGCCAGCAGGTCCTCCACCGTCGCCAGTTCCCGTTGGATGAACTCCTGTGCCTGCCCCGCCACGTTGTCCACGCATCGCCCGATGGCCGCCGTCCACTGGGCGGCCAGTCGGCACAGGTTCTTCTCGACCTCCCACGGCAGCATGCGGAGGAAGTGGCGATTTACGAGCGGCCGCACCAGCCACATCGGGATGAGGAACCAGAGCAACTCGAATGGCGTATCGAAGACACGGTCGATGCCCGCGTCGGGCCGGCGCGGCGGCATGACGGCGACCTCGAATTCCGCGCCGGAGAACGAGACGCCCAGCGCCCGCCGAATCCCTTGCGAGAGCCGGTCTTGGAAACCTCGCACCACGCGCTCTAGGCTGGCCCGAATCGCGTCCACATGCCGGTCGGCCAACTGGCCGCCTTCCTCGTGCGAAAGCGGGACGAGGCGGACCACCATCGCCTCTCGCGTCCACTGCTCGAACCGGGCGGTCGTCTTCGCCAGGTTGCCACGCCACGCATGCATCTCGCGGCACAAGTCCTCGCCCAAGCCCTGGGTCAGTTCCCCGTGGTGCTCCAGGAACCGCTGGAGGGCGTCCTTCTGAAGTCGCCCCTTGAGGTCCGTGGCCAGGAGCCAGACTTCGTTGCGGACGCTGGCCAGGTCGCGCCGCTCCTTCTCCAATTCCCGCCGAAGTTGCAGCCTCGCCTCTTCCGCCACAGAGGCCGCCGAGAGCGCCACACGCAGGTACTCGCGGCAACCGGCCAGCAGTGTGAGCACCTTGTGCCGGAGGATTTCGGCGGCCTTCTCGGCGCGGTGCGAAACGATGCGGCTGTCGAGGAACTCGCGGAGGTCCTGCGCCAGATGCTCAAAGCCCGGCCGCGTCGAGACAGGCAGCACCTGCACTGTCGCCCGTAGGCGACCGGCCGTCTGCTCACGAGTGAATTCCGTGATGGCTGCCAGGTCCCTGGCCGACACCAGATCCGCCTTCGTAACGAGAATGGCGACCTCCGGCGTGTGCCGACCAAGGTGCTCCAAGAGCCGCACGTCCTCTTCCGAGAGCGGATGGTCGCTGCTTACCGCCAGGAAGGCCGCGCCCACGCGCGGCAGCCAGTCCATCGAGACCTGCGTGTTGTGGGCGAAGACGCTCCCGAGGCCCGGCGTGTCCACGAACCGCACGCCCGTGTACGGCCGCAGGTCGGGCGCCTGGACATCCACAATGGCAACCGCCTTGGCGTTGCCGGGGTTCCCCCGCTCCGTAACGTAATCCGCCAGTCGCTCAAGCGGCACGTCCTCTTCGCGGCCGTCCAGGTAGCGGACCGTGGCGCGGTCCTGCGGCCCGTAGCGGATGCGCGTGACGACCGCCGTCACAGGCAGGACCGCAACCGGCAGGATGTCGCGGCCGATGAGGAGATTCAGGAGCGAACTCTTGCCCGCCTTGAACCGGCCCACGACGGCCACATCCAGAACGTCGTTGTCGTGGAGCGCGGCATCGGCGGCGTCAATCAGCGGAAAAAGCGAAGTGATATGGAAGTCCCGACAGACCCGCCGGGCTTCTTGGACAGCGTGCGGCAGGAAGCCGTTAAGCGCCTCCCGGCCGACGCCCTGGGCTGCGCTGGCGCAATCTGCCTTTGCCGGCTCGCGCATAAGAAACTCCCACAGGCCGCTGCCTATAGGAGTATCGGCGCCCTGACAAAAAACTCCTACCGGCTTTAGCCTGAGTAGGAGTCATTAGCCAGTTCCTGGCGTTTATGGGGGACTCCATCCCCGCTTTCGACAACTATAACCCTCTTGTCCGGCGAAGTCAACTCGGCAATTCATGCGGCAATTTATGCTCGGTTGCCGAGATACCCCTTGACAGGTTTTGAGCATATGCCTAAAATGCGGCAGTCTAGGAGAGTGGGCTGTGCCGAGACCGAAATGTTGCCGAAGGGTGGCCGGGCTGCCGCGGTGCAAGGTGTTCAAGCCTGCGGGTGTACCTGCCTGCTCGCTTGAGGAAGTCATCCTGACCGTCGATGAGTTGGAGGCTGTCCGGCTCGCGGACCTCCAGGGCCTCTACCAGGAACAGGCCGCCCGAGAGATGAACATTTCTCGGCAGACGTTCGGCCGGATCATCGAGTTGGCCCACAGGAAGGTGGCCGAGACATTGGTGGGGGGCAAGGCCCTCAGAATCGAAGGAGGAGAAATCGAAATGGCCGAAATGCGCACGTTCAAATGCTGCGATTGCCGGCACACGTGGGGGCTGCCCTTTGGCGCCGGGCGGCCGCAGGAATGCCCGGAGTGCAAGAGTCTGAGCATCCGCCGCGCACCCGAGGACCGGGGTGCGGGCCGGGACCGGCGCGGGTGCGGAGGCCGCGGCCGGTGCCACCGCGGTGGACGCAGCGCCTCGGGGCCGAAGCCCGAGGCGCCGCCGGAAACGAAAGAGTGACTCCACGGTATCTTGTGTGATGACCAACGAAAGGAAGCGTTCCATGAAGATCGCAGTTGCCTCTACCGACGGCGTTTCCATCTCCCCTCACTTCGGGCGGAGCAGGAGTTTCATTGTGTTCGAGGCGGCGGGCGGCCAGATCGCCGGCCGGGAGGTGCGGCAGAACTCGTACACCGCCCATGCCCAGGGTCAGTGCGAGGGACACGAGGCGCATGACCATGCCCAGCCGCACAGCCATGCCGACATCGTAAGCGCCCTCAGCGACTGCCAGGTCGTCCTGTGCTACGGCATGGGCTGGCGCGCGGCCGAAGACCTGAAGCGCGCCGGCATCCAGCCCTTCGTGCTGGACATCGAGGCATCTCCCGAGGAGGCGGTGCAGGCGTTCCTCGCCGGGAAGGTCAAGCCCGGCGGTGCGTTCTGCCGCTGCCACGAATAACAGAGGCCGCGTGGACCAGTTGCCCCAAACTCAAGAGGCCGTGCCCCCCGCCGCGGACAAGACGCGGCCGTCTCCCGTACGGCTGTTTCTGGCCTTCCTGCGGCTCGGGCTGACCGCCTTCGGCGGGCCCGCGATGGTGGCCTACATCGGCCGCATGGCCGTCGAGAAGAAGCAGTGGCTCACGAAGGAATCGTTTGAGGCGGGCGTGGCCCTGTGCCAGTCGATCCCTGGCGCGACGGCGATGCAGACGGCCGCCTACGTGGGGCTTCGGGCGCGCGGTCCGCTGGGGGCGCTCGCGGCCTTCGTGGGCTTTGGCCTGCCCGCGTTCGTCCTCATGGTGGTCCTGGCGGCGGTCTATCACCAGACCCGCGATCTTGCCCCGGTCCTGGCGGCGTTCCACGGGCTTCGCGTGGTGGTGGTCGCCTTGATCGCCAACGCCGCCTTCAACTTCGGCCTCAGTTCCTTGCGAAACTGGCGCGATGCGCTCTTGGCGACGGGCGCGGCGGCGTTTCTGGTCATGCACGGTAACCCGATCATCGCCATCGTCGGGGCGGCGGCGCTGGGGCTGCTCCTGTACCGCGGCGTCGCGAGTCCTGAGGCCGAGTGGCGCGCCGAGGCCGCTGACAGCCCGCGCCGGCCGCTGCTGTTTGCGGCCGGACTGGTAGCGTGTGTGGCGGCGGGCGTGGCGACGCTGTTCTTCCTGGATCGGATGCTGTTTGCGCTGGCGCTCCTGATGCTGAAGATCGACCTCTTTGCTTTCGGCGGCGGCTTTGCGTCGGTGCCGCTGATGCTGCACGAAGTGGTGGCCGCCCGCGCATGGCTCGACGACCAGACGTTCATGGATGGCATCGCCCTGGGGCAGGTGACGCCAGGCCCCATCGTGATTACGGCCACGTTCGTAGGCTACCAGGTCGCCGGGCTGGCGGGGGCCGTGGTGGGCACGCTCAGTATCTTTACGCCCTCGTTCTTGATGGTCCTGGCGACGGTTCCGTACTTCGACCGCCTTCAGCATTCGCTGTGCTTTCGCCGGGCCTTGCGGGGTGTCTTGGCTTCCTTCGTCGGGCTTCTTGTGGCCATGGCGATCAACTTCGGGCTGGCTGTCGCCTGGTCAATCCCGGCCGGGCTAATCGCGGCGGCGGCATTCGCGGCTTTGCGGTTCAAGATCGACATCCTGTGGGTCGTCCTGGCCGGGGCTGCCGTGGCGACATTCGTACTGTGAATCGGAGTCCGTCATCGACACAAGTAGCGAACAACTGATGCTGGCTGTTGCCAAAGGCGACCTGGACGCCTACGACCAGATCGTCCTGCGCCACCAGAAGCTGGCCTGGGGCATTGCGTACCGATTCCTCGGCGACCGGCACGAAGCGGAGGATGTGGCCCAGGAGGCGTTCCTGCGTATCCTGGATGCCGCCGGTCGCTACAAGCCCACCGCCGCGTTCCCGACCTATCTGAGCCGCATCGTCATCCGGCTTTGCCTCGACCACGCCTGCAAGAAACGCCCCGTGCCTACCGACAACCTGCCGAAGGTCCAGGAGGGCGATCCATCCGCCGCGGACCAGGTGGCCATGCAGGACCGAGATCAGTCAATCCGCGCGGCCCTGGACAGCCTGCCGCCCGCTCAGCGAATGGCGGTCGTGCTGCGCTACTTTGAGGGATTCGATTGCCGATCCGTCGCCTCGGCGATGGAGACAACCGTCAAGGCGGTCGAACGGCTGCTGGCGCGTGCTAGGGAGACGCTCCAGCCGCTGCTGGCCAAACTGTCTGAGGAATAATCCAAAAGCCCGAGGGGGATTTCATCGACTTGCCCGTTTGTTATGGGAGAGAGGCGCACCATGCGTTGCGAAAAGGTCCGATTGAAGATTGACGCTTATCTTTCCGGCGAGCTTTCGCCGCAGGACTGCTCCGTTCTTGAGGAGCACTTGAGAGCCTGCGATGGCTGCCGGCGTGCGGCGACGATTGCACGGCGACTGATCGTGCTAGGACAAACCGCACCAACCCCTCCGGTGCCAGAGGGTTTCGCCCAACGTGTCCAGACTTTGGCGCGGCAGAGAACGGCTCGTCATGTGCCCGCGGCTGCGAGTTGGAGCATCGTGGCCTGGTGGCGGATGGTTTCCATGCCCATGCGTGCGGCAGCGGCGGCCGTGCTGGTCATCGGCCTGGGGACGGGCGCTCTGATTGGCTGGAACACTTGGCAGGCCCCGGCCGCACCGCCGACGCAAGCCGTCTCGCAGGTTGATCCGCTGGCCTCGTACAGCCTGGACTATCTAACGGATGCACCGGACGGCTCGCTGGCCCAGAGCTATCTGGCCCTTGTCTCATCCGCACAGGAGGGCAAATGACCATGTGGAAAAGAATCGCACCGTTGCTGATCGTCCTGTCGGTGGCCCTGAACCTGGCCTTCGTGGGCACATGGGTCGCGCATGTCATCCGCGAGCACGCCCACCACGGTGCATGGTTCGTTGACAAACACAATGAGATCATCTGGTGTCCGTTGCACCGCAAGCTGGGAACTGACCAGCAGCAGTGGCAGCAGCTTGAGCCGACTCTGGCCGAGTTCCGCGATTCCTCGCAGGCCGTCTGTGCGGAAGTCAATCAGAAGCGAAAGGAGATGATCGACCTGATCGCCGCGCCACAGCCGGACCGCCAAGCCATCGCGGCCAAGCAGGACGAGATCCTGGCGGGCCAGCGGCGGATGCAGGAACTGGTCATCAACCACCTCCTGGCCGAGAAGGAAGTCCTCACGCCCGGGCAGCAGAAGGACCTCTTTGACCTGCTGCGCGGGCGCAGCGGCTGCGCCGGCCACGGCCCGATGATGAGCCTCCAGGGCGGCGCCTGCGTCGAGGGAACCGCCCCCCTCACTTGCCCCGCGAAACAAGCGACCGCTCCGGTCGCTGAACACAAAGGAGGAAGTCCATGAAGAAGTTCGCGCTCGTACTGGCCGTGATGGCTGTCCTTGGGATAGCCGCCTGGGCGGCGTATGCCTACGGTCCGCGTGCGGCCCGCACGGTGGATTTGGTGCCCGCCGCTGGCGTACCGGAGGCGGGCGACGCGAGCGCCGCGTCGTGCCCGCAAGGGTGTTCCTGCTGCGACGGCCAGGGCGGATGCCGCCCGGAGTGCCGCGACGGCTGTCCGCGCGGCCCTGAGGGCCAATGCCGCAAGGGCGCCGCCGACTGCCCGCGCTTCGAGGACCGGGACGGCGACGGCATCTGCGACCGGGCCGGCACGTGTGGCAGGCACGGTGACAGCCCCCAGCGGGGACGCGGCTGCCAGCGAAGCGCAGGAAAGATGGGCTGCGGCCATCGCGCCGATAACGACCGCTGAGCCTTTGGCGCGATGAGACGCTCAGAGCGACACTTGAGGCATCTCGACGTCATCCTGCTAGGACTGGGCGCTATCGCGCTCTCCGGATGTGCAACTCTTGACCCGTGGCGGCAGATGTCCCGGGCGCCGGCGTCGCCGTCCTCCGCCTATGTCGGGCCGGGCGCCCCCGCCGATGAGGCCGAGACGGCCTCGTCGCTCCTCGATGAACTGAAGCACGACAGTCTGACGCTGGCCCAGTGCATCTGGCTCGCCCTGAAGCGGAACCCGCGGACGGCCGGTTCCTGGCAGACGGCCCGGGCGGCGGCCGCGCGGGCAGGCCAGACCCGGTCGGCATACTTTCCGGCCGTGGGGTTCGTCTCCGGCGCGTCGCGCGGCGACCAGGCGGAACTCGACGGCAAGGCCGACACGGGCCCGCAGAACACCTTCGATGCCCTCTTCGGCGTGCGATGGCTCCTGTTTGACGGCGGCGGGCGCGACGCCCGCGCCCGAGGGGCCGACGCGGACCTCCTGGCCGCCAACTTCCGGCACAACACGGTTCTTCAGGATGTTGCCTTGGCGGTGGCGGAGGGCTACTACGACCTCCTGGCGGCCCAGAGGTTCCGCGACTTGGCGGTCGAGACGGTCCGCCAGCGCGAGTATCACGTCCGCATCGCCGACGCCCGCCACAAGGCCGGCCTTGTGGCCCGGTCCGACGTCCTGAGGGCCGAGACCGAGAAGGCCGACGCCGACCTGGCTCTGGTGCAGGCCGAGAATGCCGTGCGGCTCGCCAGGGGCCGGCTCGCGAGCGCGATGGGCCTTCGGGTCTCCGAGCCGCTGGAGGTCGCGGACATCCCGGAAGACGCCCATCGGCAGGAACTGGAGGACGTCGAGGCGCTCCTGGATGAGGCGGCCCGCAGCCGGCCGGAACTCCAGGCGGCCCTTGCGCAGGTCGAGGCGCAGCGGGCCGGCGTCAAGGAGGCCGAGGCCCGGTTCTGGCCGGCGGTCTCTCTCGGAGCGGACGCGAGCTGGGCGGGACGGACCTTCTTCCCGGGCCAAGGCCAGTGGGGCCTCGGCCTGGACCTGGACGCAGCGCTATTCACCGGTTTCGACCGCACTTACCAGTCGCACCGGGCCAAGGCCGACCTCGCCCGTGCCGTCGCCGACCGGCGGAACGTCCTTGGCGGAGTCGAACTGGAGGTCTGGACGGCCTACTGGCAAACCATCGAGTCCAGCCAGGCCATCGAGGCGGCGTCCCGGTTCGTCGCCAGCGCCGAGGAGAGCGCTCGCGTGGCTGAGGGTGAGTACAAGAACGGCACGGGTTCGATCCTCGGCCTCATTGACGCCCAGACGGCCCGGACGGCTGCCCGGACGCGGTTGATCCGGGCCCGGCTCGACTGGCACACCGCGATGGCGCGGTTCGAGCGGGCCGTGGGACGAACCATCGCGGCCTCGGAAGTCATTGCCAAGGAGAAGGTGAAGCCTTGAAGCGAAAGAGCAGAACAATCCTCGTTGTTGTTTTTCTCCTTGCGGTCGCCGGCGCGGCTTCCTGGTGGTACTGGCCGCGCGGCAACGCCGGCAACAACGACCCGGCTACCGCCAAGGTCGTGCGGCGCGACTTGGCGTCCACTGTGCTGGCTACCGGGGCGGTCAAGCCGCAGGTGGGCGCGGAGGTCCGCGTGGGTGCTCGCATCTCCGGGAAGGTCGAGCGACTGCACGCGAACATCGGCGATCAGGTGAAGAGAGAACAGGTGCTGGCGGAACTGGAGAAGGCCGATCTGGAGGCCAAGGTCAACCAACGCAGCGCGGAACTCCAGATGGCCGAGGCCAAGCTCGCGGCCGTCAAGTCCCTTCGCCCAAGGGAGATCGAAAAGGCACAGGCGGACGTGGACCAGTGGCTGGCGACGGTCGAACTGAATCACAGGGAACTTGGGAGACAGGAAGAGCTGCTCAAGCAGGACTTCACCTCCCAGCAGGCCCGCGACCGGGCGAAGGAGCAGCTTGCCGTTAGCGAAGCCCGCCTCGCATCGGTCCGCAAGGCTCTGGAACTCGCCAAGACAGGCTATGAGGAGGATCTCAAGCAGGCTCTCGCCGACGTGGACCGAGCCAAGGCAGTGCTGGCCAACGACAAGGTGCAACTCTCCTACGCGACCATCACCGCGCCCATCGATGGCGTGATCGGGTCGGTCTCCACGCAGGAAGGCGAGACGGTGGCGGCCGGGCTGAATTCGCCCACCTTCGTCACCATCATCGATCTGAATCGTCTCCAGGTGGACACCTTCGTGGACGAGGTGGACATCGGCAAGGTCAGGCCCGGCCAGACGGCAACCTTCACCGTCGATTCCTTCCCGTCGCGCGAGTTCGCCGGCAAGGTGGTGGCCATCTACCCCAAGGCCGTCATCCAGGAGAACGTCGTCAACTACGACGTGGTGGTCGAGATCACCGATCCCTATGACGGACTGCTGCGGCCGGAGATGACCGCCAGCGTCACCATCTCCCTGGAGGCCCGTAAGAACGTTCTGACCATTCCGGTCAAGGCGGTCAAACGCGAGCGCGGCAAGAGTGTCGTGTACGTGCCGGCGGAGGGCCGAGCGCGGGCCCGGGAAATCAAGATCGGCTGGAAGGACTCTCAGTGGGTCGAAATCCTCTCCGGCCTAGACGAGGGCCAGACGGTCCTGCTGGAGTCACCGCCGGCTGAATCGCCGAAGTCATAAGGAGGCAAACGCATGATTGAACTGGAAGGCATAGAGAAAACCTACGTAGCCGGTTCGGTGGAAACGCGCGTGCTCAAGGACGTCTCCGTCCGCATCGAGACGGGCGAGTTCGTCGCCATCATGGGCGCGTCAGGCACCGGCAAGAGCACGCTGATGAACGTCCTGGGCTGCCTGGACAAGCCTACGGCTGGGCACTACCGGCTGGAGGGCACGGACATGGTGAACCTTGACGATGACGCCCTCTCCCACCTGCGGAACCACAAGATCGGCTTCGTGTTCCAGCTGTTCCACCTGCTGGACCGGGCGACCGCCTTGCGAAACGTGATGCTGCCCCTGATCTATGCCGACCAGTACCCCGAAGACGCCAAGGAACGGGGCGAAAAGGCGTTGGCTACCGTGGGCTTGTCCGACCGCATGACGTACAGGCCCAACCAACTCTCCGGCGGCCAGCAGCAGCGCGTGGCCATCGCCAGGGCGCTAATCACCAACCCCGCCATCCTTCTGGCCGACGAGCCCACCGGCAACCTTGACAGCACCAGCGGGGCCGAGGTCATGGCCATCTTCCAACGCCTCCACCGGGATGGACGCACGATCATCCTTGTCACCCACGACCGGGCCGTCGCCGAACACGCCAACCGCGTCATCGTCCTGAAGGACGGCATGGTCGCGGAAGACCAGCCGGTTGCCCAGCCGCGGGACGCCGAGGCTGAGGCACGGGCCCTGGCCGAGAAGGAGGCAGGCCAATGAGAATCCTGCGGATCGCACAGGAGGGCGCCCGCGCCTTGTCGGCCCACAAACTCCGCACCTTCTTCATGATGGCTGGGACAATTATCGGTATCGCTGCCTTGACGGTCATCATGGCCGTCGGGAAGGGCACCGAGAAGAAGGTCATGAAACGGGTCAATGCCTTTGGCACGCACGCCATCATGATTACGGCCGGCGGCGGGAAGGGCTTCTCCCCTCCGCAGGAAGGCATTACCACGCTGCGGCTGGAGGATGCGGAAGCCATCGGGACCCAGATCGGCGGCGTCGATGTAGTTGCCCCCTTTGCGGTCAAACGCGGCATGTCCATCAAGGCAGGGGTCAATCAGGTTCAAACCACCGTCATGGCGGTCGCGCCGGAGTGGCATGACGCCTGGGAGTGGTACGCCGCTGACGGGGAGCCGATCACCGCCGAGGACACGGCTGCCATGTCCCGCGTGTGCCTGTTGGGAACACTCACCGCCAAGGATCTCTTCGGGGACCAGAACCCCATCGGCGAGTACATCCAGATCGGGGATGTCCGCTTCAAGGTGAAGGGGATTCTTCAGGAGCGTGGTGTCAGCCCGATGGGCGACGAGTTCGACAGGCGGCTGGTCATCCCGCTCACGACCGGTCTGCGGCGGCTGTTCAACCAGGACCACATCACCAACATCCGCGTGAAGGTGAAGGACTCCGGCGGGATCGAGTCCATCGCCACGGAAGTCCGCCAACTGCTCCATGAGCGCCATCACATCACGCCCCCAAGAGAGGACGACTTTGCCATTTTCAGCGCCGCTGACATCGCCAAGATGGCCAGGGGCATCTCGGGCACGCTGACGTATCTGCTGGGCGCGTTGGCCGGGTTGAGCCTGTTGGTCGGCGGCATCGTCCTGATGAATATCCTGCTGATCTCCGTGGGCGAGCGGATCAAGGAGATCGGCCTGCGGCGAGCGGTGGGCGCGACACGCCGGGACGTCTTCAGCCAGTTCCTGACCGAATCGCTCGCCGTGACGATCTCAGGGATGGTGCTGGGCAGCGTCCTGGGCTGGGCGGTCAGCATCATCCTGGCCCGCGTCACCCAGTTCCCCGTGGTCATTTCCTGGGAGCCGTTCGCGCTGGCGCTGGGCTTTGCCATGATCGTGGGTGTGTTCTTCGGAGTTCAGCCCGCACGACGGGCCGCGCGCCTCAAGCCGGTGGAAGCTTTGCGGTGAAGCTCTCTCGGAACATCGTGCTCTCCCTGGAGATACTGGTCGCCCATAAACTGCGAACGCTGCTGAGCGTGATTGGCATTGTTGTGGGAGTCGGAGCGGTCGTTCTGATGGTCTCCGCCGGACGCGGAGCGGAAAAGCAGATCGTGGACCGCATCCAGGGCATGGGCACGAACCTGCTGATCGTCAACGCGGGGCGCACGATGATCATCGCTGGTCGTCAACGGCAGATGGACACAGTACGGACGCTCTTGGTCAGCGACGCCCTGGCCATCGCCAAGGAGTGTCCCTCGGTGGCTCTGGCGGCTCCGGGTGTCGGCAAGAAGCTTGCTGTTCGATGGGAAGACCAGGACGCGCTGACCAACGTCGTGGGCATGACCGCCGAAGGCTTCGTGGTCCGCAACATCACGGTGGCCTCTGGGAGGCCGTTTGATGCGGACGAGAGCCGGGCGGCCAAGCGCGTTGCCATCCTCGGGCCGACCGCTTCGGCCAACCTGTTCGGCAGCGCCGACCCGCTGGGCCAGCAGATTCGCGTCAACAAGGTGCCCTTCGAGGTGATCGGCGTTACCACGCCCAAGGGCATGGACATCAACGGCCTTGACCAGGACGACCTCATTATCGTGCCGCTGGAGACGGCCATGAGACGACTGCTGAACCTGGACTATGTTCACGTCGTGTACGCGCAGGCCCGCTCTTCCGCCGCGATAGGTCCAGCCGAACAGGAGATCGCGGGGCTTCTTCGGCAGCGGCACCGGCTGGGCAGCAAACCTGACGATTTCACTATCCAGAATCAGGCGACGCTCCTGGCAACGGAGCGCGAGACGACGGGTTCGATGACCCTGCTGATCGGCAGCGTCGCCGGGATTTCCCTGCTGGTCGGCGGCGTGGGCATCCTAGCCGTCATGCTGATGTCCGTCCGTGAACGCACGCGGGAAATCGGCCTCCGTCGCGCTTTGGGAGCCCTTCGCCGCGACATCCGCAACCAGTTCCTCTTGGAATCGGCCGTGCTGGCCGGTGCGGGCGGTGTAGCTGGCGTGGTCGGTGGCGTGGGCCTGTCCTTGGCCGTTTCCTCGCTCGGCTACTGGCCCGCGATGATCTCCTGGCCCGCAGCATCCGTCGCATTCACCTTCTCGGTTCTGGTAGGCGTCTTCTTCGGCCTCTACCCCGCCGCTCAGGCCGCGAAACTGGAACCCATTGAAGCACTTCGGGCCGAATGAGGAACACGCATCGGCCTCTACGGCCAGTTGGCCGGCCGGGCCGCCCCCCTGCACCTCGCCTGCGTCAGAACGAGTGGAACGCCCTCATGCCACAACCGAATCGCTGGGGAGGCAAGGCCGCAACCCACGCCGTACAGAAACCCGGCCGACCGAACCCAGTGGGTCTCGCACCCCAACGGCACCCGCCGCGTTAACCAACCGGGGGTGTACTGGTCCACCGTTTTTCGTGCCCTTCGTCTGGCGGCGTAACCTGTTTCATTGTCATCGCTTATGGTAGCCTCCGAGGCGTCTGATCACAACTTTTTTCGGAGGCTGATTTGCTCAAGAGACACGGTTGGTGCGCTGCCGGCCGGAGTGCCGAGAGTAACTACTCTTTCGTCGAGAGCAGTCCCACCCGAACGACCGTTTCCCGCATGTCCGGCGCGCGTAGACTACGCGCGTTGAATGCAATGGAGTGCAATGAATGCAATGAACGGGCGGAT
>Ga0315275_10003753_pt1 | contig 14070 bp, 7 predicted proteins | sample YL17G03_0_MG_FD_205557 | JGI IMG/M metagenome (GOLD analysis project Ga0315275, IMG submission 205557) | Sediment microbial communities from Yellowstone Lake, YNP, Wyoming, USA - YL17G03_0 | ecosystem: Environmental > Aquatic > Freshwater > Lake > Sediment | place: USA: Wyoming | collected... | reverse complement strand
CAAAAAAGAGTCAATTCAAAAGGCGCCCGGCTCAAATGATTTTACTGCCAGATAGCACGGAACAATAGGTGCGGGGTTGACCTTGATATATCAAAGTATCCTCAGGAGTCCCCAGAAAGCTAATAAAATACCAGCTGTAAGAGCCAAGCTTGCGATAACACCCCATGTATCTTCCTTATTCCATTTGCAGAATTCCCAACTGGAGTTCGGGAACAGCTTTGTATGGTCGAATCGTGTCGGGTCAGCATAACTTTTCTCAAGTTCAGCCTTGTCTTTTTCCCGGTCTGCGATAACCTGTGTTTTCATTTTGACGTAGAAGCGTGCTATGTTTTCTTCCAGACCTTTATCTTTGGTGAGCATACTTACCGGGATAAGGATAACGAACGGTAAAAACGAAGCTATAAGGTATCGTACCGTTAGCAGTGTGGACGGTTTCATATTTACCAGGTTCAGCCCTATCATTTTGCCAACAGCAAGTTCAGTATTCAGTCTCCCGATACCAACCATTGGCGAGTTGGCGTCTTGGGGAATGCTTCTTGCCACTGAACTGAAGAATATGCTTGTGGGAGGAATTATAAATTCTTTTCTTATTTTTTGTCCGACAGCGGAAGCAAGTCCTTTATCAACGTCCTGCTGCGTAGCCGATGTACTGCGTGTAACCGTTTGTTCAGAGGTTTGCTGGGTGAGCCATTTTGAATGTTTAACTGAGCTGAATACAGGCAGTATTTCAGGCAGAATCGCAAACAGTAGCGTGCAGACTATTACCTGCGTATATACCGCCTTGAGGCTCAATCGTTTCCAGAACAGCAGGAGCATTACCGGTGCACCAAAGATAATATTTAGCAAAGGCTGCATCTTAATTATATCAATCAGGCTCTTGTAGTGTACCGCGATATAAATAGCGAGCAGCAGAACAATGGCAATAGCAACTCGCGATACGTTAATATAATGCCGATCACTTTTATCTTTGACGAACGGTTTGTACAGATTTCGAACAAATAGAGCCGAGAGGTAAATACTATTACAGGCCAAAGCAGCCATATTTGCCGCCAGAATGCCCGCTATCATAACGCCTCGCAGTCCTACTCCCAGCAGATTGTTACTCATCACGCCCCAGGCGGTATCCGGGTCTGAGATCGAACTCTGGTAAAGGGCAAAAGCAAGCAGACCGCACATCGCCCACATAATCGTAAGGATTCGTTTGGTATAATTGCCGCCTAAGCCTCCAACTCTTGCGGTAATTTCATCCTTGGCTGAGCCGTTATGAGCCATATTGCCCTGATGGCCGGTGATGCCGATGACATAGTTGGCCAGCAGGAATGCGGCGATTGACCAGATGGAGAATTCATCCGTACCCGAACCGAAAAAGTGCAGCATACTATCGGGTACCTTTGCAGAAAATACGCTCCAGCCTCCCAGTTTTACCAGCGCAATCGGTATCATCATTATTGAAAACGCGAATACTAAAAGTCCCTGGATTACATTGTTCCAGACCGTTGCCTTAAGCCCTCCCATTATTACATACGCGCCTACAAAGACCGTATAGAATATGTAAAACCAGGAAGTTGGGGTGTAAGATATAATAGCGCTGATTTGCTCTTTTATGTACATACTGTCGAGAGCTTTATATCTTTCGGTCTTTTCCGGCGGGAGTTGTTTTGCTTTGTAGAGTTTGTTGAGCTGGTTGTATTCCTGGAACAAATCCATTTTTTGTTTTTCAGCGGCGGTGCATTTCTCAACCGGCTTGACTGTCATTGCCTGAAAAGTGCGCAGCGTGATTTTGTAGCTCATTCCGGCGAGAATTACAGTCAGCCAGATTCCAACGCAGGCATAAAAAACGGACAGGAATTTACTTTTGAAGCGTTCATCGAACAGCTCAGCCATAGTAATAAGACGGACTCGTCTGAACCAGCCGGCTATGAACCAGTAATAAGGCCCTGAAAAAATAGGTGCCAGCATAAGCCATACGCCGCCTATTCCTTTGCTGAATGCGAAACTGGCGGTATTTACCGCGTTGCTGGCATCGACTATAGTGGCCATATTCATAAAGTATTGGAGAAGTTTGCCTACCGAGCGGCCGGCCATAAAGAAGTCTTCCTGGCTGCGTACCTTGCCCGCGGTTCTTTTACCAACATAGGTGATGGTTGCCAGATAAGCCACAATTAACAATATATCGATGGGGTGAAAGCCCAAAAAAGTCATATTGTTCCTTTCATTTATGGTTACAGTATGGCGTATTCTGGTTAAACGCGAAGATATATCAGGAAAGGCATTAGGTGTCCACTGAAAACCGCGCAAAAAATAACGCTTTATTGCGCAAAAAATCGCGAAATTCTTGACAACGAGACCATTAAGAAATAGACTGAATAGCTCGAATTCTTTTAAAATCTTAAGGAGGTCTAAATATGAAAAAAGGAAATTTTATTACTTTTGCTGTTGTCGTTTTGCTGATGGGGGTTGTCCAGGGCACAGTTTCTCCGCCGCAGGGATTGATGGTTCCGCCCGCAGCTTTCGATGATTCGAGTATGACAGCGATATGGAGCAAACCTTCCGACTATTCGAATGTTGTTGGTTATAATGTTTATCTAAACGGGTCTTTGGCCGGAAATACAAAAAATCTTTTTTACAACATTACAGACCTGGAGGCTAATACCCCATATTCACTTACCGTAAAAGCTGTAGATGCCTGCGAAACAGAATCCCTGTCCAGCAATAAAATTATGCAATTCACGGCCCCTGCAATGAAGGTATTTGATGTTACCAAATACGGCGCGGTTGGCGACGGCAACACATTGAATACCGCTGCGATTCAAAAAGCTATCAATGAATGCTCGGAGGGTGGGAAAGTTTTAATTCCTACTGGAAAATTTTTAAGCGGCGCTCTGTTTTTAAAAAGCAATATGACGCTTCAAATCGACGGGACACTGCTTGGGAGCGATAATGCGGCTGATTATCCTCTGGCAAGTATGCGTTTTCCGTATTATTTATCCGGTAAAAATTATATGGGCCTGATAAATGCATATACTGAAAAGTACGGCAGTATGACTAATGTCAGGATATGCGGCAGCGGAAATGTTTGCGGAGGAACATGGACCGGCGGCAATGTTGTTGATACCGTACTCGGCGCTAATGAAAGAACCGCAAGCGGAGGCAACGATAGCGCTCGCGGGGATATGATTACGATAAAGGGTGTAACTGATTTTTATATCGGCGGACTTACTTTAACCAATCCTGCGATGCATACGATTTTTATCACCTATTCGAAAAATATAACGGCAAATGGAATCAATGTAAGCACTTTCGATATACATAATGCCGATGGAATTAATATCTGCACTTCTGATACCGCTTATGTTTTCAACTCTGTTTTTGACACAGGCGATGATTGCATTAATTTGAACGCGGGCGTCGGGGCAGCCGGCGTAAAGGAAAATTTCCCCGATAATAATATCAGGGTTTTTAATTGCACGACCAAACGCGGCCACGGCGGCGTGGTTTTCGGCAGCTTTACAGGGGCATGGATTCAGAATGTTTTAGTAGAGGACTGTGTTTTTGACGGCACGGATATCGGGCTGCGTTTTAAAACCGGCAAACAGCAGGGCGGCGGGGCAAGAAATGTCCTTTGCAGGGATATTACAATTAAGAACATCGCGAAACATTCCGCTATATTTTTTGATAGTAGTTATTCCTGCGATTATCCTTCAGGGGGTCTAGGGCAATTTAAGGATATAACTATAAAAAATATTACTTGTTCCAACCTTAAAAAATATGGCATTTATGTTAGCGGATTACCTGACAAACCTCATACTAATATTTCCATCAGTAATGTTTCCATAGATGTCGCCAAGTCCGGCGGGGCGTATCTGAAGCATTGCACAAACAGTACTTATGATACAATTAACATTACCAACAGCACACCGGTCTGGACGATTGACCCTAATTCAACCTCCGGCCTTACTTTTAAAAATTGTAATCCGGCGCCGTAAAGACAACAGCCGGCACAGGAAATAGCGATGGTATTGCCGATTATGGTGCTTTCAGCCAGTTTTCAGCAAACAGAGCAAATTCGTAGAAATTGACTATACCGTCACCGTTGTAGTCTGCATCGGCAATTTGATTGGGGTCGTTGACCAGCCAGTATTCGACGAACTGTGCAAAGTCTTTCATATCCACGGTATCGTTACGGTCAAAGTCCCCATAAGGGCCAAAAAGCCAGTGTGGAAAGAAAGCCATTCCATTGACACCTGCTCCTAACGACACCATAGTCGGGATATCTTCGGCATCATCAAGCGTATAGGAGTAATATGTTGAAGGTTCGGGCATAAAGGCCGGCGGATTCACCTGTGGAGTACCGCTGTTGTCATAGATGTTGTCCCTCTCCACGAGCCAGCCGTTGCGGTCGCCGGAGTATCCAATAGACCACATCGGATATAACATATTCTTGAAGTAGTTTCCCTCGGCAAGGACATAAGCCTCGCAGGTTGAAGCAATGCCGTAATCTGTAGATGGTCCGCCATTGTAGTAGTTGTTATAGACGTGACAGAGGAACGAAAACCTGACGCGGGGATGACGCTGAATGGTGCCGTCAAAAAAGTTGTGATGATATGTTACCTTGAAGTGATTGGTGTCCTCATAATTGGTTGAAGAACTGCCGAGGAGACAGGTTTTATCCTGGTTGTAAAAATGGTTCCACGAGATAGTGATATAATCAGAAACATGGGAGATATCGAGGCCGCCGTCAGATGCATTGGTGATAGTGCAGTGGTCAACCCATACGTGGTGAGCGTTATCCTGAATGGTAACGCCGTCTTTGTCTTCGCTTGAGATATTTTTTATTATCAGGTTTCTGATGATGACATTGTAACTTAATAGGTTGCCGCCGCTGTTCTGACCTCTGACGCGGATATTATATGGGCCGGCAATAGTAGGATTATCGCCGATTCCGATGATGGTCTTATTGGGACCGATATCAACACGTGCACTTGTAAGATCGATGGTTCCCTGAACTTGGACGATGTAGGGACCCGGTGTAGTGCTTGAGGCGTACTTTGCAAAATTAGGTTCATCAGTTACAGTTACAGTCGGCCCGCCGGCGCCGCCTGTTGTGCCGTTAAGGTTGGGGGTAAAGCAGGGGTCAGGGTTGGCGATGGTGTTATATGATGCCCAGCCGACAGGTGAATTTTCATAAGCCTGGGCAGGGACGATATAGAATGATAAAATTACGACAAATGCCGCTGTGAAAAGTTTTCTTTTCATCTCGAAACTCCTATCGAGAATTATGAACTTTATTATTCTTTCAGCCAGTTTTCCGCCAGCAGAGAAAATTCATAGAAATTGACTATACAGTCTTCATCTATATCCACGCCGGCAGTTTCATCGCAATCATTTACCAGCCAGAGATCGAAGAAATCGGGAAGGTCATTTATTTCTACTATGCCGTTGCCCGTGAAATCGCCATACATACCGCCGAACACCTCGTTCGAATCGTTAGACTCATTCGAATTTATATCTACCGCTGTAACAACATAGTAATAGGTTGTATCGAGAGGGATATTACTGTCGTTATAATTTGAACTGCTCAAAATTGAGTTATTAAGTTTGCTATAGCCGCTGCCTGAAGTTGCCGAACGATATACGTTATAGCCGGCAAGGTCGCTTTCATTGTTGTCGTTCCAGTCAAGCCCTACTGTTACGAAACCTGCTGTTGCCGATAGATTTGTTGGTATTGCCGGAGGTGTAGTATCGGCGGTTGTTGTTGCGGAAGCCGGAGATGATGCATCGCCTGTAAAAATGGTCTGAGCCAGGTTGCGGGTCTGGACGGTATAGGTATAGGTTGTTCCGGGTGCAAGGCCGGTATCTGTATACGATGTGCTTGCCTGCCAGCTGGAGGAATGCCCGCCGCCTGCAGTGCAGGTGAAGAAATATTGAACGCCATCAGCGCAAGTAGCGGTGGTAGCGGTCATAGCGATGGAAGTATTGTCAAGGGCGTGGGGTGCTGCGGAGAAGGTTATTGGATTTGGCGAGGGAGTAAGCTTATCGACGCCTGCACCGTTCTGCACGATAGTGGGAACATTGGGACCGGAGTCCAGGGTATATGAATAAGGCGGTACAAAAATATTGTTGTAATCGTTCGGAGCCCAGGTGGGTTGTGTGCAGCTATAAAACACATTGCCGCTATTCCAGCCAATCTTTCCCTGAATGTTGGTTTTGTAGAGTTTCCAGGCATTGAGGGTTATACCTAAGCCGTTGTAGTAGTTGTTCTCGACCTTAATCTGGCATTCATCGCCTACGCCATGGCAGTACCCGTTGCTCGTAAGGGCGCTGTAGTAGTTATTAAAGACGTGGACCTGGCCGAAACGCACTCTCGGCATACGCTCTTTACATCCGCTGCCCCACCAGTTGTGGTGGAAAGTCTCTTTAAGTTTGCCGCGGTCTCCCTGGTTAGCGTCGTCGGTGGAACCTACCAGACAGGTGAAATGATGTGTTGAGGTATTAGCGGGGGTATAGTAGAACTTGCACCATGATATCGTAATATAGTTGGACTGCTTAGTTGGGTCGCAAAGGCCGTCCGGCGAATCAAAAAAGTTGCAGTGGTCAACCCAGACGTGGTGTGTTCCGTTCTGCATCGTGATACCATCTGTCCACGGGTCTGCGCTTCCCTGGTTGTTGTCTACATATGATATATTCAGATTGCGGATGATGATGTTGCTTTTGTTCGAAATATTAAAGCCGCCGACAATGCCGGGATTGGAACCGATGCCGATGATGGTTTTGTTGGACCCTAAGTTCACTGTCTGAGGTATATCTGTCCTCGAGGTCCCCCGCGTCATCGTTATAGTTGTGGGTACGAGGATGACATATGGTGTGTCTGTTTGGGCATAAGCTTTAAAGTTTGGCTCATCAGTAATGGTAACGGTAGTGCCGGCCGAACCGCCCGTGATAGTATAGGGCACGTTCCCGTCATCCAGCGAAGCCCAGCCGATGGGGCTGGTCTCGAATGACTGAACCGGAACTGCATAGACCAAAATCGCAACAAATCCGGCGAAGAAAAGTGTTCTTTTCATCACCTGTATCTCCGCAAGAAGTTTAAATTGTAACGAATTTATATACCGCCACCTGTATTATATCAAAAATGAGACTGCAAAAAGGCAAAAAATGACTGCAGAAGGTAATTTGCGCAAATTTATACTTTTTCCTGCACAAAATAAGGTTTTTAAAGTCTGAGCAAAAAGCTTTAATACAGATATATTTGCTGAAAGTTATGCAGATTGTCCAGTGTTGTGGATTATTGGCGAATAGTTTATAGTATTATCAGGCATAACAGATAAGATTGTTAATGAACCTGATGGGAGTTTTGGGTGAAAATATCGACAATGCGGCGAATTGACTGTTGGCTCGGCAGGCCGATATGTTTTGTCCTGACGGTCATCCGAAAGAGCCGTAACCTGCTGCCTTTCCCGCAAAAACGGGCGCCTCAAAAAGTCAAACGCATACTTTTTGTCAAACTTGCCGAACAGGGAGCAACCGTTCTGGCTGATGCAGCAATTCGACGAGCCGTGGAAATGGTCGGAAAAGAGAATGTATATTTCCTCGTTTTTGAACAAAACCGTTTTATCCTCGATGTAATGGATATTATCCCGCAGGAAAATGTCATAACAATTCCTGACAATAATTTTATTTCGATGGTTTTCGGCACAATCGGGGCATTACATCGTATCCGAAAGCTGCGTATTGACGCGGCAGTTGATTTCGAATTCTTTGCGCGGAGTTCGGCAATCTTAACCTGGCTAAGCGGAGCCGGCATACGGGTGGGTCTCCACAGTTTTGCCGATGAGTCGCCTTATCGCGGCGATTTAATGACTCACCGGCTGAACTACAATCCGCATCTGCATACAAGCCAAATGTTCGAGGTAATGGTTGAGGCGATTAACCTGCCTGCCAAAGAGATGCCGAGACTGGATATGGACCTGCCAAAGATGCGGCCTGTGGAATCGCGATTTATGCCCGGCGAGGGAGAATTGAAGGAATTTAAGGCGGTTCTGGAAAAAGAGGCGCAAACAAGCAATTATTCTCCGCTCATACTGCTCAACGCCAACGCATCCGATATGCTGCCTTTGCGCCGCTGGCCTTGGGAGCGATACGTGGAACTTTCCAAGCGGCTAATCGAAAAATCGCCTGCTGTGCATATAGCTTTTACAGGTGCACCCGACGAAACTGAAAATTCGCAAAAGCTTGTCAGGGCGGTCAATTCGCAGCGGTGTTTTTCAATGACCGGCAAGACAACACTGCGGCAGCTGATGATGCTGTATTGTCTTGCTGACGCACTTGTAACCAATGACAGCGGGCCGGCGCATTTCGCGACCCTGACGGATATTCAGGTCATAACATTATTCGGGCCGGAAACGCCGATGCTGTTCGGCGCAAATACGCCGCGCTGCCACATTCTCTGGAAGAATATTCCATGCAGTCCCTGCGTAAGCGCATACAATAACCGACAGTCAACCTGCAAAAATAACATTTGTATGCAGCGAATCAGCGTTGATGAGGTTTACGATTTACTGTGCGAACTGTGCAAACTGTAAAGAATACTGTTAACGCCTGCGAATAATCGTGTGAAAAACGCGGCATTTAAAGAACCATTAAAAACAATGTCCAAATCGAAACTCGCTGCCTTTGCCATAGTCATCGCTGTCATTGCGGCTGTTCTATACCTGCCTGTCCTGACGGCTGATTTTGTCTATGATGATATCTCGCAGATACTCACTGATAACTACATTCATACGCCTGCTCATTTTGCCGAGGTGCTCAGCCTGTCGGTAATGAAAAAGGATGTTATTGATAACAACCGGCCTGTAATGCTGCTGTCGCTGATGCTCGATTCGCTTTTGTGGGGACGTAATCCTGCAGGTTTCCACCTGACCAATCTGCTGCTTCATTCGTTATGTTCTGCAATGGTGTTTCTATTGCTCTATGGAGTATTAAGCCGGCTGCTGGCGCAAAGAGATAAGAATATCGGTGCATTGTGGGCGGCATTTGCCGCAGCGACGCTTTTTGCGATACACCCTGTAAGCAGCGAGGCTGTTTGTGTCGTAACATTCAGAGAAGACCTGCTGGCAGCGTTTCTTATATTGCTTACCCTCGTCCTGGCGGAGCGATTTCCAACAGAACGAAGAACAATAAACATATTGCTCGGCGGTCTGATTATAATTTCAACTTTTGCCGCCGCGGCAGCAAAGGAAAACGGTGCTGTTGCACCGTTGTTTCTGCTTGTTTACTGGCTTATTGTTCGCGGAGGCAGTCAATGGCGTATCTGGACGGGATTGATTGCTGCCGGGTTTGGCGCCACTGCGGTTTTTATAGCCGCACGTTTTATGCTTATTCCTGCCAAGTCGGTAATCTTTTTCCAAAAAGCTTCATATCTCGGCGGCTCATTTTCACAGATGCTTACAATTCAGCCGCGAATATGGGGTTTTCAATTGCTGGAGCTTATCTGGCCGAAGTTGTTGTGCGCAGACCAGACCGCCTATTCTATAAGGTACATAACTTTACCTGCCGCGTTGGTCGCATTAGCTGCGGTAATCATAGTAGCTGCGTTGCTCTGCCGCAAAAATATCGGTTTTGCTGCAGGGGCGATATTTTACTTTCTCGCAATACTGCCGACATCAAACCTCGTCCCAATATACAGGCCGATGGCTGACAGATACCTGTACCTCCCGACATTCGGAGTTTGTCTGGCTTTGGGTGCGGTAATCTGCCGATTAAAGACACCGACAAAACAATGGCCTATGGCATTACGGGTAGTTGCTGCTATGGCTATCTATATATTTTTCGGCTTCTTTACGGTACAGCAACTGTTCGTGTGGCATAATAGTATTTCTCTTTGGCAGGATACCATTAAGAAGAATCCTTTTTCCTATACCGGCTGCAACAATCTTGGTTTTGCTTTTTTTGATGCCGGTGAATTTAAAAAAGCCATACCATTTTTTACAAAAGCATCTCAGCTTAATCCAAACGACTCGGACCCTATTGCCGGTTTGGCGATTACTTATAATGCCTTGGAAATGTTCGCTCCTGCCGAGGAGGCCTTTCGTAAGGCCGTTTCTTTAGATAAGCGTTATGCCGGCCGCGACAGCCTTATGCAAACACTTCTCTGGCCGCCGCATCAGGCAGAGAAACTTCAAGTGATAGCCGACAGAGTGCTTGCAGAACAGAAAACTAATATAGAGCATTGAAAATTTCCCTGTAATGTTTATTTTTTGAATAGATGGACACAAACTCAAATAACAACCGGTCTCTTTTAATTTGCCTGGCTTTGACACTCGCCACCGCAGCGGTCTTTTATCAGGTTTGCACCTATGACTTTGTTAATTACGATGACCAAATCTACGTCTACGAAAACCCGAACATTCAGGCTGGTATCACACTTAAAGCCATTAAATGGGCCTTCACTGCTAATTATGCTAACTTCTGGCATCCTTTAACCTTGCTTTCGCATATGCTGGACTGGCAGCTCTTCGGCTCTAACGCCGGCGGCCATCATCTTACTAATCTTATCTTTCACATCGCAAATACTCTGCTGCTCTTTCTTGTTTTGAAGCAGATGACAAATGCGCTCTGGCAAAGTGCCTTTGTGGCGGCCCTGTTTGCCCTCCACCCATTACACGTTGAATCCGTTGCCTGGGTTTCTGAGCGCAAGGATGTCTTGAGCACCTTCTTCTGGATGCTCACGATGTGGGCATACCTGCGATATGTCAAATATCCGAATGTTGCTCGCTACCTGCTGACACTGCTTATCTTTGCGTTAGGTCTTATGGCAAAACCTATGCTGATAACTTTGCCGTTTGTGTTTTTGCTGCTGGATTATTGGCCTCTTGCCCGAATAGACCGCTTTAAATGGCAAATTATTTATCGTTTGGTTTGGGAAAAAATTCCTTTAATTGTTCTTTCAGCGGCTTTAAGTGTTATTGCCTTTCTTGTGCAGCCGAGCGGCGGGGCAGTAACGCAGCTTGCTAACCTTGGCCTGAAGATTCGCATCTTTAACGCTCTTATTTCTTATGTGGAATATATAGAAAAAATGATTTGGCCGAGCCGATTGACCGTGTTTTATCCGCTCCTGGGACAAAACATATCGGTTTTATATGTTGCAGTATCAGCCGTTGTTCTGCTGGTTATGACGATTTTTGTTCTTCGGTTAGCCAAAAAACATCGATACTTAGTCACAGGCTGGTTCTGGTATCTCGGCACGCTTCTGCCTGTTATCGGCCTGATTCCGGTCGGTGACCACGCTATGGCCGACCGCTACAGCTACATTACTCTAACGGGTTTGTTTATTATCATTGCATGGGGATTTCCAGACCTGCTGGCAAGATGGACTTCGGCGAGCTCAGTCGAGTCGCGATATAGGAAAAACATACTTATCCTTTTATCGCTGCTGATTATTTTAGCTATGTCGGTATGTACCCGGCTTCAGCTTCGCTACTGGCGTAACAGCCTGACTTTATTTCAACACGCCCTTGATGTGACAAAGAATAATTATATAGCGCACTATTGCATAGCCGACCCGCTGGTCTCGCAGGGCAGGCTGGATGAAGCTATTTACCATTATTCACAGGCTATTCGAATCCTGCCTGATTACGTCGATGCTCTAAGCGACCTTGGAGCTGTTCTCCACAGACAAGGGAGAGTTGACGAAGCTGTCGGCTATTATAAAAGGGCGATTCAAGTAAATTCGACTGCTGCCAGGGCGCATCTCAATCTCGCTGCGGCATTGGCGGATAAAGGCAGTTTCGCCGAGGCCGCTGTGCACTACAGAACCGGGCTGGCGGCCATGGATGTCCCCGCCATACGCAGAGATTTTGGTTCTGTGCTAATGAAACTTGGCCGGTTTGAGGAAGCTGCTGCGGAATATCGCAGGGTTCTTTCGACAATGCCTGACGACCCTAACGTCCTTAACGAGCTCGGCTGCGTTCTGGCACACACCGGCAAGTTTGATGAGGCTATTGCACATTTTAATAAGGCTCTCCAGATTGACCCTAACTATACGGCTGCAAGAAATAATCTTGACATTGTCCTGGCAGAAAAACAAAAAACTCAGAACAAAGACGAAGAAGACTCAAAGAAATAATTTCTATTAATGAATACAAACTTGAACAAAAACTGGTCTCTTTTTATTTGCCTGGCACTGACATTTGTAACAGCAGCAGTCTTTTACCAGGTCTGCACCTATGATTTTGTTCATTACGACGACCATATCTACGTCTATGAAAATCCAGACATCCAGGCTGGTATCACACTTAAGACCATCAAATGGGCTTTCACTACCGGTTACGCTGCTAACTGGCACCCCTTAACCTGGCTGTCGCATACGCTGGACTGGCAGCTCTTCGGCTCTAACGCTGGGGGTCATCATCTTACTAATCTTATTTTTCACATCGCAAATACTCTGCTGCTCTTTGTTGTTTTGAAGCAGATGACAGGTGCGCTTTGGCAAAGTGCCTTTGTGGCGGCCCTGTTTGCCCTCCACCCATTACACGTTGAATCCATTGCCTGGGTTTCTGAACGCAAAGATGTTCTGAGCACCTTTTTCTGGCTTCTTACGATGTGGGCTTATGTTCGTTTTGTCAGTCACCCAAAAATTATTAAAACCTATCCCAAAACCTCAAAAAACGCCATTTATGGCCTTGAAAACACCAATAATGAGGGTTTTGGGATGGCTTGTAGTTATTTGCTGGTAGTGGTATTTCTTGCTCTCGGTTTAATGTCAAAGCCTATGCTGGTTACTCTGCCTTTCATACTTTTGCTCTTGGATTATTGGCCTTTGGAAAGATTTCCTGCAAAGCATTCGTTGTCTTATCTGCTCATTGAGAAGATTCCGCTGTTTGCGATAGTTATTGCATCGTGCATAGTTACTTTCATTGTCCAGAGAAAAGGCGGGGCGATGTCTCCGTCAGAAAATTTCGGTCTGCTCGTTCGACTTGCCAATGCTTTTATTTCTTATCTGCAATACATTATGAAGATGTTCTGGCCGAGCCGACTGGCGTTCTTTTGTCCGCACCCCGGCGAAAATGTGTCGTTTTTTTATGCCGTAATATCAGCCGTTTTACTGCTGGCCGTAACGATTCTTATACTTCGATTCGCCAAAAACCATCGATACTTAGCCACAGGCTGGTTCTGGTATCTTGGAACGCTTGTACCTGTTATCGGCCTGGTTCAAGTTGGTAATCAGGCCTTGGCCGACCGCTACAGCTATATTACCCTAACGGGTTTATTTATTATAATTGCCTGGGGTCTGCCCGATCTGCTTGGAAAATGGCCGCACCGAAAAATTATGCTCTGGACGTCCTCGCTAATAGTTTTATCCGTATTGGCCGTGTGTGCGTATTTTCAGCAGCGATACTGGAAAGACACCATAACGCTTTGTCGGCATGCACTCAAAATTAACGACAATAATTATGTAGCACGCTTTTGCATGGCAAGATATCTGGTCATACAGGACAGGTTCGATGAAGGCGCTGTTGAATGTCAAAAATACCTTCAGATAAAGCCGAATGACCCGGATGCACTGAATATTTTTGGAATTGCGCTCACCCGTCAGGGCAAATACGAGCAAGCTATAAAATGCTTTACTAAAGCCCTGCAGATAAAACCCGGTTATGCTGCCGTCTATGACAATATAGGCCGTATCATGTTCTTTCAGGGCAAATACGATGAAGCTGCTGTGTATCTTACTGAAGCGCTGCGGTTTGACCCTGCCTTTGCTTCGACACATTATCGTCTCGGTCAGGTTCTGGTGCAAAAGGGCAAAATTAATGAGGCCATCCCGCACTTCGAGGAGGCACTGCGACTCAAACCTGACTGGGTTGAGCCTATGAATGACCTGGCATGGATTCTGGCCGCAAGTAATAAATCCGCAATTCGCAATCCTTACAGGGCAGTCGAACTTGCTCAACGTGCCTGTGAGCTTACCGGCGGCAAGAACCCCGGCTTATTAGATGTGCTGGCCGTCTCCTATGCCGCGACAGGTGAATTTGATAAAGCTGTAGAAATTGCTGAAAAGGCTTTAGAATTATG
>Ga0315275_10003752_pt1 | contig 14071 bp, 9 predicted proteins | sample YL17G03_0_MG_FD_205557 | JGI IMG/M metagenome (GOLD analysis project Ga0315275, IMG submission 205557) | Sediment microbial communities from Yellowstone Lake, YNP, Wyoming, USA - YL17G03_0 | ecosystem: Environmental > Aquatic > Freshwater > Lake > Sediment | place: USA: Wyoming | collected... | reverse complement strand
ACGGCCCCGATGTCCGGGCTCCCGCCCCGTGCCACGCCGTTGATATCGGTCGTGACTTCCGCTACCGACATTCCGGTCCCGTCCAGCCACGGCGAGTTCGGCGTCAGGTTGGTGGCCGATGTGAAGTTCGCGTTTGCGCTGACGGAAGCCGCCTCTTTGGAGCTGGCTGCCTGCAGTGCCGGCAGGTCCGCCAGGTATCCGTTCCCCTGCCAGTAGGCCAGCCACGAGGAGCCAACGCTGTACAGGTCGTTGTGGTCTGACGTACTGATCGCCGACGGTGTCCCTATGTAGTATGCGTACCCACCGGTGCTATTGAAGAAGATATTGTTTGTGATGTTCTGGTTGCTTCCACTCCCCTGGTAGAGGCAGTAGCTGCTTGTGGTAGATCCGGCGTAATTGACACTATTGTAGTAAACATTCAGGTACTGGCAGCTGGAGAGGTAGATGCCGTACGCCCCGTTGGTTCCCTGCAGGGTGATGAAGTTATTTGCTACGAGCCCAGTCCCCTGGGATCCGCCGTTGCAGGAGCTGAGATTGATGCCGTACCCGCCGTTGGTGTTGACGATCCTGTTCCTTGTGATGACAAGCTGAGATGTACCCAGAGGGTTGCTGCAGCTGTTCAGGTCGATGGCGTCGTACACGCACGTTATGGCGTTACTGTCAATAACCGGCGCTGAGTGATATGTAAAACTCATCCCGCCGTAGCCGACGCTGTTATTGAAGATATTGCGTCTGACGATCGTGCCTGTGCCGGGTGTTGAACTTGTTCCGTAGAGATAGAGGCCAAAGCCTCCACCATTCAGGGCGTTGTCAAGAATGCTAAGGTCAGTTGATAATGAGTTGTACGTCTCATAAATGAGCGAAAGGTCAACCGAGCTGCTGTTTGTTGAGAGGCCGTTAAGAGTGTTACCCTGGATCATCACATCGTCGATGGAATTTGAGGTTCCGTCCAGCCGGATGACGCTCCGGTAGGATGATCCTGCGCCCGAGGAATTGATCGTCATCTTTTTGATGCGGATGTGGTCGGCTCCGCTCAGACTGATTACAAAGTTGTTGGCGGAGTTTGTGGCAGTAAACTGGAGGGTTACATCGGAAGCGTTACCGCTTTCAGATTGGAAGGTGACGGTGTTGGATGCACTCGCGCCGGTGATGGCGGGGACATTGATCTGTTCTGTATACGTTCCGTTGCGGACGTTGAAGGTAACGGCGCCGCTGACCCCTTTAGCGACAAGGTCTGTTACAGCTGCCGTGAATGTAGCATAGCTCGGGCTAGTGCCTCCGATTGTGTAGGCGCCCGAGAGTGTCTGTGCACTGGCACTGAGAGGAAGCAGAAAGATCAGTGCCAGGAGCAGGACGAGTGCCGAGCTACGAAGTGCCAAGAACCGCATGGAGTCCTCCAAGAAGATATGGAATGGTGTGTGGATTCGTCAAGTCTAAGCGATCAGGATGCTATGAAAAGGTAGAAATCCGTCAGGGTGGTCACGATTCTTGTAACAAACGAATCACCATCGTAGTTCAACCTGTCCTATGTCAGAGAACATTGTGCAAGATACATTTCCTGTCCAAGCGTGCCAAAAATAGCCGGAAAGGCGAGTGAAAAGAAATAGAACGGACTGACTATTTCGGAATTCGAGGAACGGGTGGAGCAAGTGTATGAGGATGGAGAAGGGATATTTGACTAGCGTGCGGGGAGAACCTTTTCCTTCAGCGCTTTCGCAACTGCCTGCGATTTTGAGTGGACGTGGAGCTTATCATAAATATTGCGAATATGTGCACGAACCGTGAAGATGCTCAAAAAGAGCTTCTCCGCGATCAGTTTGTAGTCATCTCCCTGTGTAAGAAGCTCCAGCACTTCAAGTTCGCGCGGAGTGAGCAAATAGTCTGCCCTCGGGGGTGGGATATGCTGTCTGAAGAGGTCCACAACTTTGCGGGCGATATGGGGGGACATCGGTGTTCCGCCGCTGAAAGCCTGGTCGATCGCCTCGGTGAGCTGTGCCGGCAGGATCGGTTTCGTCACGTAGCCACTTGCGCCGGCACAAATCGCACGAAACACATGATCATCATCTTCGAGGACAGAGAGGATCACGATTTCCGTGCGTGGGTATTCGTTCTTTATCCGTGCCGTGGCCTCGATTCCAGAAATTCCAGGGAGGTTGATGTCCATGATAATGACGTCCGGCCGGGACTGGTCGAAATCCCTCAGGCATTCTTCGGCGCTGCCATATTCCCCCACAAGGCGATAGCCCGGGAAATTCCGAAGGGTAAGCCCTATACCCATCCGGATATCCGGATGATCCTCAACTACGCTGACCGCAATTGCCATGAGATGGATATCAGGATATTCCCGGTCACCGGCAATAGAAACAATGTTCTATTCTGTCACCGATGTTGTGGAATGGTCGCGTGATTCCCGCACGCTCACAACTCAGATCGGTACAGATACCTCAATGGTACAGCCTTGACCCGGGGCCGAATGGAGGAAGAGAGTTCCTCCCAGCTGATTCGCACGCATATTCATCGTTGCGAATCCTTTTCCACGCGACTGCAGGGAAGGATCGAATCCGGCTCCGTTGTCCTTGATGCGCACGAACAGGACTCCGTTGTTCTGGTGGTAGTTGACTGTGAGCTCGGTGCACCCGGCATGTTTTATGACGTTGGTGAATGCTTCTTTGAGAAGCAACCAGAGATGCTTCCGTTGCTCGGGCGCCAGATTCTGGGAATGGAGTGCACCGGGGTCGGGTTCAGGGAAATGGGCGTGGATGCCCTTCGCTCTGCAATGCGCGAAGACCTGGTCCCTCAAACGCATCAGGAGGCTGTACACAGTTTCCTGCTTCGGATCGATTGCCCAAATGATGTCCCGGATGGAGGACACCGACTCCTGCGAGAGGATGGTGATCCGTTCAAGCAACTTGAGGTGGTCCGGCCCGACTGTTGTCTGTCGCACCGAGGCGTCATGCACAAGCGTGCTGAACAATGCGATGCTGCTCAGGTTGGACGCCAGTTCATCGTGCAGGTCTGACGCAATCCGTGTGCGCAGGCGTTCCATCTCGAGGAGTCTGTTCACCCTGTACCGGAAGAGTGAAAACAGCAGCAAGGCGATGGCAGCGAGGCTCAACGTAAGGAACCAGGCCGTCTTCCAGAACGGAGGACGGACAATGATGCGTACCGAGGTGCCCTTCTCATTCCAGACGCCGTCACTGTTTGAACCTTTCACCCGGAAGACGTAGGTGCCTCCGTCGAGACCTGTGTAAGCGGCATAGCGTCGGCTCCCGCAGTGAACCCAGTCCCTGTCATATCCTTCCAGGCGGTAGGCATACTGGTTCTTGCCCGGCGCAGTATAATCCAGCGCGGCAAATTCAAATGCCAGAAAGTTTTCCTGGTACGAGACCGAAATCTCCTTGATGGTGGAGAGTGATGCGGGGAGCTTCACCTGTTTCTCGAAAATCCGGAAGCTCGTGAGAACAATCGGGGGGATGTGCGGATTCATCCGAATGCTGTCAGGATGAAACGCATTGAGCCCGTTGATGCCGCCGAAATAGAGCGTGCCGTCGTGAACGCGAACGTATGCTCCCTGGTTGAACTCGTCTCCCTGGAGGCCGTCACGCTCGTCATAGGTGGCGAAGATCCGGCTCGAGGGAGTGAATTTCGAAATCCCGTCATTCGTACTGAGCCAGAGGTTATCCCGATCATCCGGAAGGATACCGTACACGACGTCATTTGCCAGGCCGTCGCCCTTCGTGAAATGCTGGAATGTCCCGGTGGAGGGATCGAAACGGTTCAGTCCTCCACCCCACGTGCCAAACCACATCACCCCCTGCGGGTCTTCATAGATCGACCAAATGGTATTGTTGCTCAATCCTGCAGAGTCGGATTCAATGTGACGATAGCGCATGAGACTGTCGGCGGCCGGGTTGTAGGCAATCAGCCCGGAACCCCATGTGCCGAACCAGAGCCATCCCCGACGGTCTTCGTGAATTGCCCAGATACTGGAGGTACTCAGTCCTGGCGCGGGAATCCGGGCAGGAGAAAATGGAATGAAGGTATCTCTCGAGCTCTCATACCGGTTCAGACCTGCGCCGGTGGTCCCGACCCAGAGTGTTCCTTTCCGGTCCTCTCCGATCGCCATGATTGAATTCCCGCTAATGCTCCGTCGCTGACCGGCATCGGCGCGGTAGTGAATGAATCTGCTTGTCTTCCGGTCGAACCGGTCTAGCCCGCCGTCTTCGGTTCCCACCCACAATCTTCCCTCGTGGTCCTCATAGGTGACCATGACGTAGTCGCTTCCAATGCTCCCGGGATCAGCGTGGGAATGTCGATAGTACACGAACTTCTTTGTCTTCGGGTCGTAGCGGTTCAGCCCGCCTCCGGCTGTTCCCACCCAGAGTTCGCCGAATCGGTCTTCGCAAATAGCTCGGACGACGGTGTGGCTGAGTCCGGACGAGTCTGAGAGACCAATTCCGAAGTGGCGGAACTTCGGTCGGGCAGGGTCAAACCGGCTGATTCCGGCGTCCGCAGTCCCGACCCACAGCGCTCCTGTCCGGTCCACATAAACAGAATAGACGCGATCGCTGCAGATTGAAAGTGGGTCGGCGTTGTTCCTGCGGTAGGTCGTGAATATGCCGGTCGTATGATCGTACCGGCTCACACCTGCGTCTGTCGCACCGAACCAGAGGTCGCCCCTCCTGTCCTGACACATAACGAAGAGCGCATTGCTCGGCGGGCCCCCGGGTTTCCGGGGATCATGGCGGTATCTCTGGAAATCACGAGTTCCTCGATCAAAACGATTCAGCCCCCCATCGATTGTACTTACCCAGAGGTTCCCGGCAAGGTCCTCAAGGACGTGGACTACACGGTCCGAGCTGAGGCTTCGCGGGTTACCCAGCTGATGTCGGTACCGGGTGAACTCCCCGGTGTGTCTGTCAAACGATACAAGCCCTGCCCATGTCCCGATCCAGAGAAGGCCTGATCGATCTTCACAGATGGTGCGGACAAGATTGGCATCAAGGCTGTCGGGGTTGTTTGCCGGAGCGCGGAAATGGGTGAAACGATTGCTTCCTGCATCGAACCGGTCCAGCCCGCCTCCCCATGTGCCGACCCAGAGCGTCCCGTCTGAATCCTCGCAGAGGGCCGTGACATTGTTGCTTGCGAGAGAACCGGAATCGGAAGGATCATGAGAAAAGCGGATGAATTCGTCCTGGTCCTGCTTGTAGCGGTTCAATCCGTTGTTCAGCGTGCCGACCCAGAGGTCACCGCTGCGGTCCTCGAGAAGACACCAGATGAAGTTGTCGGAAATCGAATGGGGATCGGACGGGACGCTTCTGTACACAGTGAAGTCGTTCCCGTCGAATCTGTTCAGGCCATCCTGTGTCCCGAACCACATAAAGCCCTGCCGGTCCTGGAGGATCGCGTTCACGGTCGATTGCGACAGCCCTTGCGCGGTAGCGATGTGGTCAAAACGCACATCCGACAACAGCTGGGCGCACGCCGGTGAGAATGTTCCGACCAAGAGGAGAGGGAGGTGTACAAGTCGCAGGATACAACGGCGGAATGTGGCGTGTGAGAATGTCGACAAGGGTCTATCCAGAATACGCCGATGGGAAGACTGTACGCCCATGAGAGAGTGAGAGTTGAGACGTAAGCAATCTACGTTCTTCACAGCGTCTGTCTGTGATACCTGCCGTTACCTTCATAATTCCACTCAGCCCTTCAATACTGCATCGCCCTTCTGCCAGTTGCAGGGTGTGAGCTCGCCCGTCTGGAGTGCATCGAGAACGCGGACCGTCTCTTCAATATTACGGCCCACATCCAGATCGTTGACGGTAACCCAGCGGACAGACCCTTCCGGATCGACGATGAACGTCGCGCGCAGAGCAACCTGGTCGGGACCCGTAAGGATACCGAGCTCTGAGGTCAGCTTCTTCGCATGGTCGGACAGCATGGGGAATTTGAGTTCCCGGAGGTCCGGGTGATTTTCTCTCCAGGCCAGGTGCACGTATGCTGTGTCCGTGCTGCCGCCAAGAAGGATGGCGTTGCGCTTGCGGAAATCAGAGAACTTGTCGTTGAATCCCTTGATTTCTGTCGGGCAGACAAAGGTGAAGTCTTTCGGCCAGAAGAAAATGACCATCCACTTTCCCTCTTTCCTGAGCGCTTTCGACGAAATCATCCTGAATTCTTTTCCGGGCTCGCGGGAGACGCATGCTTCCAGCTCGAAGTCGGGGAATTTTCCACCGATAGTGATCATTGGACCGTGGTTCCTGGTGTGTGGATGATGAATGTTGTGGCTGTGGCTCCCAAGTAAGAAAAAAACCGGAGCAGAATCAAGATGCGTGATCAAGCCCCACTATGCGGTTTCGTCAGCCACGCAACCCGGATAGCGACCCCGATCTTCTTGCCGTCCTCTGCCGGGCCCGCGGGAGATCCGGTGTCCTTCGGCTTCGCTTTCTAAAGCGCGTCGATCTGTGACAGTACTTTCTTGGTGTCGATCCTTTTGGCCCAGGCTTCGATTTCCTTGATGGGGCCCGAAAAGTCGATGCAAATGTTAAGAACCGTCGTCTTCTTTGCCACACCGCCTTCCGGCGTTTTCAAGTCAACCTTCGAGAGTTGCTTTGTATCCTTGAGTGAAACGGGATCGAAAAAGACACGGACTGTCCCGTTCTCTGCAGTTGGATCGGAGAGATGGCGCAGCGCGATGACACCGGATTTCTCAAATACTACTGCATCCGGGTCGATCGCGCCGCCCGACCCGCTGTTGAGAGTGACATTGACATGGATCGGCTCCTTTTTGGCTTTCGAAGCCTCCATCTGCGTGGTGGACATCTTCTTGTTCATCTCCTGCATGAGCTTGGCCATCTCCTCATAGTTCCCTTTGGACTGGGCTTCCAGCACTTTCTGTTCGTACTCGTTCTGCAGATCCTTGTTGGTCTTCTCCGCTGCCTTCTCCGTGCCGTACTCGCGGGTTGCGGAGCCGTAGGTCGGGTAGTAGCGTCCGGTTTTCTCCACGATGGACGCATCGGTCGGCAATGAGTAGTTCTCACGTTCCATTTGGTATCCCGTCTGCTGCTGACCGAGCGCTTCGAAGGCGCTGACCAGCTTCTTCTTGATCACGGAGACTTCGTCACGCGTGAGCGATTTGTCCGACTGAGCGCTTGTCTGGCTAACGACGAGGATTGCGGTGATGGCGGCGACAAGGAAGCGGCCGGTGCGTGTCATGGGCACTCCTGATACATGTGTTGAGAGTTTATTGGAGAAGTCAGGATCAGCAGCAATGAGGATCAGATTAACCCATTCTAACGAACGGCGAATCCAAAATCAACCGCCGGCTCGGTCGATCATCGGAGCTCGGGAATCAGACTGGAAATCCCGGGTTCAGCTGCCCCAATTCTTGTTTCCTTCCTTGCTTTTCTGTTTTTGATACGTGATCTTCTTGCCGCATACCAATGGGCCCTCTCGTGAAGACAGTCCGGTGGAAACGTATGTCGGTACGTTTCCTGATTGTATCAGTCATTCTGTATATCATTCTTCTCATTCCGGAAGACACTCCTGTCCCACCGGTGCCGGCGGCGAGGCAACCCTTTTTCTGGAATCAAGACCAACGCTGGGAGGCACTTGAGGAACGGTTTTCGAGCGCCCGCAAGGAGGGCTGTGGAGAACTTGGGCCGCTCATCCGCGCTTCTCTCGGCCGGGGAGATCAGCTTCTGAGTTCATTGGGGGCCAAAGCACGTGCAGTCGATGACACACTCTTCGATGCAATCGAGGAAAACATCTTCTCTCTTGGTCCGGTGATTGCCGCGTGTCCGGGGGATCTTGTTGCATACGTGGATCTTGTGAACTCGATGCGCAGTGGCGTGAAAGCCCAGTCAGCGAAGTGGGACATGAACGCCGGTCCAACGAGGAACCGCCTCTACCGTCTCCTCTACGGCGGAAGGGCAGCGCTCGAAGAGGTGGTGCTTCAGGCACCTCCCGGAAGCGTGCCCGCAAGCATACCCTGTTTTGACGAACCGTCCAGTACGCCCTCGGACGATATTCTCGGGATCCGTGTTCACAGCGGCGACATCCTTGTTTCCCGCGGTGGTGCCCCAACGTCTGCGCTTATCGCTCGCGGTAACGACTATCCCGGCAACTTCTCGCATGTTGCTCTGGTCTATGTTGATTCACTCTCGAGAGCCGTTTCGATCATCGAGTCGCATATTGAGAAGGGCGTGGCGATTGCCACGATCGGGGAATATCTGCGCGATACGAAGCTGCGCGTGATGGTACTACGGCTCCGGGCGGATCTCCCTCCACTTGTGGCGGATCCGATGCTTCCTCACAGGGTGGCGGCATTGGCGCTGCACAACGCCAAGGCCCGGCATATCCCGTACGATTTTGCCATGGACTTCCAGGATTCCACGAAGCTCTTTTGTTCGGAAGTGGTGTCCAGCGCCTACCGGGCTGCAGGAGTTCAATTGTGGATGGGGCTTTCCAGCATCTCATCGCCCGGGGTCTGTTCATGGCTCTCGGCGTTCGGTGTGCGGCACTTTCAGACAGAGGAGCCGTCCGACCTGGAGTACGATCCGCAGATGCGTGTCGTTGCGGAATGGCGCGCGCCGGATGAACTCTACAGAGATCATGTGGACAACGCGGTCATTGATGCGATGCTGGAAAAGGCGGAGAAGGGAGAAGGAATCCAGCATGCATGGTATCTCCTTCCGCTGGCAAGGGTGCTCAAAGGCTACAGCTGGATTCTCAACCTTGCCGGCGGGGTTGGTCCTGTACCCGAGGGAATGAGCGCCACAGCAGCGTTGAAACACAAGAGTTTCGCTGCGCGTCACTCGGCCATCAAGGAGCGTGTCCTCGAAGCGGCTGATCGGTTCAAACGTGAGAACGGTTATGCCGCGCCCTACTGGGAACTCCTCAAGCTCGCGCGCCAGGCAGCCGCGTCGCTTTGATGTCCGCAATCGCGGCGGAGAAATTCCCCCGTCGGCTTCTGACCATTCATGTGCCATCCTTTTTGGGGATGTTCTCCTGTTCCGGTTTTTTCTCTTTCGGCTTGTCCTGTGTCTTCTCTTTCGGCGGGCTCTTCTTTCCTGTTTGCTGGTTCTTCTCCGGGGGAGGACTGTGCTTCGGCTGTTCCTGTTTCTTCAAGGCAGGTTCTTTGGCCGGCGTCGGCGTGACCCCCGAATGGGATGGCGGGGTGACGGGTTTCTGATTCCCTTCCCGGGGGGGTGGTGGCGGGCTTGGCTGGTCAACGGCATTGGGGATGGGTCGTGGCGGGGGGACCGCTTCGGCCCGAATGAGTGTGTGGCTGCCCCTTCGGACATTCTCGCGCTTCGTTGTGGCTTTGGGGACAGGTTCGCGTGTTCGACGTGCTATGACGTTTAGATCGGGAGGGTTCTGGGACCCTTTCTGTTGGCCAGTACCGGGCGGCGTGAAAATTGTCGTTGACCGATACGAGCCGATGTGCTCGCGAGTGAACTGGTCCGCAGGGACGAAGATCCAGGACTCTGAAGAGCCCGGATCGTAGGGATTTTGCCGGGTCATACCTGGAGGCGGCATTGGTGCCCAGCCGATGTAGTCATCGCGGACCTCCCATCGCACCTGTGCAGGTGCCCAGATGTATCCGGGAATCCACACCCAGCGCGAGCCCCACGTGTCCCATGTACCGTAGTGGTACACAACCCACGCGTATGGTTCCGCGGAATCCCAGAACCATCCTTGATCGGTCCACACCCACCGGCCATCCACATACGGTCTCCAATCGTAGGCAACGTTTGGCTGCCAGGCGTGGCCGACGCCGGGGAGATCGACCCATGTACCATACGCATCGAGCATGGCGAATGCGTTATCCGGAATAGCTTCCTGTCGGGATGTGGTGTCGCTCCCGCCGCCGCATCCTGCCGTAAGCACTCCGAGGACGAACGCAAACACGATATATGTTCTCATAGTACCCCTTACCATCACGTGGAACTTCAACCTTCCGACGGTTATCGAACCGTACCAATATACTCCTGTACGGCCATTGATGCATGAACGGAAGATGACATGTTCGTTAAGGACTTTTCACGGGGGAGGGAGAGCAACGCAAAAGGGTGGGCAACCGGCCCACCCTTTGTCAGCACAAGCACAGACTGCCAGATCGTCAATCCTAGAAATCAAAGTCGAGAATCAACGCGAACTGATGTTCTTTCAGAGGATTGTCCTTGCCCGTTTTCCGGAATGTATACTCAGCATGAATCGCGACGTTCACGGCAGACCAGTCGCCGAGGTAGTACCGCAGCAGTGCCGAGTATGCATTGACCTGTCGGGCAAGGTCATTCGACGGAGGACTGACCCAGTTGTACATCAATGACACAACCATCCGGTTGTCGAGCAATCCCGCCCAGTTGAGTTCAGCAAAGCCGCCGGTGTAGGAGTACTTTGCAGTCGAATCGAAAGGATTCAACGCCTTGTCATCGCTCCCCCCCATGAAGAGCAGAGCGAGATTGAGCATCTCGTAGTTCAGGCTTGCGTCGGCTCCCCACCGGTAGAACGGTTTGTTCTCTTTGCCGTTGGTTTCGCCGGTCGGTGCAATGACTGTTCCCGGCTTGGTCGGCTGCCATCCGTAGTAGCCGAAAGCCCCGATCCGCTGGCCTGCGCTCTGCCCGTCACCCTTGCCGAATGTCTGGAACAGGTTTGCATAGAAATCCTTCGCCGCATTAAGGTCCGGGTTTGCCCCGCTGCCGTTGACCACGCCGGCACCATATTTGAAACCTCCCGCCACATGACCGGTAGCTTCGATCCCGATCTGGTTGTCGTCGAAGACGAATCCGTTGTTCGGGGTCGTGAAGGTGTAGACTTCGTAGGGTGCGAAAATATTGTATTTTCGTTTGGAACTGAAGGGATGGTACGCCGGCTCGAACCTGCCGACCCGGATGTCCAATGCATCCCGCACGATGTTGCTGAAGACGAGCGCGGCGGATTCCATCCCACCAGGCTGTGCCGGATTGGCTCCGGTGTAGTCCGATCCGGGTTCGTCAATTCGCGGCGTGTAGATCAAGAGAAACGAGATGTTCTTGTGGAGGACGCCGGCTGCAAGAAAATCAAGACCGAAGATGTTGAAGCCCGCCGTCGTTCCTCCGCTCGTGTCACTGTATACCGACAGCCCTGTTGTTGTTCGCAAGGCGATCGGCGGGGGAGTCTCGAATACCGTCTTCTCGCCACCCGCTTGTCCGGGGATCTGATACCCGTTGTCGCGGTACCGCTGGCCGAAATCATTGAGTTTCGTATATGCCGTATGGCACATATTGCAATTGAAGCCGTACTTGCGCGCGAAGGCAGGGATCGACTTGCTTGTCGTCGGAACCAGGAACAGAGCGACAAACAGGAATGCGATGGAGACACGGAATGTTCTCATGGCAATCGCTCCTTACTTTGGCAACTCTGATGGAGGAATCGGCTTCACGTTGGCCACCTCGGGATTTGTGCTGGTCATCGCGTGCTTCATGAACGCGACCAGCGCAGACTTCTCGTCCTGTGTGAGTCCGAGGGGCACGATGAGCGGGTCAAGATTCGGATCATCAGTGTCGCCGCCGCGGTTGTAGAACTCCACGAGCGATTCGAGAGTTTTCTCCGAACCATCGTGCAGGTACGGCGGGCGCAGCCCGGCATCCCGTACCGTCGGGGTCTTGAACGCTCCCTTGTCGGCTGGATCCTTCGTAATCTCGTATCTGCCCAGATCGGGCTTTCCAGGATCCTGCTGCTTCACACCGATGTTGTGGAACCTTCCGTCGGTGAAGTTCGGTCCCCAGTGACATGCTGTGCAGTGTCCCTTGCCGTTGAAGATCTCCAGCCCCGCCTTCTCCTGCGAAGTCAATGCAGTCTCGTCACCTTTGACGTGCCGGTCAAAAGGAGAGTCGGTGGTCACGACCGTGCGCTCAAAAGCCGCTATCGCCTGTGCCACCTGGTCCACTGTGGGCGCGGGTGTTCCGAAAACGTGCTTGAATTCCTCGACATACCCGGGAATATCGGACACGGTCTTGATCATCACCTGGTGGGTATTCCCCATCTCGATCGGATTCTGGATGGGTCCTTTGGCTTGTTCTTCAAGAGTCGGCGCTCTTCCATCCCAGAATTGCAGCGGAAGATAGGCAGCGTTCGAGACCGGCGGAGCCCTGCGACCCCCGCGCTGTCCGTTGATGCCGGCACTTGTGGGTCCGGCGTCTGACCACCCCATCGCGGGGTTATGACAGGTGGCGCAGCTTACGGTGTTGTCTTTCGACAACCGCGTGTCGAAGTAGAGTTGTTTCCCGAGGAGTATCTTCAGGGTGGTTTGCGGATTGTCCGGTGGAGCAACTACCGGTGGCAGGGGGCCGAGTTTCTGAGGGCCGAGGATCTGGACATTCACCCCGGTGATCGGTTTGTCTGGTGGGTCTCCTGCAACAAGGAAGGGTGGAACCACCATAAGTGCGAGAACCAAAAGGAGTGCAAGTTTGTACATATCATCCTCCTATCCGGCTGGAACGATTGGTGAAAGATGAGATGAGCATAGAACAGAGCGCTGTATCCTGTGGCTGGAGCCGTCGTTCTGTACGGGGAAGCGTCAACCCTTGATCGATCGATGGCTCCGGGAAGGAGCGCCCCAAATAGAAAAGTCGGCCACCATCCGGACGGAGAGGACCGACTTTCAAGGAACACAAGGGAATATGGTATAATGGACTTCAAATATCAAATGGAGCGGAATTTGATTGTCGAAAAATTCGGGGAAAGCATGAGTGTGAAGGCGTCGGCGATCGCTGTCGAAGCTCCAGTCCGCGCTCAGCGGCCCAGTCCGCGCAACTCCTTGATTTCCTGATACTTGGCAGGGACTGGAGTGCCAGTGAGAAGATCCCCCGGGCGCTTTACCTGCAACGTCTCGTTGTCAGTCCCTGGTATGAATCACATAGGCAAAAATCCCAAATGCCCGCACCGCTTCTCCCTGTGCGTGCACCGTCCCGACCTCATCCACACCATAGCCGTTTTCGCCACCGAGGGGATTCCAGCCATTCCGAATGCCGTGGTCCGTCACGCGGTGCAGCGTGACCTGCGCCTTCCCGTGTGCATTGGACCATACATGCTCGAGCGTCTTTTCCACCTTCGCGGGAATATCGGACAGCTCGTCCGGTGCGATCAGATACGCATCAAGGATGTAATGAATGAACGCCCCGTTGCCATCCATCTGAAGCTGGTAGAAGTCCGTCGGATCGACCCAGCCGTTGCCGGGGTTCATGATATGTTTTGCTGTTGCGACGGCGATGGTCCTGTACTTCGGATCTTTCGTGACCCTATAGAGTGCGGCTGCGATGGAGCAATAGCCGGCGCCTTTCCAGGGAAGCTGGTCTCCGAACGCGGCGTGCCCTTTTTGTCCCTCCCACACGCCGTTTCCTTTGTAGAGTGTCTTTTCCACGCCGGGACAATTTGCATCTCCATTCCAAACGAGCAGCGCATCGTCGAGGTATCGGTGGTCGCCGGTGACCTCATAGAGCCAACAGGCGACTGACGCCATCTGGTTCATATTGCTGTTGTTGAAGATCCGCTCATTCACGTTGGCATGCGGGGGCCAGTTGTACCAGCTCCAGAAGCCTTCATGGGAAGAGAGCCTTCCTTCCTCGCGGGCTTCCGTGTAGCGGCGAATGGCGTCAGAAACCCAGGACATATTGTTCTTGCCCGTGAACCGCCACCAGTACATCTCGGCCAGACAAACCCAGGCGCGATCGTCCACCCACGTCCCCACGCACATTCTTGTCAGATCATGTTCAACCGAGTGGAAGCGGAGGAGGGAAGAGTCCTTTGTAACAGCAAAAAGATGCGCGTCGCCGATTGCGCCGTACGCTCCCTCCCAGCATGGGGTATAGACCCGGTGGAACTGCTCAGTGATCGCGTACGCTCGCTCGAGCCATTTTTCGGTCGGTCTGTACGTTGACCTTTTCTGAACGGATACTGGCGGCTGGGGCACGGGTGGAGGACTCGATTCTTCGGGAGTCCGGAGCACAAGATAGAGCACGCCACAGGTCGCTACTATTGAAAGGATGAGGAAGAGGGATGGTCTGCGTTTCCCTGGGACGGGAAGCACAGTCCT
>Ga0315275_10003751_pt1 | contig 14072 bp, 15 predicted proteins | sample YL17G03_0_MG_FD_205557 | JGI IMG/M metagenome (GOLD analysis project Ga0315275, IMG submission 205557) | Sediment microbial communities from Yellowstone Lake, YNP, Wyoming, USA - YL17G03_0 | ecosystem: Environmental > Aquatic > Freshwater > Lake > Sediment | place: USA: Wyoming | collected... | reverse complement strand
CACCGGCGAGATATTCGTGGCTGCTGACAGGCTTCCCAAAGAGGGCAGCAACACCATCGTCTCAGGAACGGTGATGAAGGAGTTCCTGGTGGGCCACTACATCCTCGCCGACGAATGATAAAAGCGGCGCAATAATAATCCTTTTCTCCCAATCAGGTCCATGCACATCCCATGCAACGGTCTCAGGATAGGGTTAGACCACTCTGACTGCGACCTCCCTTTCCTTTCCCACGCGCATTCCGACCACACCAGCGGCGTCAAAAAACACAAAAAAATCATCGCATCACCGGAAACGCTCGAGCTTTCTGGCATAGCTGCAGAGCTCGCATCCCATGATGGCGCCACGATGCTCCCGGCCGGCCATATCCTCGGTGCAAGGCAGCTCCTTCTCGACTGCGATGGCGAACGCGTAGCATATACCGGGGATTTCTCCATCAAGCCGAACATCTTCGGGCTGAAAGCGGAGATTCCATCATGCGACCGGCTCATCATGGAAGCCACATATGGCGACCCGGCATATCTCTTTCCGCCAATGGAGGACGTCCACAGGATGGTCTCGGAATGGGTGAAAGCGAACCCGACGAGCAACCTGGTCATCGGCTGCTATGAGCTCGGCAAGGCGCAGGAGATGATAAAGATACTGAACGAGTGCGGGACAGCACCCATAGTCACAGAGAAGACCGAGGACTTCTGCTCGATATACCAAAAATACGGCGTGAAGCTGGACCGCATCGTTGTCGGGACCGAAGAGGCCGAAGAAACAATGTCAAAGCCTTTTGTCTCAATCCTTCCGATGGGCAAGGCCAAGAGATATTTCGCCTATCGTCTGGCCGAGGCGTTCGAGAGGCCGACATTGTGCGCTGTGGCGACAGGCTGGGCCTTGCATTACAGGTACGACAGCGACACGGCATTCCCGCTGAGCGACCATGCGGATTTCAACGATTTGGTGCATTACATAGAGGAGAGCGGGGCCAAGAGCGTGGAATTCTTCACCGGGGACGGTTCCAGGGTGCTGGATGCGGTCAAGGCGAAGAGCGGTGTGATTTTAAATAGTTGAGGGCAATCTTCTTCTGTTAGGCACAGCTAACTGCTGATTTGCATGGCCACGATACGCCGAATGCTTCGCATTCGTCTATCGCAGCCATGCTCACTGATGTTCGCATGGCCACGATGGCGTAATGGTAGCGTGAGAGGCTGTGGCCCTCTAGGCCCGTGTTCGATTCACGGTCGTGGCCCTTGATTTCTCCTTTCAGTCGAAATCAAGGCACCCCAGAAACCTTCGGTTTCCAGGGTGGCCATTTTCCCTTATTCTACCAGTTTCTTGCCTGAGGTCTGCCTCAGGGAAAAGGGACACACGCGGAACCTTTTTTCTGGTTCCGCGAACGTGGCCCTGTACCTTTTTAGGAAAAAGGTACCCAAAAACTGGCTGTTAAAAGAACCAAAAAACAGGGAGTTGGCTCGGCAGGGAAGCGCGCTTCCCTGCGCACCGAGTCCGATTCGTCGAACTCGATTGCGCTTCGCTCGCGGGAACGTCGTCCTTTTTCACCCGGTCTTTTCGTTTTCAGCCGGTTTCGCCGGCTTCTTCCTCATGAAAAGGAAATATCCGGCTACGGCAGCCAGGACCACAACTACAGCGCCTATCATGAGCATCTGTCCGTTCCTCTCGTCATCGGCCTTCTTCTCCTCGGCAGCCACCTCGGCCATCCTGGCATTGGCATCAATCGGGCCGATGGGTTCGGACGGGAATGGCGCGGGCTGGAAATCCGGAGTCGTGCTACCATCCGCACCGGCTGCAGCGCACTTGGCCGGGCAGGTCAGCGGGTTCTCGCCGATGTTCCCATCGCATGTCGGTGAGTCCGAGCACGCGACCCAGACCGTTAGCGGGTTGGAATAGAATGCCATCCCCCCTGCGTATGCCCTTGCCGGGCCTATGCTCAGGGGCCCGACCGTTTTCGGTTTTATGGTATAGGTGAGGGTTTCCGATCCCCCCGGGCTGATATTGACATCCCAGGAGAGGTAGGGCGGATACGCTGCATATATCTCCTCGCTGATATTAGCGTAGGTGGGCTGCGGGCTCACCGGCTCCACGTTCCCCAGATACTCCACAACCACCGCAGACACCGCGGAGGCCCCGGGGTTCCTCACCTCTATGCTCACCGTTATCGTCTCTCCGAGCGAAGCATTGAGTGGAGCGCTCTTGTTCAGCTCCAGCAGCGCAGCACCCTCAGCGGGTGGATACGCAATGCTGCTCTCCGCATATAGCATCGCGCACGCAAGAAGAACCGCAAGCAATATCTGAGCGTTTTTCATATTCAGCACCCCTCTATGTAGCTCTTTGCAGGACACTCGAACATCCCCGCGTCGTTGGAGCATCTGTCAGTATGGAACGTGCAGTGGCTCTGCGCCGCATCCTTGCAGGTCCAGGTCCATCCTGGGCCCCCAAACATCTCGCCGCCGGAATTGCCCACGGTGTCTATGAAGCTGTATTGGGTCATGCCTGGCAGCCATACCAGGTTGTATGCATGGCATGGCGCGCTTACGGTCATTATGTCGGACTGCGCGAATCCCGCCTTCCTCAGGAGCGTGGTGACCGCAAACGCATAGTCCACGCAGGTTCCGGTGTTCATGATATTTATCGAGGAGTGCGGAGGGATGTCCACTGCCGAGTTGCTGTTCTGCGTGTAGTCGGTGTCGCTGGCATACCACCCCTTCTTGCGCTGGTTGTAGCTCGTGACGAGCAGGTTCACGTGCGTATATACGCACTTGAGCCCGCTGAACTTTATGTTGCTTTCAGGCCAGGGCGCCGCGGTGAAGTGCGGCAATCCCGGGCAGATGCTGTCGCTGTCAGAGCAGCAGAACTCGCCGGTATAGTAGTCCTTCATGTACACCGCCTCGCTTCCCAACCCATAGATCAGGTAGGCGGCCTTGCATGTCTTCATGCTGGATTCCGCATTGAGCGTGCTCATGGCCCCGCCGACCCTCGTCCTGGTCAGGGCCCTGTTGCAGGTTTCGGTCTTGTTATAGGTATATCCCCAGTTCTGCGTGGGCTCATCCGAGAATGCGCGTATGCCGTTGCAGCAGCTTTCCGCGTCCGCAAGCACGTAGTCCAGCGAGGCGTCGCAGACCTCTGAGGCGTGGCATTTGTCTATGCCCGTGTTGAGCTCTATGCCACCCTGGGCATCATAGGGCCAGGTGTTTGTGCAGGTCGTGTCGTTGGGGTAGTATATGGCTCCGGAGTTCTTGCAGGCGGTCTTGGTCTTCAGCACGTTCACGGTGATGTTCCTGGTGGCGTTCATGCCGCTGCTGTCCTCTGCGTACACGGTTATGGTGTGCAATGCCGCGGTCTCGAACGTTATGCTCACCACCGCTTCCTCTGCGGTGAGGCTGCTGGCGAATGGCACGAACGTGAGCGAATCGCCGTCGAGCTTGGGCGTCAGGGTCTTGGGCCCGTTGTCATACCAGCTCAGGTAGAACGAGCTTATCACGGTTCCGGGGTTGTTCGGGGAGACGCGCAGGTAGAGCACCTCACTCGTGCCGTGTTGGATCACCGACTTGACAGACAGCAACTCTATGGTCGGCATGAGCGGCGTCCTGTTTGTCTTGAACGAGTATATGCTCGAGTTCACGCACTTGTCAGCGCAGCTGGATGCCATGTACTCGTAGGTGGTCTGGTCGTCGAGGTCCTTCATGTTTATCTGGTGCTCCTCGCGCAGGAGCCACTGGAGTATGTCCTCGTTGGGTGCCTGCGTGAGTATGTCGCTCTGTACCGCATAGCTGCCCGCGGCCGTCACTATGCCGATGCGGTTCAGGGCGAGCACCTGGAACTGCTTGTAGTCCCCGGGCAGTATCGCCATTGCGCCGGTCTCCAGGCCGTATCCCACCGGCATCTCGAACGGGATGGATTCTCCGATTGGGATTGCCCCCAACTCCTGTCCGGTCCCCAGCTCATCCCATGGGTCTATATCCGGCCCGCCGGGGCCAGGCACGTCTATCACGCCCGGTTCATACGCTATGAAGTCCTTCATGTGGTCCCAGGGATTGTCAGGGGGCGGGGCCTGCGTCCATGCCGACGCGCCCTGCTTGCGGTAGTAGACCCTCTCATCGGCCTTCACATCAGTCTCCCAGTATATGTTCGCCCAGGTGTCCCCCACGGCAAGCGTCTTGACATTAGTTATCTCTGGCACCACGGCCAGCGTGGTGAATTTCTTCTTGCTTGAATTCACGCACCATTCATCGGTGCAGGCGGTCACCATCACGGAATAGTCCGTGTTGGAAGTGAGGTCATGGAAGGTCAGCGTGTGCGATTCGCTCTCGCTGCTGTCGTAAAGCTTCGTCACCAGGTCGGATTCGTTGTCATAAAGCGTGACCGTGCCGTTGGCATCGTTGTCAGTTTCCCATTTCACTGTGGCGCTGAAATACGAAGCATTCACACCGACCGATTCGATATCAACATCAGGTTCCGGCGCGTCGTAGGACTTCACCTTGGTTTCGGCATAGGGCACAATCACAACAGTGTTGCCGCTCGCGGTCTCATATCCCAGCCCCTCGACAGTTATGGTCACATTGTGCTTCCCGTTATCGGCCTCTGCGGTGTAGCTCTCCTGGGGTTCAAGGGTGACCGTCTCGGTCTCGGTTCCGCTGCGCGCGATGGTGTAGGTTACGTCGTCCACAGTCAGCACGTCCAAACCATGGCTGTACGATATGTTAGTTACCCTGACTGTGAAATCATTGTCCGAGACGACGCTGTCCTCGATGTACAGCTTATACGTCCCATCCCCGTGGTGGCTGGTTGAAAAACACACCCCAACCAGGACAAGGGCCACAACTGCAACAAAAAGTGTCTTTGTCATTTTATCAGCACTGATTACCCGCGTCAGGATTATAAACTATCGGACCTCCGCGCGCACTTTTAATTTGTGCCCCCTATTTACGGGCATGCGGAAAGCCACGATCCTCCTGCTTCTCTCTATCCTGATATCTGGCTGCATCTCTGCGCCTGCAGGGGAACACGCTCCCGCAGAGCAACCAACCCCTGCAGAAGGGCCGGTCCCTCCAGAGCAATCGGCAGCCCCGCAGCAGCCATCAGAAGATGCCGGCACAGGCGCTTCAGCTGCAACGGCTCCGGAGAACATCACCCAACCCACCGTGAAAGCCATCCAAGTCGGATGCGATTACGGCTATCCGCCCTGCCCTGCCGGCTATCTATGCTCTGAGAACAGATGCCTCGCGGGTGCGGCCAAACGGGGCTGCTATGATTCAGCCCAGGAATGTGCAGACACCGAATTCTGCATCAGCAACACCTGCATCGGCAAGTCCGAGCTGCTACCCCCAGCAGCTTCATCTTCTCCTGACTGCGGCTACAACGAGGTCTATGCCGACGGCAGCTGCGTGGAAGCAGCATTCACAATCAATTTCGTCTCGAGCGGCCTCACACAGGAGCAGTTCGATGGGCTGGCCGAGCGCACCACAGCCCTGTTCATCTATCACACGCCGCTCAGGGGCTGCCCCGAGAAGCTGAGGGTGCACAAGACTTTCGATGCTTGCTGCAATGGAACCTCCTGCGGCGGCCATTTCACCGCCGGAGCCGAGAATGCGACTGTCTATTTCAGCAACGCATCCATGCCCAGTTGCACTATCTCGGCCTCGGGCATGGTCAGCGTGCCGCTTTCTGATTCATACGCCCCTGATTCATCCGCGCTCCATGAGATAAGCCATATCCTGGGGCTGATGGACCAGTACTGCTACTGGCCGTTCGACGGGAATCCCAATCCTGCGGATTATGGGGCGGCAGGGTGCAGGCCATTGAAGGAAGGCGAGCCCCTTTTCGATTATTGCTCTGACCTGGCCAGGCTACCTGAAGGCATTGAACCTGCGCTATGCACGGGCAATCCGAATTATTTCGGAGGAATCACCGTGATGGGTTTCCTTGGAGACCCGAGCAGGGACGACCCATCCCATCCCCTGTTCGGCTTCACAGCTGCAGAATACGAATATATCGCAAAGAAGATTACCTGCGGCTGAAACCGAGCGCCTGGAACGTTGCCCCGTTCTGTTATTTGATGGAGCTTTCATTCAGGTTGCCAGAATCCGAATAACCCCTGCTTTCCCAGTATCCCTCATATGATGTGTCGTTGGAAAGCTCTATCTCGGTTATCCACTTTATCCATTTGTACCCCCATTTGCTCTCAGCGACAAGCTGGAACGGATAGCCTCTTTCCGGAGGGATGGTGACGTTATTCATCTTATACGCCATGATGATGTTGTCCCCGACATATTCAATCGGGAAGGATGTCGAATAGCCGTCATAGGCCCGGAATATCACGGTTTTCGCGTTCTGCGTCGGCCCGGCCTCTTCCAGCAAGTCTTTCACCAATACCCCTTCCCAAAGGATATCCACGCTCCAGCCCTCCACGCAGTTCAGGGTGACGACTTCGGTGTAATGCTGGTGATTGTCTATGACCTCACGATAAGTGTATTCCTCCGGATTGTCCACCAGGCCGGTGATTTTCAACCTGTATGCGTTCTCATCTATGTACTGGGGCCCTTTGATGGAGTTCTCCCGGAAATCGTTGATGGACGACAGGTCCTCGCCGCTATAGTTGCTGATTTCGGTGCTATCGAGCGCTATCGGTTTGGATGGCCCCAGACATCCGCTCAAGAGCAGGGCCGATAATATCAGTATGGCCGGCCATCGCATACGTTTCCCTTTTCATCACTCAAGGAATTTCCGTATCTTGAGCGCGGTCCTTTCCAGCGTCTTCTCGTCCGTGCTCTCGTCCTCGCGCACCGGCATCCTGAGCCCGAACCCGTCCCCCCTGTACCTTGGGATGACGTGCATATAGACGTGGAAGATGTTCTGTCCCGCTTCCGCGCCATCGGCCAGGACATAGTTGATGCCCCTGCAGTTCAGCTTGGACTTCCTGAGCGCCTTGCCTATCTTCTTGGCCGTGATGAGCATCTCACCCACCAGGTTGTCTTCCAGTTCGACAAGCATCTCGGTATGTTTTTTCGGGATAATCAGCGTGTGCCCTTTTGTTATGGGCCTGGAGTCCAGGAATGCTATCATGTGCTCGTCTTCGTATAGCTTCGTGCTCTGCAGCGTCCCTCTGACAATCTTGCAAAATATACATTCTGGCATAATCAGATATGTTGGCTCATTTTCATAAACCCTCCGTTGCCTATCATTGTCATGGTGTCCCGCAGGAACCTCGACAGGAGTCTCGCGAGCGAGAAGGTAGACATCGTCTTCTATCTAATCATGGAGAAGAAAGGCCAGCGCATGCTCAAGCCGCTCAAGCTGGACACCAAGGTCTCGCTCAAGCTTGTCAGGGCCATCGCCGACAACACCATCATCCCGAGCTTCTATGACACACTGGCCAGGAATCTCCGTGAAAGGGGCGTCGCGCCTGGCTCAAAGGTGCAGCTGCGCGCGAAATTCAGTGCCGTCCATGAGATGGTGGACCCTGTCCTGAAAGGCACGAGAATCCTGTGCGAGGTAGAAGTATAATAAACCTTTATGGCGACTTCACAGCCATGAAGTCATTGCTGTTCGTTGTCATGGTATCATTGTTCCTGACCGGCTGCTGCTGCCTTTCCAGTTCTCCAACGTGCCCGACCTATACCCAGTCATGCGAGAAGAGCTGTGCCGGAGAGGCTTCTGGCTGCGTGGACTCGTGCAAATCCGCGCTCCGCGAAAATGGCATAGAGCCGGATTCCTGTTGCCCGAGCAGCATGACCGTCCGTGGGATTTTCGAGAGCACCTGCCAGTCTGAATCGGACTCCTCATTCAGCAGTACTGAAGAATGCGTGAACTACATGGTGAGCGAATATTACAATGATTTCGGGCTCGGGCCGGACGACTGCACCATAGGCGCATGAATCAGATTTACTTCTTTATCCTCTTATCCCCATCGCTGAAACCAACGCGTGTGTGGGTGCCGTCGCAGAATGGTTTGTTCCCTGATTTGCCGCAGCGGCAGAGCGTGACGCGGTTCCTGGTCTCGTATCTGGCTCCGCTGGAAGACTCCACCTGCACGCCGCCCTTCACCCAGATCGGTCCGCTCACTTTCGCCCCTGGGTCCTCCACCAGGCTGATGGACGGTTTCAGGTCCGGTTCAAGCGGTTTTCCGGTCTTCCTGTCGTACATCACCAGCCTTCCGGCCGGGCAGTCCTTCGCCTCCTGGATGGCCGTCTCTTTCGCCTTGGGGTTGTCCGATTCCCGTGTGAGCTGCCACACTCCCTTCCCCCTGTCGCAGAAGCGGGCAAGGGCGCAGAACTCGGGCGCATCCCTGAGGGCGATTTCCGGCCCGGATATCTTCTCGGCCTTGGCCAGATATTTCTTCCGGTCCGCGGTCTCGGTGCCGTCAAATCCGACCTCGGAATGCGTTCCTGTGCAATAGGGCATGTTTTTCGAATGGCCGCAGCGGCAGAGGGCGTAATTCTTCTGGGCCGGATATCTCTCTCCTTTCTCCCATCTGACCGGGACCCCGAACATGTCGGTCACTATGATTTCCTTGGACAAAGGCAGTCCGCCAGAAACAAGATACGGTCCATCCTTCACGATGGTTATCCTGACACCGTCCGCCTTAGCTTTTCCGGTCGGTTTCCTATTGCGTGCCATATCGCACCCTTCCTTTCAGCCTCTTTCCTTGAAGTCCAGGTCTATGCCGCCGCCTACGCCGAGTATTATGTTATACACGGTCGCGATGATGAACCCAGCTATGAACATCACTATGGCCATCACGAACAGGCCCACGACGCCCATGACGAACGTGATTCCGAGGCCGATTATCATGGAGACGAGGTCTGTCCCAGCCGCAAGGCCGATGACCGCGAGGACGATGGATAGCAATCCCCACAACACGAGGCATATCAGGCCTAGCACGAACGACCATACTGCCATGAGCCTGCCCAGCGCTATCGCGCCTATATGTGTTAACGTAACCCGCATATTACCACGTGGGCGTATGCCCAGCCGCATTTAATAAAACTAGTAGAGCGCCTTGACTTTCCCGAGCGATTCCCCGAACCTCTTCACATCGTCAAGGGTGTTATAGATGTAGCCGCTCACCCTTACGGCTCCTTCACGGGCCCCCATGGCCTCCATGGCAGGCTGGGCGCAGAAGAATCCGCTCCTCACGGCGACGTCCATCTTGTCCAGCATCAGGGCCACATCATGCGCCTTCGCGTTCCTCAGGTTGAAGGAGTATATCGCGCTCTTGTCGGCCGTATCCGGCCCATAGACCGTCGCACCGCAGTCCGTCAGCCCCTTCAGCAGGGCAGCGGCGAGCTCCTTCTCATGCATCTCCACGTTCTCCATGCCGAGCGATTTCAGGTAAAAGCAGGCAGCAGAGAAGCCTGCCATGCCTGCATAGTGCTGTATGCCTGCCTCGAACCTGCTGTGGTCGTTCATATAGTTGGCCTGGCCGCAGGTGACCGTGCTCACGGTACCTCCGCCGACAATGAATTCCTTGAGCTTCTTCAGGTGCTCCTTCCGTGTGACCATGGCCCCGATGCCTGTGGGCCCGAGCATCTTGTGGCCCGAGAAGCAGAGGAAGTCGTAGCCGTCCTTCTTCATGTCTGTCCTGTGGTGGGGCACACCCTGGGCGCCGTCCACGCAGAGCAGGGCTCCGTTGTCATGGGCGAGCGAAGCCAGGTGCCTGATATCCATCGCCCTTCCGGTGCTGTTGGTGCATGAGTTGGTCACCACCAGTGCGGTCTCACCGTCCACGGTGCCCTCCCAGGCCTCCATGCTCACTTCGCCCTGCGCATCGCATGGCACCATCTCGAGCGTTATCCTGCCTTCGTCGCGGAGCTTCATGAACGGCAGCAGCACCGCGTGGTGCTCCATCACGCTCGTCACGACCTTCCTTTTCCTGGAGAAATCAAATGCATTGGCCACGAGGTTGAGCGCCTCAGTGGTATTCTTGACCCACACCAGCCCTTCAGGTTCCCCGCCTACGAAAGAAGCGACTGCCCGCCGGGCCTCTTCTATCATGTCATCGGTCTTCCTGCTTAGCCTGTGCGAGCTTCTCCCTCCGCATGCGCCAAGCTCGCGGTAATAGCCCATCTCGGCTTCAATGACATCGGCCGGCTTGAGCGATGTGCAGGCGTTGTCCAGATAGACGAGTTTGGGGTTGGCAGCCAATATGGGGAAGTCCTTCCTGATGTCCTTCATGAAGCCTGCGCCTCCGCTATGGCATTTTTGAAATCCCCTATGGGCTTTGGTCCGACTATCGGCTTGCCGTTTATGAAGAACGTGGGCGTCGCATAGATGTGGGCGTCCTTGCCCTGCTGGATGTATCTCTCGAGTTCAGCCACCGTTTCGCCATTGTCATAGCACTGATTGAATAGCGTCATATTCAGCCCTGCCGATTTCGCCAGGCTCTTCATGTCCAGGGTGTTGTTGCTGCCCGGGGCCGAGGAGCACATGGACAGCTCCAGGAATATCTTCTTCTGCAGCTGCCAGTGCTTGCCCTGGTCTCTTGCGCACAGCACCGCCTTCGCCGCATCATAGCTTCCCTGGTGGTTCGGGAGCGGGAACGGCTTGAAGACGTAATAGATGCTGTCGTTGTACTCGCTGAGCAGCTGGTCCATGGTGAAATCCGCTTCCCTGGTGTACGGGCAGGTGAAGCATCCGAACTCGACTATAGTGACGCTTGCATTCGGGTTGCCCTCGGTTATGCCGTTCCTGTCCGTGGGGGCTATGAGGTCCCTCGGCTCGCTGAACCTGCCATAATCCCCTGTCAGGTCGTTAAGTATGCAGGCTCCGATGCTCTGCGGTCCGTCGCAGTTACCGTAGAGATAGAAGTTGTAGATGCCATACGCGCTATAAGCGAAACTGGCTATCGTCAGCAAGATAAATAGCCAGGAGAAGAATGTGAAGTGCGCGTTGATTATCCTGGCCAACGCCGGCGAATGTCCCAGGACTGATGACACCACCTCAGCCTTTATCCTCTGCTCCAGGGTGGTGTCGCACGGCCTGAGTGTTATGGTCCTCACCACGCACTGCAGGCCGTCCCGTGCCAGCGGCCTGTATTTGGCCGAGAATATGGACAGCACTGAGGCGACTACAAACGCTATAATGCAGAGTACCATCTAAGGGTTCATCCCCGCTTCGGTATTTATTACTTGCGATATACGGCGTCCGGAGCCGAAACGAGCGAAATCAGTCCGGGGTGTGCATGGCCGTTAATAAACAGCACTTCTATAAAAGAATTATGGTCGCGCCAACGGCATTAGCCAAACCCGCCAGGCCCGTCATCCTGGTGTCAGGCAATCCGCTGGTACCAGAGGATTCCATCGCACTCCGCATACTGCCCATGCTCAGGCAGCGCTTCCCCCAGGCGGAATTTCGCGAGTTCGATTCAGCAGAGAACCTGGAGGATGCAGGAAAGGACCTGATAATCGTTGATGCGGCCGAAGGCATAAGCAAGGTCGCGCTGATAGAGCATATCGAAGACCTGGAGCAGAGCCATGCATATTCCATGCATGATTTCGACCTCTCGGTGACCCTCCGCATCCTGCTCAAGATAAAGGCCATAGACTCGGTGAAAATCGTCGCCATCCCTTCAGGCTATCCGGAGCAGAAGGCGCTGCAGGAGGCGGCCGTTCTCATTTCCACTTTACTCTCAAAAAGTGCGTAGCGCAGCTCATGCACGGGTCATAGGCGCGGATGAGTTTCTCAATCTCCAGCGGCATGTCCTCTTTCCCCATACCGGCATCCAGCTTCTCCTGCACAAGGGCGCCTATGTCCAGGTCCATCTTCACGTGGTTCTGGGATGTGGGTATCACAAGGTCAGCGTTCTCTATCTTGCCGTCGCCGTCTATGCTGAGGTTGTAATAGAGCGTGCCGCGTGGCGCCTCCATCACTCCGATGCCCTGGGATTTCTTCGGCTTTATCTGCTTCTTGGGCTCCTCCTTGAAGTCCATCTTCTCAAGCAGTTCGACGGCAGAATCTATGCAGTGCACGATCTCTATGGCCTGGGCGAGGTTGTTGTGGAACACATTGGCGGAAGGGAACTCCTTCAGGGGCTTGCCCATGTCCTTCACGGTGTCTTTGTGCAGGGTGTCCTTGCTGATGTTCATCCTGGACATGGCGCCGACCATGTAAGGCCTGCCGTGGAACTCGAAGCCAGGGGCGGTCGAATACGGGACCACGAACTTCTCCAGGTGGTGCCTGAAGTTGTTGTGGCCTATGCACAGCCCGTCCGAAGTCATCAGGTCTCCGTCAAGGTAGCTGAAGCGCTTGTTCCGCAGGGCGATATATGTCGTGTCTGTATCGAAATGGAAATCGCATTTGTGGAATATGTCCACGAACTCCACGGCAGCGGCCCTTATGCCCTTCAGCGTCTGGGCCACCCTCTTGGCATCCTCTTTCTTCGGAATCTTGAGGAAGCCGCCCACCTGCGGGAAAGGCGCATGGACCGCCCTGCCGCCTATGAGCGTGCCGAGGTCGTTGCCTGCGCTCTTGACATCGAACGCCTTGTGGACCAGGTCGTGCTCATATCCGCTGTCCGCGAACTCCAGCACAGAGTCCTTCTTGAAGATGTCGGGCAGGCAGAACAGGTAGAGATGCATGGCATGGTCACGGATGTTGAGCCCGTAGAGCATGAGGTCCCTGAGCGCGAGCGTCTGTTCCGAAGGCTCCACGTGCAAGGCGTTCTCAACGCAGTTTATGCAGCACATGAGGTGCGCTACAGAGCAGGTGCCGCATATCCTGGACACTATCTGGTGGACCGCGAGGGCAGGCTTTCCGACCGCGGCCTCGGTGAAGAACCTCTTGTTCTCGTTCACCCTCATCCTGGAACCCACCACCTTGCCGTCGCGGACCTCGACCTCCACGTCCGTGTGGCCCTCTATCTTGCTGAGGTTCTTTATCGTGATGTCGAAATTGTGGTTATGCATCCTTCGCACCTTCGGCCTTGACCACGCCGAACTCCTTCAGGTACTTGTCCAGCACTTTCAGGAAGACCGGTTCCACCATCGGGCAGCCGTCCACCTTGTCATCCACCTTCACGACCTTGTCCAGCGGCAGGACCTTCTCATAGAGGTTCCAGCGCTTCAGGAAGGGATCTATCTTCACCTTGATGTTCTCCGGGAAATCGTTGCGCTGGGCGGACGGGCCTCCGGTGCAGGCGCAGGAGCCGATGGCGACCAGGTATTTCGCTTTGGACCTTATGAGCTCGAGCTTCTCCTTCTCCCGGTCGCTGGATATGGCCCCCTCTACGAATGCGACGTCCATCTCGTCCAGCACGTTCCTGGACTTCAGGACCGCGCAGTAGCGGAAATCCAGGAGCTCCTTCCATGCGAAGTAGTTCTTGTTGAGCATCTCCACGAACATGATGGAGCTGTCCTCGCAGCACGTGAATGTGAACCATCCGATACGTAGTTTACCCGCCATCCATTCCGCTTTACTCATCACAGTTTAAAATCTTTCCAGAAGAACGCATATCATGGGAGGCGGAAACAGCGGAGAGGGGAACTACCAGAAAGGCATAGCATTGGCTTTCATCACGGCGCTCATAAGCGGATTCTCGGTGTTCGCGAACGGGATAGCGGTCAAGCTCGCCGACCCGTCGCTCTACACGTTCGCCAAAGGCATCGGAGCCCTCCTGTTCCTGGTGGCCGCGGCTTTCGCATTGAAGGAATCCAGGCATTTCCGTAATCTTTCCAGGAGGCAGTGGGCGATGCTCGGCCTAATCGGCATCGTGGGGGGCAGCATGCCGTTCCTGATGTTCTTCTGGGGGCTTTCCATGGGCGGAGCAGCAATCAGCTCGTTCATCTACCGCTCCCTATTCATCTTCGCTGCGGTATCCGGCTATCTCATCCTGAAAGAGACCCCATCACCGCGCGATTTCGCGGCCGGCTTCGCGATACTGATAGGCAACGCATTGCTCGTCTCCGGCGACATGGTGTTCGGCACCGGCCAGCTGCTCGTGCTCGGGGCAACCGTGCTCTGGGCCCTCGAATACGCCCTGTCGCGCAGGATGATGGCAGATGTCCACCCGCGTGTGGTGATGGTGGCAAGGATGGGTTTCGGTTCCATCATCCTGCTGGGTTTCCTTGGCTTT
>Ga0315275_10003747_pt1 | contig 14075 bp, 5 predicted proteins | sample YL17G03_0_MG_FD_205557 | JGI IMG/M metagenome (GOLD analysis project Ga0315275, IMG submission 205557) | Sediment microbial communities from Yellowstone Lake, YNP, Wyoming, USA - YL17G03_0 | ecosystem: Environmental > Aquatic > Freshwater > Lake > Sediment | place: USA: Wyoming | collected... | reverse complement strand
TTCTTGTCGGGCATCGAGAAGATCCTGAAGGACCCCGAAGTGTCGCTGTGGGAACTGGATGGCGCTTTGTTCGCCCTGAGCCGGGCCGAGCCGGCCGACATCAAGAAGAACCTTGGCCTGGTCGGGGAGTATCTCGGCCACCAGGAATGGTGGCTGCGGGAATCGGCCTTCGCGGCGATCGTGGCTTTAGCCAAGGACGAAAAGTTGCTGGCGCCGGAGCTGCCGGCATTACTGGCCCGCGTGGCCAAAGAAACGCATGTCTACCCGCGGCGGTTTCTCATGGGGCAGTTACAGTCGATATTGAAGGACAAGGCCATCAGCAGTGGCACAAAAGACCAGATCGTCACCGGCATGCTGCGGGGCATTCATGAGACGGTCATTGAGCCTGGATACCTGGGGGGGATCGGGCGGAATAACAAATACGAGACCTTGCGGTATTTCCTGGAGCAAGCCCCCGAGGCGGCGCCGCAAGTCCTCGACGAGGTGGAGCAATACATGTTGCGGCCAGACTTCTTTACCGGCTGGGGTTGGCCGGAATCCTGGTTTACTGGCGACCGCTGGGGTAATCCGGGCATCATCAAGTGCGCGGAGAAGTTGGGTAAAGCCAAGGGAGCGCCCCTCCTGGCCCGCTGCAAACGCGTCGTGGCGCAACTGGAGGAAATGAAGAAGCAGGCGCAGGGGAAAGACGTCAAGACGATCGAGGATGCCCGAGACAAGATGATTGCGGCCATTACCGAGGCGATCCAGGAGTGTGAGAAGAAGATGGGCGGGGACTGATCCCGACCTCCCGGGACGCACCCGTAGGGAGCGATTATCGGAGATAGTGTGATTGACCCCGCACCCATCTATGACGCGGCGACCGCCTTCTGGAAGTCCGCCGTGCTGTTCGCGGCGTGTCGACTCGGGGTGTTCGATGCGCTGGAGGAAGCTGCGGGAGCTGCGGCGCTGGCGCAGCGCCTGGACCTGTCCGAGCGCGGGACGGCCGCCCTGCTCGACGCCTGCGTGGCGCTGGGACTGCTCGCGAAAGCGGGCGACACCTACCGCAACACGCCGGCCGGCGACCGCTACCTGACCCGCCGGAGCCCCGAGTCACTGCGGGTAACGCTGGAGTTTCAGGCCGCCACCTACCCGATGTGGATGCGCCTTTCCGAAGCCGTCAGGAACGGCCAGCCGGTCATCACTCCTGGTGACCTGTTGGGCGGGAACCCGGAGCTGACCCGGCAGTTCGTGGTGGGGATGCACCAGCGCGCCCTGGGGATCGCCGGGGCCCTGGTGGACGCCATCGATCTCACCGGGCATCGCGTGTTGGCGGACATCGGCGGGGGCCCAGGCACCTATGCCATGTTGATGCTGCAACGCTATCCGGGTCTGCGGGCTCGCATCCTGGACCTGGCGCCTATCCTGGAAGTGGCCCGGACGCTCGTCGCGTCCTCCGGCGTTGGCGACCGGATCGAGATGGTGCCCTGCGACGCGACCGCCGATGATCTGGGGAACGGCTTCGATGCGGCCCTGGTGTCCGGCCTGCTGCACCGGATGACGGTGGAGACGAGCCAGCGTATCCTGCGGAAGGTCTACGCGGGCATGGCGTCGGGAGGGCTGATTGCCGTGCACGACCTCTTCACCGTTCGCGGCGGGCCGGCGATGGCCGTTCTGTTCGGACTTCAGATGCTGCTGACCAATGACACGGGGGGCGCGCACGAGGCGAGCGACGTGGCTTCGTGGCTGGCACAAGCTGGCTTTGTGGACGTGAAGATTACCCCGTCGGTTCCCTACACTGTCGTCATCGCTCGCAAGGCGGATGGGGCGCCCGGAGGCGGCTGCCTGTGTAGGAGGAATCCCAAAGTGATACCTTTGCCCGAGACGGATGTAGCGGCGGTCGAGTTTCCGCGAGCGCCTGCTCAAGTTTGCCGATGGGTGCGTCTCCGAGGTCAGGAAGACCGGAGGTCAGGGCGTGATCGTGTGGGACATCGAAGGCGATCAGATGCCTCACGCCATCACCTACCTTGGCGACCCGCGCGTGCTGCCCCAGGAAGCGCCGGAGATGGACGCCGTGGCGGACGAGTTCTTTCGGAAGTTCCGCGACGCCGGCCTCCGGACCGGCATCTGCATCCGCCCCTCCAAGGTCATCCCCGACGGCAAGGGCGGCTGGATGCACCAGCAGGTCGACGACCCCGTCGGCGATATGGCGGACAAGATCGCATACGCCAAGCGGCGCTGGGGCTGCACCATCTTCTACATGGACACCAACGTGAGATGGCCGATGCACCGGCTGGAGGAAGACGAGACGCGGGGTATGTGGCAGGGCGACGCGTGGCTCCTGACAACCACCGAGATCCGCGAGCTGTGTCGCCGCCAGCCGGACGTGTTCATCTTCCCGGAGTTCGGGCACGTCGGCTATCGAAGCGTGTGCGGCGTCTATGACGAATTCAGCGGCGAAAACGACGCGGACGACGAGAACGGCCCGCGCACGAATGACGAGATCCGCCTGACCTATCCCCAAGCGTGTACGGTCGTCAACTGCAAGGGGGATTACCTCAGTTACTGGAAGGGGCTCCACAAGGGGGCCATCGGGGGCGACATCCATCTGTTCCGCGGCTGGTTCGGGGATGAGGCCAACACGCACATCAAGCATATGTACGAGGAGGTGGACTTTCTTCGCCGCGCCCCTTCCGTCCGGAAGACCGGAACGCTGGAGGACCTGCTCGCCGATCCGGATCCCCTCGTCCGCTTCGCGGCCGTCTCGCGCCTGGAGAAGCCCGGCCCCGGCCAGGTCGCGGCGCTGATTCAGGCGCTCGGCTCTGAGAAAGAGTGGACCGTGCGGCGGCGGATCGTGGAGGCGCTCGGCGCGTCGGGCGATGCGGCCGCCGTCCCGGCGCTCGCGGCCCTGGTCAAGGACCCCGGCGGGCTTGGCCGGTTCGCCGGCACGGCGCTGGCGCACATCGGTGCGGCAGCCACGCCGACCCTCCTCGGCTTGGCCGCAGAGAAGGACCGGCGCTGGGTGGAAATGGCCCTTCGGGCGCTGGCCCAGTACGGCGACCCGGCCGCCACGGCCACAGTGCTTTCGCTGACGGAAAGTCCGGAGGCTTCGATCCGTGCACTTGCCGCCCGCGCGTTGGGGAGCCGGCCCTCTCCGGAAGGCACGGCCCGGCTCATCGCGCTGTTGGAGGACAAGCAGGACGCGGTTGCCTGCGCGGCATGCGCCTCCCTGGGCCGGCTCAAGGACCGGTCGGCGATCAGGGCTCTGGTGGACTTGCACGTGCGAACCAGGAACAACACGGTCCACGAGGCCGCCGGCCGCGCCCTGGAGGCGATCACCGGTCTGGAGTATGGCCCTTACGCCGCGAACGCCGCCGCGTCCGGGAGGCGCAGGTTCATCGCGTGCTGGATGGCGGAGAGTTCGTGGCGGTTGAACCGCTCCGGCCGCGCCACCTGGGCGCCGGCATCCATCGCCTCTGCGATGTCTACTACAACCTGACGGTCCAGGGCGGGCAGCAAGCCCAATAAGGAGACAAGTGTAGGGATCCCCAGGGGAAGTAACGGTGCGAAATCAGCATCGGGAGAAAGCCACCGGGTCCTCCGGTGGCTTTCTTATTTCTGCATACGATTACTGCGTGATTCTGGCCTGTGCCCACCGTGGTTACTTGCATGTCAACCAGACTTTACTGACGCCGGAAACGCGCGAGACGGGTTACGGCGTGGTGATGGGGAAGAGGTCGGGATTAACCCAGACGGAATCGCCATAGAGATTCCGCGCCAGGATCCGGTAGTAGTAAGTCGCGCCACGCGGCAGGTTCGTCTGTGTCAACGTAACCAGGCCGCCAACCGCAGTGGCCTGCGCCGCATTCCGCGTGACGGTGAAGGTGGACACGTTCGTGAACGCCGAGCTGGTGGAACGCTGGATGATGAACCTGGTCTCATTGTTGGAACTGTCCGTCCAACTCAGATTGACTCGGGCGCGGGTTCGGCTCGTCGCTGCCGTCGTAGCCGTGAAGTTCAAAGGAGCCGCCGGTGCAGCCGGCACAATCACGGTGACGGTATTGGAGTAAGCCGACGGCGCCACTCCATTCACAGCTCTCACCCGATAGGCATAGGTGTTACCCGCCGCCACCGTATCCGTGTAGGTTACGTTGCCGCCGGCGCCGTTCCTTCGTGCGAGCGTGGCAAGCGGGACGAAGAACCCACCGTTTACCGCACGTTCGACCACGAACCCGGTCTCATTCCTGGCATTGTCCCTGAAGGTCAATGCAATTCGCGGTGCGGTCCCCGCCCTCGCCAGCAAGCTCGCCCTTAGACTGGTCGGCGCCACCGGGGCAGCGGGCACAGTCACGCTGGCCGTATTCGAGAGCGGCGACGCGTAGATCCCGTTTACAGCGTACACCTGGTACACGTAGATGTTGCCGGGCTGCGTCGTGGCGTCTACGTAGGTCACAGTGCCCGTGCCGGGGTTTGCGGCGGGCGTGGCAATCGTGGCGAAGGCATTGCCGTTGTCGCTCCGCTGGACCACGAAGCCGGTCTCGATGGCGGCATTGTCCATCCAGGTCAGGCTCGCCTGCGGCCCAAACTGCAATGCCGCTGCCAGGCTGGTCGGCGCCTCGGGGATCATCAGGGTCCCGGCGAGAACTGCGTTAGACGCCGTATCGCCGGCCGCGTTAAACGCGACAACTTGATAGCTGTAGGCCAGCAACGGGTTGAAAGTGGCGTCGCTGAAGGTCGTCGCGTTGGCAAGGGCCGATCCGATCGGTAGATAGGCGCCGAGGTTGCCACTGGAATCGATATCGGCCCTGTCGATCCGGTAGCCGATCTCATTCGCCGGGTTGCCCCAAGTGGCAGGATCGGTGGTGACAGGCGTGCCATCCGTCCAGGTGAGGTCCACCTGGGATCCGTTCACGATGGCATTCAGCACGGGCGCCGCTGCCAGCGTGCGCGCTACGTTGAACTGCACCGGGCGCATCATGTCCATCTCTTCGTGGCTCAGGATGTGACAGTGCCACATATACTCCCAGCCGAAGTTGGTGGGTTCGTTCGTGACGGTGACGGGGTTCCCCTGCGGGTCGACGCCGAAGAAGCCCACCGTCGAGCCCTGCGGCATGGTCGGGTTGAGCAGGCGGATGCTGTCGGGCAAGCCGAACGGGTCCTTGGGAGCAACGGGTCGCAAGGCCACGATGCAGTCCTGCAACGGGTTCATCCGTAAGGTTTCCTTCCAGCCCAGTTCGTTGGGGTCCGGCGGCACCACTTGGCCGTCCCAGCCCACGCGGTTGATCAGCTGCACGTCGAACAGGTGAAAGTGGATGGGATGGGTGTCCACGCCGTTGTGTGTGATCTTCCATATCTGGGTGCCGTCCGCCAGCGAGCCAATGGGGGTCAGGCGAGGATCGGCCGTGTCGTTGATGATCTCGGTGACGGGGTCGATATACCCGTACGGGATCGTCGTCTGGTTCATTCCATTGGTGAAGGGCAGTTCGACTCCGAGATTGGCCACCATCCGTCCATAGGTGTTCTCGAAGAGTTCCTGGATGGCCTTCGGCTGGTTCACGATGGTCACCGGTGTGGCAACCTGATCCGCCAACGCCGGGGTGCTCAGATCCAGCGGGTTGAACGTCAGCGACGTACTCTGGATCCGCTCGTAGGCATTGGCACCGACCGGGAAATTCGCGCCGTAGGCGTCGTTGTAGGCCGCTTGCGGCACGAGGATCGGGTCCTGGTCCCGCACGAAGACGCCATCGTGCGTGGGCGTCGTGAGGAACTCGGCCTCCAGCGCCGCCAGGTCGAAGGGCGTCGGAACGCCGGTGGCCGATACCCGGAACTGCATGATGGTGCGGGTGTTGGGACCGTAACCCGGCAGCGTGGAAACGGTACCGCCACTGTCGGTCTGATTCGCGCCGGCCGTGAAGTAGTCCACGCGGGAGTCGGCCGCCGGGGTCGCCGCGGGGCCGTCGTTGTAGAGGATGATGGTCTTGCCGGCGAACTGCGAGAAATCGATGATCACGTCCGCCCGCTCCGCCGGCCCCAGGAAGAGGTTGTGCTGTGAGACGTTGGTAACGACGATGTTCTTGGGGTTCCGCTCGAAACCGATGGGCGTGTTGGACCAGATCACCGGCGTGGGCAGGAAGCCGCCCTCGGTGCCGATCTGCACCATGGACGGGCCGATTGTCCTGGGATCCGGAACGCCCCCGAACCGGCCGTCCAGGATGTCGCCCGGCTGTCCGAGTGTCTGGACGGTCCAGTCCACCGGGAAGTCCGCCGCGCCCGGGATCGCGGGGACCATGCCTACTTCGCTGGTACCGGTGTAGATCGCGCTGGTAGCCGTCGCAGCAGTGCCGCCCGCCGTGGTCGGCGGGGCAATGGTGACGGTCGGAGCCGCCGTGTAGCCGCTGCCCACGGTCACCAGGGTAATGCCCGTCACGGCGCCCGTCGCCGGATCGATCGTGGCCGTGGCCGTGGCGCCCATGCCCGTGGTATCACCAGGGGCGGGCGCGATAGTGACCGGCGGAACCCTCGTATAGCCGCTGCCGCCCCCGGTAAGGGTGATGCCCGACACGATCGTGCTGGCCTCGTACAGTTGCAGGTTCCACATGCGGTCATTGGAGGCGTTCAGGACGCGGAAGCGGTAGGCCTGCGGCTGCACGTCGAAATAGGGGTAGAGGGTGCCGTTGACCAGCGGCGTGTCCTGGTAGGCCTCCATGGTCATGGAGAGATCGGGCAAGTTCGGCAAGACATCGGGCATGCCGTCGGTCCCGAAGCCCAGAGAACCGTCGGGCACTTCGATCGGCGGATTCGCCGTGGGCCACGGCGGCCAGAACCACGGCCCGTAGTCCCACCGGCCGATGGGGTTCGCACCGTCCGGGGAGTTCGGGTTCTGGTTCGTCATGTAGACATGGGGATACCAGAGATTGCTCAGGGCGTCGTCCACCTGGAACGGCCAGGTCGGGTCCGTGGTTAGAACGGTAGTCGGGTCGATGAAGGTCTTGTCCTGGATGATCAGCGGGACCTGCTCGGCGGGCAGGATGCCACGCGTGATCAGGTCCTGTTCCACCGGGTCGGTGATCAGATAGCCCGCGGCCTCGCCGGCATAGACGTTCAGACGCGTGATGCCATAGGAGTGGTCATGGTAGAACATCAGCCGGGCGCTTTGCTGATTGCTGTAGAAGAACGTCATCGAGCCGGGGCCGGGATCCGGCATGTCGGGGACGTTCTGCACGCTGACGCCCTCGGGGTAACAGGTGTTTTCCCCGGCAGGCGTCGTCCACTGGTGCGGGGTGCCGTCGCTGATCCACGGGGTCCGTCCGCCGTGCAGATGGAGGGTGGCTCGGTTCTGCGTGTACGCCTCGGCAACCGTGCCCAGGACCGTGGCCGGGCCGCCCGGATCCGTCTTCAGGGTGATTCGGAAGCCTGTGGGAGCATTCGCGGGGCCGATCACGGAGTCGACGCGGAACTCCCCATTGTAAGCAGCAGGCGTGAAACCGTCGAGTTTGACCAAAGTCCCGGGACTCACACAGAAATCGTTGGGGGGGGGCATGACCATCGTCGTGATCTCGACCGCGGCCCCCGCTCCGCCGACGCGATCCGCCATCATGGGCATGGCCATCATCGGCCCTGCCCCAGCGCCCATTTCGGTGGTGTCGACCGGCAGGAAGAGGTCGCCGCCCGCGCCCGTGGGCAGGTAGTTGGTGAACTTGATGCGTACCGGCCGGTCCTTCGCGGCCACGATCGTGGCACCCAGGTACTCGGGAGAGTTCAAAGCATAGACCGGCGCGCCGGTGCTACCCAGGATCGGCGTAACGCCGTCAGGATAGAACAGTTGGATGTGGTGGCTGATGCTGGCAGTCACCGGCGTCTCGATCTGCACGTAGCCCCGCAAGGTGGTCGGATTCAGGCTCGAGTTCATCTTCTCGGTGTACTGGACGAGAGCGATCTCGTAGTAATCCGACCCCGTGTACGTCTGCGTATCCGGGACCGCGACGGGGATGAACTGCCCGAGGTTGTTCGTTGCGGCAGCCAGGTTGGCGGCATCTATGACGGGATCCGCGTTGGCGAAGTACAGGCCCGGCAGCGAATCGACGAATTTCTGGATGCCGCCCGTGACGGCCCCGGTGCCCGGATCGACCGTCGGCTGCGCACTGTAGGCCCAGTTGGGTTCCGGGCCGAAGTAGTGCGGCGTTCCGCCCTGCATGGGCCCGAGCGGCAAGACGGCAAGGAGTACACGACCCTCGAGAGGCTCCAAAGTCGGCACGTGCTGCTGCAGCCTTCTGCTCTTGTTCTTGCTCGCGAAGGTAACATGGCCCTGTGTTCCGTCGCTCCGAATAGTCATCGCTGGCTCCTTTTGTCCCGTTTTTCGCCCGGCTTCGCGCCGCAGCCGCGGGCAGGCTCTGAACGCTTCCGTAGTCTGACTCATAGGCGGCAGGGGCACAATAAGCGATATTCCGCTGCGTGCCAACGGGGGAATGCTGGAGTTCCTATCAGGGAATCCCCTACCCGAAATGGCGCCTGGCGCTGACCGGGACCACGTGTAACCGCTCGTCGCCCCAAATCTCCTCAAGGAGGTTCATCCCGTTGCGGAGGCGCCGGCCATCGCCGAGTTCATGAGCCGCGCGGAAGCCTCCGCCGCTTCCATGTCCGCGGGTAGCGGCGCGAGGTACGGAACGTGCCGGCGCCATTCCTCTGCCGCCGCGTCGAGGGCCCGGGCGATCTCGCCGTCGAGGTAGCCGGGGGCCATGTTCTTGGCGGGCCGGCACTGGCCCATCTTGCAGATGCGGCGGAAGGCCTCGGGGTGGTCCATCATCAGGCACGGTCGCGCGCGGTCCGTGATCTTCTCCTGCTCGGCCCGGAAGGCCGTGAACGCCGGGTGCCGCTGCACGAAATCCTTAAGGCTGGCGTACTCGCTCCGGCCGTGGATGATGTCGAAGATGTTGCCGCATGCCACAGGTGAGAAGACGCAGGGGCTGATGTCGCCGTTGGCGTACAGGTGGAAGTAGTAGCGTCCGCCGGCGATGCATCCGCCCACCAGGTGGGCGTCGTTCCAGAAGTCGCCCAGGAAGATGGGCCGGTCCTCGCTGCGCCAGCGGTAGATGGTTCTGCGCAGCAGGGCCCGCTGCTCGGGGCTTACCATGAGGTCGGTGCGCGGCGAGCGACCGATGGGCTGGAGCAGGAAGAACCATCCGAACAAGTCGCCCTCGGCCATCCGCCGTTCGAGGAACTCGTCGGTGCAGATGGCCTCGGCGTTCTGGCAGGTCAGGGTGGCGGAGAAGCCCGTCATGACGCCGTGCCGGGCCAGCAGCGCCCGGGCCTGGCGGTTCTTCTCGTAGATGCCGCGGCCGCGGCGGGCGTCGGTCTGGTGCTCGAACCCCTCGACGCTGATGGCCGGAAAGATGTTGCCGACCTCGCCCAGCCGGGCGGCGACCTCCCGGTCGATCATCGTGCCGTTGGTGTAGACCAGGAAGGCGCGGTTGCTGAAGCGCGCGGCCAGGCGCGTCAGGCACCGGTCGCTCTTCTCGCGCAGGAACGGCTCGCCCCCTGAGATCGTGATGAGCGTGACGCCCATGTCGACGACCTGCTCGACGATGGCGGCAAGGCGATCGTACTCAAGGTCGCTCCCGTCGCAACCGGACTTGGCGTAGCAGCCGGGGCAGTGCAGGTTGCACCGGTCGGTCGGCTCGATGACGACGGTGCACGGGCACACGCCATGAGCGTTCTGGTAGTCGGTGCGCCGGTACATGTCCTCGATCCAGGTGCCGATGAAGCGGACGGCGGCCCTGGCGGCGGCCGGCCGCTCGCGGACCAGCCGGTGCAGGAAGGCCGTCAGGTGCGGGGCCAGCCAGCGGATGTGCCGCATTCGCTCAGTCTCGCCTTCGGTCTCCTCGTAAGCGGTGCCGAGGCGCCTCAGCAGCGCGTCGAGCATGACGTGCCTGAGGCCCGGCACCCGCAGGGCGAGGTCCGCCCCCCGCAGGGCCACCGTCAGCGCCACGTGCGACCACCGGTCCTGTGCGGCGTGCTCTTCGAACGAGATCATGGTTCTCCCCCACCTTCCATGTGGCCGGCATCTACCCATCCGGCCTTGCGCGGCAGACCTTGTCGACCGACTGCCGCCGCACCCGGCGACCGAACATGCGCGTGACCGAGCAGTAGGTGCACCCGTGCGGGCAGCCGCACGAGGTCATGACGGGCAGTTCGTACAGGTCCTGGCGGCGCGAACGCGCCAGGAGGCGGTCGAAGTCGCGGATGAGCCCATGACGGAGCGTCGGCAGCGTGTCGAGGTCTTCGAGCGGCGGCGCCTGGATGATGCCCCGCGGCGCCTCGCCGCGCGCGAGGGCCTCGATCACGCTCTCGCCTTCGCCGCGGACAACGACGTCGCGGCAGGCGTCGGGATTCTCAAGGAGCGACCCCGAAATGTTCTCATTGTAGATAGCCACATCATAGCCGCGCTCGTGGAGGATGGTGCCGAGCGTGACGGGGCCCAGCAGGGGCCAGCGGGTGATCCAGGCATTGAACGGGCGGCCCGGTCGCGTCTGCGGCTCGATGAAACGGACCTTGCGAGTGCGTGCCATGGCCGTTTTCCTGTCATTGGCGACAACTCATGCATTATGACAAAGGACGGGACATGGGTGCAACAACGTTATTGTATTCGGCACGATCACCGTGTCAAGAAGCCGGTGGGCAAGTTGGGCGTGACGTGCTTCGGCCTTCGGCGCGGGCGCCAGAGGGCTTGTCAACCGCTCCGGGCGGTCTTGGCGGGGGGCGTGTAGTGCTGCCCGCGTTCCTGGAGGGACTTGACCGACAGGCCCTTCTTCTTCAGGGCCTCGATGCCGTTGACGAACGCTGCGGCCGCGCTCACGGTGCTGATGAGGGGAATGCCGTTGGCGATGGCCTGCGTGCGGATGGTGATCTCGTCTTTGCGCGGGTTCTTGCCGCTGACGGTGTTGATGACCAGGCGGACCTGCCTGTTCTTCATGAGGTCCAGGAGGTTCGGCCGCCCCACCGAGATGCGCTGAAGGCTCCGGACCTTGACGTCGTGCCGCGCCAGCGCCGCCGCCGTCCCCTCGGTGGCCACCAGGTCGAAGCCGAGGTCCTCGAGTTTCTTGGCGATGAAAATGATCTCGCGCTTGTCGCTGTTGCGGACCGAGATGAAGACCGTGCCCGACATCGGAATGACGTGGCCGGCGCCCAGGAGGCCCTTGGCGCACGCCACGCCGAACGAGGCGTCGATGCCCATGACCTCGCCGGTTGACTTCATCTCGGGGCCCAGGACGGCATCGACGCCGGGGAACCTCACAAACGGGAACACCGACTGCTTGACGGCCACGTGTTTGGGCTCGACCTGCTCGGTGAAGCCGAGTTCCTCGAGCGTCAGGCCCAGCATGACCTTCGTGGCGATGTTGGCCAGCGGCACGCCGATGGCTTTCGAGACGAATGGCACGGTGCGGCTGGCCCGCGGGTTGACCTCGAAGACGTAGATCGAGTCGCCGCGCACGGCGTACTGGACGTTCATCAGGCCCTTGACCTCCAGAGCCATGGCCATGGCCTTCGTGTAATCTTTCAGGCGGTCGATGATCGGCTTCGTGAGGGTGGTAGGCGGCAGGACCATGGCGGCGTCGCCGCTGTGGACGCCGGCGGGCTCGATGTGCTCCAGGATGCCGCCGATGACGCAGAGTTTGCCGTCGGCCACGGCGTCGACGTCGACCTCGATGGCGTTGTCGATGAACTTGTCGATCAGGACCGGGTGCTCGGCGAAGACGTCGGAGGCGATCTTGGCCTCGGCCATGAACTTCTCGAGTTCCTCCTGGTCGAAGACGACGTCCATGGCGGTGCCGCCGAGGACGTACGACGGCCGCACCACGACGGGGTAGCCGATGTCGGCGGCGATGGCCTTGGCCTCCTCGTACGAGTTGGCCGTGCCGTTGGGCGGCTGCATGAGACCGAGTTGGGCAAGGAGTTGCTTGAACCGCTCGCGGTCCTCGGCGCGGTCGATGGAGTCGGAGGATGTGCCGAGGATCCGCACGCCGGCCTGCTCGAGGGGCACCGCGAGGTTCAGCGGCGTCTGGCCGCCGAGTTGCACGATGACGCCCTCGGGTCGCTCGGCACTCACGATGGCCAGGATGTCTTCGCGCGTCAGCGGCTCGAAGTAGAGTTTGTCGGAGGTATCGTAGTCGGTCGAGACGGTCTCGGGGTTGGAGTTGACGATGATGGCCTCGTACCCGAGTTCCTTGACGGCGTAACTGGCGTGGCAGCAGCAGTAGTCGAACTCGATGCCCTGCCCGATGCGGTTGGGCCCGCCGCCGAGAATGAGAATCTTCTTGCGCCCGGTGACGCGGTTCTCGTCGGCGCTCTCGTAGGTCGAGTAGTAGTAGGGGCGCTTGGCGTCGAACTCGCCCGCGCAGGTATCGACGAGTTTGAACGCCGGCTTGATGCCGCGCGCCTGCCGCTCGTCGTAGGCGGCCAGTTCTCCGCCGCCCGTCAGGAACCCGATCTGCACGTCCGAAAAGCCCGCGCGCTTGGCTTCGCGCAGGAGTTCCGTGGGCAGGCGCTCGAGGGCGCCGGGGCCCTTGTACCTGGCGATCCTGCCGGCCATCTCGACGATCTCGCGCATGTTCTCGATGAACCAGCGGTCGATCTTCGAGAGGTCGGCGATCTTCTCGATGCTCCAGCCGCGCTCGATGGCGTACTTGACGTAGAAGTGCCGCTTGTCGTTCGGCACCACCAGTTTGTGGGCCAGTTCGACGTCGTCCTTCGGTTCGGGCACCAGGGAGTCCTTGCCGTCGAAGCCGAGGCCGTAGCGGCTGATCTCGAGGCTCCGGAGGCCCTTCTGGAGCGCCTCCTTGAACGTGCGGCCGATCGACATCGCCTCGCCCACCGACTTCATCGACGTGTTGATGGTCGGGTCGGCCTGCGGGAACTTCTTGAACGTGAACCGGGCGACCTTGAAGACGCAGTAATCGACCGTCGGCTCGAAGAAGGCGTAGGTCCGGCCGGTGACGTCGTTGAGGATCTCGTCGAGCGTCAGGCCGATCGCCAGTTTCGTGGCCACCCGCGCGATGGGGAACCCCGTGGCCTTCGAGGCCAGGGCGCTGGAGCGCGACAGCCGCGGGTTGACCTCGATGATGACGATCTCGTCATTGGCAGGATTGCCGCCGAACTGGATGTTCGCGCCGCCGCCGGTGATGCCGATCTTGCGGATGATCCGCTTCGACAGGTTCACGTAGTGCGCGTACTCCCTGGCCGTGAGCGTCTGCGACGGGGCGACGACCATCGAGTCGCCCGTGTGGACGCCCATCGGGTCGACGTTCTCCATCGACGTGATGACGATGACGTTGTCGGCCCGGTCGCGCATGACCTCGAACTCGATCTCCTTCCACCCCAGGACCGATTGCTCCACGAGGACCTGGCCGATGGGGCTCGTGGTCAGGCCGCGCACGAGGCCCTTCTGGAGTTCCTCCATGTTGTAGGCGGTCGAGCCGCCGGCCCCGCCGAGCGTGAACGCCGGCCGCAGGATCAGCGGCAGGCCGATCTTCAGGCCGATGGCCATGCCTTCTTCGACCGAGGTCGCGATGCCGCTGGCCGGGACGTTGAGGCCGATCTGCTGCATGGCCTTCTTGAAGAGGTGGCGGTCTTCGGCGCGGGCGATGGCCTCGGGGCTGGCGCCGAGGACCTCGACGCCGTAGCGCTTGTACACGCCCGCCCGGGCGAGGAACACGGCCAGGTTCAGGCCGGTCTGGCCGCCCACGGTGGGCAGGATGGCGTCGGGCCGCTCACGCGCGATGATCTTCTCGACGACCTCCGCCGTAATCGGCTCGATGTACGTCCGGTCGGCCATCCGCGGGTCGGTCATGATCGTCGCCGGGTTCGAGTTCACCAGAACGATCCGGTACCCCTCTTCGCGGAGGGCCTTGCAGGCCTGCGACCCGGAGTAGTCGAACTCGCAGGCCTGGCCGATGATGATCGGCCCGGAGCCGATGATCAGGATTTTCTTGATGTCGGTGCGCTTCGGCACGGGTGGCCCCTATCGCCGCTTGCGGTTCTTGCAGAATGCCGCCAGGACCGCGCTCGGGCGCTCCATCTCGTCGGGCGTTGGATGGAACTGGACG
>Ga0315275_10003746_pt1 | contig 14076 bp, 12 predicted proteins | sample YL17G03_0_MG_FD_205557 | JGI IMG/M metagenome (GOLD analysis project Ga0315275, IMG submission 205557) | Sediment microbial communities from Yellowstone Lake, YNP, Wyoming, USA - YL17G03_0 | ecosystem: Environmental > Aquatic > Freshwater > Lake > Sediment | place: USA: Wyoming | collected... | reverse complement strand
GGTTCCAGAGCTCGATGCTGGTGGGCCTGGGCACGCGCGGCCGCGCGCCGTACGACCAGGTGCTCACGCACGGCTTCGTCGTCACCGAAGACGGCAAGAAGATGTCGAAGTCGCTCGGCAACGACGTGCCGCCCGAGCAGGTCATCAAGCAGAGCGGCGCCGAGATCCTGCGCTTCTGGGTCGGATCGGTCGACTTCCGCGAGGAGGTGCGCTTCGGCCCCGAGATCATGGCGCGGGTGGTCGAGGCGTACCGCAAGCTGCGCAACACGCTGCGCATCCTCGCGGCCAACCTCGCCGATTTCAACCCGGCCACCGACATGGTGCCGCCGCTGGTGATGGACGAGGTCGACCGCTACGCGATGGCGCGCTACGGCGAGATCGGGCTGATGATCCGCCAGGCCTACACGCAGTACGACTTCCCCGCCATCTTCCAGGCGCTGAACGCGTTTGTGTCGGTCGATATCAGTGCCTTCTACGTCGATGTCTCGAAGGACCGCCTCTACACACTCGCGGCGAACGCCCGCGCGCGGCGGTCGGCGCAGACGGCGATGTTCGCCATCGCCGACGGCCTCGCCCGCTACATCGCGCCGGTGCTGCCGGTGCTGGCCGAGGAGTTCTGGGGGTACCTGCCGGGCGGGCGCGAGGAGTCCATTCACCTCGCGCAGTTCCCGGCGCAGGTCGAGCTGTTCGTCGACCAACCGCTCATGGCCCGCTGGTCACGCCTCTTGAAGCTGCGCGCGGCGGTGAACGCCGAGCTCGAGAAACTGCGCCAGACGAAGGCGATCGGCCAGTCGCTCGAGGCGGTCGTGCACCTGAAGGCGATCGGCCCCATGGCCGAGCTGATCGATCGGTACCGGGATCAGCTGCCGGGACTGTTCATCACCTCCCAGGTGGACGATCACACCGATGCGCCCGTCATCGGCCAGGAGCCGGCCCAGGGCGCCGTGTACGTCGAGAGCGAGGGCAGCGCGGTCCACATCGTCGCGGCCCGCGCCGACGGCGTGAAGTGCGACCGCTGCTGGCGGTACGTGCCGGCGGTGAACGACGACCATAACCGGACGGTCCTGATCGGCGGTGCGCATGACCCCGCCCTCGGCCGGAGCGGCATCTGCCCGCGGTGTGACGCCGCGCTGGCGGGTGCACAGTGAGCGACGGGCCGGCGGCCGCCGCGCCCCCCCCGCCCGTGTCGGCCCGGTTGCACCGCTTCGAGATTGCCCTGATCGCGGCCATTCTGGTTGCCGACCAGATCACCAAGGCGCTCGTGCGCGCGCACATCCCGCTGCACGACAGCATCACGGTCGTCGCCGGCTGGCTGCATCTGACGCACGTCCGCAACACGGGCGCGGCCTTCGGCTTCCTCAACGCGGTCGACTTCCCGTACAAGCAGGCCGTGGTCGCACTGGCAGCGACGGCCGCGCTCATCGGCATCGCGTTCTACGCCGCGCGCGTGTCTTCGCACGAACGCATCGCCCGCATCGGGCTGGCGATGATCCTCGCCGGCGCGGTCGGCAACCTCATTGACCGGCTCTGGCTCGGGTCGGTGGTCGATTTCGTCGACGTGGTCTTCGGCAGCTGGCACTTCTGGGCGTTCAACGTCGCCGACTCGGCGATCACGCTCGGCGTCATCGCCATGATGATCGACATGATTGGACTGGGCAGGCATGTTTCCACGACTTCTTGAGATCGGTCCCCTCACCGTCTACAGCTACGGCGTGCTCCTCGCGGCCGCGTACCTGCTGGCGCTGTTCTACGCCGTCCGCCGGGCCACCGCGATGGGGCTCGACGGCGATCGCGTCCTCGACCTCGGAATCTACATCATCATCTCCGCCCTGGTCGGCGCGAAACTCCTCCTGCTCATCGTCGACTTCGACTACTTCCGCCGGCAGCCGGCGGAACTGTGGACGCTGGCGCGATCGGGAGGCGTGTTCTACGGCGGCCTGGTGCTGGCGTTTCTCGTCGGCCTCTGGTACGTCCGGAAGCACCGCCTGCCGATCTGGCCCATCGCGGACGCCATCGCGCCCGGCATCGCCCTGGGCCACGTGGTCGGCCGCTTCGGCTGTCTGCTGGCGGGCTGCTGCTACGGCACGCCCACGTCGCTTCCCTGGGGCGTGACCTTCAGCGACACCTTCGCCGCGAGCAACGTCGGCACGCCGCTGCACGTCGCGCTGCACCCGACGCAACTCTACGACGGCGGCGCCGAACTGCTCATCCTCGCGTTCCTGCTGCTCACCGAGAAGTGGTGGCGCAAGCGGGCGGGGTTCACGTTCTGGGTCTACATCCTGCTCTATGCCGTCTCGCGCTACGTCGTCGAGATGTTCCGGGGCGACCCGCGCGGCATGACCATGGGGTTCTCCACCTCGCAGTTCATCTCGCTGCTCCTGATCCCGCTGGCTCTGGTGATGCTGCTCGGGCTCTGGCGGTGGACCGCCAAGCCGGCCGCGGCCGCGCAGGTGAGCGCCCCGCGCCGCAAGCGCAAGCACTGACGCGCACGTGACGAAGACATGACGCATCTGGAACTGACGATTGACGCCGAGCACGCGGGACAGCGCCTCGATCATGTCCTGGTCGCCCAGGTGCCGGGCCACTCGCGGTCGCAGATCCAGCGGCTGATCAAGGACGGCCAGGTGCTGGTGGGCGGCCGCGCGAGCAAGCCGAACTACCCGACACGCGTGGGCGACGTGGTGGCGCTTGACGTGCCCGATCCCGTGCCGGCGGCGCCGCAGGCCGAAGACATCCCCATCGAGGTCCTCTTCGAGGATCCGGACATCATCGTCGTCAACAAGCCCGCGGGGATGGTGGTGCACCCGGCGCCCGGCCACGCGGACGGCACGCTGGTCAACGCACTGCTCCACCACGTGGACGACCTGAGCGGCGTCGGCGGCGAGCTCCGGCCGGGCATCGTGCATCGGCTGGATCGCGGCACGTCGGGCGTCATGGTCGTCGCCAAGAACGACATCGCCCATCGCGAGATGTCCCGGCAGTTCCACGACCGCGAGGTCGAGAAGGAATACGTCGCGCTGGTCTGGGGGCTGGTGCAGCAGGGCAAGCGCATCGACGCCGCCATCGGGCGCGATCCCAACGATCGCCAGAAGATGTCGAACCGCGCCCGCCACGCGCGGTCGGCCGTCACGCGCGTCACGCATGCGGAGTTCCTGCACGGCGTGTCCTATCTGCACGTCGCCATCGCCACCGGCCGCACGCACCAGATCCGCGTGCATCTGAGCGCCATCGGCCACCCCATCGTCGGCGACACCACCTACGGCGGCGTCCGACGGCAGATGGCCGCGCACCTCCGGCCCGTGCTGCGCCTCGAGCGGCCGTTCCTCCACGCGCGCCGCCTCGCGTTCATGCACCCGACCGAGCCGGGCCGGCGGCTGGAGTTCGAGGCGCCGCTGCCCGACGACCTGCAGGGGGTCCTCGACGATCTCGTCGCCCGCGCGATTGCCGCCGACGACAGCGGGGAGCCGTCGGCATGGAAGAAGTGAAGGGTACGCTGCGGGCGCAGCGCGAGGTCTTCAGCGGCCGGGTGTTCACGGTCACCGTCGATCGCGTCACTCTGCCCAACGGCCGCGAGGCCACGCTCGACATCGTCCGCCATCGCGGATCGGTGGTGCTGCTGCCGATGCAGGACGACGCGCACATCGTCCTCATCCGCCAGTACCGGTACGCCCTGGATCGGTGGATCTGGGAGCTGCCCGCCGGCAGTCTCGATGCAGGCGAAGAGCCCGCTGTGGCCGCGGCACGCGAATGCGAAGAGGAGATCGGCCTCGTGCCGGACCGCGTCGACTTCGTGGGCGCCTGGTATCCGACGCCCGGCCTGTGCACCGAGGTGATGAACTACTACCGCCTCACGGGCCTGCGCGCGCCCGATCCGAACGGCCCGCAGGCGCACAAGGACGAAGACGAAGACATCCGCGTGCGCGTCTTCACGCTCGGCGAGGCACGCGACATGGTCCGGCGCGGCGAGATCGTCGATCTGAAGACGGCGTGGGGCCTGACGCTTGTCTGAGAAAAGGGGCCTGGCCTCTCTTCTGGTTTTCGCCTGATGTTCGCGCCGTCACACGGTCTCCCGCCCGGTTCCGCCCGATCAGGCGTATCATGACGGCATACCCCTCATCCATTTTCCCCAAAATGGTGAGTTGTCTGGCTTGGCATATCCAAGCTGTCTGAAAGGTTCTGTCTTCATGCAGCATCCCCCCTCGCGGCACCCCAAGGGCACGCAGGCGCGCGTCCTGCTCTCCTCCGTGTTCGGTCCGTACGCGCAGGACGACGAGTTCGGCAGCCGGTCGATCAACCCGATGGAGCTCTACCACAACCAGGTGACGCGCGAGCAGGGCCCGTTCTCGCTGCGCATGTTCCACCGGTCGTGGGGCATCATCTTCATCCAGCACAACATCTCCGCCCCCTGCGCGGTGCTCGACTTCCCGACGCGCGAGCGCTTCGTCGAAGAGCTGAAGGCCCACAAGTACGACATCGTCGGCATCTCGAGCATCATCGTGAATATCGGCAAGGTGCGGGAGATGTGCCGCCTGGTGCGCGAGCATTCCCCCGACTCGACCGTGGTGGTCGGCGGGCACGTCACGGCGATTCCGGGCATCCAGCACATGATCGACGCCGATCACGTCGTGAAGGGCGAGGGCGTGTCCTGGTTCCGCGAGTTCCTCGGCGAGCCGACGGACGCGCCGATCCAGCACCCCGTGATTCCTTCGTCGTTCGGCTTCCGCGTGATGGGCCTGAACGGTCCGCAGGGCGGCGGCAACAAGGCCGCCACGATCATCCCGTCGGTCGGCTGCCCGATGGGCTGCAACTTCTGCACGACATCGGCCTTCTTCGGCGGCAAGGGCAAGGTCATCAACTTCTTCGAGAAGGGCCAGGAAATTTTCAAGGCCATGTGCGACGCGGAGTCGCGCCTCGGCGTCTCGTCGTTCTTCGTGATGGACGAGAACTTCCTCCTGTACAAAGACCGCGCGATGGAACTGCTGGACCAGATGAAGGCCAAGGGCAAGGCCTGGCAGCTCTACGTCTTCTCGTCGGCCAACGCCCTCTCGAAGTACTCGATGCGCGAGCTGGTCGAGCTGGGCATCGCCTGGGTCTGGATGGGCCTGGAAGCGCCGCAGAGTGCATACAGCAAGCTGAAAGGCTCGGATACGCTGGCGCTGACCAGGGAACTGCAGTCGCACGGGATCGGCGTGCTCGGCTCGACGATTGTCGGCCTCGAGCACCACACGCCCGAGAACATCGCGCGGGAGATCGAGCACGCGGTGTCGCACGACACGGACTTCCACCAGTTCATGCTCTACACGCCGGTGCCCGGCACGCCGCTCTACCAGGAGATGGTGGACCAGGGACGGCTGCTGCCTGACGTGGACCTGGCGGACATCCACGGCCAGGACCACTTCAACTTCCAGCACGCGGCCATCCCGCGCGAGCAGTCGAAGACGCTCCTGGACTCGGCGTTCCGGCGCGACTACGAGAAGAACGGTCCCAGCATCTACCGGCTGGCCCGGACGATGATGGAAGGCTGGCGGCGGTATCACAACGACCCGGATCCGCGCGTCCGCGCCCGGGCGCGGGAGTACGGCCGCGACCTGCGTACCGGGTACGGCGTCGCGCTGTTCGCGATGGAGAAGTACCTGAAGAAGTCCAACGTCGAGGTGAGCGAGAAGATCCGCGGACTCCGGAAGGACATGGAGCGCGAGCTGGGTCACTTCACGCGGTGGGTGGATCGGTTCGCCGGCCCGGCGCTGCTGTGGGCCGCCCGGCGCGACGCGCGCAAGTTCCCGCACGGCAAGACGATCGAGCCGATGACCTTCATCGAACGCCGCAACTGGCCCGAAGGTCAGGAAGCGTAACCGCCGGATCCCACGACTTTACGGAACCGCCGCAGTCAGCGCGGGGCTGCCGTCGGGGCCGTCGGGCGGCGAGGCCGGGGCGGGCAGCAGCGCCAGGTCGAGCACCTCGTCGATGGTCGTCACGAAGTGCACCGTGATGTCGCGGCGCAGATCCTCGCTGATGTCTTCGTTGATGTTCTTCTCGTTCTGCCAGGGCAGCGCCACGTGGCGGATGCCGACGCGCCGCGCGGCGAGCACCTTTTCCTTGATGCCGCCCACCGGCAGCACCCGGCCGCTCAGCGTGATCTCGCCGGTCATCGCCAGGTCGCCACGCACCGGCCGCCCGGTCATCTCCGACGCCAGCGCCGTCACCATGGCGACGCCCGCCGACGGCCCGTCCTTCGGGATGGCGCCCGCCGGCACGTGCAGGTGGATCTCGGCGTGCTTGAAGAAATCGCCGGCGATGCCGTAGCGCTCGCCGTTGGCGCGCAGCCACGAGAGCGCGGCGCGGGCCGATTCCTTCATCACGTCGCCCAGCTGGCCGGTCAGCGTCAGCAGCGCGGAGCCCGGCATGCGCGACGCCTCGATGAACAGCACTTCCCCGCCCGCCGGCGTCCACGCCAGGCCGATCGACACGCCCGGATCCTTGGTGCGCTCCTCCACTTCCTCGTCGAGGAACTTCGGGGCGCCGAGCAGCTCCACCACCAGGGCCGGCGTGATCGTCACCGCGGCCTCATCCCCTTCGGCCCGGCGCCGGGCCACCTTGCGGCAAAGCGCCGCCAGCTCGCGCTCGAGGTTTCGCACGCCGGCCTCGCGCGTGTACCCCCGGATCACCGCGTGGATCGCATCGTCGCCAAACGTGATGGACTCGGTCGTCAACCCGTGGTTCTGCACCTGCTTCGCGACCAGGTGCTCCACCGCGATCCGGAGCTTCTCCTCCTCGGTGTAACCCGGCAGCTCGAGCACCTCCATCCGGTCGCGCAGCGCGGGCGGGACCGGGTCGAGCACGTTGGCCGTGGTGATGAACAGCACCTCGGAAAGGTCGAAGGGCACGTCGAGATAATGATCCCGGAACGTGTTGTTCTGCTCGGGGTCGAGCACCTCGAGCAGCGCCGACGCCGGGTCGCCGCGGAAGTCGGACCCGAGCTTGTCGATCTCGTCGAGGATGAAGACCGGGTTCTTCGACTCCGCGCGACGCAGCCCCTGGATGACCTGCCCGGGAAGCGCGCCGATGTACGTCCGTCGGTGCCCGCGGATTTCCGCCTCGTCGCGCATGCCGCCCAGCGACACGCGGACGAACTTCCGGCCGATGGCGGTGGCAATCGACTTCGCGAGCGAGGTCTTGCCGACGCCCGGCGGCCCCACGAAGCACAGAATCGGCCCCTTCATCTCGGGGTTCAGCTTGCGCACGGCCAGGTACTCGAGGATGCGGTCCTTGGCCTTCTCCAGGTCCGAGTGATCGGCGTCGAGCACCTCCTTCGTGTGCCGGAGGTCGATCACCTCCTCGGTGCGCTTCGCCCACGGGAGCGCGATCAGCCAGTCGATGTACGTCCGCGACACCGTGTACTCGGCCGCCGCGACCGGCATCTTCGCGAGGCGGTCGAGCTCGCGGACGGCTTCCTTCTGGACGCCCTCCGGCATCCCCGCGGCCTCGATCTTCCCGCGCAGCTCCTCGATCTCCTTCGCCTGGTCGTCGCCCTCGCCCAGCTCGCGCTGGATGGCCTTCATCTGCTCGCGCAGGAAGTAGTCGCGCTGGTTCTTGCCCACCTCGGACTGCACCTGCGACTGAATCTTCGACCCGAGTTCGAGGACCTCGAGTTCCTTGATGAGGATCCGGTTGAGGCGATCCATCCGCTCGCGCACGTCGAGCGTCTCCAGCATCTCCTGCTTCTGGGGCGTGCCGATCGTGCTCAGGCTCGACGCGATGAAGTCCGCGAGGCGGCCCGGCTCGGTGATGCTGAGCGCCAGCGTCTGCAGGTCGTCCGAGAGCAGCGGCGAGAGCGACACGACCTGCTGGAAGTTCGACTTGATGTTCCGCTGGAACGCGTCCACTTCGAGGTGATCCAGGTCGGCCGACGTCTCGACGGCCTTCCGCACGCGGCCGCGCAGGTACGGCTCTGCGGACACGACCTCGTCCAGGTGCACGCGGGCCAGCCCCTGCACGATCAGCCGGAGGCTGCCGTCCGGCAGCTTGAACATCTTGTGGATGTGCGTCGCCGTCCCGACCGGGTACAGATCCGCCTGCGCCGGCTCGTCCAGGGCGGCGTCGCGCTGGGTGACGACGACGATGAGCCTGCCGCTGCTGATGGCCTCGTCGATCAATCGCACCGAGCTCGCGCGCGCCACCGCCAGCGGCATGAACGAGTTCGGGAAGAGCACCGTGTCGCGCAGCGGCAGCACCGGCAGTTCGGGCGGAACCACGAGCGCCTTGTCACCTGCAGACACGTCCTCGAACGGCGGCTTCTCAGGCTGATCGCTCATCCGCAAGCCTCATCCGGCGCGGCACGAGGGACCGCACGACCGAATCGATGATGGGTGGAAACGGGAAACAGGGGGCGCGGGTCCCGGCCATACGGCCGGCGACCCGCGTGAAGAATGCCGCAGTTAACCGGAGATGTCAAAGAAGAGCGACGACGAGCGCTGGGACATGAGCCGCTCGCGCTGGATCGCGTTCTCGCGCGCCTGCTCGCAGTCCTTGCAGCGCACGGCGAAGGGCAGCGCCCGCAGCCGCGAATCGGCGATGTCCTCGCCGCACTCGAAGCAGTGGCCGTAGGCCCCTTCCTCGAGACGGGTCAGCGCCGTGTTGATCTTCCTGAGGGTCTCGGCCTTCATCTGAATCAGGGCGAACTCGATGTCTTCCTGGATGTCCGCTTCCGAGCTCTCACCCTGGTCGAAGACCTCGCTCATCTTGCCCTTGCCGCTTTCGGTGCGAACGTCGCGGATCTTCTCGTGCACTTCACTCATGATTTCACGCCGGCGGTCCTCGAGCATGCGCTTCAGGTCCGCGTAGCGCTCACTCACCATCCCCTTCGCGTGTTTGCTGATCGTAGCCATGATGCCTGACGCTCCTTTCGCGTCACCCCGGGGCGACAGGGGGCCTTCTGTCTCGTCCCATGATGCAAAGAATCTGCCATTTTAGGGACGCCCCGTCACGTTGTCAAGGGCCAAGACCCTTACGGGCCAGGCAGGCGCCTTGCGATCCCCGGTTTCATGGGTTTAGACGCCGGACTTCGCCGCAGGGTTCTACTCGGGCGAACCTTTGTTGGATCCCTTCCCCCAACGCCGGTTGCTCGCCATTGCATGCTCCAGGTGACAGTACGGACACACGGTGTGGCTATTCCGCCACACCCACGGTGCCATTTTGCCCCTCCAGGGGATAGGCTGCCCCTCCCGCGATTGACGGCCCTCGGTCCCCCGTGCCACGCTGGGCCATGCGCTGCCCACTTTGCCAGGCCAGGCCGGCTCGACGGATGTGCCCGGCCCTTGGCCGCGAGATCTGCCCCGTCTGCTGCGGGACCAAACGCGAGACCGAAATCCGCTGCCCCCAGAGCTGCGGCTATCTGTCCAGCGCCCGCGCCCACCCGCCGGTCCAGGTCTTGCGCCGGCAGTCGGACGATCTCGAAGCGCTCGCCCCTGGCATGACCGGGCTTTCAGAGCCGCGGCAACAGCTCTACCTCTTTTCCCTGACGCTCATCGAGCGCTTCCGCGGCGAGGGGCTCGATGCGGCCATCGACGCGGACGTGGTCTCCGGGCTCGAGGCGCTGGCGGTCACGTACGATACGGCGGCGCGCGGGCTCATCTACGAGCCGCAGGCGTCCACGGGGCCGGCGCGGCGTCTGGCCGCGGGAATCCAACACGTGTTCGAGGAGCTTGGCCGGGACCGACCGTCGGGCTTTGCCGCCGACGCGGCCGAGATCCTCCGTCGTCTGGCGGACCGCGCCCGCGACGTGAGCGGAACCACGTCTGGCTCCTCGCGGACGTTTCTGGAACTGGCGGGTCGCGTAGCGCACCGGTTCGGCCCTCCCGGCGGGGCACCCGGCGAGATGGATCCGCCGGCCGGCGCGTCCTCGGCCGGGTCCGGCATTGTCATCCCGTAAGGCCCGCCACGGCGCCCCCGAAAGAAGCTGCACGGGCCGGTCGTGGTATGATTGGGGTTTGCGTCCCGGCCAGGAAAGCGTACGTGCGGTCGCGGGACGCTCAGGTGACCAGTTATGGCAAAACGCTGTGAAGTCTGCGGAAAGGGCCCGGTCGTGGGCCGCAACATCAGCCACGCGCACAACGTGACGGCGCGCCGGTTCGAGCCGAACCTGCAGCGGGTGAAGGTGGCCACCAGTGGCGGAGCGAAGCACATGCGGGTGTGCACGCGCTGCATCCGGTCGAACAAGGTCGTCAAGGCGGCCTGAGGATTTCCCGATGCGCAACGCGATCAGCACCAAGGACGCCCCCCAGGCGATTGGGCCGTATTCGCAGGGCATCCGCGCGGGGCATCTGCTCTTCGTGTCCGGCCAGGGCCACCTGGACCCGGCCACGGGCGCGCTCATCGAGGGCGACGTCGCCACCCAGACCCGACGGGTCATGGAGAACATCGGCGCGATTCTGACGGCTGGCGGCGCCAGCTTCGATCACGTCGTGCGGACGACGGTGTATCTGGCCGACATGAACGACTTCGCGGCGATGAACGCGGTGTACGGCGAGTACTTCTCGGCGCCGGCGCCAGCCCGGACCACGATCCAGGCCGCGCGGCTGCCGAAGGACATGCGCGTCGAGATCGACGTTATCGCGTCCCTGTAGACGATCCCGGGGCGGCCTGCGACAGGTCGAGCGGCACCGCCCTGGTGCGATCCACCGACACCACCCCCGGAGTCCCGCGCAGCGACTTCATCACCTTCTCCAGGTGTTTCATGTCGCCGATCTCGATGGTCACCTTGACCCAGCCGCGCTGCTGCTCGTCGATGCGCGCTTCGATGTTGAGGATGTTCGTGTTCACCCCGGCGATCTTCGCGCTCACGGCAGCGAGCATCCCCTTCCGGTCCTCGACCTGCATCGTCAGGCGCACCATATATTCCCCCGGAGGCGCGCCCTTGTCCCACTCGACGTCGATGCGCCGCTCCGGGTCGTAGAGCAGGTTGGTCACGTTCGGGCAGCTCGCGGAATGCACGGAAACGCCCTTGCCCCGCGTGATGTAGCCCACGATCTTCTCGCCGTGGATCGGGTTGCAGCAGCGCGCCCGCACGACCAGCATGTCGTCGGTGCCGCTCACCTTGATGCGGTCGCCGCTGCTGGCCAGGCCGATCCGCTTCATCGCCTTGCTGACGGCGGACGGCTTCTTCTCCTTCAGCTGATCGGCGGGCACGACCTTGGACAGCACCTGGCGCGCGCCGACCTTGCCGTACCCGACCGCCGCCAGCAGCTCTTCGCCCGATTGGACTCCCCACTCGCCGGCCACCCCGTCGAGAGCGTCGGCCTCGAGCAGGGACTTTACGTTGACGTCGAACCGGCGGGCCTCCTTCTCCATCAGCTTGCGCCCGATCTCGATCGCGCGATCGCGTTCCTCCCCGTGGATGAACTGCCGGATCCTGTTCCTGGCGCGCGTGGTCACGACGTAGTTCAGCCAGTCGCGGCTGGGCCTGTGCTTCGCGCTGGTCTGAATCTCGACGATGTCGCCGTTCTTGAGCCGCGTGCGCAGCGGCATCATCCTGCCGTTGATGCGCGCGCCGGCGCACCGGTGGCCGACGTCCGTGTGGATGTTGTAGGCGAAGTCGATCACGGTCGCGTTGCGCGGCAGCGACTTGACCTGCCCCTTCGGCGTGAAGGTGTAGACTTCCTCGGGGTAGAGGTCCACCTTGAGGTTCTGGATGAACTCCTGGGGATCGCGGACTTCCTGCTGCCACTCCAGCATCTGCCGCAGCCACTGGAAGTAGCGCTCGTCGTTTGCAGCGCCGACGCGGCCTTCCTTATACTTCCAGTGCGACGCGATGCCTTCCTCGGCCTGCCGGTGCATCTCCTCCGTGCGGATCTGCACCTCCACCGCCACGCCTTTGCTGGTGATGACCGACGTATGGAGCGACTGGTACCCGTTGGGCCGGGGCGTGGCGATGAAATCCTTGATGCGGCCCGGCACCGGCGGCCACGCGTGGTGGATGATGCCCAGCGCGGCGTAGCAGTCCTTCACGCTCTTGGTGATGATGCGGAAGGCGACGAAGTCGTAGACCTGCTCGAGATCGATCTTCTGGCGCCGCAGCTTCAGGTGGATGCTGTAGAGCCGCTTGGTCCGGCCGCCGATCTCCACCACCGGGATCTGGGCCTCCCGAAGCGTCGCGTCCAGCGCCTTGCCCAGTTCCTCGATCAGCCCCTCGGCCGGCTTGCGCCGCCGCTCGACCCGCGCCCGCAGCGCCGCGTAGGCCTCGGGCTCGAGGTACTGGAACGCCAGGTCCTCGAGCTCGTTCTTGACGCGGCTCATGCCGAGGCGGTTCGCGATGGGCGCGTAGATGTCGAGTGTTTCCCGGGCGGTGCGCAGGCGCCGCTCTTCCGTCATGGCCTGGAGCGTCCGCATGTTGTTCAGGCGGTCCGCCAGCTTGACCAGCACGACCCGGATGTCGTCCACCATGGCCAGGAGCATCTTGCGAAAGCTCTCGGCCTGGCGCTCGGCGCTCGACGAGAACGGGATCGCCCCGATCTTGGTCACGCCCTCCACCAGGTGCGCGACTTCCTTGCCGAACGACTCTTCGACCTTCTCGACCGTCGTCAGCGTGTCTTCGACGACGTCGTGCAGGAGGCCGGCGATGATGGCGGCGGGGTCGAGGCGCAGGTCAGCGAGGAAGTACGCCACCTCCAGCGGGTGGACCAGGTAGGCCTGGCCGGACTGCCGGACCTGGCCCTTGTGGGCGAGCGCCGAGAAGACGTACGCCCGCCGCAGCAACTCGATGTCCGAGTCGGGCATGTACGTCTGCGCCTTCGCGACCAGATCCTCGAATCGAATCATGACAACCGGTGTCTAAGGTTCCGGAGGTGTTTCTGTGCCTTCATCATAGGGACGCGATCCCGGCCGGTCAAGAAACCGACGTTTCCCGCCCGTTCGGCCCAGGGCCGTGCGGAGTGCCGTGTGGCTTGACTCGCCCTTTTTCGGTTCACTATACTGGCCCGGCTTGGGAAGACTCTTCCTTCCTGTGAGGAAGGGACGCTATCCTGACTATAATCTTCTGTGCGGTTCGGTCTGATATTCATGAGGCCGTCCCGGGCCGCTCGATACCGCGCGTCGCGCGAAAGGTAAGGGGGGACACAATGTTGAGGGGATTCTGGCGGGTCGCATCCCTGGCGATCGTGTTGGGGCTCGGCCTGTCGCTCGTGGCGTGCGGACAGGTGGGGAAACTCCAGGCCAAGCGGGCCTTCAAGGACGCTAACGTCCAGTACGCCCAGCAGGAATACAAGAGGGCCGCGGCCCTCTACGAGGAGGCGATCGCCGCCGACCCCGAGGCCCCATACGCGCACTTCTTTCTCGCCAACAGCTACGACAACCTCTACAAGCCGTCGCGCAAGGGCGAGAAGGACAATGACGCCTTCCTCGAGAAAGCGATTCAGTACTACAAGAAGGCCGCCGAGGTTGAGAAGGACCCGCTCTACAAGAAGCGGTCGATGGAATACCTGGTCGCCGCCTACGGTCCCGACAAGATGAACGATCCGACGCAGCAGAAGCCGATTGTCGACCAGATGATCCAGATAGATCCGCAGGACGTGACGAACTATTTCGCGCTCGCGAAGATCAACGAGGACGAGGGCGACTACCCGAAGGCCGAAGAGCTCCTGAACAAGGCCAAGGAAGCGCGGCCCAACGACCCGCAGGTGTACCTGCAGCTGGCCGGTTTCTACAACCGCCAGGAGGAGTTCGAGAAGACGATCGAGGCGCTCAAGCAGCGCGCCGCCATCGAGCCGAACAACCCCGAGGCGTTCTACACGATCTCCACCTACTACTGGGACAAGGCCTACCGTGACTTCCGCCTGAAGGAAAACGAGAAGAAGGACTACGTGCTGAAGGGCATCGAGCAGGTCGACAAGGCCCTGCAGCTCAAGCCCGACTACATGGAGGCGCTGACCTACAAGAACCTCCTGCTCCGCCTGGAGGCGAACCTCGAGAAGGACGTGCCCAAGCAGCAGGCCCTCATCAAGGAAGCCGACAAGCTGCGTGACGAGGCGATCACGCTGAAGAAGAAGAAGACCGCGGGCGTCATCAAGTAGCTCCCGCACCTCG
>Ga0315275_10003745_pt1 | contig 14078 bp, 8 predicted proteins | sample YL17G03_0_MG_FD_205557 | JGI IMG/M metagenome (GOLD analysis project Ga0315275, IMG submission 205557) | Sediment microbial communities from Yellowstone Lake, YNP, Wyoming, USA - YL17G03_0 | ecosystem: Environmental > Aquatic > Freshwater > Lake > Sediment | place: USA: Wyoming | collected... | reverse complement strand
GAACTGCGTCTCGTCCCGGCGCGTCGAGACCATGTATTCGAAATCGTCTCCCCCCGTCGGACTCCAGAAAATGTCGTAGCCGGCGAGGTCGGGTTCGGTGTTCGCGTTCCAATAGATATCGACCCTGTAGTTACCCGTGACGCTGAAAACCCCCGCGGGTGTCGCGGGCGGATAGTCCACGATCAGGGGGTCGTTGCAATCGTCGCAGCAGCCCGCCACGCCGAAGACCGCGACGGCGGCGCAGATCACGGCGGCGAGCTTAGGATCTATATGCATTCGTTTTATGATCGATGGGGTTCTCATGACGCCCTCCTATACCGCAATGAACGTGCCACGCCGCGCCCGGCGGCGTGCCGGCCATTCCTCGCTGAACGTATAGTCAAACTGAATTAAGAGTTACGGGAGAAAATCAGCTTCGAACGGACACGACGGACAGGCGAAAAAAGCCGCCGGCAAGCGAAAAAAACCGTGTTGATCCATCGACACATGTCCTTTTTTTTGGACACCGCTCGGGACGGGTGTGAGAGATAGCGCGGGATAGATTCGTGATATCGAAGAGACGGGGACGACGCGGGCTCGAGCGACCGGGGGCAAAAAATAAGCTGACGTTCACAGGTCCAGGAGTTAATGTCGAGACCCCACCTCTCGAAATTAACGAACTCCGCATAGCTGGCAGCTGTGCCTCTGGAGTCTGTGAACGTCAGCTTGGTCACGACCCGAAGGTCGCAAGTCTTTCGAGAAAAGCGCTGGATCTTTTCTCGGCTCCGAATCTCAGGACTTGGATTCTTGGGGACCTGCGTCCCCAAGAATCCTTTTCCCCACCAGTTGGAAGTTCCTTACGCACGGGATGACTTCCGTGAACATGCCAAGGCAAAGCGCGTGCCACGCCGAGAAAGTCCCCCGGAAATCTGCCGCACAAAACTTGTTGGATTATAAGGAGATACGTGGATGGGGACGACCGATTTTTGTCAGTCTTCGCCTACAAGCAACCGACTTATCAAACACGCGTAGTGAGCCAGCGACGCATGGAGAGTGAACCACAAGATAAAAAAGCGGTTACGGGAGCTACCAATCGTTTATAAAAAAGTTTAATAGGTACGGATCCGGTACCGCTTGATCTTGGAGAGGAGGCTCGGGTAGCTGATTCCGAGATCGATCGCCGCGCGTGACTTGTTCCACGCGGATCTTTCGAGCGCCCCGAGAATCTCGCGTCTCTCGAGTTCCTCGATCTGATCCCGGAGCGAAGCGATCCGTTTGAGCCCGCCGTCCGCGTCCTTGTCGGCGTGGACGACCTCGGGGGGCAAATGCTGGACGCCGATTGTCTCCCCGTCGTCGGCGAGAATCACCGCGCGCTTGACGAGCTTCTCGAGTTCCCTGACGTTACCCGGCCAGTGATACGCCAACAGAAGGTTCATCGCCTCATCGGAGATATCGGTGAGAACCTTGGCGGCCTCGCGGGAACACTTGCGAAGATAGTGATAAAAGAGCAGCGCGACGTCTTCTTTCCGCCGGCGAAGCGGGGGCACCGTGAGAGGAAAATCGTTGATCCGGTAAAAGAAGTCCTCGAGGAACCGCCCCTCCTGGCAAAGCGTCAGGAGGTCCGCTTTCGACGCGCAAACCACGCGCACGTCTACCAGCTCGAGATCGTTGCAGCCCACCCGGCGGATCTTTCCCGTATCGAGGAACTGGAGAAGCTTGCCCTGCATCGAGAGCGTCGTCTTTCCGATCTCGTCGAGGAATATCGTCCCCCCGTGCGCCTTCTTGAGGAGACCCTCTTTGTCCGCGTACGCGCCCGTGAAGGCCCCTTTGACGTGTCCGAAGAGCTCCGATTCGAGGAGCGACTCGGGCATGGCGGCACAGTTCACGTGGACGAAATGTTTATCTCGCCGCTCGCTCAGAAGGTGCACCGCGTATGCGATTAGCCCCTTACCCGTCCCCGTCTCCCCCTGGAGCAACACGGTCGCGTTCGAGTGCGCGACCCGCTCCGAGAGGTTGAGGAGTTTGATCATCTCGTTGTTGTCGGTCAGAATGCTCTCGAACTCGCTTGCCGAGGGCCTTGCCTTGGGCTCGCGGCGCCGCTCGTTCCGGACGAGCTCGTATACCGAGAGCGAGATCAAACGCGAGTACGCGCCGAGGAAGTGAAGGGCGTCCTGACCCACTGGGTTTTGTTTGTTCTCTTTCTCCTGGTGGACGAAGATCACACCGAGGTCGTCGGCCTCGAAGCCCAGACCCTGGAAGACCAAGGTCCCCAGCGGGCTGCGGAGCCGCGGACGGACGTCGCGGAGCCGTGGTTCCCGATCGGCTTCGGTGACGGTGAGCCCATGCCCGTTTTCCGGCAAGGACCGCTCGGGATGGGCCCGATACCACTCGAGGAGGAGCTTTGCGTCGCGGCGCTCCATGTTTTCGATGACCACGAGCTCGATCCCGGCGCCCTCTTTTCCCGGAATGGCGACAAACCCTCCACGCGCGTGCAGCCGGGTGATGATCATCTTGAGAGAGGACGCCAGACCGGCGAGGAGTTTGTCCCGCGAGCGCGCGCCGCTTTGTATATCGCTGAACATCGGGATCTGATCGAGAACGCGGCGGGTATCCCGCGCCATTTTCCCCTCGATCCGCGCGCGCATCGACTGTATGAGGTTTTGAAACTTCGTGTTGCGTTCTTCGTCCGCCAGGCGCGCCGCCTCGTATGTGGCGAGCAGCGCGTCATCGAGGTTTCCCAACCGCTCTTCCACCACGGATAGCAGCACCTGTGAGAGCGTCTGCTCCCTCGGTTCTTCCAGACCGCCGAAGCCGACGATCGCGTCGTTCAGGATGTGTTTCGCCTTGAGCAGCGATTCCTGCGTGGCCTTCTTGAGGTAGACGCGCGCGAGTCTCTGCTGCGAACAGAGTTTCTCGTAGGGGTTCCCGTACGCATCGAACATCTCGACGCTCTTATTGAGGCTCTCGATCGACCCTTCGACGTCTCCCGTCCGAAGCCTGCAAAGCGCCCGCGTCCGGTGGAAATAACCGATTTCGTAGAGCTCGCCGCACCCGTTGGCGATCTCGACCCCTTCGTCCACCGCCTTCGACGCCTTCTCGATCTCGTTGAGAGAATAGTAAACGTCGGCGATCCTCCGCATGATCTCCGCGCTGACGTCCCCTTCGGGGGCGAGCTGTTTGACCTTCTTGAGCGCGTTCGACAGGTTGACCAGGGCCTCTCTCGGGCGCCCCCGGGCGATCATAAGTTCGCCGAGATACTCGTCGGCAAGCGCCGACTCGCGGCCGTAGCCAAGCTCGTTCGCAAGCGCCTGACCGCGGAGGATCGCCTTCTCCGCCTTGCAGTACTCGCCGCAGAAAACGTACGTCCTCCCCTGCATCAGGACCGCCTTCGTGAGCTTGTCCTGATCGCCGAGACGTTCCGCCATGGTCGAGGCGTTCGAGAACGCGCTCAACGCGTCGGTGAACCGACGGAGCTTCGCGTGGACCACGCCGAGGTTGAGCTGGACACGGATCAAATGTTGCGTCAGCCCGAGGGTTTTCGCCAGCTCGAGCGACTTGGAGAGCGACGCGACCGCGCGGTTCCAGCGGCACGCGTTCTTGTGGAGCAATCCGAGGTTATTGTAAACGTAAGCGATCCCGACACGGTCTTCCACGCGGCGGTAGGAGGACAAGGCGTCCATAAAGAAATCCTCAGCCTCGCCGGCCATGCCGAGACGATGGTAGCAGTTGGCCACGAGGAGCTGGACGTCCGCGACCTCGCCGTGCTCGCTCGAATGCTTGAGGCGCCGGTACGCGCTGAAGCCGATTCGAAGCGCCTCGTCGTAGTTGCCCTGCGCGAGGAGGATGTACGCCTCTCTGTAATCGACCTTGCCGAGGGCATCCACCGGTGCGTCGTCGGCGAGAAGCGATCTCGCCGACCCGAGAAGCTTCCACGCTTCCCTGTAGTTGCCCTTTTTTCTATGGCAGTCGCCGATGCGAAGTTGGATTCGAAATCGATCCGGGAAGTCTTTGAGATCCGGGGATTCTAGCGCTTTGGTGAAATACTCGATAGCGGTGGAATAGTTCTCCGTCGCAAAGTGCATCTGTCCGATTTCCTCGCTGGGAGAGAAAACCGACTCGGAGGACTTTCCCCGCTTGTTGTGCTTAAGCCCGTCTTTATCGTCCCGTGCGTCAGACATTTTTTGAACGAGGCTCGAGTAAATATGTCGATGCCGGCGGCGGCGGTGGTGAAGCGCTACCGGAACAGCGTGAGACCCATAAAGTACATCCGCCAGAAGTTGGCCGCCAACCTGGCCCGAATCACAAAAACGGACCCATCGGAAACCCCGGTGGGTTTGTCTTTCCGCTCCTTGATACCGGCTAGATCGTCCGCGTCTCCCCCGTCTCCATCTCCGGTGAAAGCCGGAATGTCGCCGCCGGCTTGCGGAGTTATAATCTGAGGTGTGGGAATGTCCTGAAGAGCAGGGGGGCTAGCGGAAGGCGTTGTGGCGGGGTACACGAGCACCACAGCCAAGACGGCTGCAAATAGGAATACGGTGGCTCGTTTCATCCGACCATCATCTCCTTCCCAAGACCTCATCGTGAGGCGCAAAGCCGCCACGCCGAACGTGGCTTCTAATTGAATATAAACTCCGGTCTTAGCCCGTGTCAAGTGGGGAGAAATGGGTTTCACTCGTCCTCTTCGTCGTCCCGCCCCTTTTTGTACGGAATCCCGTATTTTTCCAGTTTTTTATATAGATTGCTCCGTTGCATCCCCAGCCGCCGTGCCGTCTTGCTGACGTTGTACCCGTGGGAGCGGAGTTTGCGCAGAAAGAATTCCTTCTCCACCGCCTCACGGAAATCGTTGTAACTGTCTTTTTCCAGGAACTGGTCCTCGAGGTTCTTTGCCGGACCGAGAATCGGGAGGTCCTCGACGTCGATAACCGGCTTCGGCGTCAGGATGACGAGGCGCTCGATGAGGTTCTCGAGTTCGCGCACGTTGCCCGGCCAGTTGTACTCGGTGAGCTCCGCCATCGCCTTCTTCGACATCTTCTTTGGCTTTTGCCCAAGCTCCTGCGCGGTCACTCGGAGAAAGTGCTCGACGAGCAGGGCCAGATCCGACACCCGCTTTCTCAGCGGTGGGATTGTGACGGGCACCACGTTGAGGCGGTAGTAGAGGTCCTCGCGGAAATTACCCGCCTGGCTTTCCTTCTGAAGATCCTTGTTCGTCGCGGCGATCACCCGGACGTCGACGTGACGGGTTTCCGTCCCTCCCACACGTTCGAACTGCGACTCCTGGAGAACGCGAAGCACCTTGGCCTGGGCGGAGTGGCTCATGTCGCCCACCTCGTCGAGAAAAAGAGTCCCCCCGTCGGCCAGCTCGAACTTGCCGATCCGCCGGGAGACCGCCCCGGTAAACGCCCCTTTTTCGTGACCGAAAAGCTCGCTTTCGATGAGCTCCTCGGGGATCGCCGCGCAGTTGACCTCGATGAACGCCTCTTTGACACGAGGGCTCATCTCGTGGACCGCCCGCGCGACGAGCTCCTTGCCCGTTCCGTTTTCACCGATGATCAGAATCCGCGCGTTCGTCGGGGCCACTTTCTTGAGCGTCTCCATGATGGCGAGCATGTCGGGGTGCTCGCCCATGATCCGCGTTTTCCGCTCGACCTTCGCCTTGAGCGAGATGTTCTCGGCGACGAGCTTCCGTTGGGCCAACCCGTTTCGGATCACGAGAAGGATCCGGTCCGCGTCGATCGGTTTCTCGATGAAGTCGAACGCTCCAAGACGGGTCGCTTCGACGGCCGTCTGGATCGTCCCGTGTCCCGAAATGATCACGACGGGGAGGTCCGGCTGGGTCTGGTGGAGGCGCGAGAGGACTTCCATCCCGTCCATCCCCGGCATCTTGATGTCGAGGAGAACGAGGTCGACGACTTCGCTATCCGTCTTCCGGAGCGCTTCGAGACCGTCCTCGGCAAGGACTACGCGATAACGCTCGTACTCGAGGAGCCTCTTGAGGGTGTCCCGGATACCCTTTTCGTCGTCGGCGACCAGAATGGTTTTTGCCATAAAAAACCGGGGGGTTCGATAATGGGCTTGGATTTTGTCTCTGCATTTTTCATATCATAATGAATGGCGGGCTGGCTACGGCAAAATGGGCGAGCGGCGGGGCGGTTGGGACCGAGCCCGCAAGTTCACGGCGTCCGTTGAGGCAAGATCTCGGCGCCGGCAAAACGCAGAAGGGGAATTTTTTGGACGCGACACGCGATCCTCACGATCACAAGGATCCCTGGATCATCGACGGAAAAACCCATCTGAGGGGTCTATCTCTCGCCGGTCTTGGCGAGTTCGTCGGGTCGTTGGGAGAGCCCCCGTACCGCGTCCGTCAGGTCTCCTCGTGGCTCTACGAAAAGATCGCCGGCGATTTCTCCGAGATGACGGATCTTCCCCTCGCGACACGCGAGACTCTCCGGAAAAACGCTCTCTTGAGTTCTTTCCGGCGGGTGTCCGTCCAGGTCTCGCAGGTCGATGGCACGAGGAAATACCTCTTCGAGCTCCACGACGGGAACGCCGTCGAGTCGGTGCTCATGAGACACGACAAGCGGATCACGTTTTGCGTATCGAGCCAGGTGGGGTGTCCCCTCGACTGCCGGTTTTGTCAAACTTCCAAGGGACAGTTCAGAAGGAACCTCAGCGCGGGTGAGATTCTCGACGAGATCTGCTATCTCAAGAAGGAGTGTCTCGAGGAGGCGGACAAGGTGAACATCGTGTTCATGGGGATGGGTGAGCCTCTTCTCAACTACCGCTCGCTCGTCCAGGCGATCGGCGTGATAAACGGCGCGCCCGGTTTCGAGCTGGGGAGCAAACGGGTCACCGTGTCGACGTCGGGGCTTCCCCGCCGTATGAAGAACCTCGCCGGCGAAGGGCTCAAATGCTCGCTCGCCCTCTCGCTCAACGCGACCACGGACGCGAAAAGACGCGAGCTCATGCCCGCCGTCTCGAAGTACACGATAGAAGAGATCATCGAAGCGGCCCGTTATTACGCCGATAAGATCCGCCGCCGGGTGACTCTCGAGTACGTGCTTCTCCGCGGAGAAAACACATCGATGGCGGACGCCCGCAGGCTCGGGAAGATCGCGAGGCGCGGATCCTTCAAGATCAACCTCATCCCTTACAACCCCGGGCGCGACGGAGGGTTCGAGACGCTGGACGAAGACGAGCTCCAGGCGTTCATACGGGAGCTTCTCCCCTATTCGCCGACCGTCACCGTCCGCCGGAGCAAAGGGCCGGACATCTTTGCCGCGTGCGGCCAGCTCTGGACCGAGAGCCTCGCCCCACGCGGGCACGGCGCCTCGCGTGAGACCCGGGAGACCTGAAATCGGTTTCCCCTCGCCCCACGCGGGCGCGGCGCTTTTTTGAAAGCGCCGGCGGCCTCCGTTTCCCACAAAAAAACCAGCGGAAGGAACCTAGGATTCGCGAGAGGAGGGATCTTTTTCGGTTCCTCCCACTGGTCGGGCTGCGGGTTGTACGCAACTCTTGGCGCGCAAGGCAGCCTGTATCGGTCAGCCACTCGCGTACCGCCGGGATCCGGGGACACCGCTCCGGATCTCCGGCGCGCGAGTGCCAGTGAGAAAGCTATTTGATCATCAAAAGTTTTGTCGTCATCCTGGCGCTGCCCGCCTCGACCACGCCGAAGTAGGTCGAGCTCGCCACTTGTCTCCCCTTTTCGTCGCGACCATCCCACGTCACCTGTAATTCGGGTCCCGACGGCCGGCCCGCGAACAAGTCGCGCACGAGCGCGCCGGTGACGTCGTAGACCCGGACGGTGACAGGCTCTCCGCGAGCGAGAAAATCGTCGCCGAGCCGCACCCGAAGCTCCGTTTGCGGGTTGAACGGATTCGGGTAGTTGTCAAAGCTCACGATGACCGGCAAAATCGCTTGCGCGGCGGGCAGTCCGAGGAAGAACTCCTCGAGACCGGCGACGGCGACCGGGGACGCGAGTTCCGTATTTTCCACCCGCCCCCCGAAAAACGCGGCGGGGCCGCCGAAGAGAACGCGGAAGTCCTCGGCGAAGATCTCGCGCGGTCGGTACGCGTGCCGCGCCGTGCTGGAAAACTTGATCTCGTCCTCGATACCCCGGATCCGTCTGAAGTCGTCCCAGCGACCGTCGTAAGGATCGGGAAGATGCCGGTACTGGAAGACGTGTCCCAACTCGTGAGCCACGATGTAAGCGCACCCTTCTTCTGTGACCTCGAGAACTTGCGGCGAGAGGAAAATCATACGGCCGCTCGCCGAACTCGAGATCATGTCGACGCGAGGATAAGGGAGGATGAAAACATCGACGTCGACATCGAGGCCCGGGTACGCGATCCGGTCGAGGCATTCGATGACGAGATCCGTGTCAAAAGGATGGAACCGGCCGTCACCCTTGTTGGTGACGAGCGGGTCGTTGATGTCCGTGATAAGAGTGAGGTAGAGGCCGCCCTCGAGGGTGAGCGTGCCGCGGTCGTCGTCCGCCACCGTCCGCGCGGCGAGATACTCCGGCGTGAAAACCCGCCCCCGTATCCCGTTGGCGAGATCCACGGCGATGATCCCGTCCGCGGCGGAAGCCGGCGTGACACCCGCGGTCCCGGCCAAAAGGACGAGAGCCCAAAAAGTAAGCACTGCGGCCCGTCGAGTCATCGTCAGGTTGATGCCCTTCAAAGCGGCGTGAACTATGGGTACGGGTAATGAACGAACGATTGAGATATCGGTATAATTAGTTTTTTCGCGTAACTCTCAAAACCCCTCTGCCTGGAGAATAGGCAACCGCTGTTCCCCGCGACCGACCCGTCGTCGTGAATCAGCGACCGGGACGAAGCCTCCGCAGAACGCCGCCGCAACACTATTCCTTGTAAGCTGATACGGATTTCATCTCGCGCGGTGTCAAAGACGATCCGGTTAATCGTCTGCAACATTTGTCTTAATCGGCCGCCTGACCACGCAGATGACTGGGGAGTTTGGCCCACGCTGTGGGATAAAAATGGGCGAAGCCGCGCAGCGGATAACCTAAAAAAGGAGAGAGCGAGACCTAGAACCTCACGCCGGTCGCGGTGTGAAACCGGTAATCGCCGTGGAGGGAGAACCCGAAATCGAGCCGGAAGACGTCCTGGATCGGCGAGAAGAACTGGAGACCGACGCCTCCGGTGCCGTGGAAGCTGTCGAGGTTGAAATCGTCCGAAGCATTCCACACGATCCCCGTGTCGATGAAGGTGACGAGCCCGACGCCGACATCGAATTCGTGGATGATCGGGAGCTCGAACACCATACGCGGGAGAAACTGGTACCGCCACTCCACCGTCTGGTACCACCGGTGGTGCCCCTTGAAGCGTCCGATGGGCTGCCCCCGAAGCGACTCGGGGCCGCCAAGTCTCAGATAGGAGTAGCTGGGAAAGTCACCGAACTGGTACTCGAAATCGGAAAGAAGCGCGAGGGCCGAGTTCTCGTTGAACCCGATGAAGCGGCGAGTGTCGTTCGCAACCCGGTAGTACGTGTCCCGGCCGTTATCCAGAGGATAGGTGGCGCGGACGGTGGTGTTGAAAGCCCACCCCCGCGTGGGACGGATGGGACTGTCGCGGCTGTCGAAACGGTATCCTACGAGGGGAGAAACCGAGATCTGGTTGTCCCCGGTATCGCCCGTTTCGGGGTCCGGCTCCTCCCCGCCTGTCCGCGACTTGTCGAAACCGAGGCTGAGGAGCAGCTGGGAAAAGGTAATCCGGCTCTCCGTGAGCGGTATCCCCACGTAGCCCACAGCACCCAACCTCTCGAGAACCTCGATATCCACGGGATCGTCGCCCCGACTGTAATAGGCGACACCGGCCCCGACCGAAATGTGGCGCCAGCCGACCCACGGGGCCGACCAGCCGAAGCTCACTTCGTCGTCCTGGCGTTCGTTGCGGGCCCAGGACATGGAGAGATTCTCCAGCCGTCCGCGGAAGTTCTTGTTGTTCCACCGGACCCCGTACGTGATCCCGCGTTCGAAGTCGTACTTGAGAAGCGGCAAGATCGCCTTGATGAGGATCTCGGATCGTTCCCGCACCTCGATGCGGATCGCGCAGCGGCCCGGCCCGAGGGAGTCCGCGCGGACCGCGACGTTCGAGAACGGCGTCATGTCGGTGAGAAACCGGATGTCCCGGCGGAGGGTTCCGCGATCGAGCACCTCGCCGGGCTGAGTCTCCATCTCGCGGAGGATCACGAAGGTTTTCGTGTGTTTGTTCCCCGTCACGGTCACCGAATCGACGACGGTCCCGTACGCCCACGAGACCCCGGTCTCGTCGACCGCGTAGGACTCGGCTTCGAGAGGAGTGGAAGTATAAGAAAAGAGTACGAAGAGGCACGCAACCGCGGCGAGCTTTCCCAATGTCATATAGTTACGTTAATAGCTCGCCCCGCGATTGGGAAGCACAAAACGGCGTCCTCCGCCCATCGGGCGCGCGAAGGGCGGGCCCCCGTGGATTCCCGCATTGCGGGGCGCGTTACCACCCGTCCACCCCCGGCGGGAGCCGCGAGTTCTACTGCGGCGTAACCGGTCCGGCCGGGGACGGCGAGATTGTAGCCGCCGCAACCGCCGCCGTTACACCGCGGCCGCCGAACCGGCTGAGGAATAGCGCCCCGAGCCCCGCAAGGAAAGCGAACAGCCCGAACAGCCAACCGAATACCTTGAGAAACCCGCCGGCGAACCCGCCGAACGGGAGAAGCGAAATCCCGAACCCGAGGAGCCCGGGCAGATAGAGCACTGCCATTCCGATGAGGACGACCGCGAACGGGTTGGTCGTCTGGATGTTGAGCTTCTCGCCCACCTTCGACCCCAGCGCGTATACGAACACCGTGTCGGCGACGAAGAAGAGAGCGATGCAGCTCACCACGAGAACGAACGCGAGCGGTATCCCGATGAGCGTGATGACGAGGATGATCGTCAAAAGGGTGACGACGAAAATCCCGACGAAGGCGACGAGGAACCCCGTGCCAAAGCTCTTCAGCACACCCCTGGATACGTGTTCGTGGCTCTTTACGACCCTGTCCTTCAGAAAAAGCACCACGAGACAAGAAAGAACGAGGCTGATGAAAAATTTCACCGGGATGAACAGGAACTCGAAGAGCTTGAACTGGCGCCCCAAGTGGAACGGGAACCCGCCCAAAGAGAAGTTGAAATGCTTGAGCATCACGCGCTCGCCGTGGATGATAACCTCGTCCTCCTCGTGGAGCGTCCCCCCGACGACGACCATGTCGCCGTTGATCTCCGCTCCCGACACCACGCGGGCGTCGCCCATGAGGACGACGACATTGCCGATCACCTTTCCCGCGATCGACGCGTCGGCGCCGAATACGACGACGTCGCCCCGCACCAGCTCGTTCGCGTCGACGGTGACGTCCTCGCCGAATCTCACGATGTCGGCGCCCGTCTCGTTGTAACGCCGCCCGTCGTCCTCGCGCGACCATCCCTTGCCCTCGAAGATGATCCGCTCGGCGGAGCTATCCGCGTCACCGGTGGGTGTATCGATCCGTATACCGCTCTCGTCGATCCGGATGCTGACCGTCTTTTCTTTGGCGCCCTGGGGCTTGTCGCTCCCGGCCCGAGGCTTGTCCTTCTCGCCCGCCGCCGCGGAATCCTTCCCGGGCGAGGACTGCGGCGTGTCGAGGGAATGCGCGCGGGCGCTATCGATGACCTGGGCGATCGAGTGCCGCGCCGCCGAACGGAGCATTTTCGCCGCGCTTCCGTGTACGGCGATGAGAGCCGCGGCGATGACGACCATCGCCGCCGCGATCGCGAGAAGCCAACCCGTTCTAGAAGCTATACGACGCATTCTCGTTACTCCTTCTCAGAATCGTTTTGACGTACCAACCGGTGAGGACCGTGATCATGAGGATCATGACCAGGGCGGGGATCATATAGGTTTGCCCGAGTGCCGAGAGCAGCAAGTAAACGGCGCCCGCCACTGTCTTCGCCGTTCTCACGTCCTTCTCGAGACCCTCGGAAACATCGTCGAGCACACGCACGTCCGTGATCGTCTGGTGGGCATCCAGGTAGACGTCCTTCGCGGCGATGGTGCCCTTCCCCATCATCCCAAGAAAGCTACCCGATGCGATGGAGACCGCCCCCAGCACAACGACGAGCAAAACCGAAGCGAGGACGGGGCCTCTCAGCCGCTCGGGGAGCCACCAGAGAATCCTCTGCCAGACCCGTTCGGCGCGCCCGGCGGCGACCGGCGCGTGTATCCGGCCCGTCGCTTTCAAATACCGGATCACCGGTTCGGCAAACCCCTCCGGAGCTTTCTCACGTTCCATCCGGTTGAGATGCGCATCCACCGACCGGTAGGCCGCGATCTGGCGCGCGCAAGAGCGGCAGCCGGCGACGTGGCGGTCGAATACCTTTTCGTCCTCGGCCGAGAGGGTTCCGTCGAGGAAGTCATGGATCATCGAGTATGCTTTTTTGCAGTCCATCTCCGTCCCGTCGTTCATTGCCCTACTTGACTAATACGAATATCGCCGCTCGCGGTTTCAATGTACAGCCGGCCCTCGCCCGTCCCCACCACACCCTTGAGTGTTTTTCGTGAGATCTCGTCGAGCTTGATCTCCAAATCCCCCTCGATCGACCCGCTGTTCGTGTTCACTTCGAGGACGAAACCCGTTCGCGCCGGCGCGGGGAAGGACACTTGCACATCCCCGCTCGAGGACTCGAGCGTGTGTTCCCTCGGACCGTCGAACGAGAGCGCCGCGTAGATGTCCCCGCTCGTCGCCGACGCATTGACGGCGCCGAGGACATCGGTGACCCGAAGGTCTCCCGTATGGCTCCTCGCGGTCACGCCCCCGCGGCAGCCTTCGAGCAGGAGGTCCCCCGAAGAGAGCTCGACGGTCACGTCTCCCGCGACGTCGTAGAGTTCGGCGTCACCGCTCGTCCCCTGGACCGACACCGACCCTCCCACTTTTCTCACCACGGCATCCCCGCTCGACATACGGAGGTCGAAATCCGCTCCCACCCCGTCGGCATCGACATCTCCGCTCGAGAGCTCGACGGACACGCCACCCCCGATCGTTCTGAGGAGAACGTCTCCGCTGCTTCCGACAAGCTCCACGCCTCCCTCGAGCGATGTGATCTGGACGTCCCCGCTCGTCGTCGCCACCTTTGCATCGAACGCTCCGGGCACCTCGATCGTGCAGTCGATGTATGCCCGGTCCTTGATCCGCTTGAGAAGCGTCCAGAAACTCCCCGTGTCCCCGGTTCTTTCGGGATGGCTCAATACGACGGAGACTTGCTCGCCGTCGGTCTCGATCGTGTACACGAGTTCTTCCATCCACCGCCGGGCGGCCTCCGCGTCCTTGGCCCGGACGAACTTCGCGAAGCGGACGACGACGTCGCGCGCGTCCCTTCGCCCCACGATGATCGTCTTACCCCGCGCGTTCTTGACGTAGATCTTCGTCTCCGTCTCGATCTTGACGGTCCGGGTTTCCTCTTCCTGCAGAGTAGTGGAGCCCGCCCGGACGTGCCCCGCGGAAGAGAGAACCGCGAGAAACGCCAGGAAGGCTGGAAGTGTGGGCGACCCGCGGCACCAACGTGCCGGGGCATGCGCAAGGTACTTTCTCATAGTCATCACCCGTGGGTTACTACGAAAAACCCCGCAAAAAGGTTCGCCGTTTGGCGCCCGGTGTCGCACGGCCCGCATTCGCCGTGAGCCGCGCCTCTTTCGGCTCTTCTCTTAATAACGGGCGGCGGCGGTCCAACAAACTGTGAGAAAACAAGTTACCAAAAGTCCTTGTCCTCGACCATCGTCTTCAGCATCTCCCGCGCCCGGTGGATCCTCGCCTTGACCGTGCCGAGGGGGATGTCCAGCACCTCGGCGATGTCATCGTACGAGAGGTCCTCCTGGTGTCTCAAAACGATCATGATCCGGTAGTGCGCGGGGAGGGCGTCGATCGCCCTCGAGAGCATTGCCATCCGTTCTTTCTTGATAAGGGTCTTATCCGGGGTGTCGCGAGGCGATGGATACTGGCGCTCGATATCGCCCCCCGAGCTTCGTATCGGCTCGTCCATGGGGAGCGTATCGACACGGCGCTTGCGCATCGCGTCGATACAGAGGTTCGAGGTG